>Ga0315282_10000026_pt1 | contig 331971 bp, 280 predicted proteins | sample YL17G07_20_MG_FD_203693 | JGI IMG/M metagenome (GOLD analysis project Ga0315282, IMG submission 203693) | Sediment microbial communities from Yellowstone Lake, YNP, Wyoming, USA - YL17G07_20 | ecosystem: Environmental > Aquatic > Freshwater > Lake > Sediment | place: USA: Wyoming | collected...
GAGGCTGAGGAAGAAGAGGAAGAAGAAAAGAAGAAGGACGAGCGGGAAGTCGCATAACAGCAACGGATAGATATATTTATAAAACAAAATTTATTCTTGGAGTTGAAATGGTACCAAAAAGAGTCTTTTTTACGAAAGGCGTGGGGAGACATAAGCACGAGCTACAATCATTCGAACTAGCGTTGCGTGACGCGGACATCGAGCAATGCAACCTTGTCTATGTGTCAAGCATCATCCCGCCGCACTGCAAGATCATCACGAAAGAGAAAGGCGTGAAGGAGCTACAGGCCGGCGAGATCACCTACGTGGTCATGTCCCGGAACTCGACCAACGAGCCGAACCGGCTTATTGGCGCAGCGGTCGGCATCGCGGTTCCCAAAGACCGGTCGAGCTACGGGTACATCTCTGAGCATCACTGCTTCGGAACCACCGGGAAGAAACTGGAGGACATCACCGAGGATCTTGCGGCGACGATGCTAGCAACCACTTTGGGGCTTGAGTTCGACCCTGACAAGGCATGGGACAAACGCAAGCAGGAGTACAAGATGAGCAGGCAGATCGTGCGAACCCAGAGCATCGCGCAGACCGCCGAGGGAGACAAAGATGGGCTGTGGACCACCGTGATTGCCGCGGCAGTGTTCATGGAAGACGAAGGAGAATAACCAGCGTCTCGCTCTCGTTTTTTTTTCTTTTTATTTTCGCAGATCGTGTTCTTTACCAAGAATATCTACAATTCTTTGCGTTGCAAAGGATGTCGCATTCGGATGCGGTAAGGTGTTTTTTAACCGCTCAGCATTTCGAAGATACGTGTCGTAGTTCGTGAAAATTTCCTGCAACGCAACTTGGAGTTTCTGTTCAGTGAAATACTTCTTGGACACCGCCACACCTGTCCCATACCTCAGAAGATTATCGAGATTCCACTGCTGCTCCGCATGCATAGGGATGCCGATGACTGGTTTGCCTGAAAACGCAGCGGTGTACACCGTCCCCCTGCCTCCATGGATGATAGACAGATCCACGAGTTCATGGATCCTTTGAATCGAAGGGAAGAATTTCCGGACAATAATATTCTCATGCAATGAGGGCAACTCATCTTCCGGGATGATGGATTGGAGGGACACCAATACAGTATAGTCAGTGTTATTCAAAGCCTGAAGTAGCTTCAGGAACGTCTGTTTCACCCCGTAGCTACCGATCGTAACAAGAATGGAACGACCTGGTTTCTTTAGCTGTGTTTCGACTTCGGAATCAATCGTGGGCTTCGGACCCTCGTTTGGGTACTGCGGCAGCAGCGGCCCAAAGAAATGCTCCTGCGGGAACCGAGGAGTCGGCTTAAGTCGTAAAAAAGTCATATCATCCAGAAGAAAGGTGTAATCACCGCAAAAAAGATCCAGGAACCGATGAACCTGAGGGACCCCGTACATTCGTGCGAACCGGTTAAATCCCTTCACGCTCCATTGACACCGGGCGATGTACCAATTAGCCAAACGGTTCTTCACTGCTTTCGGGACAAGCCTGATCACAGGGTTTTCGAACCCCTCCGGAAACGTGGCAAGGCCTGACTCGAAATATGGAGGAATCGCAACGCCGGATACCAGCGTTACGAGCGGTACACCAGCGACACGGGCAGAGATAAGTGGAGTGAAATTAAACGCGGAGACGACCAATTTCACGTGCTCCCTCCTGAAAATCAAGACCTCCTGCTCGATCCTCTCTTTACTGCTCGCTTCGTTTTCCTTGGAAAAGAGATGGGGATAGATTCGTTCCTGGGGCATATTCTGATAATGATATTTCTGCTTCAGGCGCTGGTTCCTCTCAGAGATTTTTTGATTAATGCGTCTTTCTAATTCGATGACGGGAAACCCAAGGTCGGTCGCATTATGCTCATAGGTTCCTTTGAATCCTATGAAAATCACCCGCCCGCCAAGCTGCACATAGTTCTTCGCGATTTCGATTAACGGATACGTTTCACCAAAATCGTTGAAAGAAGGGAGAAACGCGACCGTTGGTAGTTGAGAAATCGTCATTGGTTTTAGGCACCAAAAATCAACATATTCTCCTTACTTATAAATCATGGGTCAAACAAAGTATTACGGTTACAAATACTCAGTCGCTCCTTGATACCCCGACGTGTTCTCTTCGTGAAATTCCTCAATGGTCATTTCCTTGAAAGTATTATTCCTTATCCATAAAAAAGATTTTATATGGTACCTCTTGTTAACCCCTCCTCATGAAGGAAGAGACTACTATGATTCAAGAATTCACGAAATGGTTTGAAGACCTCGGCATCAAAGACGTGCCGTCCGTCGGCGGAAAGAACGCATCGCTTGGTGAGATGATCAGGAACCTCGGACAGAAAGGCGTCCGGGTACCAAGCGGGTTTGCGATCACCGCGTACGCATACAAATACATGATCGAAAAAGCAGGCATCGACCTCAAAATCAAAGAGATTTTAACCGGGCTTGACACCCATAACATGGCCGACCTTGCGAAACGAGGGGAGAAGATACGCGACCTCATCAAAAACACCCCGATCCCGCCGGAACTTGAGGAAGACATCAGGAAACACTACCGTGAGATGGAGTTCCGCTACGGCGAAAACGTCGACGTCGCGGTACGTTCAAGCGCGACCGCGGAGGATCTACCGGACGCAAGCTTCGCAGGACAACAAGAAACGTATCTCAACGTCTTTGGCGAGGACGAGCTTATCTCAAAAGTACGAGACTGCTTCGCATCACTGTTCACCAATAGAGCTATATCCTACCGTGTCGACAAAGGGTTCGACCACTTCAGCGTGTACCTCTCCGTCGGCGTCCAAAAAATGGTGCGGTCCGACCTTGCCTGCTCCGGCGTCATGTTTTCGATAGACACGGAGAGCGGGTTCCAGGAAGCGGTGTACATCACCGGCGCGTACGGCCTCGGGGAAAACGTCGTCCAAGGCGCGGTCAACCCTGACCAGTTCTACGTGTTCAAACCCACCCTGAAACAAGGGTTCAAACCGATCCTTGAGAAGAAAATCGGGTCGAAGGACAAACGCCTCATCTACGGGCCGACCGGGACGAAACAGACCAAGGTCAGCGTCGAAGACAGGGCGAAATTCGTCATCGACGACGACGATATCCTCACCCTTGCCCGCTGGGCGGTCATCATCGAGGATCATTACAAGAAACCCATGGATATCGAATGGGCGAAAGACGGCCAGACCAGCGAACTGTTCATCGTGCAGGCCAGGCCTGAGACCGTGCATTCCCAGAAGAAGGGAGCGGTCATGGAGACCTACGTGCTCGATGAGAAGGGTACCCTCTTGGTCGAAGGTGAAGCAGTCGGTAGCAAGATCGGCCAAGGCGAAGCCAACATCATCGCTGACGCGAAAGACATCAGCAAATTCAAGAAAGGCCAGGCCCTGGTCACGGACATGACTGATCCGGACTGGGAGCCGATCATGAAGATCGCGGGAGCAATCGTCACGAACCGGGGTGGCAGGACATGCCACGCTGCGATCATCTCAAGAGAGCTCGGCATACCCTGTGTGATCGGGACAGGGAACGGCACTGAACTCATCAAGAACGGAATGAGCATCACGATTGATGATTCTGAGGGAGTCGGCAGGATCTACCAAGGTCTTCTGAAATACCATGTCGACACCGTAAAGCTTGATGAGCTTCCAAAGACAAAGACCCTGGTGATGATGAACGTCGGCGTACCAGAACAGGCGTTCCAGCAAGGCCAGATCCCGAACAACGGCGTCGGACTTGCTCGAGAAGAATTCATCATCAACTCCCACATCGGGATACATCCCTTGGCACTCCTGCAGTACAAGGAGTTAAAAAAGAAGGCACCCAAGGACAAGAAGATCGCTGAGGTCATCAAAAAGATCGATGAACGAAGCGTCGGCTACGACGACAAGGTCCAGTTCTTCATTGACACGCTCGCCCGCGGTATCTCAAAGATAGCGGCAGCGTTCTATCCGAGTGACGTGATCGTACGCATGTCAGATTTCAAGACCAACGAGTACGCGAACCTCATCGGCGGCTACCTCTATGAACCTGAGGAGCACAACCCGATGATCGGCTGGCGAGGCGCCTCCAGGTACTATGATGAGAACTACAAGCCAGCGTTCGGCCTCGAATGCATCGCACTGAAAAAAGCGCGTAACGAGATGGGGCTCACCAACATCAAACCCATGATCCCGTTCTGCCGCACCCCTGAGGAAGGCCGCAAGGTCATCCAGGTGATGAACGAGTTCGGCCTGAAACAAGGGGAGAACGGTCTCGAGGTGTACGTCATGTGCGAGATCCCCTCCAACGTCATCGTCGCGGACCAGTTCTCAGAGGTGTTCGACGGGTTCAGCATCGGGTCGAACGACCTCACGCAGCTCACCCTTGGACTTGACCGTGACTCTGACCTCGTCGCTCATATCTTCGATGAGCGCAACGACGCGGTGAAGCGTCTGGTCTCCCAGGTCATCACGACCGCGCATGCGCATAAGCCGCGCCGCAAGGTCGGCATCTGCGGGCAGGCGCCCTCTGATTTCCCAGAGTTCGCCGAATTCCTCGTGGAATGCGGCATCGACAGCATCTCACTCAACCCTGATACGGTGATTAAAACGCGGCTCAAAATCGCGGAGACAGAGAAACGACTGGGGCGATGAACCGACCCCTTTTCTTTCCTTATTTTTTTATCTCATCACTCATAGGGAGGCGCCGAGGATTTCTTTCGTCGATCATAAAAACGAAATGTCGCGTAGAACACGAGTGTAAAAAAGAGGAAAAAGAAGGCAGCTCCTGTGATGATCACCCAGAGGGGCAAGAAATAGGGATCAAAATACAATGTTCCTGCTTGTGCGAAGGTAATCGCGGTTTTCCCTTGAGACGCGCGAAGCTCCTGGAGTATCTCCTGCCAGGGGTTCACCGGGAATAAAATAAAGGAGAGGATCACCCCGGAGCAGGTTGTGAAAAGTAAGGAAGCAATAAATGAAAGCGACAGTCGTCTCCAATCGATGTTCATGTCACGTAATCTATTGAAACTCCTTTTCTTAAACTTTTCTTACGGTGCTACAGACTCCCTTCCTTGCCCCCTGCAAAGTTTTTATGAGCCTGACCGATAGCCCCTCTATATGAATGTCATCCCGCTCGTCAGTGTGAAAAACGGCCGTCTGTTTGATGGGATTGAAGGCGATCCTCTTACTGTTGATGAGGTGTTTGCCCGTGTCAAGAAAGACACGATGCTATACGTCCTTGATTCAGACGGTATCGATCACAACAACCCGGACCTGGAGCTGTATCAACAACTCACCGAGCAATGTATCCTCTGGGTCGATGACGGTCCTCGTCGCATCGATGACGTCATGGATACGATCATGGCAGGGGCGACGGACCTCACGATACGCCTGGACCACTGGCCAGAGGTAAGCATCGACGAGATCTTTGAACTCACCGACGGCGAGGTGTTCTACGCGGTAACGTTGGGACCGAAGAATCGGATTCAAGGGGGTACACTTGCACCACAGGGTGCCGGCATCATCGCGTTCATCGATGCAACACAGCCTCAGGGAGATTTTACCACCGAAAGTCACCTCAAAGACATGGGGCTGAGACAGAAAATATACTTGTATACCGCTTCTGCTAAAAACCCGTCCGGATGGGAGGAGCAAACCCTCGCTGGGCTCATCGTCGACCTCAAGAATCTCGGGGGGACTTTGTAATGGACACCGAAGCTAGAATCATCATCGCGTTCTTGTTCAACAGGAGTGGAAAACCAGTATTAACGGAGTCGGAGGTGTACCTCCCCTTGTCCATGGAGCTTGGCTGGTTCTCCACAAGCGAGGCACAGGAGTTCGTCTCATACGCAGTCACGCAAGGGCTGCTTGCGAAGGAAGACGGGATGCTTCGCCCGACCTTCCCGATTGAGACGATTACGATCCCTGTGGGTTTCATACCGAGGAAAAAAACCTTCCCTAAAAAAAAGAAACAGGCGAAGGACGAGCCTGTTCTCGAGGCGATCGTCTCGCGGATTTGTGAACAAACCAATCGCGAGAGAACAGACGTCCATGAGGAAATCACCCGGGTCGCATCAGAAAAGAAGATCCTCCCTGAAGTTGCCGCGCTTTTCATTGCACGGAACTACAACATCCCTTGCGAAGAATGGTATGACGCGGTCGAGACGAGGCTCCTTACAGAAAGTACAGGATGATCGGGATGAGCAACACTCCCATGCACTGGCTTCGTCGCACACTCCAGCAGATCGGAAGAAACCCGATGCTGGTCCCCGCAAGAAGAACCACGAGGCCGAGGATGCCGGTGAACAGGACCACAAGCACGACGATAAACAGGACCGTGAAGCCGACAAGTGCGGTGTACGGGATGCGGCTGAATTTTTCTGCGAAGAGTTTTGCAAAGTACATCGTCGAGAAAAAGGAGATGCAGCCGGACATTATCAGGAACATCAAAAGGTAGGCGAGCGTCGAAGGCATCGCAAGGTCAGCCCATGCCACAGCGGGAAGGAGTGTATTAATCGCAATCGTGACACCGCTGCGTGCCTTGAGGAGCACGAACAGTACGATGATGACGAAAAACGAAGCTGCAGTGTTCACCGCGGCAAGGGTGACGATCGTCTGCTCCGTGCTTGACCTCTCTCGTACGGTCATCGCAAGCACGGTTCCTGTCGCGGTGGTGAGCCCAGGGATGAGGGAGACGAAGATGCCTGCGACACTCCCGGTCATGACTGAGACAACGGATGCTTTCTTCTCTATCTGATTCAGGACGAGCGGTTCGATCTTCTGCTCTGGGATAGCGGGTTTGGTGACCAAGGAGCTTAACAATGTCGGCATGCCAAACAGACCAGCGAGCGCGGGGAACAGCACCGGTGCTGGAAGGCCGATCGGCGATTCCACTTGCATTTTAAAGACGAGTAACCCGAACAGGCCGGAGATGATAAGCACGAACGCGGCGAACAGCATGCCTACGACCATGGATGCTTTCCCCTCGAGGCCGAACTCGGTGATGCGGGTTTTATGCGTCAGGGTCATGAGAATTACCACCGCGATCAGGATCCAGACCATGATCCCACGGATCTCGCTATACAGGTTGAGAGGAGGACCAAGGAGGAAACGGAGAGGGACGAATAGGCCGAGGCAGACGAGGATCGCACCCGTGCACCCGAGCGTCGCAAGCGCGACCGCCTTGTATCCCTCGCCTCTGAGAAGAAGGTTGTGCGCGGGGAGAACGGAGAGAGCAGTGTCCTCGTTCGGTGCACCCACAAAAGTAGACGGGAGGTTTTGAGTAAAAGAATGAGTCAAACTAACGGCCACAATCAACCCGCAGATCAACACCAGGACGAATTGCTCGGAAATGCCGTACGCAACCAGAGGCTGACAGGCAGCGATGATCGCACCGGAAAACGACAGCAAGATTAGCGCGATATTGTTGACGTGCAAGCCAGGAACGAGGCCCGTGAGGATGCCGAGGATGACGCCAAGCAAGCAGAACCCCAGGATGAGGAAAAGGTCGAGCATGCTTACCCTTACTCCAGTACAATGATTGCATCGGCTGTATCCGCCGCCTTCAGTCGGTAACTAAGTGTTGCTTCGTCGTAGAGAAACTGTGCTTTTACAGAGACTTGGTCACCTTTTAAAAACGGTACGGTGGAGGAATGGGTGAAGGAAACAGGAACCGATGAGACGCCTGTCGAGTCCAGTAGCATGAAACCGGAGCTGGAGACCGTCCCGACGACACCAGTGACATTCACGTTCGTGTCGACGTACCTTGTAGGATTCTGGGCGAGCTGCCAGAGAGGGAACGACCGGTTGCTCCATCGTTCAAGGACCGTTACGGACTGCGGGTTTGTCACAGCGAGCTCCCATTGATTATTATATTGTTGCACCGTGCCGGTGACCTGCACGAGATCGCCGTACTCAAGAGCGAGTTGCCCTTCGACATACAGGGTTATCGTCGTGGTGTTGGCGGTATCATAATTTCGTAAGGTGACCAGCATATTTCCGGTGGTCGTCTGATACCCTGCGACAATCCCTTGGATGACGACCTGCTTGCCTTCGTTTGCCGGTATCTTTGAAAACGGTACTATCGTCGGCTGCGACAGGCCAGAGATGAGATACAAGACCACGAGACTTATCAGTGACAGTACGACCACAAGGTACTTGAATTTCATGATGATTTCTCCCAGACGTAGTTTTATCCGCGGTGAAATATAGATTCTGTGTATTTAATTATTCCTCTGTTCTGACAAGCTTGTGGGAGAAAACTTTATATCGCGTGTTTTCTTCTGCCCACCGTACTAAACGACTGGTGGGAGTTATGGTTCGCGAGGTAGTTCTTAAGGTATCTGAAGCGTTTCAACAGGATGTCGGCTATGGGAGGGCCCGGATCGATCATCAGACCAGGATGGAACTTGATCTGTCCATTGGCGATGTCATCGAGCTGGAAGGCACCAAGGTCACGGCAGCCTCTGTGTGGCGTGCACATCCTTCAGACGAGGGAAAACGGCTGGTCCGTATCGATAATCTGACGCGGAAGAACGCAGGGACCGGTCTTGGTGACCGGGTGAAAATTCGTCATGCTGACGTGAAAGAAGCACGTGACGTCGCGCTTGCGCCGCTCATGCCTGAGGGGCAGCGTATCGAGTTCGGCATGGGCATCGATGTGATCATCCGGAAGAACATGCTGCGCCGGCCGATCACCAAAGGCGATGAGATTATCATCCCTGGGATCGCGTTCTTTGGCAATGCCCTTCCGTTTGTGATTGTTGATTCGAACCCGCATGGGATCGTGATGATCACGGAACGGACAGTCCTTCATGTGAAGGAGGAGGCTGCGAAGATCGCGGAGGAGGAAGGCCCGCGGGTGAGCTACGAGGACATCGGTGGTCTCCATTTGGAGATCCAGAAGGTCCGTGAGATGATCGAGCTCCCCTTGAAGCATCCTGAGCTGTTCGACCGGCTTGGTATCGACCCGCCGAAAGGGGTGCTGCTCCATGGTCCGCCAGGGACAGGGAAGACTTTGATTGCGAAGGCGGTTGCGAACGAGTCCGGTGCAAATTTCTACACGATTAACGGCCCTGAAATCATGTGCGTCGAGGGTGGTACGAAGATTCTGACGAACCCGCAGGGGTTCATTTCCGCACAGGACATTTTCGAGAAGAAGGGATATCGCGAGAGCAAAGGTTCGACGGTGACGCGGGTGCTTGAGACACCGGTGTCAACGTACGCGTTTAAGGACGGCAAGATAAAGAAGGCTCACATCACGCACGCGACGAGGCTGACGGTGCCGACGTACCAGGTTTCTATGAGCGATGGCAATATAATCCGTGCATCGCGGAACCAGCCGTTCCTTGTTTATGAGAACGGAATGCTGTGCTGGAAGCCAGTGTCCTCGCTTCAGAAAGGTATGTATGTCGCGCGGGTAAACGAGCTTGCTTTGCCTGAGCAGCCGGCGGTGTTTACCCCGGAGGCAATCCCTGATCTCGTCTGTCGGGACGGGAAATACTGCGTCAAGAGCAGGAATCTGTCCCGTGGTGTGTTCATCTTTCTTCCGACAAGATCATCGCCTGAGCTCCTCGAGTTCCTTGGTCTCGTGGTGTCTGAGGGTCATATCAGCAAGAAAGGGGATTCGGTCACGTTCTGCAACAAAGAAAAGGTGCTGCGCGACCTCTTCATCTCTCTTATTCATTCGTTATTCGGTCCAATAAAAACGAAGCAGTACCGCGACGGGCGTGTTGTCGTGTACTCGACGACCCTGGTTCGGTATCTCGCTTCTCTGGGGTTCACCCATGACCGGAAACTAGCGATCCCAGCGTATTTCTATGCGATCCCGAAAGACGAGGTGCGCGCGTTTATCCGCGGGTATTTCGACGGTGACGGGACCGTTGCGATGACGGGAAAGTACCCAACGCCGAAGTTGTACAGTGCCTCCCGGGAGTTCCTCCAAGAAGTACAAGCGTTACTCCAGGTGAAACTCGGCATCTCCTCGAAAATCGGGAACCATCGTACTCCGAAGGGGATGATGTACGAAGTGGTGATCCGCGGGTATGACGGTCGTGTGAAGTTCTTTGAGATCGGGTCACGAAGCCCAAAGAAACAGCGGCGTTTACAGATGATCTTTTCAGTGAAACGAGTAAAAGATGCACATAATGTGCCTTGTCCTTCCCTGCTCATCAAAGAGATCCGTTCACAAATGCCGTACAAGATGTACCGGAATAAGGACGCATACGTGTATGGTACGACGAACATCACCAGGCATGCGCTCCAGACGCTGTACAGCCTGGCAGATCACGCTGGTGTTGTTTCAAACCTGGTTCGTCAAGAGTATCAGACGTTGATGCGCAGTGACATCGGCTGGGAGAAGATCACGTCTGTTGTTTCTGGCGGCGTGCGGGAGTTGTATGATTTCACGGTCGATGAGGATAGCTTCCTTGGCGGGCCGTACTACTTGTTGCATAACTCGAAGTTCTATGGCCAGAGTGAGGAGAACCTCCGGAAGGTGTTCGAGGAGGCGCAGAAGAACGCACCGTCCATTATCTTCCTTGATGAGATCGATGCGATCGCGCCGAAGCGTAGCGAGGTGCATGGTGAGGTGGAGCGTCGTGTGGTGTCGCAGCTTCTTACCCTGATGGATGGATTGAAGGGCAGGGGCAAGGTCATTGTCATTGGCGCGACGAACATTCCTGATGTGATTGATCCAGCATTACGGCGACCTGGTCGGTTCGACCGTGAGATCCGCATCGATGTGCCTGATCGGAACGGCCGCAAGGAGATCCTTCAGATTCATACGCGTAGCATGCCGATCAACCCGAGCATCGAGGAGTTGTACCCTGGTGAGAAGGTCGATGAAGAGGCGGTCTTGACCGGCATTAAGCAGGGGATCAAGAAAGTCCATATCTCGGACCTTCTCCGGAACATGCTGCGTTCGAAGGATAAGAACAAGCGTGCTGAGGTCATCAGTAATTATCTGAATGTGACGTTCGAGTCGGTGAAGGCGTCGATGCCTTCGTCGTTTTACGAAAAGACGATAAAACTCTTGGCTGATGAGATTACGAACCTGTTGCCGTACGATCTGGATGAGCCTGAGGTGAATGTGAACGCGGAGCAGCAGATCAACGAGCGGCTCAGCCTGATACGGGATGCTCCTGATGAGTTCATCAAACGAATCTTGAAAGAAATGGTGCTTGATGATATCGCGGATATCACGTACGGGTTTGTGGGTGCTGATCTTGCTGCGCTTGCGCGTGAGGCAGCGATGAACGCGTTACGACGGTACCTGCCTGAGATCGACCTTGAGAAACCGATCCCTATCGAGCTTTTGGAGAAGATGGAGGTCACTATGGACGATTTCAAGAACGCGCATCGGGGTATCGAGCCGTCTGCGATGCGTGAGTTCTTCGTGGAGATCCCCAAGGTCAGCTGGGAGGATATCGGTGGTCTTGTGGACGTGAAGCAGAACCTGCGTGAGGCTGTCGAGTGGCCGCTCACTCAGCCTGAGGTGTTCAAGCGTATGGGAATCCATGCTCCAAGAGGGATACTGTTGTATGGTCCTCCTGGAACTGGGAAGACCTTGCTAGCGAAGGCGGTCGCGCATGAGTCCAAGGCGAACTTCATCTCGATCAAGGGTCCTGAGGTGCTGAGCAAGTGGGTCGGTGAGAGCGAGAAGGCGGTCCGGGAGCTTTTCAAGAAAGCTAGGCAGGTCGCGCCCACGATCGTGTTCCTTGATGAGATTGATTCGATTGCGCCGCGTCGGGGTGCGTTCGAGGGTTCGCATGTGACGGAGAGCGTGGTGAACCAGCTTCTGACGAGCATTGACGGGCTTGAGAGCATGGAGGGTGTCGTCGTGATTGGCGCGACGAACCGGCCTGACATCATCGACCCGGGACTGCTACGGCCTGGGCGGTTCGACCGACTGCTTCTGATCCCTGGTCCTGATAAAGAGGCGCGGCTTGAGATCTTTAAGATTCATACGAAGGACATGCCGCTAGGCAAGGACGTGTCGCTGGATGAGCTTGCGGAGCGTACGAACGGGTTCTCTGGCGCTGACATCGAGTCGATGTGCCGGGAGGCCGCGATGCTTGCACTCCGCAGTGACATCAATGCTAAGGAAGTGAAGCATGCGAATTTCGATCAGGCGTTCAGCGAGGCGCGTGGCAGTCTTACCGATGATGTCCTGAAATATTATAAGAAAGTGAAGGAGGATATGGGGAGCAGCATCGCCAAAAAGGATAAAAGAGAACGAGACATTCAATATACGTAACAAAATAAAAAGATGAGGAATGGTCATGAAAGTACTTGAGAGTGAAATGAGAGGAAAAACAGTGATGAGCGAAGAGGGCTTGTACCTCGGGATCATGCGGAATTCACTGGTGGATGAGAGAAGCGGTCAGCTGCTCAGTATCTTGGTGGAGCCTTCCGAGGATATCGACCCGCGGTTGTACCATATGGATGAGGTTGGTCATCTGGTGTTCCCGTTTGAGGCGATCCGGTCGGTGAAGGACGTCATCATCGTGGGAAGTTAATCTCGTAGGCTTCCTGCGTTTTTTTTCTTCTTTTTTATAAAGAGTTAGGTACATAATCTGTCGTTTCAAGGATATGTTTTTAAGGGAGAACGTTGTTATTAAATGATAGAAAGGGGGAACTGCTTTGCAGAGGAAACAATTAGCATTTGGGATTGTCTTCTTATTTCTTGCCTCATCAGTACTTCCTCAGATGATATCTCCTGCCCAAAAAATAACAAACCAGGATTTGAAAAATGGTTTGTATGAGGATCATCTTAAATTCGCTGAGTTGAGCATGCATTCACAGTCAAAACAAGGAGAGACACAATCGCCCCAGACTATCTATTACATGAACGTCAATGATAACGGGGGTAGCCCTGTCTTGCCTACTGGTGGTCCAATGAACTCATCATGGCCAATGTCATGCCATGATCTCCATCACACGAGTCAAAGCCCATACAGCACGGCGAATAATTCTGGTGGAGAGATGTGGCGGTTTCAATGTGACTGGGTTGACAGCGGTCCAGTCATTGCTCAAGATGGTACGATTTACTTTGGTGATAAAAGTGGTCCACAATATTTGTACGCATTATATCCCAATGGAACCCTGAAATGGCGATATCATTTGCTGGATATTTGGGTATGGTCAACACCAGCAATCGCAGAAGACGGAACCGTCTATGTCGGTGACTTTGAAGGTAATTTTTATGCAGTAGACTCTAACGGGAGTCTCCGCTGGTACTATCATATCCCGGATCCAGGGGGTAACTCGATTGGATCTTCACCTGCGATCTCTCCTGATGGGACTATTTACTTCGGGGCGATGATGAGTGGCCATAAAGGTTACATTTATGCGATGAACCCCGATGGAACCGTAAAATGGCGATATCCCACTGGAAATTACGCTGAAACGGATCCTGCAATCGGAAATGATGGCACCATCTACATTGGATCAGACGATCACTATTTGTATGCCATGAATCCCGATGGGACCCTGAAATGGCGATTCAATGCTGGAGACATGGAGAAAATGCAACCGAGCATCGCCTCGGATGGTACCATCTATTTCTCCGCTAATAAAAAAACATACGCATTAAACCCAGATGGCACAGTGAAATGGAGCTCCAATTACTATGGTAGTTCAAATAACGCAATCGCGATAGCCTCCGACGGAACCTTGTACGTCGCAGGAGTCTATATGTACGCATTGTATCCAAATGGAACATTACGATGGACGTACACTTTTGGACCTAATGAATTTGTCGATCGCTCTTGTCCCGCAATCTCCGCTGATGGAACAATCTATATCGGAACAAATATAGGCGTAGGAAATGGTGGCAACATCATCGCGGTGAACCCAGACGGGACAGAACGATGGCGACAAACCATAGCAAACACCTGGGTGGATTCCTCACCGGCCATCGCAAGCGACGGCACCGTATATATAGGCTCTGCATCCGATAATCAGGGAAATTCCTATGGTTTTCTCCATGCCTTCAGGAAGGGGCTACTCAAGGTCTACGCTGAAGGACCCTACACAGGTATGCCGATGGTGCCAGTTCAATTCAAATGCAACGTAATAGGGGGGGAACTGCCGTACTCGTACCAATGGTCATTCGGCGATGGGAGCACCTCGACGACCAAGAACCCCAGTCATATGTATTCACTTGCCGGATTGTACAATGTTACCCTGATAGTTACTGACAGCGAGGGGAACTCCTCCTCGGATACCACGACAGCATTCATCAACTCCCCGCCCAACACTCCAACGATTACTGGCTCTTCCCAGGGGCACGTTCGGCACCGTTATACGTACACTTTCGTCACCAAGGACCCGGAGGATGAGACCATAGAATATTATGTCGACTGGGGCGACGGATGGTTCACCAACTGGCGTGGGCCGTACCAATCTGGTGAAGCAATCACACTATCACACACGTATACGAGAAAAGGGACCTACGCGATTAAGTGCCAAGCAAGAGATGTTAATGGATGGAAAAGCGATTGGGGGACATTACAGGTAACCATGCCATTATCTTATGAACCGCCTCATTTCCGATTCCTTGATTGGTTGCTGGAGCGATTTCCTCATGCTTTTCTGATCCTCCGATATCTCATGGGATCCAAATCGTGATTTGTTCATTTTTCTTCAAGAATAGCAGAGCGTCTCTCGGAGAAATCTATTCTCAAACCTTTCAGAAGAGGGACCCCTTTATTTCGTGTGGAACTTCGTTTTGTGAGGTAGTCGGAAATGGAGAGAAAAGTGACGTGAGTAGTCCCGTGCTGTTATGCGTTTCGGGATATTTTAATATTCCGATTTTTAAAATTATATTAATAAAAAAATTTTAAGATTTAAGCGGGCCGTGCGAACAGTTTCCATGCGAAATCATCCCCTCCCTCCCTCTCGAGTTCTACAGGAGGAACCTCTGTCAAAATTTAGCACAAAACGTTATAATACCATAACGCTTTACGACCTCAAAAGAGGAGGCGTGTTTTACGATCAAAGATTCAACGGGGAAAGACCTTTTCAGCACTCTACTCACCAACGAAGGACTGTTCACGAACCGGGAAGTCATGCGTCCGACCTACATGCCTGAGATCCTACCACACCGCGAAAAAGAAATCGATGACCTCGCCAACATCCTCGTACCAGCCCTCCGGGGAGAATCGCCGTCAAACGTGTTCATCTACGGCAAGACAGGGACCGGGAAGACCGCGGTCGTCAAATTCGTCGGCAAAGAACTGCTCAAGAAAGGCGAGGAGACCGGCAAGAAAGTGAACTTCATCTACATGAACTGCGAGATCGTGGACACGCAGTACCGCCTGCTTCAGAACATCGCGAACCGGTTCATCAACGAGTGGAACGACCATGTGCCGTTCACCGGCTGGCCGACCGACGAGGTGTACTCCAAGGTCAAAGGGATGATGGACAAAGAAAAAAGCGTGACCGTCGTCGTGCTCGACGAGGTCGACAAACTCAAGGGTGATGAGGCGCTGTACAATCTCACCAGGATCAACAGCGACCTTGAGAACGCACGGGTATCGGTGATCGGTATTTCTAATGATTTGAAATTCACAGAGTTTCTGGACCCGCGGGTGAAATCAAGCCTCGGGGAGGAGAGCATGATTTTCTACCCGTACGACGCAAGCCAACTGCAGGACATCCTGCGCAACCGGGTGAAAACCGCGCTCAAACGAGGCGTGATCGACGATGACGTGATCCCACTCTGCGCCGCACTGTCCGCACAGGAGCACGGGGACGCGCGACGCGCGCTTGACCTCCTTCGGGTCGCCGCGGAGCTCGCAGAACGCAATAAGGCAACGAAAGTCACACGTCATCATGTGCGCTCAGCGCAAAATAAGATAGAATTAGACCGAATTACCGAGGTTGTTCGAACCCTTCCGAATCAATCGAAACTGGTTCTTTACTCCATCCTTTTACATGACAAGCAGAACAAGAAAGCGGGTCACCAGCAGGCGATGACGACCGGAGAGGTGTACGACATCTACCGGGAACTTTGCAAGAAGATCCGGTACAACTGCCTGACGCAGCGCAGGACCGCGGACCTCATCTCCGAGCTTGACATGCTCGGGGTGATCACTGCCAGGGTTATCTCCAAGGGACGGCATGGGCGTACGACCGAGATCCAGATGTCGTCGACATCAAGGGACCTGCTTGACGTGCTGCATGAGGACGAGGTGTTCAAGGAGCTTGCGAACTACAAGATGAAGGGTCAGGCGCGGCTCACCGTCTAACACAATATTTTAATATAGTTCCCGATGGTATGAAAGGGAGTTCATGAACACGGTTTTGCATCCATCAGCGTCCGATGCGTTACATTTTATCAAGGAGCATCATACCTCAAAGGCTGAGAAAACAATGCTTCTGGTGCTCGGTGAATGCATGGTGGATTATCACGGACGTGCCAAGTCATTGCTCGATTGGGGCGAGCGTCTCATCATGATCAAGCAGGACGGTACCGTGCTTGTACATCAGCCGGTGATGCGTGAGCCGGTGAACTGGCAGCCGACCGGCAGCATCACCGAGTTCAAGGCCAAGGACGACCGTCTCATCCTCAAATGCCGGCATCAGCGTCCCGCTGAGAAGATGAAGGTGACGTTCCGAAACCTGAAGATGGTGACCGCGACGTCGCTGGTCGACCGGGCGAACCTGATCATCGCGGGGATGGAGACCGACGTCGTGAACCAAATAATGGCAGATCCTTTCATTATCGAAGAGGGGCTGCGGATCGTGAAACGGGAAAAATCTGTGAAATCAGGATCGATCGATTTGTATGGCTTCGATAAGGACCATACGCCGGTGGTGATCGAAGTGAAGCGAAGCCTGGGGACGATCAGCTCAGTGCATCAGCTCCGCATGTACGTCACCGATATCAAAAAGGATCGCAAGGAGCCAAAGGTGCGTGGGATCCTTTGTGCGCCGCGTGTCCCTGACATGGTGAAGAAACTCCTTGAGGAGCACGGGTTGGAATGGCGTGAGGTCGAACGAAAAGTGGTGTTACCGGACGATCGACAAAAAACGTTAAAAGATTTTTGATGAATTGCGTGTTGCTTGTTCTTTTTATCAATTTTTGATACTTTCAACCAGAATTAATTTTAATCGAAGTCGGAATTCTAAGATTTAAAAGAGTTTAAAAACGGTTCGCCAGGTATCGGCATTTGTTCCGTCAGGAAGATACGCGACCATAAGAATCGTATGCCTGGAATCGCTAAGAGGATATGGGGTGAGCCATGTCCATCGGTAGGGTGCTTTGTAATCCGTGGACCGTAGAATACCATCGATATAAAACTCGACACGATCGATACCAGCTACCGGTTGTTTGACTCTTACCTTGATGGTGATTGGACCAAAAATGTAGTTATCTGTCGTGCGGAAAATCATCACATTTGCGATAAAGATTCCGCCATTTGGTTTCACCCACCAAATATCTGGAGGGCGATACGTAACGTTGATGGTCGTGGTGTCGATGCTGGTATTCTGTTCGCTATCGGTTACTGTAAAGGTGATCGTATGAACACCTGCGATATAATAAAAGTGGGTCGGGTGTTGCTCATTACTAGTGTTTCCGTCTCCGAAGTTCCAAAGGCAAGTATATGGTGGCATACCACCGTAGATTCCCTCGTTGACGATGAATCGTTCTCCAGCAAAGGCAGTGTATGGTCCGCCTGCATCGGCTCGCAGTACACCTTTATTGAATGCATGTAGCGTGCCGCACATTCCGTCTTCATTGAAGGATGGTGCGTACACGGTACCGTCTTCTCCGATTGCCGGGGTTGTCGCATAGTATCCGTAATTATCCTGGAACCGCTTGGTTCCATCGGGGTTTAAAGCAACGAGAGCCCCTGAGCCACCATCCATTGTTGTCGTTCCAAAGAAAATGGTCCCATCGCTGGAGACGGCAGCGGATGACCCGAACCAGATCCGTCCTGGCGCGTTGTATGTCCATTTGATAGTGCCGTTTGGATTGACCGCATAGAAATTCATTTCCCAGTCACCGAGGTAAAGAATACCGTCTGGTCCCAAGGTAGGACTGCACCAGGTTGATCCGACATTGCACTGCCAAATCATTGATCCATTGTCCGGGTTTAACGCATAGAGGCATTTATCGTCAGAACCGATGTAGATAGTCCCGTCTGGTCCTATGGTTGGCGAGGCGTGTACCCAAGATCCGGTTCGGAATTGCCATTTCACTGTGCCATTTGGATAAAGCGCGTAGACGTTATCATCATGTGAACCAATGTAGATAGTCCCGTCGTCGCCGATCGCTGGTGATGAAGTAATGACATCACCGGTATGATACTTCCATTTAACTGTCCCGTCTGGGTTGACCGCTTGAACAATCCCGTTCCAATCTCCAAAGTAGATCGTCCCGTCCGCTCCGATTGCAGGAGAAGAGTCAATGTCATTGCCAACTAGATACGCCCATTTCTGTGTCCCGTTATTGGAATAGATGGCATGAAGGTAGTTCGGCATGCCCCAGATTGTTCCAACATAAAGAATCCCATTTTCATCAATGGCAGGTGTACTTTCAATTACTGAATATTTAGGATATGCCCATTTCATGGTTCCATTCGGATATATTCCATAAACATAATCTGGTCCGCCATAAATAATGCCGTTTCTATCTAGAATAAAACCGTCATAATCACTGGGCCAAGATAATGAAAAACGCCATTTCTCGGTCAGCGGATTATCCGCGGTGCTGTACGGACTCAGACCAGTGTGATGAACATCATGGCTGTACATCGGCCAGGGTGAATCCATCGGCCCTCCATTGAAGGTCACTGGATTTGTCAACTCTTCATTCTTCGACTCCCGATGAACGGTTGTTTCGTCTGATGTTGCATGAGAACTTTTTTCCAAATATCCTTCGGGAAGTCGATGGAGATCATAAAAATTGATGGTCTGAGTCCCGTTGGAAAATCCATTTTTAAATGCATTCATTCTCTCATGGGCGTACGCTATCGTATCTGTGGAATTCACAGGACCATTTATAATTGAAGAGATGACGAAAGGAGTAACCGATGGAACCACACAGAAAACAATGAGGAGGTAAGCACAGAGCTTCCCTACACTACTGTTCATATTCATTTCCTTCCCCTTTTGAATATCCACTGTTTCTATAGTTGTCTATCATATATATAAATATTTAGAGAAAAAACAACGGGTTTCACCCAAAAATCGTTTATAATAGCGGCAACTCACCAGTCACCTGATCGATGACGTTGTTCGGCGCAGGTCCGATCCCAAGCACGGTGACCGTCCCTTCCGGGATTTCCGTATGTCCCGCATCCATCACCAAGCTTGTCATCATCCCAAGGTCCTCCGCCTTTTCCTTAAGAGCGTAGAACTCGGCAAGCGTCTCGACCACGACGACGACTTTCTTGGCACCCTCACGCTGCCACGAGCCAAACCACCGCGGCTTCTTCGCCTTCGAAAGCAGCGCACAATCAACCGCGGCATGCGCGACCTGCGCGGCTAGCTTCCCCGCAGAAAGCACAAGATCCTTACGGGCGACAATCACCATCTTGTACGAAAACTCATCACTATCGACGTTCCGGCTTCTCATGCGCACCCATCTCATGATACGATTCTTTGCGCCATTGCTCACCAAGCGCGTACGCCTTCGAAAAATCAATGAGTCCCTTCACGATCAGGTTCTTCTCCCCCGTCTCCACATGCTTCAGTGGCACCCCGAGGAACCGCGCACCCGCCTTGACGATCAGTACATCATCGGTCATCGACACGCTCTCCCCGATCCGCTTCCCGGTGCCGTCCACCACGAACTTGCACAACATGGACTGATCCACAGCTAATACTTTTTTTTTCTCAGTAGGTTCCTTCTTTGAAAAGAAATAGAGCCCTTGATACTTCGCAGTCACCAGTAACCCACGCCTCTCAGAAAGCATGAGGCCCTGTAATACCGTTTTTATTATAAATCTTTGGGGATATTCCCTTTCAATGGATTCGTACGACGTAATCATCGCTGGTGCAGGACCCGCAGGATGCTACGCGGCATATTTACTTGCGAAAGAAAAGATACACACCGCGGTCTACGAAGAACACCCAACCATAGGCGAGCCGCTGCACTGCGCTGGCCTTGTCACCGAACGCGTCCTTGATTTCCTCCCCACCGCATCCCCAGAGATTATCCAAAACAAGATCTACGGGGCACACATCCACGCGCCATCGGACACCACGCTCACCATCGGCGGAGACCACGTGCATGCGCTGGTAATCGACAGACAACGATTCGACGAAACGCTCGCGAAACACGCACGAGATGCTGGCGCGAACCTCTTCCTAGGCCACAAGGTCACCAACGCAAAACTTCATGACAACCTCATACAAATCGACCTACAGCATCAAGAAAAAGCAATTCAAGCACACGGCAAAATCCTCATCGGTGCGGACGGACCACACTCCACGATACGAACCACGTTCGGATTCCCAAAACCAACCGAGATCCTCCAAGGGATCGGCGCGGAGATCGCGGACGTCGACCTCGACTGCCGCTACGTCCACATCTTCACCGGACACAAGATCGCACCAGGGTTCTTCGCCTGGATCATCCCCACGAACCAAGACGGCACCAAGGCACGAATTGGACTGTGCATCGGAAAACACCACGACCACCCGCTCACGCACTACCTCACCACCCTGCTCAAACACCCGCTCATCGAGGATGCGACCGTGCTTAAACGATTCGGCGGGGTCATCCCGCTCGGCGCGCTGAAAAAAACCACTGACGCGGGCGTCATGCTCGTCGGCGACGCCGCAGCGCAGGTCAAACCCGCGTCCGGCGGTGGCCTCTACCCAGGACTTTTGTGCGCCCGCCACTGCGCAACCATCGCGACCCAAGCGATCCATAAAAATCGTTTCACCGTTGACAACCTCGAGGAGTACCACGCGCGCTGGACAAGAGACATCGGCCATGAGCTCTCCCTTGGGATGCGGTTCAGGGGGCTCTACGCGCAGTTCACCGACCAGCAGCTGAACCATTACATCGAAAAATTCAACACCGAGAAAATCAGGGATGTCATCAACACGTATGGTGACATCGACTACCCGACAAAACTCGCGTTCCCGCTCCTGCGCACCTCTCCCTCCCTGCTGACCTTGCTTCCCTCCATGCTCAAACGAACGACGCGCTGACCTTATTTTTTCCGCTTCGATGACGGAGGAGGCGGCACATAGTAATCAGGCATTTCATCGGCCGGTTCGTTATCCTCCGGCTCGAACGACTTCTTCTTCCCTCTCCGAAGTCCTCCGCGTTTCTTCCGGATCAGGTAGATGATGACGATGAGGATGATCAGGAGCACGAACACTAAGAGGCATGGCAGGAAGATACTGAGCACGTACACCGGCGAGGCGTTCAAGACACATGTCAGGGTTGACGTCTGATTTCCCTCGTTAAAGATGAGTTCTACATAGTCACGCCCGTCCTGAGTCTTGCCTGTGTTCACCGCTGTCCCGGCGCTATCGCTTGCGTTCACGGAAATACCCTTCGGGAAGATGAACCGGTACGTTATCGTCTGATTCCCGATCCCTTGGATACTGAAGTGTTGTGGCGAGATGGACAGAGTCGCAGGCCACAACGACATGGTAAACCCGATTGTGTACACCTGGCTCGCATAACTTGAAACCACGATAGGTACCAATGCGTCCATGGCTGAGATATCTCCGTCCCAGATCAAAGAATCAGAGAACGCCTTGCGATCCGTCGAGCCTTTCACAGAAAGCCCATGGATGATGCCGGACGCCCGCTGCTGAAACACGTCCTTTTTTTCGGATAAAAACAGGTCAAGCGAAGGTCCGTTGAACACCTGCTCCTCCGTGCACAACCGGAACGCATCCGCGTTCAAATACGTAAGATTGATCTTTGAGGAGAGCGGAAACTCACTCGGCCAGCGTATCACAGAAAGCAGGTCGTCCTCCCGTAACCTCGTTGACGCGGTCAGTTCCGTCTTCCCAGTGAAAATGCTGCCGAGGTTGAGATCCATTTTCGCGATATCAATCACGATGAGAGTGCTTTCCTGCTCGCTTGTGTACGGCGGATTCGGTTGAACACTCGAGGAGAAGGCACCAGTGAGCGGTTTGGTTCGATTCCAGATGTACGTGTTCTTACCGTCAAGGGTGATGTTCGTGGGAAAGCTTAGGAGAAATGTAGTGGGCCAGGGGATCGCTTCGAGACCTTGACCGAAATTTATTTCACTTGACGAAATTGTCGCGGCCGCACCTGCGTTGACAAGCCCGAAGAATGCGCGCGCAGGCATCCCGCAGATACTCAGATGCACGTAGGGGTCATTGAAGGTTGCCTGGACTGCTGGCGTGCTGTCCATATGTGTGAGATTATACGGAGTGGAACAGTTGGTCGTGCTGCTCGCGTTCCAGGAGAAGCTGAACTGGAGTGTCTGGTTGAACGAGGAGTTCTCAAGGATCGGCGTGATGTGCTGCTCGATCGGCTGGATCGTATTGCTCAACACATCATTCCAGGAGAACAGTCCATTGTCGATGCATAAACGCACGCCATCCGCTGGGAGGATATGAAGCCCCGTGACAAACGAGGGGAACGCTACATAATTTCTCACATTGATATCCCGAGCACTCACAATCTCGGTGAGGCTGACGTCCTGGGCCGCCCGGGTATCCAACGCGAACTCAACGGAGACGTCCTCGGTTTCCTTCAGAGGCGTGGTCGGGTTTTTCGCACGTAGCGAGATCACCGCGGCAACCGGCATGGCACCGCCATCCCAATTCTTGACCACCCATTGCACTTGATTGTTCTCTGAGTTGACGAGAGGCGTGTTTGCGAAATCCAATGTCAACGATGCAGGAAGAGTATAGAGGTAGGTGGTATTCCACCCAGGATCTGCGGTAAGGTTGAAATGATAGGACACCACTGCGCCCATATCAAAGACACCGCTGATGAAATTCGTAAGATTCATCGGTTTCGCATACGCAAAGAACAGGGGGGTCAAGTTCACACGGAAATCATCTGTGAAAAACGGGGTAGCGTACCCTGGTTTCTTATTCATCGTATCAATCTGTGCGTCTTTGAAAGCACTGTTAATCTGCGTCTTTAAAGATTCATGGAGACGAAACATGATCGCGCCCATGACGTATGGGTCGCTTGAGGAAATGGCTTCAATCATCTGACGGTCATACAGTTGATCAAAAACCGTGATTTTGTTGACCAGCATCTGCGCATGTATCATCAGCTGCGATCCTGATTCAAACTGACACGTAATGGTCGCGTCCACCTGACTGTCAATCGCTGGTGTCGCAATTACCTGAGAAGCGAAGAGACACGAAAGAAAGACAGAGACAACAATCATGCTTGTTTGTACAACGTAACGTTGCATCACACCCACATCCTGCTGAGGAATTAAACACAGACGCTTATAAAAACTTTCTTACGAAACCGCTAAAAGGCGTTGGCGGTTTCCCAGTAACACGATGATGTATATTCTCGGGGGCACGTCTGCGGGAAGGGTCGCAGCGAACCTTGCAGAAGAACTGCACCAGCCGCTTCTTCAGGCAACCTTTAAACGATTCCCGGATAGCGAGTTCTACGTGAAGCTCCTTGGCTCGGTCGCCGGGGAGGAGGTCGCCATTGTGCAGACCGCGTACCCCGATGAAAAAATCGTTGAACTGTTTCTTATGCAGGACGCGGTCCATGACGCTGGAGCGAAAAAAATCACGGTCGTCCTCCCCTATTTCGGGTACAGCAGGCAAGATAAGAAATTCGAGGAGGGCGAAGCGATCAGCGCACGCGCGATCGCTGAGCACATCAGCGTGCATGCGGACAGCGTCATCACCGTCGACCCTCATAAGGAGCACATCCTGAGGTTCTTTACGGTACCAGCCTTCAGCTGCTCCGCGGTGACATCACTCGCCCGGTACTTGAAGGAGAAGCAAATCGATTTCGTCCTTGCCCCTGACAAAGGAGCAAAAGACCGCGCGAGAGAAGCAGCCGCGTTCATCAACTGCGAGTACGATTACCTGGAGAAAACCAGGATTGACGGCACGACAGTGATCATCACACCGAAGAAGCTTGACGCCCATGGCAAGCGTGTCGCGATCATCGACGACATCATCTCCACGGGCGGGACCATGGCGAACTCCATCAAGGAACTAAAAAAACAGGGTGCAAAAGAGGTCGTTGTCGCCTGCACCCATGGGCTGTTCATCGGTCAGGCGAAAGAGAAACTGCTCGCCGCAGGCTGTGATGAGATCATCTCCACTGACACCATTGAGAACGAGTTCAGCAAGGTCAGTGTCGCACATTGCATCGCGGAGACATTCCAAAAAACACTCCCTCGCGTAGAAAATTAAGGAGAACGAGTGGGAATAGCTATTTATAAGACCTTGGTTTTACGGTTGTAAACAAAGCATAGGTGAAACACATGCGGAAACGAGCGCAACTCAAGATGTCTGAACAAGCAGAGCCAACAGCACCAACACCGCAACCTGAGGTGCACGAGCGGAAGCGGTTTCAGTTCAAGACGAGGAAAAACTGGTGGGTTGGTTTTTGCCTGATTGTCGTGTTCTTCTTGGTTTTATTCATGAATTCATATTTCAACATCACCTCAAACGTGAATGTGAACCCCGATGGAACCTCCCTGGGGTCGAAATTCCTCCTTTCCGGTCCTGACCCGTACTATAACATACGGCTCGTCAATACGACGGTTGCGACCGGCAAGTTCCCGTACTATGCGACCGATGATCCCTTGCTTGCGTACCCCTACGGGCATTCAGGAGGACGTCCCCCGTTGCTGAGCATGTCCGCGATTGGGTTCAGCTATTTCCTCAGGCCCTTTATGAGTGAGATGGATGCGGTCGGGTACGCCATGGCGTTCGTCCCAGCATTATTCGGGGCGTTACTCATCTTCCCCGTGTATTTCATAGGGAAAAGCCTGTTCGGACGAAAAGAAGGGCTTCTGGCTGCCTTACTCATCGCGCTCATCCCAATCGAGGTAAGCTCCGGGCATGGCTCCGCGTTCGCCCTGTTCGACCATGACTCTCTGAACCTGCTCTTGTTCTTCGTTACCTTCATATTTATGATCCTCAGCATCAAGGAGAAGGACCGGGTGCGCTCACTGCTCTACGCACTCCTCGGCGGGGTGTCCCTTGCTGCACTCTCCATGGTGTGGGTCGACGCGATGTTCCTGTACACGATTATTGCGATTTATGTCGCCGTCCAATTGATCTTCGATATTTTCCTGAAGAAGATCGAGGAACGGTTTATCCTGAACATGTTTGTGCTCTTGATCGCCGGGGTCCTGATGTCACTCCCTGTGACCGCTGCCCGCGGTTCGGTGCTCAGCATTCCACTATATCTTGCGTTCGGCGTGCTCCTCTTCGGAGGTCTGTGCATTGTGTTTAAACGGCGACAGATCCCCTGGATCATCTCGATTCCCTCCATCGCCATCATCGCTGGCGTCGCCCTTCTTGCATTGTATGTAATTTACCATATGCCATCACCACCTTCTTTCTTGGGGCCTCTTTCATCACTCGCAGGGTACATCCCCTTCATAGGATCAGGGATCTATGGAGGACAAGTTTCTCTGACCATCGCGGAGGCAGGCACGTACAGTATGAGCCGCACCGTGATGTCCTTCGGCCCGACGATCTATTGGCTCGGCTGGGCAGGGTTCATCATGCTTATCTATTTGTACTATAAAGAGAAATGGCGAAAAGATTACCTGTTCATTCTGACCTTGTTTATCGTAGACTCATACCTCGTCACTACCGCAGGTCGTTTCCTCAACGACATGGTGCCTATCTTTGCTCTCCTCGCCGGATGGATCGTCTGGTTCCTCATCAGTAAGATCGATTACAAACAGATGGCGCGCAACATCAGAAACGCTGGCGGCGGATTCCGAGGGCTACGCAAAGGGATCAGGGTGTACCATATCCTTGGCATTCTCTTTGTCGCGTTCCTCGTCCTCATCCCGAACGGGTTCCTCACGCTTGATGCAGCGGTACCCTCAGCGGTAACACATAACGGCACAAGCAACCTTAAATATGATTTCTTCGGAAAGAACTTCTCCTCCGCGTTCGGCTCAAGCTCCTTCAAGGAGCAATACTGGACGCACGCGTTCAGCTGGCTTGATAAGCAGGATACGGACATCAAGGACCCGGTGAAACGACCTGCGTTCATCTCCTGGTGGGACTACGGGTTTTACGAGGTCGCAGTCGGTGGACACCCGACTGTGGCGGACAACTTCCAAGACGGGATACCTACGGCAGCGAACTTCCATATCGCAAAGAGCGAGAAGGAAGGCATCGCGGTGTGGATCATCCACCTGTTGGAGGGAAACGTCAAGGCCAACAAGGGAACAATCGCACCAAACGTCGCCTCGATGCTCCAGAGATATCTTGGCTCAAATAACTCGACCAGTGTGATACAATGGATTGAACATCCGAACACCTCCCCGTCCTATCATGCCCCGATCGGCATCCAATACGACTTGGTGTTAAGCCACATACTCTTTGTAGGATCACAACACCCTGAAAACGCGTACTATCATGATATCACGAGACTTCTGAACACAACCTTAACCGATGAGCAAATCACCTGGTTGTACCACGACGTCCAGAAAGAAACAGGGTACAGCATCAGATACTATGGCGTCGAAGGATATGACGAGCAGATCTTCAATATCTTCGCGTTCCTCGCTGATTCCAGCAACGTGCTCACCGCGCTACGGACCCCGGGGAAGCAGTTCCATGACCCTGAGGATGACTACATCCAGATCAAGTACACGGGATACAACGTCAACACGGACGGTACCCAAGGCGCTAATGGGACCTGGACTGCCCAGGAGCTCAACGACATGCCGGCATCGACACGTAACAGGGTCGCGATCACCAGTTACGCCACGTCCTATAAAGCGGATTATTTCAAGACCATGTTCTACATGACCTATCTCGGGACACCTGCGCAGCAAGACTCGCAGGGCAATTACCAGATGCCTTCGCAGCAGATACCCTGTTATAACATGAAGCATTTCGTCTCAGTCTACGTCTCACCGTATCCCTACTACAGCTACCAGAAGAGCGCGGTCGTCATCGCCAAATATTACGAAGGCGCCTTCTTCAACGGCACCATCAAGATCGACAACCAGCCTCTGCAGTACGTCTATGTCGTCCTCGTTGATCAATACGGGATCTCGCATGATGCAATGTTTACTGATGAGAACGGGTCGTTCAACCTCATCGCGCCTGGAGGAAACATGACGCTCCTGCTCTCCTATGCAAACGAAGTGCTTCTCAAGAATATCCACTTCAACAGTACCACCAACTCGCTGTACGCACCGATCACGGACGCAGAGGCCATGAGGATGGCCGGGTCAAACTACTCACGGTTCTTCAACCTCAGCGTCAACTACTCGACCCTTCAAGGGTTCGTGTACAGCGACACCAACAAAAATGGGGCCTACGACCCAGCCAATGATACCGCGGTCCCGGACGTAACAATCCAACTCACCGACCAGTATTTCGGCAGACCCATCGCCCCAACCACGACAGACGCCCAAGGCCATTATCGTCTCCAGAATCTCTATCCGAGCAAATACAATGTCACCGCGATCGACAAGGACGGATTCACCCTGGCTAATGATGCGATCCCCCTTTCACCCGACCAGAATTACCACAACATCTCCGTACCGAAACGAGCAGCCGTGAAAGGAACGATCTACTATGATGTGAATGGGAACACACAATATGATACGGGCGAAGAAGCAAGCGGCGTACAGGTAAGCCTCCTCTACACGAAATTCGACAAGACCGAGATGAAGGTAGCAACCATGACCACCGGTGCGAACGGCACCTACTCCTTCTCAAACTTGGTGCCCGGTGGGTACACCGTGAACGCATCACAACGCAACAGCACCACAGGCAACAGCAACTACCTCACCGCACAAGCCGTCACCTTGACTGCGAACACCACGACTACGACCAACATCCTGCTAGCATATGCACCGATTCTCGTGAAAGGGCACACGATCGACGGCACCACCAATGTCATCGGCATTAACGTCCTCTTCGTAGCAGACCGTAACGTGAAAAATAATACCGCGTCGACAAAATCAACCACGGCCACCTCCGATTCGACGGGTGCGTATACCGTAAAACTCAGCCCTGGCGACTACAATGTCAGCGTTTCAAAGAAACAAGGCCAGACCCTGGTCTATAGTTTCGAAGGAAAACTACGCCTCACACTTGGCCAGGGGAACGCGACCTACCCAGTCCGGCTCACCAAACACTCGGTGACCGTCAGCGGGGTTACGAAATACAACAACACCGGCAAACCGAACATGAAGATTGACTTTGTACCAGATCTCTCCATTGTGAACAACAACGCGACCACAAACACGGTCGCGTCGAACGCCACCGGGGCTTACTCTATCGAGCTTTCCCCAGGCATATACAATGTCACCGTCAACCAAACCATGAACGAAACCGGCCATAACGTCACCTACTTCTTCCACCAGAAACTCGTCGTGTTGCCCGAGCAACCCCCCATGACCTACGACATCATCCTTACGAGAGAACAAACACAGTAACCACTGGTTAGAGCGCTCATCCTCTAACCACATCTTTTTAATCTTTTCCCCGATACTTCATATGATGCTCAGCTTGACCGATGGCACCAATGCAGTACGATTCGCACGCCGTGTGATTACCGCCTACGTGACACGCCTTCCGACTCCCACCTCCACGCTCGGAAAACCGTTCCAAGAAAAGCAAGGTGTATTCGTCACCCTTCACACCTACCCTGAGCATGACCTGCGCGGCTGCATCGGAATCCCCCTCCCAGTGATGACGCTTTCTGATGCGATCATTGAATCAGCGCAGTCAGTGACTCAGGACCCCAGATTCCCTCCCTTTACGGCATCGGAGCTTCCTATGGTCATCGTCGAACTGACGGTTCTCACCAAACCAGAGCTCATCAAGGTCAAGCAACCAAAGGAGTACCCTTCTCATATCACCATCGGGCAAGACGGGCTCATCGTCGAACAAGGGTTCTACAAAGGCCTCCTGTTGCCACAGGTACCTGTCGAGCAAGGCTGGGACAAAGAGGAATTCCTCTCTTACACATGCACGAAGGCAGGACTCTTACCGGACGCGTGGTTCGAGAAAACCACGAAGATCTCAAAGTTCAGCGGACAAATCTTCACCGAGGAGAAACCAAACGGGCCAGTAAAGGAGAGGACGCTTGATGGACCTGACCATTGAAGGAACACTGTACCGCAACGGCGCGTTCGAACAAGGCTGCCTTGGCGTCGAGAACGGGAAAATCGTTGCCATTAAAAAAATACTGAAAGCAGACCGTCACCTCAACGTCGGTGGTTCCCTCTTGCTTCCTGCGGGCATCGACATGCATGTGCATTTCCGGGACCCTGGGTTCACTGCCAAGGAGAATTTTTCCACCGGCTCGCTTTCCGCAGCGTTCGGCGGCATCTCCTGCGTCTGCGACATGCCGAACACGGACCCTCAGACCAGCACGGTGGAGGCCCTTATGGAGAAAACAAAGCTTGCGTCCGCGAAAAGCTACGTGGATTTCGGGCTCTACGCTGGGGTCACCGACGAGAACCTCGGCAGGCTTCGAGAGCTATCCACCTCCTGCATCGGCTATAAAATCTATCTAGGCAGCAGCACCCATTCGTTACAGTTGAGCAGCCAGAACCTCGGCGTCGCGCTCCGCGAGACTGCCCGAACCAAAAAAATAACGCTCGTCCATGCGGAGGACGAACGCTGCCTCAAGACACACCAGGATACAGAAAAGAATCTGATTGACCATGTGCGATGTAGACCAGCGGAGTGCGAGGAGGCAGCCGTCAGGCACGTCATAACCGAAACCACACACCTGTCCTCCACCGTACACCTGTGCCATGTATCCTCCTGCGAAGCCCTGGAAATGCTGAATTCCCGACCGAAGAGCCTCACCGTCGGCGTCACCCCACATCACCTCTTCTTTGACGTTCATAAGATCTCCTCCAACCAGACATACTACAAGGTGAACCCGCCGATCCGGTCAAGTTTCGATAAAGACGCGCTTTGGACCGGTGTCGTAAGTGGGGTCATCGATGTCTGCGAGTCGGATCACGCGCCGCACACCCTCGAGGAGAAACAACGGGAGTTCAATGATGCTCCCTCTGGCCTTCCCGGCGTTGAAACCATGTACCCCCTGCTGCTTGCAACAGTGAAAAAGGAACGCCTCAGCTTCGCACGACTCCTTTCGCTGCTCTGTGAACGACCAGCGCAGCTGCTGAACCTTCCCAAAGGAAGACTCGAGGTAGGGCTCGACGCGGACCTCATCGTGGTCGATTTCAAACAACCGGAGCCGCTCAAAGCCGAGCAGCTCCATTCAAAATGTGGTTGGACCCCGTTCAAAGGGTTTCCGGTGATCATGCCTTCTCGTGTGTTTATCCGTGGGGAACTAGTGATAGAGAACCATGAAGTGCTCGTCAAACAGGGATTCGGATACAACATCGGAGCCGCACAACCATAATGCCGTATCGTATATAGCAGGAGCAAAGAAACCTTGGATGAGAAAGTAAAACATCTCGCACATCAGATCGTCGACAAGATCGGACGTGCTGTCCTAAGAGAAAGCAAGAATAATTTTTACAAACTCGGGAAGACCATCGGTATCGGCGCGGACGGCACCCCGACATCCTACATCGATAAGGTCGCGGAGGATATCGCGATAAAAATCCTCACCAAATCACCAGTGAAAGTGAATCTCTTAAGCGAGGAGATCGGGTTTATCGATTTCGGCGGCCGCTACCTCTTTGTGCTTGACCCTGTTGACGGCACGCGGAACGCCTCCCGTGGCATCCCGTTCTACGGGGTGTCCCTCGCGATTGGGACATCTCGGATCAGTGACGTGGAGTACGGCATCGTCAAGAACATCCCGACCGGTGACCTCTTCACCGCGGAGAAACACCATGGCGCGTTCCTCAACACCATGCCTATCAGGGTCTGTGAGATGCCATCGAAGGACATCCTCTCGTCCATCACCCTTGGGAAAAGTAGCACGAAAAAGGCGCACGGGCTTGCGAAACAAGGGCACGTACGGTCGCTTGGGTCAGCATCCCTTGAAATGTGCATGGTTGCGATTGGCGCGCTTGATTACTATTTCGTGGGAAAAGACATCATGCGGGTCATCGACATCGCAGCTTCAACCCTCATCGTCCGAGAGGCAGGCGGGTTTGTGAAAACCGTGGAGGATAAGGACCTCGACATGGGGTTCGACCTCGGAGAGCGAACCAGTGTCGTCGCCGCCTGCTCAGAGGCGGTCATCAAGGATATTCTCTCCTAGCATAAAACATAAATACAACCCGTGTTCTTCAACCTACCAATGTCCATCGCAGACACAATCATTCAGCATACTCGTACAAAGAAACTGCATTTCGCGCTCCTTGACCCTGATAAACAGTCACCGGAGGCAGCTGGTGAGATCGCGGAAACCGTCACCGCCGCAGGCAGTAGCGCCGTCATGGTCGGTGGCTCCACGCTTCTGTCACAACAGCAGGTTGATGATACTGTTCGCGCTATCAAGAATCACACTGATTTACCTGTGATCCTGTTTCCTTCAGGCGCGAAGTTTCTCAGCAGATACGCGGATGCGGTGTTCTTCATGAGTCTTTTGAACTCCCGGAACCTTGATTACGTGATCAGGGAGCATGTGAAAGGTGGGATGTTCGTGAAACGATCAGGCCTGGAGCCGATCTCCATGGGGTACGTGATCGTCGAGCCAGGGATGACCGCAGGCCGTATCGGTGAAGCGGACCTTATTCAACGGGATGATCTCGATACTGCGGTCGGGTACGCGCTCGCGACAGAGTTCCTCGGTATGCGGTTCTTCTATCTTGAGGCAGGCTCTGGCGCACCGACCCCGATCCCCAACAAGATGATTCAGGCGGTGAAACAACACGCATCGATCCCCTTGATCGTCGGTGGTGGCATCAGGGACCCGCAGACCGCGCAGGAGAAGGCGCGCGCGGGTGCGGACATCATCATCACGGGAACAGCGCTTGAAAAAGAGAAAAACCTTAAAAAAACTATCACGGCCATCATCGCCGCCGTACATAAGAAGTGATACTATGAGATATTTCGTGAGCATCGGCGGGGCGTCAGGGTGCATCTATGGCATCCGGCTTGTCGAGGAGTTGAAAAAAGCTGGTCATGAGATCCACTTGGTCGTCTCTGAGGGTGGCAAGAAGCTTTTTGAGTATGAGACAGGGATGACCGTTGCTGGGGTGAAGAAAAAGGCGAATGTCTCCTATGAGAACGATGATTTGTGCGCGGGGCCGTCCAGCGGGTCGTTTCGTCTTGACGGGATGATTGTCGCCCCATGTAGCATGAAGACGCTCTCTGCGATCGCGAACGGCTACGGCGATACGCTCACCTCACGGGCAGCAAGTTGTTGCCTGAAGGAAGGACGCAAACTTATCCTTGTCGTGCGTGAGACACCACTTGACCTCCCAGGGATCAGGAACATGCTTGCGGCGAAGGAAAGCGGTGCGGTGATCCTTCCTGCGATGCCAGCGTTTTACCATAAACCGAAAACGATTGTTGATCAGGTGAATTTCATCGTCGGGAAGGTGCTTGATCAGCTTGGTCTTGCTCATTCCTTGTTCGAACGGTGGGAGTAGATTCATCATGTCTGAGAAGAAGCAGCCCTCCATTCTTGCCTGTCCGCGCTGCGGCAGCAAACGCATCGAGATGGGTACGATGAACCAAGGGGTCCTCTTTGGGGTCACTTCCTGGAAAAGCGTGTGCAAGAACTGCGGGTATCAGGGTGAGCCGCTCATCTTTGAAAACGAGGAGACATACCAGAAATTTTTAGAGGGATTGTCGAAGGATAAAGCGCAAGCCCCGATAACGGAAGGCAACGAACCTGCATCTGATGAACCTGAGGTTGAGGAGACCATTGAGCTCACTTCGAAAGAAAAGGAAGTCGTCGAGTACGCGCATGACGTGGAAGAGGAATCCAAAGGTGTGGAGAACCACAAGCTCCGTGCCCCGGTGTTTAATGAGACGAAATCATGGCGCGTTGAGGTTCTTGTCGCCTTGGTTATCTCCGCGATCTGGACCACAATCTACCTATCGTTCTATGCATTTCATTTCATCACTTCGTTTGACGTCCTTTTCATGTTCCTGTACACCTTCTTTTATTTCGCGGCAGCGACCATCGTGATCCTTGTCGTGATTATTATTGCGGAGTACGTGTATTATCGGCGGACGCGCGTCCCGTAAGAAAAACAATGAACAAGCGTGTGAAGTATCTTCTGTTCCTCTTTAGGCTTTTTTGAAGGACAGCGCAACTGAGTTGATGCAGTATCGTTTCCCTGTTTCGGTTGGCCCGTCGTCGAAGACATGGCCGAGGTGGCCGCCGCAGTTCGGGCAGTGGACCTCGATGCGGCGCATCCCAATGCTTCCGTCAGAGGATGTCTCGACGCTGTCTTTTGCTAGTGGCACGTCGAAGCTTGGCCAGCCGCTCCCGGAGTCGAATTTCGCGCCCGATGAGAAGAGTTCGTGGCCGCAGGCTGCGCATTGATAGATGCCTTTCTCCTTGTTGTAGAGGAGTTTTCCGGTGAACGGCGGCTCTGTTCCCTTCTGTCGCAGAATCTTGTACTGCTCAGGGGTGAGCTTCTTCTTCCATTCGTCCTCGGCTTCTCCTTTCCTTCGTAACAGACTCATACCCCTCTTAAGCGCGTCTTCTTATAAAATGGTTTTCTTTTCCTGACCCGCATGTTTTGGCTTTCCGCTGAAAATATATTTTAAAAAAAATTTCAATTTATGTATCTTCCAAGTTTGATAACATGACATACAATCTTACTCTTAACCCAGTGCAAAACAATATAAAGGTCACAGGCCCATATCTATATATAAAAGGAATGGAGATAAGAGTTTCACATTTTCGTTGAACCGAACGTATGAGATTTTTTATTTTTGTTCTTTCGTCCCAGCGTTACTACTGAACGTTGCAGCGGTAAACCTCTTTGAAAGCAACGAGTAACTGGGGTAATTCTGGAAAACGATAAATCGGGGTTGATGTGATTTGCAGAAGAAAACCAAGCAACAAATAGAAGAAATCCTCTGCTGTCCCGAATGCGGGAGCGGACATCTGAGTAAGGATTATTCTCGGGCGGAATTGGTCTGTTCAGGCTGCGGCTTCGTTGTCGATGAAGATATCATTGACCACGGCCCGGAATGGCGTGCGTTTGACCACGATCAACGGGAGAAACGATCGCGAACAGGATCTCCGATGACCTATACCCTCCATGACAAAGGACTCAGTACGACGATAGGGTGGACGAACAGGGATGCGTACGGGAAATTCATTCCAGCAAAGAATCGGGCACAGCTCTATCGACTACGGAAATGGCAGCGGCGCATTCGCATTAGCGATGCAACCGAGCGGAACCTCGCAGCCGCACTTTCAGGGATCGATAGGCTTGCGTCAGGCATGGGTCTACCAAGGACCGTCCGGGAAACCGCGGCGATGATCTATCGGAAGGCAGCGTTGAAGAATCTAGTACGAGGACGAAGCATCCAGGGGGTCACCGCAGCCTCGCTCTATGCAGCATGCAGGCAATGCCATGTGCCACGGACCTTGGACGAAATCAGTCTTTATGCGCAGATGCCCAGAAAAGAGATAGGCAGAAACTACCGCTTTGTCTCCCGGGAACTTGAATTAAAACTGATGCCGACCGCACCGAAGGATTACATCTCACGGTTCTGCAGTGAGTTAAAACTCAGCAACAACGTACAAGCCAAAACATTGGAGATACTTGGGCATGCGGCAAATATGGAGCTCACCAGCGGGCGCGGCCCAACAGGGCTTGCTGCAGCTTCCTTGTACATCTCGTCAGTGCTGTGTGGTGAACGCAGAACGCAGCGCGAGGTGGCAGAGATCGCAGGGGTCACTGAGGTGACGATTCGGAATCGATACAAGGAGCTGGCACAAAAACTCGATATTCACATCGTGATGTAAATCTATTGCCCACATATTGTAGCACACACCCATCAATAGCTCGATAAGATTTTTAAAGATCCATCCTGCAAATTTAAGAAATATTGTTTCTTCGGCCAAGAGAATATATCTTTTCTAAAAAAACTTCCATACAAAGTAACCAGCTCGGGAAAAGTTCCCTGAATTATCTAACGCTTTCGCGGTCATGTAGTGCTTGAAGAATGCCGGCATACGCCACGTGTAGGAGTAAGGAGGAGTAGTATCTGTTGCCTTTAGGTTATTATCGATGTAGAACTCGACACGGTTGATGCCAAACTGCTCCTGACTTGCATTGACCTCAATGGTGATTGGTCCGAAGATAAGGATTCCGGGGAAGGGAAGGATTCTTACGTTCATGAAATATGTGCCGTTTACTGGTTTAGTAATCCTTACCGTCGGGGGTGCATAGTGGACTGTCACATTGGCTGTGTCGGTGCTGTGGTTTCCCTGGCTATCGGTGACAGTGAAGGTCGCGGTGTAGGCACTGTAGTGTGCGTACGCGTGTTTCGGGTTCTGTTCGCTTGATGTTTGGTTGTCGCCGAAGTCCCAGTGGCAAGCGTAGGGTGGGATGCCGCCGAAGATGTCACCGGTGAATTGGATTGGGACTGTTGCAGCACCATCGTAGGGGCCGTTTGCCTCGATGTTCAGCGGGCCGTGTCCAAAAGCATGTAGGTTTCCTGCTTCAGTCCCTTGAGGGGTGTCGTAATTAGATCCTATGTAGATGGTACCATTTGAGTCGATGGCAGGAGGCGACTGACACCATCCGATATCGTGTTGCCATCGCAACGTTCCATCAGGGTTCAGGGCGATAATCTTATCGCTGGTGGTCCCGAAGTAAATAATTCCTTCGTTGGAGGTGCAGGGTGTGCCGCCTTCGATGTATCCGTTCACGGTATAATTCCATTTCACGTAGCCGTTCGCTGGGTTGATTGCATGGAGGATCTCCCATCCGGCGTAAATGGTACCGTCAGGCCCGATGGTCGGGTTTGTGCCGGCGTTCACAAACGTTTTCCATTTCATCGTGCCGCCTGGGTTAATTGCATAGAGATAGTTGGTAAAGGAAACACAATAGATAGTCCCATCATTAGCGACAGCGGGGCTTACGCGTACCCAGTCCCCTGTAGGAAATATCCATTTTGGTATCCCGTTATTTGGGTATATCGCATATAGATTCCCATCATGGCTGCCGCAGTAGATGGTACCATCAGGTCCTATCGCGGGTGATCCGGTTACGACATCTCCGGTGTGATATTCCCATTTGACGGTGCCGTCAGGGTGAAGAGCATGGATAATGCCGTTCCAGTCACCGAAATAGATTGTACCGTCAGCACCAATCGCCGGAGAAGAATCTATACTGTTTCCAGTGGAATAACTCCATTTAACAGTCCCATTGCTCGAATAGACAGCAAATAAACCAATTGAAAACCTACTAGTGCCAATATAGATTGTCCCATTTTCATCTATCGCTGGGGTGGAATCGATTAAACCATGAAGGTTTGTTTTCCATTTCAGACTCCCATTCGGATACATTGCATATAAATAATAATCATAACCCCCGAAGTAAATAATCCCCTCTTTATCAATAGCAGCACCACCATTAACATAACTGTTTAATGGGAATCTCCATTTTTCAACACCTTCTGGAGGTTTTGTCGTATTATAAGGACTTCGTCCCGTATGATAGACATCATGGCTCATCATGGGCCACGGGGAATCCAACGGACCAATAGTCGGTATTTGAGAACTGTCATCGGCGTTGTTTCTCTGATTCCCATCAACTCCGAGTATCGTTGTTTGTTTCTCGGGAGTGGATTGGTCTGCAGGATAGTAATTAGGTAGTTCTGATCGATGATAGGCGGTATGATAGTTGTAAAAGGCTCGATCCACTCTTTGGATGGAGGCTGATGAATCTCCTCCCCGTGTCTGCCTCCCAGTGATACACAAGGAAGGAACGGCACCTCCCACTAAGATAAACATGATAAAGACCGCGACCGACAGTCTCACAGGATTCATTGTTTCCTTTTCCTCTGGTTCTAATTAATTCGGATGATATTTATATTTCTTTCCGAAGAACCGTACCAATCTTAATAAAAAATAGTTATTAAGTTACTTTTTGCACAACGCGATAAAATTCCGGAAGATCTGCTCCCCGAACTCCGTATGTTCTACCTCAGGGTGAAACTGCAGCCCGTAGAACGGTTTTTTCTTATAGCGCATCGCCTGCACTTTGCAGTTCTCGCTTTCCGCAAGAAGCGTAAAATCCTTCGGAACGACCGTCACTTCATCGTTATGCGACTCCCAGACGACAGACGCGGACGGCACCCCAGAGAACAACGGGTCGTCCTTCTCCAAAACCATGAGGTCGATCTTCCCGAACTCAGGCACCCTTGACGGCTTCACCTCGCCGCCGTAGAACCGCGCCATGAACTGATGACCAGCGCAGATCCCAAGAATAGGCACCCGCGCGTTCTTCAGGTACTCCCCGCAGTTCCCCAGGGTCCCGTCAAGCCCGATTCGGGGCGCGCCACCGGATAGCACCAACCCTTGGATTTTTGCTTGCTGTAATTCCTTGAAAGGGGTTGTATTCGGTACAATCATCGTCTCAACATCAAGGTCCCGCAGGGTACGCCACTCCCGATGCGTCCACTGTCCCCCGTTATCGACCACGTAAATCTTCGTCATGCGTTATTCCCACTCGACGGTCCCCGGAGGCTTGTTCGTCACATCGTACACGATCCGGTTCACCTTCTCCTTCATCGTGTTCGTGATCTTCGTCGAGATACCGTCCAGCACCTCATGAGGGATCGTGCTGTAATGGCACGTCATCGCATCAACGCTTTGCACCGCACGGATCGCGATCGTGTTCCCGTACGCACGCTTATCACCATGCACACCCACCGTTTTAATAGGGATGAGCACCGCGAAGTACTGCCACGGCCGCTCCATGAGACCTTTCTCGACTGCACGGTCTATCTCTGTCTCGACGATGTCGCACGCCTCCCGTACGATCTCGGTGCGCTCCGGTGTCGCCTCACCGATGATCCGGATCGCAAGCCCAGGACCAGGGAACGGTTGACGCTCCGCGACCGAAAGCTTGAGCGCACGGGCGACCTTGCGCACCTCATCCTTGTACAAATCCCGCAATGGTTCCACCAACGTCAGTTTCATGTCCGCGGGTAGACCACCGACGTTATGATGCGACTTAATCGTGTCACGCAGACCACCGCCGGACTCGATCCAGTCAGGAGCGATAGTCCCCTGCACGAGGTACTGCACCTTCTCCTTGCGCGCCACCTGCTCGAAAATCCTGATGAACTTCTCCCCGATGATCTTGCGTTTTCTCTCTGGGTCCTCCACGCCCTTCAGCGCCGTATAGAATTCCTTGCTGGCATCAACGTAACGAACGTTGAGCGACATCTCCTCCATCAGCTGCTTCACGTGCTCTGACTCATGCTTCCGCATGTACCCTGTGTCCACATGCACCGCGATCAACCGGTCACCAATCGCCTCATGAACAAGCGCGGCACACACGGTGCTGTCGACGCCGCCGGAGAACGCAATCAGCGCCTTCCCCTGGATCTCCTTCTGAAGCAAAGGAATTGTTTTTTCGATGAATTTCTCAGGGTTGAACATGAAGAAAGCCTCTTACTTCCCGGTCACTTTCGCCCGCATCTTCTTCCGGTATTCATTGAGCTTCCTGGTTAGTTTCGTATCATGGACCGCAAGGATCTGGACCGCCAGGAGTGCCGCGTTCTCACCCCGGTCCAACCCAACCGCGCCTACTGGGATACCAGGCGGCATCTGGATGATAGAAAGGATTGCATCAAGGTTCACCTTGCCGCTCACCGGCACCCCGATCACGGGTTTGACGGTATGAGCGGCGATCGCCCCAGGCAGCGCCGCGGAGAGACCCGCGATCCCGATGAACACGTCCGCGTCACTGTTCTTCACAAGCTTCTCAAGCATATCGGGTGTGCGATGCGCGGATGCGACCGTCATCTCGTACGGCACGCCGAACTCCTCGAGAATTGCCTTTGCTTTCTCCGCGACTGGTGCATCAGAGGACGACCCCATGATGATCTGGATTTTCATAGTCTCATATCCGGAAATATCATCGCCGTTTATATAGTTTCAACCAGGCCGTCTCTGGTATCGTAAACTAATTATAGGTATTTTTAATGTTGACTGTGCAAGCTAGGACCCACTATGAAACTAGTCATCAGTGAAAAGAATATTGCGGCTCAACGGATAGCCTTCATCCTTTCGGGGGGAAAAGTAAAGAGGATGAATGTGGGCGCCATACCGGTATACGAGTTCACCAAGGAGGGTGAAGACTGGGCGGTAATTGGACTGAAAGGCCATATCGTCACCGTCGACTACCCTGCGGGGTTCAACCAGTGGAACAAGATCGACCCCTCTGACCTAATCATGGTGGAGCCGGTGAAACGCGTGAGCGAAAAAGGTATCGCGTCCGCGCTCAAAACCCTCCTGACCAATTCCCCTACTGTCATCGTCGCAACCGATTTCGACAGGGAAGGTGAGCTCATCGGCGTCGAGGTCGTCAACCTTTTGAAAAGTTATAGTCCTTCGATTTCTCAGATTAAACGCGCCAGGTTCAGCGCCATAACCCCTTTTGAGATCAATACCGCGTTCGAGAACCTTACTGAAGTCGATTACAATCTCTCGAGCGCAGGGGAGGCGCGCCAGGTCATCGACCTGGTCTGGGGCGCGGTGCTCACACGGTTCATCTCACTGACCTCTCGCAGGCTCGGCCGTGACTTCCTTTCCATAGGAAGGGTGCAGTCACCGACATTAAAGCTCCTCGTAGACCGAGAAAAGGAGATCAAGGCCTTCAAACCCAAACCCTACTGGAAGATCATCGCGAAACTCAAGAAAGACAAACCCTTCGACGCGACCCATGAGACCGACATCTTCTGGGAGGAGAACCAGGCACGAGAGATCTACCAAAGGATCAAGGACTGCAAAGAGACGCTCGTTAAAACCGTGGAAAAAACCGTGGAACACGAAACCCCGCCAGCGCCGTTCAACACCACGACCTTCATTCAAGCTGCCTCCTTTCTTGGGTACCCAGCTGCGAAAGCAATGAGCATTGCCGAGGAGCTGTACATGCTGGGGCTTACCTCGTACCCGCGCACGGACAACACCGTGTACCCGCCGTCGCTTAACATCAGCGGTATTTTACAGAAACTCGCAAACGCCCAGTTCGCAAAAGAGGTTGTGGAGGTCCAAACGAATGGGCGCAGCCACCCGACCCGCGGTAAGATGCAAACGACGGACCATCCACCGATCCACCCTGTCGATGCGCCCACAAAAAAACTTGGCACCGACCAGGCGAAAATCTATGAGCTCATCTGCCGTCGGTTCCTTTCGACGCTTGCGAAGGACGCTGTCTCTGAGACTACGAACGCATCTTTCGATATTGCAGGGGAGCGATTCCTCACTAGTGGTTATCGCCTCATCGAAGCGCATTGGAAACTCATCTATCCCTACTTCAAAGACAAGAAAAAACAGCTCCCTGACCTCCAGGGAGAAGAACGACTTGAGATCGTGAATATAGCAATGGACGCAGAAGAAACCAAACCGCCGCAGCGGTACACCCAGGGTGCGCTCATCGCGAAGATGGAGCAGCTCTGCCTTGGGACGAAATCAACGCGCCATGAGATCATCAGCAAACTGTACGGAAGGAAATATGTTGCCGGCCAGACGCCGATCCCCACCTCCACCGCGATCGCGGTCGTGGACGCGCTTGCGAACACCGACGTCGTCAAACCGAAGATGACCGCGGAACTTGAGGAGGACATGAACAGCATCGCGGAGGGTAAGAAAACCCTTGAGGAGACGGTCGCTGAATCCCGTGGGATGCTTACCATAGTGATGCGGGAGCTTGAACCAGAGAAAGAGAAGATCAAGGCGAACATCACGAATGCGATCAAGGAACAAAACACGGTCGGACCCTGCCCGCGCTGCGGCAAACCGCTCATGGTCAGGATCTCCAAGAAAGGCAAACGGTTCGTCGGCTGCACCGGATACCCCGAATGCACAAACACGTACTCGCTGCCCCAGCAGGGAGGGCTTTCCATGACTACGAAACTGTGCGACGCCTGCCAGACACCGATCGTCTCCGTGAAACTCAAGGGTCGGCGTGCCTGGGCGCTGTGCCTCAACCCAGAATGCCCGAAAAAAAAGAAAAAGGAAGAGAAAAAAGAAGAAACAACAACCTAAGGGTTATTTCCGTCGTTTCGCTTTCTTCTTACCAACAGGTTTTTTTACGCTTGTTTTCTTCCCACCAGAGATTTTTTTCACGATGCTTTTTTTCTTTTTAACCGTTTTTGGTTTGACTTTTTTCGAGGGTTTTCTTACCGGTTTTTTTGTTTTTTTCACTGATGCTTTCTTGGTCTTCTTGGGTTTCACTGGTTTCTTCTTCGGCCTTCCTGCTTTTTTCCGTTGAACTTTCGATGGTTTTCGTACTTTTTTCGGTTTAGCTTTCACTGGTCTTGCTGTCACTTTTTTTGTCGTTACCGGGAGTGCCTTTGGTGGCCTGCCTCTTTTTTTGGGAGCACCTGGTTTCTTCGGCTCCTTTTCACGGGCTAGTTCCAGTTCTGGTTTGGGCGGTTCCTGCGGTGGCTCCGTAGGTTTCTCAGCACGAACGACAGGCGTTTCCTGGGAAGGTTTCTCCTCGGTGATCCCGAGCGGCATCGACTCGATTGCCTCCTTGGTTGTCTCCTCGCCGTTCTCCGGTAGGATCGAGGTGATCGTCACCGAGACGACCTTGTCGTCCTCGTTGAGCCGCATGATGCGCACCCCCATGGTGCTTCTCCCCTGCTCCCGGATGTCCCGTACTGGTATCCGTACTGTCATCCCCTGCTCCGTGGTGATGATGAGCTCGTTCTCATCGTTCACCTGGCCGACGAACACAACACTGCCGTTGCGCTCGTTCGTGATGATCGTGCGCACTCCTTTGCTGCCCCGGTGCGTCATCCGGTACTCGTCGATCGGTGAGCGCTTCCCGAACCCGTTCTCCGTAATCGTAAGAAGCGACCCGGTGATGTCGACCACGGTCATCGTGACAATGGAATCCTTCTTGTTCTTGAGCCTGATACCGATCACCCCGTGAGTCGCACGACCCATCGGACGGATCTCTTTCTCGTTGAACCGGCAAGCCTGGCCGCCGGCGGTCGCGATCATCACGGTTTTCGTCCCGTCGGAGGGCTGCACGCCCATGAGCTCGTCCCCCTCCTCTAGTTTGATTGCGACGATGCCGTTCACCCGGATGTGACCATAGTCGGAGAGCACCGTCTTTTTGATGGTGCCCTTCTTCGTCGTAAAGATCAGGTAATGCTTATCATCAAACTCATGGATCGGCACCGCGGTCTCGATTCGCTCTCCCTCGCCTAGCCGTGGGAGCAGGTTGATGATCGCCTTGCCTTTCGCATGCCGGTCCCCTTCAGGTATCTTGTAGCCTTTCAGCCAGTACACCCTGCCGAGGTTCGTGAAGAACATCAGGAAATCATGCGTGGAGGTGATGAACGTGTCCACCACATAGTCCTCCTCCTTCGGTCGCACCCCGATGAGGCCTTTGCCGCCGCGATGCTGCGTCCGGTACGTCTCCGTCGGAATCCGCTTGATGTACCCGTCCTTCGTGATCGTCATGACGACCTCCTGAACCGGGATGAGGTCCTCGATGTCGATGCCGACATCAGCCTCGCAGATCTGGGTGCGGCGCGCGTCGCCGAACCTCTCCTTGATATCCAGAAGCTCCCGTTTAATCTCACCAAGGATTTTCTGTTTGTCAGCCAAGAGCGTCTCGAGTCTCTCGATGAGCTCTTTGGTCTCCTTGTATTCCTGTTCGACCGCCGCGATCTCCATGCCGGTGAGCCGCTGCAGACGCATGTCAAGGATCGCTTTGGCCTGGATTTCGGAAAGCTTGAACCGCTTCATGAGCCGGTTCTTCGCCTCCTCGACCTCCTTGCTCTGCCTGATGGTCGCGATGACCTCGTCGATGTTGCGCAGCGCGATCATGAGGCCTTCCAGGATATGGATCTTCTCCTTGGCTTTCTTCAGGTCATAGGTGGTCCGTCGCGTGATCACCTCGATGCGGAACTCGATGAACTGCTGCAAGATTTCCTTGAGCATCAAAACCTTCGGTTCACCTTTCACAATCGCGAGATTCAGCACGCCGAACGAGGATTGTAGCTCCGTGTGCTCGAACAACTGATTGAGCACCACATCATCGATCGCGTCCCGTTTGAGCTCAATGACGATACGCATGCCTTTCCTGTCGCTTTCGTCGCGCAGGTCAGCGATGCCCTCTATTTTCTTCTCCTTCACCAACTCCGCGATTGTTTGGAGCAGCACTGATTTATTGACCTGGTACGGCAGTTCGTGGACGATGATCTTGTTTTTCTGTTCCCCCTCCTCAATGGAGGTTTTTGCGCGGACGATCAACGATCCGCGTCCCGTGGCGTAAGCAGAGAGGATTCCGCCTCTGCCGCAGATGATGCCGCCGGTGGGGAAATCAGGCCCTTTGATGGTCTCCATGAGTTCCGCGGTGGAAATCTCAGGGGTGTCGATGACTTTGATAGTACCGTCAATAACCTCGCAGATATTATGCGGAGGCATGTTCGTTGCCATACCAACGGCAATCCCGGAGGAGCCATTTATAAGGAGTTGCGGTAAAATAGAAGGAAGCACCTCGGGCTCCTTGAGTGTCCCGTCGAAGTTATCACGCCATTCCACGGTCTCCTTCTCAATATCCTGTAGCATGAGTTTGGTGATCTTCGCCAGCTTTACTTCTGAATATCTCATCGCAGCCGCGCTATCACCATCGACACTACCGAAATTGCCTTGTCCTGCGACCAGTGGATACCGAAGCGAAAAATCCTGTGCCATGCGTACAAGGGAATCGTACACAGCTTGGTCACCGTGTGGATGGTATTTACCCATGACTTCTCCGACAATCCGGGCGGATTTCTTAAACGATTTCTCATACCCGAGCCCCATCTCGTTCATCCCGTACAGAATCCGTCGATGCACCGGTTTAAGCCCGTCCCTGACATCGGGGAGCGCCCTGCTCATGATGACGCTCATCGAATAGTCGATGAACGCGCGTTTCATCTCGTCTTTAATCTCACGTGGTTGATCGTTTTTCTTTGCTACCTCGTCTGCCATGGTTCATCACCTCAAATATCCAGATTCACCACTTCTTTCGCATGTTGCTCGATGAACTGCTTTCGCGGTTCCACGGCCTCGCCCATGAGGATCGTGAAGAGTTCTTCAGCCTCGACCGCGTTTTCGATCGTCACCTGCAGCATCACCCTGCAGGAGGGGTCCATGGTCGTCTCCCAGAGCTGCTGCGGGTTCATCTCCCCCAGCCCTTTGTATCGCTGGAGGCCAAGTCCGGTTTCCCCTAGTTGCTTTGCTTTCTGTATGCGTTCTTGCTCGGAGTACGCGTACTCCACGGTTTTTCCTTTGGTGATCTTATAGAGTGGCGGTTGTGCGATATATAAAAATCCTTTTTCGATGATTGGACGCATGTATCTAAAGAAGAACGTTAGCAGGAGAGTCCGAATATGTTCGCCGTCGACATCGGCATCAGTCATGATGATGATGCGATGGTACCGTGCGTTCTCGAGGTTGAACTCCTCTGCGATCCCGGTGCCGATCGCGGTGATGAGATGAAGGATCTCCTCGCTTTTGAGGATCTTGTCCATCCGTGCTTTCTCGACGTTGAGGATCTTCCCTCGCAACGGCAGGATTGCCTGGAATTCCTTGTCACGAGCTTGCTTGGCGCTGTTATGGACAAAGATACCACTTGCTAACGCAAAGTTATGCGTGTGAGGGACTTCGATGTCGTATACATCTATTTTTTCATGAACTGGGTTGATACGGACAATTTTGTGATCGTCGTATTTGTTTATTCCCTGCTTTTTCAATGACATTAATGAGTCGGTAAACGTAATTTTTTCCGCTCTTAGGTATAAACCATCTCGTGTCAAAAATGGATGATTCGGCGTACAAAGAATTTCTTCATTGTTATCTAAAATGAGTTTAATGACCTCGGCGTTCCTTTTTGTTACTCGCGGGTTTTTAATTTCTTCGACACCGACGGTCCCGTCATGTTTTATCGTATAACAAAAATTTCTTTTTCCTTGTTTATCCTCATCAATGAGCTGTTTAAAGGTTACGTTTCTTCCATCAAGAAGTGCGATTTTCGTGTCACCTGAAAAACAGCCGCCGGCAGAATCCCCTTCCACAAGATAGATCTCTGATTGGCTCGGATCTCGGCTCGAGCAGTCCGCGAGTTTTCCAGGGAGCGCGGAGGACTCAAGCAGTCCTTTGCGTCGGGTGAGCTCCCGTGCCTTTCGTGCTGCCTCACGTGCCTTGCTGGACAGCACCGCCTTCTCGATGATGACGCGGGCGACCGGCGGGTTCTCCTCGAAGAACTCGTGGAGCTTCTCCGCGGTGATGCCTTCCATGATGCTGCGGACCTCGGAGTTGCCTAGCTTCGTCTTGGTCTGTCCCTCGAACTGTGGATGCCGTACCTTGACTGAAATGATCGCGGTGAGCCCCTCCCGGGTGTCCTCCCCGGTGAGGCTGTAGGTCTCCTCGATGAGCTTGTTCTCATGGCCGTAGTCGTTGAGCACACGCGTGAGCGCGCCTTTGAACCCGATGAGATGTGTGCCTCCCTCGATGGTGTTGATGTTGTTCGCGAAACTGAAGATGTTCTCTGTGTACCCGTCCGTGTATTGGAGCGCCACCTCGACCTGCACAGACTCCTTCTCACCTTGCAGGTAGATTGGTTTCGGATGCAGGGGCGTCTTGTTCTTGTTGATGTGGAGCACGAACTCGCTCACGCCGCCGTCGTAGCGGAACACCTCGTGTTTCTTGGTGCGCTCGTCCGTGATCTCTATCTGAAGCCCAGCGTTGAGAAACGCCATCTCCCGTAGCCTGGTCGTGATGGTCTCATAGTCGAACTCGGTGGTCTCGAAGATGTCCTTGTCAGGGAGGAACGTGACCGTGGTGCCGGTGTCTTTCGCCTTGCCGATGATCTTGAGGGGGCTGGCGGTGATGCCGCGCTCGTATTTCTGGTAGTATTCCTTGTCGTTTCTACGGACACGGACCTCGAGCCATTTGGAAAGCGCGTTGACCACGGAGACGCCGACGCCGTGCAGTCCACCTGACACCTTGTAGGCCTGGCCGTCGAATTTCCCTCCGGAGTACAGGGTGGTGAGCACGAGCTCGACCCCTGGTTTTTTGTATTTCTCATGGATGTCGACCGGGATGCCTCGTCCATTGTCAACGACGCAGATCGCGCCGTTCTTCATGATGATGACTTGGACGGTGGTGCAGTAGCCGGCGAGCGCCTCATCGACGGAGTTGTCGACGACCTCGTAGACGAGATGGTGGAGCCCCCGAGTGTCGGTGCTGCCGATGTACATCCCCGGGTTTTTACGGACCGATTCGAGTCCTTCGAGCACCTGGATTTTGTCAGAATCATATGAGCTTTCTAGGAACGTTTTCTTGCTGTTCATGGTCATTGCCTCGTTACATGGTCTACACTAGTTCTGGTTGTCTTATATCAGAGTTTTTTCTCCCATTCTCCTAGGGTAGCTTTGCGGTTGTCTCATATGGGGTGAAAGCTAATAAAGGTTACTATCGAGTGGACCTTAATAATTTTAGATTAAACGTTATCAGTATATTAATTAAAAATTAACTTTATTAACTTTGAAGCTTAACTGAATATGTTCGATAGGACCTTTTTATACTCACCCATGAAAAACCATGGTTTTTCAGCGATTTTTAAACAAGAATTATATAGCCTACAGAATATCCCTCTATCGTGGGGTTTATGAACAAGAGGATCGTAATAATCATTGTCTGTATAGGCTTGATACTATCAACCAACATAATATGTGGGCTCGCATCCGCAGCAGATCCAGATTTGGCGGACCAGTACGCACCGATTCTGTATTTCGAAGGGAACGAAAAGTGCTACCCCGTTGACATCTCCTACGCATTGAACAACTCCTATTTGTACGAGGTTGGAAACCCTTCACCGATTTCGACCACACCGTCCAAGGAGCTGCTTGCGAACTACACCTCGGAAAACTATTATCTTGACAATCAGCAAGGGACCGTTGCGGTCAGTGACAACGGTATCGAGGATAATTACCAAAGCGAGATGGCGCAGCTAGGGTACAAGGTCTACGCCCATGTCGATACAACAAGCAATACAATCCAATACTGGTTCTTCTACGCGTTCAACGGCGGGGACCTCAACCGCCATGAGGGCGACTGGGAGATGGTCCAGGTGACGCTCTCCGGCGGCCAGCCTACCCAGGTGATGTACAGCCAGCATTACGCGGGGCAGTCCGCACGCTGGGAGCAGGTCGACAAGCAGGGCGACCATGTCAAGGTCTACGTGGCACGCGGTAGCCATGCGAACTACATCAAGCCCTACTCGGGAAAGATCGGGCTTGCAAGCGATAATGTCGGTGATAACGGCCGAATCTTGAAACCCAGGAGTATAGAAGCGAATGGGTATACCATCGAACCCCTTACATCACAACCCTGGTTATCCTTTGCTGGGCATTGGGGTTGGGCAGGGGCAAACGACTCTCAGGCGTCAGAGGCGGCGATCCTCGGTGAGGCAGGGCCGCAGGGACCGATGTTCCGGGAAAGCGGCACGATGTGGCAGCCGCTTGCCTGGGCCGCAGGCCTTCAGCAAGCAAGTGATCCGTTCTTCATCGTCGAATGGCTGGTGTACAACTTCCTTTTGTTGTTCGTCATCATCACCGTGCTTAGCCTGCTTCTTCTCGTGTTCTTTATCTACCGACGTCATAGGAAATATGGCCTTGGCCCGAGACTCGTTTCGCTTCTGTACATCGACGGCGGGAATATGAAAAGCATCGGCAATATCCTATGCATCGTCGCCATAATCGTCGCCGTCCTTGGCATGGTGTACCCTTGGTACATCGTCTCCGCGGACGTCTCCGTGCCGTCATATAAGCAGACCGGCACGTTCAATGCGTTGTCCGTGGACGGCCTGCATGGTATCCAGGTTCAGCTTCCAGATCGCAGCGGCCCGGTTCCACTCGGCACCTTCACCTTACCGTTCTCGCTGCTCATCGGGATCGGGCTTGTGTTCATCGTGCTTTCGACCATCGGGGTCTCGGACAGCAGGAAACTGGGGAAAAAATACCTGTTCCGCGGGGCTCGCCTCTTCACACCGTTCATCCTTATTTTAATCCTGGTTCTCTCCATCGGATCGCTGCTTCCACAGATCGCACCAGCAAGCATCAAAGCCAACACCGATGTGGTGAGTGCGATGAATAAGGTCTCGCAGGCACCTTTCAACGGGGAGTACAGCATGCCGGTGACTGGTGTTTCAGGCGGCGGGACCGTGACGCTTACCTGGGGGTTCGGATTCGGAGCGTACCTCCTTCTCATCGCAGGGGTCATCATGCTCATGGCAGGCATCATCGAGATTTCAGCGCAGGCCAAGTTTTTCGAGGAGAAGGAACCAGGGCCACCGTTGAAAAAGAAGATAACGCCGCCGAATCCACCGCCACAACAATAAAAATTACAAAGAACTGAAGGAACATCAAGGGGACACGCATGCTTGTGAACGCTGATCTGCATATCCATTCCCGGTACTCAGGGGCCACCAGCGATAAGATGACGATCGCCTCGCTCTCCCTGGAGGCGCCCCGCAAAGGGATCATGGTGCTTGCGACCGGGGATTGTCTGCATGAGACGTGGCAGAAGGAGATCAAGACCTGCAACAGCGTCGATGACGGAACGTTCGAGCTCAACGGCACACGGTTCATCCTCTCGACTGAGGTCGAGGACAGTTTCCGCGTCCATCATCTCCTCTATTTCCCGAGTTTCTCTGCAGTGGACAGCTTCAAGGAGTCCATCAAGGCGAAATCAAAGAACCTTGACACTGACGGCAGACCGAACCTACATATGGACGGCCTTGAACTTGCATCCTGTGCAAAGAACGTTGACGCACTCATCGGACCTTCGCATGCGTTCACGCCGTGGACTGCGATCTACGCGTACCATTCCTCGCTTCTGGATTGCTATGGTGATCTCGCTCCATACGTCTCGTTCGTGGAGCTAGGACTAAGCGCTGACACGGATTACGCGGACAGGATCGAGGAGTTATCCCGGCTCACGTTTCTCACCAACTCGGACAGCCACAGCCCGCATCCTGTGCGGCTCGCCCGTGAGTTCACCCGTTTCGAGGTGCAGGATGCGACCTATGAGGAGATCAAAAAAGCGATCCTGCGTACCGGCGGGCGAAAACCCGTGCTGAACGTCGGGTTACCACCGCAGGAGGGAAAATACAACGAGACCGCCTGCATCGCCTGCTTCACCCATTACACGCTCGAGGACGCGGTGCGACGGAAATGGAAGTGCAGCTGCGGGAAACGAATAAAGAAAGGAGTAAGGGACCGCATCGGAGAGATCGCGACCTATACGATGCCGCATCATCCGGACCATCGGCCTCCCTATCTACACCTGATTCCGCTCGCGGAGATCATCGCAAAAGCGCTTGGTCAGCATACCCCGTTTACGCAATCCGTGACGAAACACTGGGAGGATCTTGTCGCCGCGTTCGGATGCGAAATCAACGTCCTCATCGACGCCGACATCAGGGAGATTTCGAGGGTGACGATCCCTGCGATCACGGATGCGATCCAGGCGTTCCGGGAGCATAAGGTCGTCATCATCCCAGGGGGCGGAGGGCAGTACGGAAGAATCGAGCTGCCTGTCGAGGGAAAGCCGCGGGCGTTTTACCTGGGTCCAAAAAACATGCAGGCAAGCCTTCTTGATTATTAAGATGAGGTGAACAAGGTTGGAGTACACGGGTGCGATAAAGAAAATCTATACGATCCTTTCAAAAAAAGATGTCTCGGATCCGCTCCAGCAAGTTGTTGATTTCCTGCAGAAGAGTTTTGCCCAATATTCTTGGGTCGGTCTGTATCTTGTCCAAGGTGACATGCTTATCCTGGGTCCATGGAAAGGGAAGGAAGCGACGGAGCATACGAGGATCCCGCTCGGCAAGGGAATCTGTGGGTCTGCTGCGAAGAGCGGCCGCACCGAGATCGTCGATGACGTGTCGAAGGATGACCGGTATCTTTCGTGTTTCCTCTCGACACGATCAGAAATCGTGGTCCCGATAAAGAAGGGACGCATCGTCGTTGGTGAGATCGACATCGATGCTGATGCCCCTGCCGCGTTCACTAAGAAGGACGCATTGTTCTTAGAAAAAGTAGCAGATATGCTCAGCAAGCATATCTGACGTGATGTTGTTTTTCAGTACTCAAGATCTTCATCATCGCCAGTGTGGCTCAGAAAAGGTTCGTTCATCACAAAAAAAGGAATGCATTGGGAGTAATTAAAGCGTTGTTATGCGGTGATAGGTGATAATTTTATTATGTTGTGTCGTACGACAGACCTTATAAACTTCTTGTTATTACAACCATCATGAGGTGAAATGAATGGAGCTTTTGACATGGATATTGTTGGCGATACTCGTCATCGTTGTGGTATGGATTTTTTCGATAGGGATTCGCATCGTTCGACCTACACAGCGGGCGCTCGTGGAACGCCTGGGGAAATATCATCGCTTTGCTAATCCCGGTTTCCAGTGGATCATCCCCATCGTAGATCGGATGTTTAAAATCAATATCACCGAGAAAATGGTGAACGCGGAGCCGCAGGAGATCATCACGAAAGACAAACTCAATGCCCGGGTCGACGCACAGGTCTACTTCAAGGTAAAGTCGGACGAGAACTCCGTGAAAGCGTCGCAGTATAATGTGTTTAATTACGAGCTGCAGATCGTGAACCTCGCACGGACCACCCTTCGTAACATCATAGGGACCTTGTCGCTTAATGAGGCGAACAGCGAGCGGGACAGGATCAACGGCGAGCTGATGAAGACGCTCACCCTTGAGACGGGAACCTGGGGCATCGAGGTCGTCCGCACGGAACTTAAGGAGATCGACCCGCCCAAGGACGTCCAAGAGACGATGAACAAGGTGGTGAAGGCGGAAAACGAGAAGCAGGCTGCGATCGATTTTGCGACCGCGACAGAGACCCAGGCGGACGGGCAGCGGCGCGCGGAAATCAAGATGGCGGAAGGGAAAAAGCAGGCCACGATCCTTGAGGCTGACGGGCAGGCGGAGGCGATCCGGCGTGTCGCAGCAGCAGAGGCAGCCAGGATCGAAATGATCAATACCGCGATACAAAAATACTTCAAGAACGAGGCGCAGCTGTACAAGAAACTTGAGACGGTTCAAAACTCGCTGCAGAACGGGACGAAATACGTGATCGATCCGCATACCGAAATAACCGCGGTCATCGCAGACGGACTCACCGGAGTGATTCCCATAGAGAAGAAAACAGCACGCAGCAATGAATCAATGGACACATCTTCCTAAGAAATCACCTCTTAATTTTTCCTTTTTTTATAAACGAAAGAGGAGACCTTATATAGAATTAGTTGTTATGAAGTCTCATTGAAGGTCATGGACCATGGTCGTTGGAGGTTGTGAGGTATGGGTATACTGAGCAGGAAGTTTCCCGCGTTTTCCCTTGAGTTCGTCGGGGAGGAGATCCGCAGCATGATCAACCCTGAGCTCGCCCAGGACATGGATGTTCTCTGTGATGTGATTGTGTATATGGAGTACACGCTTCATTCAATGAATAAGATCGTTGAGCTTAATCATGCCGAGGAGAAGCTCCGGAAAGCCCATGAGGACATCCAAGGCACGGACTGGTGGAAGGAGAAACAGAACCTAGTGAATAGCGCGAAGACCATCGAGGACGTCTGGCCGTTCTTGAAGAAAGCTTCGAAGTAAGAAGAGATGCTCCGTACTTCCTGATACTTTTTTTTCTTATTGTGGAAGGAAAAGAAGGCTGTCTTTTTGCTCCTTGAGGGAATAATCACTTTTATTTTTTTCTTTTCAGAAGGAGAACGCTGCCTGTGATTGTGAGCATCGCAAATACGATAAGGAATACGATGTCGATCCACACCTGGCCCAGGCCCCATCCTCGCAGCATGATGGAGCGCTCTGCATCAATCCCATAACGAAGCGGGATGATGTAGCAGAGCGGCTGGAGGTAGCTTGGGATAGACTCGATAGGCCAGAAGAGTCCTGCGAGGAGGATCGACGGGAACAGGATCAGGGGGACGAACTGGATCGCCTGCAGCTCGTTTCGGGCGCCCGCAGACAACAGGATGCCAAGGCCTTGATGCCCAAGAGCAATCAGCATCACGACGAGTAACGCAAGGAAGATGTTTCCAACAATCGAGATATTAAAGATGAGGAGCGCCGCAGTAAGGACGACGACGCTTTGCAGAAGCCCGATCGTGGCAAACGCAAGAGAGTATCCGATAACGATCTCGTGTTCCTTCGCCGGGGAAGCCAGCAGCCTCTGCAGCGTACCCGTGCGTCGCTCATTGACGAACAGAATGATGGTGATCATCGTCGTCACCATCATGATGGCAAAGGAGATCACCCCTGGCGCGAAATAATCGATGAACCGCGTGTTTCCACCACCGTAGGCATAGACCGGTTCGACCGCAAGTGATGCGTTGGTCTGGGAGAGATTCAACTTGGAAGCGTATGTTTTCATAGTTTCTTGTATTGCTTGCGAGACAGTCCGCAGCACGGTGCCTGCGATAGTCGGGTTGGAGCCATCGAGGTAGACTTCTATATGAGGAGCAGTGACCGATCCCGGATGGCTCAGGCCATTCAGGAAGTTTTGAGAGAAGTTCTCAGGAAAGATGATTGCAGCCCACAAGGTCCCGTCATCGACTTGGTTACGCGCAGAAACAGGGTCCGTAGACGCCTGCAAGGACAACGTTGTAGTATCAAGCGATGCAGTAATGTTCTGTGCAAGGAAGAGGCCCTGAGGGAAGGGATTCCCAGGCACGGCTATCGGTTGGATGCCTTCGTCCTGGTTGATGAGGGCTACTTTGATGCCTTTGACATCACCACCGAAGGTGTACCCGAAGATGAGGATCATGAGGAGTGGCATCACCAGGATGAACGCGAAGGTTCGCCGGTCATGGCGGAACTGCAGCAACGATCGTTTGGTGAACGCAAGGGTTCTGCGTACCGTCATATCGTCTGCCTCCCAGCAAGTCGAAGGTACACCTCTTCGAGCGAGCTCGTTCCCATTTTGTTCTTGAGGTCCTGCGGGTTTCCTTCTGCAATGAGTACACCTTGACGTAGGAGACCGACGCGCGTGCAACGATCCGCCTCATCCATGTAATGCGTCGTGATCACCACGGTCACCCCATGGTGAGATAACGAATGGAAGAATTCCCAGAATCTCACCCGAAGCTCCGGGTCGACCCCGACGGTTGGCTCGTCGAGAAACACGACCTGCGGCTCATGCAGGAGTGCGCATGCAAGACTGAGGCGATGCCGCATCCCTCCGGAGAGTGTTGAGACGAGGGAGTCGTGCCATCGTTCGAGGTTGACGAACTGGAGCAATCGTTCTTCCTGCTCGATGAACCTCTCCTTGGTCAGTCCGTAGATTCCTGCGAAAAAAGCGAGGTTCTCATGGACCGTATTATCAAAATAAAGGGCGGTTTCCTGCGGCATGTACCCAATCTGCTGCATGACAGCCTTGGTATGAATCGGTGTCCCGAGGATTGATGCGAATCCCGAGGTAGGCCGTTGTAACCCGCACAGCATCTTGATGGTCGTGGTTTTCCCGGAACCATTCGGACCGAGCAACCCGAAGATCTCCCCGCCGTAAATGGTGAGGGTGACATGATCCACCGCGGTGAAGCGTCCGAAGGTTTTCGTCAGTTGTTCGATGCGTATGATTGGACGAGTTTTCTGAGGGGCACCCTCGAACCGAATGATTCCATGGAATCCACAGGTCGGGCAGGTGCTTGTGATGGTCTCGCCGGGGTTCCCTGAGACCGTCATGACGGTCTTACATGTAGGGCACCGGACACGCTTCTCCATGGTTGCATCCACCTCTTTCCCTTTAAGCATCGTATGGAATCTCTTAATGTTTACTATCAAGTTTTCTCTCTTATTCGACCGTTCAGCGACACCCCAAAAGGAAAGATATAAATAGAGTAGGTGAAATATTATTGCAATGGTGGCTGTCACTTTATGAAAAAAATCAGCTCGGCATGTCTCTCGCTAGGCCTCATCGCTGTCTTTATCATATCCTCGTTTGAAGTTGCCCTGGTCTCCTCCTCACCCGGATTTGATTATGATCCGTTGGTCGATAAGATCTATGTGACGGTGAAGATTAATGAAATCAGGGCGTTGGATAGAAACCTGCGGCTCATCGATTTCCTCAATCCATGGACCACTCCTAACTTTTACGTGGTGGTCACTATTAATGGGAACGTGTCGACAAGCCCGGTGTGGCGTCATACGATGTATGTGAAGAATCCGGGATGGTCCGTGTCGTGTAACGTCCCTAAAAACATTGAAAATGTCGCGATAAAGATACAGCTGTTTGACAAAGGTCTCTTCGGAAGGCGCGTCCTTTGCAAACTCAGCGCGAACCATTATGGGTATCCCTTGGAGAACGAGGCGAATCTCGTCTACAGCCTCAAGACAGGGCATTGGACCGGTGATGACTGGGTCGGTGATCCTAGTGGCTACGGATACTTGAATGGCTGTGATGATAACAGCGCATACCAGCATGAGCGGAACTGCCTGCTTCGATTCGACATCAACCAGACCGATCCGACCGGTGATGGCATCCCGTACTGGGAGAAGAAATACGCGTACCGTCTTGATCCGACCAAGAACTATGAGGGGTTTGACCCGAACAATGACAGCATCCCGATCACTTGGGACTGGAAATGGGAATACAACCCATTCAAAACCGATAATCATTCCCTGCTTGACCCTGACCATGACGCGCTCACCAACCTGCAGGAGTACCGTGCTGCTGCCTACGGTGCTGACCCATACCGTAGAGACATCTTTCTCGAGGTTGAGCAGATGGAGCTGGGGCCGCATGGTGAAGGGGTGATCGTCCCGGAGCTCTCGAAAGACCTGATCGTCGATGCGTTCGCGAAACACGATATCGGGTTTCATGTGTTCAATGGGGCGGTTCGCATTCCTTTCCAGTCCAATGTCACAGGGGACGATCTCCAGGATTTCTATCTAACCTATTTTTTACAGGGGAATCCGGACAACTGGAAACGAGGGATCTTTCATTGCGCTTTTGTGACCTACCATTGTGAGGTGTACCAGGGGTTCACGTTTGAATCCAGAGTGAAGAACAGGCCGACATACGTAGATTGCTTTCAGATTGCGACCCGGGAGCTTGAGGTGAACCCTTACAAGTACCCGATCCTCCATATCCTCGCGAGAGGTCACATCAGTAAGCAGTACAACCGGGCGATCGTCTACGGGTCGGCGATGATGCATGAGACCGGGCATGTGCTCGGGATCAACCACGGGAACACGCAAGGGTGCGACAACGGCTCCGCAGGGTTGCCCTGGACGAAGGGCTGGTGGGTCTGGCATAACTATTACAGCTGCATGAACTATGGATGGACGTACTCGATGGTGGATTACTCGGACGGTCATCGAGGGAAGAACGATTTCGATGATTGGGCGCGCATCGACCTCTCCTTTTTCAACACCCCTCGGGCCTGATAGACCCTACGCTGTGATGGATTTTTTTAAAGAAGCATCAGGTGAGGGTATAATAGTAATAGAACGAGCCAGTCCCGGAGATGAAAAAGGGAGTTCTAGTGCCGGTAAACTCTGTGATTTCAATGTAATGATTGGGGCGCAGCCAATCGGAGAGAGGCTTATGTACAAACTTAAGATCTGAACTAAAATACAGACCGGTTCCTTGGACATGCAGTGCGATGAGGCCATAGATGTCTTTTTGGCCTGGTATTTGCACGACGAGGCCACGCATTTCTCCGGTGAAATAATCGAGCGTTGTATAGGAAGGACCAAAGGAGAAGCAGCAGAACCCGCATAAGAAATGGGTTTTTTGGATCCCTCGGAAGGTTTCGACGATGAGTGACGTCTGCCTCCCAAGGAAGAAATGGATTTCGAACCGGTAATAGTGCGTACATTGAGGGCCGTCATACTGATGGATACCGATAAAGAAGATTTTTGGTTCCAGATACTCCTGTGAAGTCCAGATTGGCCATTGTTGCCAATACGAGCCGATGATGAAGCCTCGATAGGGTTTCTCCCATTCGACTGTAGACGGTGCACCATGTTCGCCAGATATACAAGAGGTGGGAATCAGAAGACCACTCACAACGATCAAAAGAACGATGCTTATCCTAACCATGCTCTTTCCTCAGATATGAAACTAAAGGCTCCTCTAGTAAAAAAAGCTTTCTCTCTGTAACATTTGGTGCATTATGCGCTCGATAGCTGTGACAATGAAGATAGTGGGAGTGGGCTCGTTGAGATTCGAACTTAAGACCTCTTCCGTCAAAGAAAAATAATGGCATAGCACCTCTATGTATTTCTAGGGCTAGATCAATTACAATCCCAAGGAAGGATAACATATGAAATTGCTCCTCACATCGGCAGGGATAGCGAATAAATCAATCGCAAAAGCCTTACTCTCTCTGACAGAGATATCTTTTCACAAACTGAAGTTAGTTTTTATTCCGACCGCAGCGAATATCGAGAAAGGAGATAAATCTTGGTTCATTCAAGATTTATGGAATTGCCATAATTTAGGTTTCTCTTCGATAGATATTGTTGATATTTCTGCTCTTCCTCAAAGCATCTGGGAACCAAGAATACAGGATGCACATATTTTGCACATTGGGGGAGGAAACACCTATTACTTAGCGCATTGGATAAGAAAGTCAGGTTTAAGGGATATATTACCTGATTTGTTAAAAACAAAAATCTATGTTGGCACAAGCGCAGGCAGCATTGTTGTTTCCCCCGGTTTCACCATGAGTTCTTCAGAACCTGGAATCTTTCAACATGAACGAACCCTCAATCTTGTCCGATTCCATATTCGTCCTCATCTAAATTCACCTGATTTCCCTCAGATCAAAAAGGAGACATTAGAAAAAAGAGCAGTGGAACTACAGGCACCAATCTACTGTCTTGATGATCAATCAGCGATTACCGTGGTAGATGACAATATAGAAGTTATTAGTGAGGGAAAATATTTAGTTTTTAATCCAGGGTAGGTTAGCGAAAAAATAAAAGTGGGCTCGTTGAGATTCGAACTCAAGACCTCCTCCGTGTCAGGGAGACGTCATAACCAACTAGACCACGAGCCCAAGAACGACGTTTCTTTCGGTGTCTGTAGTGCACCCAGAATTTCTCATACCTTTTAAATGTTTCAGTATCCTCCCAAGAGTGGCAATAACCTGCATCAATCAGAAACCCTCTAAATTGAACGTGATTGGAACGAATCAATAGGTGGAATAGTCAGTGAATCCCAGCACCTGAAACGAATACAGTGATTGTCCGTTCTTTGACAAGGTGCCTTGGAAGAGTGAGATTTGTTCATTTAATACATGAGGGATACCAAACCAAATAGGAAGATTTTTTTGAACCGAAGCATCAATGCTAAGCACGTATCCGTCATTGTTTTCTGCTTGTATATGACGCTGTTTTGGATAATAGGTAAAAAATGGAAATGAACGCTGGATCCCTAAAGTAAATTCTTTGAAGGTTGTCTGGATGTCCTCAAAGTAGAGCGTTTCGTCTCCAACCGTCATAAAAATACTCCGCGTATGCCACGTGAAGTGTTCAACCTTCTCCATGACGAAGGCGAACCTCTCCTCTGGATCGCATACCCCGGACCAGGCCCACTGGCAGAGGATGTGCGGTGCTCCTCCCCAGTTATGGTCATGGTATCCGTAGGAATGATTCATGGAGTACGTAACACCATGAAGGATCATTGTTCCGTTGACCCAGGCGCCTGGAAGATAGCAGAGGTACTGCGTTTCACCTGCGCTTTCCTTAAAATCGTACGCCGGCGCGGTTCTGGTGAAGGTGAGATTCCACGCTGCACTATGTCTTGAGTCGTCTGCGCTCCCTTTCACAACAAAGGTGGATTCATCAACCGCGTGAAACGAACAATCCCCTATGGTGACATCAGGTTGTTCATAGGATGCAGAAAACACAGAGACTGGGAATATCTCAGTGATCTCATAGGCACTCTCTTGTTCAAAGACTCCCATATTCAATGCTGCAAAGCCACTGTCGGGGTTCATCACATAATAGCTCAAATAAAACTGAACATCCTTCGTTATATTTACAACTTGGAAAAACCACCATTCGACATACATTTTTTCACCGTGGTAATGATAGGCATCATCCTGAAGCGTCGTCGTACTAGGATTACCGACCTTTATTTGTACATAATTCGTATACAACGACTGGCGGGCAATCGTAGCAGTTCGTGTGATGGCGACTAACGAAAGATGACTGGTCGCAGGATCGAAATACTGAGCAACATCGTTGATGTATGTTTTGGATATCGCTTGGTCCGTCTTGGTGATTCTATTGACTCCGACTAACTCCCACCCAGTATTGTTATAATTCCAAATATACAGGTCCACTGGTGTGTTGCTTGCATGCCCGTACCAGTGAACAAACAAATTTTTTATGTCAGAGATGTCCTCATTAATCGCGAACTGAAAATACTGTAAGGGTCTTCCTACGATACTTGTTGCTTCCGCTCGTAAGTCATCAGGCTTGTAGATCTTCACATACTCAGAGGTGTTGAATTCTGTGACGTTCTCGATGTCTGGCCCTGTTTGTGGTGGTCCATCACGCGCGCCCTGGATCCCGAGTTTGTAGCAGGCTTCCTGGTGAGATGACGGGGCTGTTGTCCCATTGAAATCATAGATCGTTAAAAAGGGTCCATTCGTTTCTGTGAGAGTGGTCCCTCGGTTCCCAGAGGCTGAACAGAGTGAACTACTTAGTATCACCAACATGAATGTTATCCCGATGGTCATTATTTTCTTCATAGCTCTGGTGCTCACATGCAGCCATGATATGTCTTACGTTTCATCATCTATAGGTTGGAAAACCCTCGATAATAATATTATATAATATAACAATATATAAAACCTTAGATACTGAATGCCGAAATCTTGAAAGCACTCTAAACGACCTTGGTATGTCGACTTTTACATGATTGCATCAATGGAATTGACTAGGTTTAGAGCAACCTGATCTCTACGATGTTGTGACCGGGAACTCGCCAGGATACAAGTCAGAGATTGTCGGTACCTCATCCCCGTATGTGGACCATTCCGTCAAGGGTTGTGCATACGCGAACGCTTCTTCCGCGGAATTGATGCCATCCCAGTTTCCAAAGAAGTCAGCCCATCCCTGGAAACCGCCGATCAGATAGTCAGAGAAGTACGATCCATAGGAGACTTGATCTTCTCCCGAGGACATGAGCGTTACTCGCCCCTGCCCTACGACATCCTCCATGAAACCTTTGGTGAATGATGAAGCATTGAACGTGTCCTGGTGGCCAGAGATCCCTTGGTACGGTGGATCGTTGAATCCACCACTGTAACAGCTGTCAACGATTAGGCACAGTCCCTTGCATTGGATGCGGCTGAGCATGAAATTCAACAGGTCATCCCAGATAAACCCGTACCATTGGACGAACCCGTTGTACATCATGAGGATTTCATCTGATCCGTCCGCCTCGTCCTTCGGGGGCAGGTCGAGGAGTTGACCATTGAAATTATGAAGATGACTCCCATGGGTGGTAAGATACACTAGGACGTAATCTTCACTTGTTGAAACCTGCTTCAGCCAGTTCAGCTGATAAAGGAGGTTCTTAAGGATCGCATTACTGCCTTTTACAACATGGATGTTCCCTGGCTGCCAATACGACGGTGAATTGACCAAGGTGCTGTACAGGTTATCGGCTGCGTCGAGCATCTCTGGTCGGTCCATATCAGGTCTGTTAAGATACACCCCGACCGCAAACAGCAAGGCATAATGCTGGGATTGCGTTGGTTTTGCAGGAGTGTTCATGTTCTTTCGGACCTGCACCGCGTACGGTCCAGCGGCACAGACAGGTGAGACGAGCAGAACGACACAGACAATGGATGCAAGACTAATAAGGACTTTCGATTTCATCACGTGGTTCATAGACGTTCCTTCTTAGGATTGATAATATATAAGCATATTCATATAAATGCGTTTCGCTTGTGTCGTTTGAATAGAAAAAACAAACGATTTAAATGAGGGAATCCTTTCCTGATTCTCAAGAATAGAGAGAGGCGTCAACCATGGAGGCGATCATCCTTGCTGGAGGGTTCGGAACACGGCTGCGGCCGTTCACGTTCACCCGCTCGAAATCTTTGCTCCCCATCCTGAACCAACCGATGATCTCGCATCTCATCCAGACATTACCAAAAAAGGTCGACACGGTGATCCTTGCGGTCAACTACCGCCGCGAACAGATCGAGGAGTATTTCTGCGCCCATGACTTCGGAAAACACATCATCGTCAACGAAGAGCCAGAGCCGCTAGGGACCGGTGGCGCAGTCAAGTACGCGGACCGGTTCATCAAAGGCAGGTTCTTCGTACTGAACGCTGATATCATCTGCTCGCTTGACTTTGGAAAGATGCTGCGGTTCCACGAGAAGAAACAAGCGATCGCAACCATCTCGCTGTGGCCTGTCGAAAACGTCTCAGAGTTCGGCGTGGTCGACATCAACAGCGACAAGAACATCACCAAATTCGTGGAGAAACCAAAACTAGAGGATGCACCCTCCGACCTTATCAACGCTGGTGCGTACCTCCTTGAGCCGCAGGTGCTTAACTACATCAAACCAGGTCATCTGGTGAGCATGGAGAAAGAGATCTTCCCACAGGTCATCGAAAACACGAAGCGTTTCTACGGGTACGAGATCAAAGGGTACTGGATCGATGTCGGCAGGATCTCCAGTTACATCGCTGTCCATAGACTCTTGTTGGAGCGGCAGAAAAAAACCATGTTCACAGGGGAGGGCTGCACGGTGCTTGGGCATCTCGACTGGTCCTGCATTGGCAATGATGTGCGGGTCGGGCCGAGGTCCACGCTTTCCTCAAGCATTGTGTTCGACCATACCACCATCGGGGGCAACGTGCTGCTGGACCATTGCGTCATCGGTGAGGGATGCGAGATTGGTGACGGCGCTGTGCTTAAGGACGTGGCGGTCGGCGACCATGAAACCATTCAGCAGAAGACGGTGCTGGAGAACACAGTCGTGTGGAACCAACCGATCCCTGCAGGGTACCCGAGTAAACAAATCGGCAACGTCATCGGCGGATAAGTCCTTCCCGGCAATCAAATTTTTATAAAACCAGTGGATTAATGTTGTCATGGGCGAACAGATTTCACGACAGATTTTCCGGGCGTATGACATCCGCGGTTTGTACAACAAGGATATCTCTCCCGAGGTGTTTTACAAGATAGGGTGCGCTGCAGGGACGTACGTTATGAACACAATGAAAGGGAAACAAGTCGTCGTCGGCAGCGATATCCGTCAGTCCAGCCAGCCGCTTGAACATGCGTTAATGGCAGGCATCACCGCCACCGGTGTCCATGTGAAGCACACCGGGACGACCTCCTTCGGGCAGACACTCTTTGCAGGGGGCGTTCAGCATGCTGGCCTTATCGCATTTGTCACGGCAAGCCACCTCCCACCAGAATGGAACGGGGTCAAATTCTACTACGGCGACGGTGTAGGATTCCCAGAGGCGGAACTCATACGGATCAGGGATCTGGTCCTTGGTGACCGGTTCGACCTTGCTGACTGGAGGACCATCGGATCTATCCAACCCATCGACGCCCATGATGCATACAAAGCATTCTTCCTTTCGAAGTTCACATTTAAGAGAAAACATGCGGTCGCGCTTGACTGCGGTGGAGGAAGCATGACGCTTTCAGCACCAGAAATCTTCACCGGCCTCAAGTTCCATACGAACCCGGTCTTCTGCGAGCCTGACCCGACGTTCTCGAAACGACCGTCAGACCCGAAACCAAAGAACCTCTCCGTGCTCGTTGAAACCGTACGACAGCACCACTGCGATTTCGGGGTCGCGTTTGACGGGGACGGAGACCGCTCAGTCATCGTCGATAACACCGGCGCGATCCTCTCCGCTGACCAGACCGGGATCCTTCTTGGGAAACATGGTCTTGCGAAGCATAAAGGGACGGTCATCGTCAATGTCGAATGCTCTAAGGCAGTGAAGGAGCAGCTCGAGCCGCTTGGCTTTCGCATCAAGCAAATACCGGTCGGCCATACCTTCTTGACGCTTGAGGCGAAACAAGAGCATGCGGTCCTCGGCATCGAATCATCTGGTCATCTCATCCTCCCAGAGTATTTCCTGTTCGATGACGCACTCGTTGTGCCACTCCAGATTGCGCAGATCCTTGATACCGTACAAAAACCACTGAGCGACCTTGTAGCAGAGATACCCATGTATCCGACGAAAAAAGAGGAGATCGACTGCCCTGATGAGATTAAGTTCGATGTCGTACAAGCCCTCAAAACACGACTCAGCAAGGAGTACGAGCATGTGAATGCCATGGACGGCGTGCGCGTGGACCTCCCTGAAGGGTGGGTCCTCATCCGCCCGTCAAACACCAGCCCGATCATCCGACTCACCGCCGAGGCTGATAATGAGGCCGAGCTGAAACGTCTGCTCACACAATTCATGAAACCTACCATGGAGGCGGTCCAACACGCGAAAGAAAAAACCACTGTACGGTGACCAGTAGGATGACGCGACTTTTTGGAACCAACGGCATCAGAGGTGTCATCAATCAAGATATGAATGGTACCCTTGCCATGGGGATCGGCAGCGCATGGGGCACCTACCTAAAAAAAACCATGACACGACCAAGAATCGCGATAGGAACCGATGCAAGGCTTTCGAATTCCATGCTGAAGTCCGCGGTCGCCGCAGGAATGCTATCCACGGGATGCGATATCGTGGATGTTGGCCTCGTCCCCACCCCGACCTTGCAATACACCGTGAAGGAAAAACAGTATGACTCTGGTGTGATCATCACTGCCTCGCATAACCCACCGAAGTTCAACGGCATCAAAGGAGTTGCATCTGATGGGACCGAGTATTCCAAGGATGCCGAAGAAGCAATCGAGGCACTCTACTTCTCTCAGCAGTACACCCGTGCCCCCTGGACCGAGGTCGGAACCTACACCACCTGGGACGGCGCCATAGACCTGTACGTCAAAGGGATCCTTTCCAAGGTCGACGTCGCACGTATCAAAAAACAGAAATTCCACGTGGTCCTCGACTGCGGCAATGGAGTCGGAGGCCTTGTCATGCCACTCCTTCTGAAACACCTTGGATGCACGTTCACCCCCTTGTATTGCGAGCTCGACGGTACATTCCCAGGACGTAATTCAGAACCAACCCCTGAGAATCTGACAACCCTCATCAAGACCGTTGCGCAGGCTGATGCATCGTTCGGCATCGCTCAGGACGGTGATGCTGACCGAGCGATCTTGGTTGACGAAAAAGGAACATATATCTCGGGTGACAGATCGCTTTCGCTCGTAGGAAAACACATCACGAAAGATACCAAGGGAAGCATCGTCGTGACACCGGTTACCACCTCCACCTGCTTTGAAGATGTCATCAAAGCGAACAACGGTCGTCTCATCTACACAAAGGTTGGGTCTCCCATCGTCGCCCGCACGATGATGAAACATCATGCAGTGTTCGGCGGCGAAGAAAACGGCGGCCTCATCTTCCCAGAGCTGCAGTACTGCCGTGATGCAGCGATGACATGTGCAAAAATCCTTGAGATTCTTACGAACGAACAACGACCGCTTTCCGAGCTTATCGGAGAAATCCCCCACTATGAGATGCTTAAGATGAAGATGTCCTGCCCGAATGAGAAGAAAGAACAGGTGATGGATCTGCTTGCTGAACAGATGAAGGGTAACCCTGACGTCGTGACCATCGATAGGACCGACGGTGTCAAGCTCTTCATGAAGAACGGATGGGTACTGATGCGTCCTTCTGGTACTGAACCGATATTCCGCGTGTACGTTGAGACGAAAAACAAGCAGGACACGCAGCGACTCGCAGCAACCTACGAAGGCATCGTAAAACGCCTCATTGCGCGTGTGTAACCACCAAAATTTCTCTCGAGTCGGGTCGCGTTTTCTCTCCTAGGTAAACCTTATAAATAGGAAGAGTATACGCTATCAAACCTTCACAAGAGAAAGGGAAATAGGAAAACATAAATACTAATTTGAAATGTAGAGCATGGAGGTAAAGTTATGGCTGAAAAACCCCATTTAAACTTAGTAATCATTGGTCACGTCGATCACGGGAAATCCACCCTCGTCGGGAGAATCCTTCTCGATACCGGACAATTCCCAGCGCATATGGTTGAGAAGTTCAGAGAAGAGGCGAAAGCGAAAGGGAAAGAAAGCTTTGCCCTCGCATGGATCTTCGATCAGTTGAAAGAAGAGCGGGAACGAGGAGTCACGATCGATGTCGCCCATAAACGATTTGACACTGACAAATACTACATCACCATCATCGATGCACCTGGTCACCGAGACTTCGTGAAGAACATGATCACCGGTACCTCGCAGGCTGACGCAGCGATCCTTGTGGTCGCCGCACAGCACGGTGTCATGGCACAGACCAAGGAGCACATGTTCCTCGCCCGAACGCTCGGTGTGAAACAGATGATCGTTGCGATCAACCAGATGGATGCGACTACGCCGCCGTACGACAAAGCACGCTACGAGCAGGTCAAAGCTGATGTGCACACCTTAGCGAAAAGCGTCGGGTACAAAGACGAGCAACTCCAGTTCCTCCCAGTGTCCGCCTTCGAAGGGGATAACATCAAAGATAAAGGAAAGATCACCTGGTGGACCGGGGATACCATCCTCAAAGCAATCGATAAATTCACGATCCCTGAGAAACCAACGACCCTTCCACTCCGCTGGCCAATCCAGGATGTGTACACCATAAAAGGTGTCGGTACGGTTCCAGTCGGAAAGGTCGAGTGCGGTATCATGAAACCAGGGCAAACACTGATCTTTAAACCAAGCATGAAACCAGGCGGGGTCACCGGAGAGGTGAAAACCATAGAGATGCACCATGAGACGATTAACCAGGCGTTACCCGGAGACAACATCGGGGTGAACGTCCGCGGACTCAACAAAGGGGACATCAAGAGAGGAGACGTCGCAGGGCCAGTCAATGACCCGCCAACGGTCGCAAAATCATTCACCGCACAAATCATGGTCCTCAACCACCCGTCCGTCATCACCAAAGGATACACGCCTGTGTTCCATTGCTACACAGCACAGGTCGCATGCAGATTCGAAGAAATCCTAAAGAAACTTGACCCGAAAACCGGGCAGGTGAAAGAAGAGAACCCTGACTTCATCAAAACAGGTGACGCGGCGATTGTTAAAATCGTCCCGACACGACCCATGGTCATCGAGCCTTCCAAAAAGATACCACAGCTTGGAAGGTTCGCAATCCGTGATATGGGGCAGACGGTCGCAGCAGGTGTCTGTTTAGAGGTCGAGGCGGCAAAGTAACCCACCTCTTCTTTTTCTATATTTGATATAGGGGCAAACCAAAATGCCAGGACAAAAAGCGCGAATATCACTCACCAGCACCGAGTCAACGAAGCTTGAGGAGGTGTGTATGCAAATCAAGATGATTGCAGAGAAAACCGGTGTCGCGCTGCGAGGCCCCGTCCCGTTACCGACGAAACGACTCCGAGTCCCGTGCCGGAAATCGCCGGACGGTGAGGGAACGGAAACCATCGATCACTGGGAGATGCGGATCCATAAACGGCTCATTGATCTTGACGCAAGCGACCGGGCGTTACGACAGCTCATGAGAATATCGGTTCCTGACGGCGTCCACATTGAAATCGTTCTGAAATCATAAACCAGAACAACTCTTTTTTATAAGGATTATCCTATATCCTAGCGCAAGTCATCATTGTGCTGAGGTAGCAAAGCTCGGTCCACCGCGCCGGCCTTGAGAGCCGGTTCCTCGCAAGGGGAGCGGGAGTTCGAATCTCCCCCTCAGCGCTACTCTCTTTGGGCGTGTGGCCTAGCCTGGATAAGGCACCGGCCTTCTAAGTCGGTAATCGCGGGTTCGAATCCCGCCACGTCCGCTTGTCTCTCTCGGAGGAAAATGAGTCGAAAGAGTCTCTTTTTTCGTGCTTTTGATTTTCCGCGTTTTCCCCGCCATTTTGATTGGCTTTGAGGACGCGGTTGATCCAATCGTACGGCGCCATTTTGTAGTAATGGTTCGCATCTTTGACGTAGCACATGGTTGTCTGGATTTTGGTGTGTCCGAGCCATTCTTTCACTTCGAATTCGTCGAATGCCTTGGATTGTATCTTTGTCCTGATGAGTCGAGCGATCGCGCAGAAATCCCGGGCTATGTAGTTGTGGTATTTCGGGAACACTGTTTTGATGAGTGGTGCCGCGTTTCTATTGAGATACATCCGTAGCGAGTCTTTCGCGAAGGGTTTTCCTTCGGGCGATAGATAGACGTAGTCTCCCGAATATTGGTTTGCGACTTTGGGTCGCCAACTATCGATCCAGTTTTTCAGTGATTTCCGTCTTCTGTTGGTCATGATCTCTGTTGGTGTGACGATTCGTGTAGAATCGTGTTTCTTTGGTTCGGTTATTTTGATGTATCCGCGGTCTTGATCGTCTATCATTACATCGGGGAGCTTCAGGATTGCTGGTTCGCTGGGGATGCGCCATCCGATGATGAAGTTGTGGGTGAGCAGGTATTGTATGAGTGCATTTTCGTACTCATCGTCGGAGTAGGTCAGGTGTAGGATTTCGTTGATTTGATCTGGGAAAGGGATGACTTTTGCGGTGTAGTAGGGTCGTGATGGCGGTCGGTACGGCCAGTCCGAGAGATGGACCCCGTATGCTCGTAGGAATGTTTTCATGGTGTCCCATTCTCTTCCCAGGGCTCCATATCCTGCGGTTTCCACCTGTTCCCGATAGTCCATGTGTCGAATGAAATTCTCGTAGCTGGGGTGTCGAAAATCGACAGGAACTGAATGGCTTTCCATGAACCGTGCGCTTGCGATCCGTTTGGCGACCGTTGTCTTCTTGAGTCGCTGTCTGAGAATGGCATGGAGTGCGACATCGTCAAAGGACGCTGTGATTGGATCTAACGTTATGGGAAAATCGATTCTATTGACTTTCTTTAGGATTACATCGAGGTATTCCTCCATAGTAATATCCTTTGGTTGTAGAAAGTTCATTGATTGTTGGCCTATTTGATTTAGAATGTCGCATTTTTGGTTTCTACCTCCCACCAGCTCACTTGTCGGTGAGTCGGTTGAATAGGAATCGATATTGTTGTTAAAAAAGGTGATTGTGGTTTGGATTAGGTTTCGGGGAGAGTAATGTTTAATACTGCTTTCTTCTTTAATCATCCACGGGGCTGTGATACTCATTCTATCATGGCTCCAGACTACCGGGGTGCTCATAACACCCTGGTGGTCATTCATTTTGACTCGAGAGCATTGAGGAGATGATTTTTCTACCTTAAATAGTCTCAGGGGAGGTCAGCGAAAGTATTGAAAAAGGTCTTATAAAGGTAGATATATTACATTTCTGGGACCATGAGGCGTGTTGAAATCGAGGATGTGGAGGAACTGCTCGAAAAAACCGTTACGAAAGATGGGAAAGTCGGCGGATTGATGAAACACGCTGGTAAGATGGTGTTGATTGTCATTCTCAAGAAAGTGAGTAAATAATAAATAAATTAGGTGAAAATATCCTTCAATAAATAATAAAAGTGAAAATCAGGCTGGAAAACGCCTGATTTCCGTCTTTATCGACTGTTTCAGGTTTTCGTGAACTGCCACCAGGCTTTCAACTCAACACCACTGCTCGTCTTCAGAATATTCCCAGAAGGATCCCTGAATGCGGTGTACACTCGATAGGTGCCTGCTCCGTGTGTAAGATCTGATGCTCTCACATGACCGTTAAAGATGCTATCAAGAGCCAGTTGGCTACCGCTGTTGATGGTCCGTGGAGAGGTTTCATTAATGGTATCTTTATCGACAAGCCATTTTCCTTGTTGCGTGCTGTAGAACTGGATCTGTATGAGAAGATATCCTTTGATGTTGGTTGATCCAGTGTCCTTGATCTTCGATTGATTTCGGTACACCACAACCAGTTTAGATCCACACATCCCCAGGAATTCATTCGAATAGACATTCACGTACTCATTCCCGGTGGGGACATTCCCGTTGATATCCCTGCTGCTACGCAGACAAAGTTTCGTCGTCCCACCCTTGATTATCCAATTAAGATTGGTCATCTTGATATCATTGTACCCACTTGAGAACTGAGCGGTGTTCAGTGACCCGCCATTACCAACATAATAATTCTTGTTGTAATCACCTGACTGCATCGAATCATGCGGGTAGGTCGGCTGCCCATTCTGTATCGTAATGTCGAAATCAGTGGTCGAAAAATCATCCTTCTTGTATAAGGAAAGCGTTGCTGTATCTATGTACGCGTTCGATGGAAGCGATGACGTGTTGAAAAAGACGAATCCACGATATACAGAATACGTGGGACCTGACACCATTTTTTGACCTATCGAGATATATGTCCCGGAACTGTCTACTGTACCCGTCGTTGCGGTCCGCACCGTGTTATAATTGTTGCCGGAATTGGAGATGTACCCGTCGCTGGAAGTTGAATACACGGTCATGGTCGGGTCGATCACCACTGGGAACGTCATCGTAGAAAGCGTTGAGACCTTTAACCCTGAGAATAGATACGTTTCGCCGTTCAGATGGATAATGCGGTACGTCAATTTCTGCCGCACCGATTCATTACCATACTCCCAGGCGTCACCGAGCGGCAGTCCACATTTGAAACACCCAAGGGCATCCCTGAGATCAAATCCCGTGTCAGAAATGGTTACGTTTCCAACTAGGATTCCCGATCCGTTACAGAGGTTAAGGTTCTGGTACTCCAGTTTGGTGATGAACACAAGATATGAACTTGCATCTTGCAGGCCGTACAGATGAGGCGGGTGATTCTGCAACAATGCTTTCGTTATGTTGCTCATCGTGATTTTCTCCTTTAGCTCCGTGTTGCCGTAGCTCCAGGAGACGTCTGTTCCCGTGAAAGCACCTGAATAGGTCACGGTGTTACCATTGGTTTGTCCCTGGCTGCTCTGCACACCCTGCAGGTAATGGTATGCCCAGTTGCTCTGCGGATCGACATACCCGACGCCCACAAGCTTGCTTCTCACCACATTGATAGTGGGATCATTTGACCTATTGTAGGTGAAGGCGATAGGCCAGTTGCTGGATATATCGGGTTTGAAGTACACACCGAACAACCCGTGAGTATTCCCCGTTCTATATCCATAGTTGTAAGCCGGGTGATTACTCGTCAGTGCGAAAAGCGTGTTGTTGATTGGCGTCCACGATCCATTGTCTTCTTGGTAGTTCACTGGTCCCTGGTAGCTTTCCAGGATGTTACATCCTGAGGAAGCATTGTAGTAGGTGTCCCAGGTGAGGCCCCGGCCGACCACGGTGAGATTCTGTGATGGGTTCGGCGGGTCAGTAATGTTGATGTAATGACTTCCACTGTAACTATCCTTCAAAGTGGCAATGCTCATCTGGGCCTGAACGGAGACGTGGAAATGATGCCCGGTGGAGCTGTTCATGTTTCCAGCGTGGTCAACCGCCCAGATTGTATAATTATACTGACCGGTGACCCACGTATCATAGAATATATACCAGTACGTGTTTCCACCAGCGTGATGCATCGTGCAATTCTGCCAAAAACCATTTGGGTTGGTGATATTCACGAATACAGCATCAACCTCGCTGCCACTGTCAGTGACACTTGCTGTGATATTGACGCCACCACCGAAACCAACGGTATGCGGTGATGCCATGGCACTTGTAATCATTGGTTTATTAGAGTCGACTGTAAACATGTATGAGATTGAAGTATTGCTGTTGTAAGCATTGTCCAATACCCAGATATAATAATGATACTGCCCGCTCATCGATGTGTTCGAGAAATTATAGATATACGTATTATTTCCGGTAGAATTCATTGTAAAATTTCTTATTGAATTATCAGGATAAGTAATATTGAGTCCTACATACATTATTCCACTCCAATTGCCATTTGTATTATCTGTCGCATTGACGGTAATTGTGATATTCTGATCGCATTTAATGAAATCGGATGTTTGATGAACAGAATTAATCAATGGTGGCAGCGTCTCAGTTCTAAACAAAAGAGGCTCCGACCAGCTTTCATTAAAGAGCGAATCTTTTACTATTACGAGAACGAAATACCCACCTTGCTTGTTCCATGTATGGGAAGCGTTTATAGTTTCATTCGATGAATAGGGCCCAAGCACCCCGGTTGTGCTCCCGTCTCCCCAGAAGAACTGGTAAAAAAGGTCATCGTTGTCTGAATCATTTGTGACCGAATGATATGTATAGGGTGTTCCAACATTTCCAACTACCGGCCCGGAAAGACTTGGTGAATCAGGAGCTACATTACCATCAGAAGTACAATTTTCCATACATATTGAACTAAGGTTACAGTTGTTAAAAATTATATTTTCATTACTACAATTAAAGTAATCATAGAACAAAGAAATGTTCGAAGATGAATTGATAAAAATACCGTTCGTGCAATTTATGATATTGCAAAGACCAATGGTATTTGCATTATCCACATTTGGATTTGAGTTGTTAATTCTAATGCCAGTATCACATTTTGAAATATTACCTTTTATCACTACATTACTGACGTTTTCTATCTGAACGCCAATCGTATGATTGACAATATTGCAATTGTATAATTGAGTATTGTTACAAGCGATTATTCCAATTTCTCCTCCGTCTATAGTGAGATTAACTAAAACCGCCCCGTAATTTAATTGGTAAACTCGTAAGATTTCATCGGCAGTAAGTGTCCTATTCCACACTGCTATTTCATCAAGAGTTCCCTGAAAATAATGACTGTCATTATCAAAACCAACATACGCATCCTTACTTACGCCACTTCCCTCTTTAAAGGCGGCACCGCACAGTACTCCATCCACATAAATCTTCAACATTGTCCTGTTATGCGTACCAACGATATTATGCCAACCCGATCCAATGGCTATGGATGACACAGCTTTTATGTTATTCAATTGAAAAACCGGTTTATTAGTCGAACCATTAATATACAGGCAATAACCATTATTCTGATTATTGATTTGGGAAACAATGGGACTAACCTCTTCGTATCCGTTATGCCAGTAGATCCAAGAAGACGCCGTGACATTTTCTCCCGTAAAAGCGGACGTAGGTTTTAATTTAATGTAGTCGTTATTTCCATTAAAATCAAAAGTTCCCGCGCCTTTCTGTGCAGATGTATTCCATTTAATATTGTTTGATTTTGATCCGTCATTTCCTCTTCCGGTATAATCATGAACCAATGATGAATAGGAATAATTTTCACCAACGGTACTCTCGTTATTAAAATGAAGCAGAACCTCATTACCAGTCATATTGACACTTGTTATAGGGTCAGTCCATTCATTATCTGGAAGCTCATAATCCTGAGAAACACTGCTGATAATAGATCCGCTGATGATTGTATTATTTGCATTTTCTCCTATTATTGTTATCGATTTATTTAGAACAATGTCCCCAGAATAAATACCATTCTTTACGTAAAGAACATCCTGGTTTGAAAGGCCGTCAATCCCCTTTTGTATTGTTGTCCACATGTGATTCTGCGGATCATCTGCAGGAAGGTTTATGTCAACAATCCCAGTCGGAGTATCATCATCAGATGGGGGGAAATTATCTGGTGTAAATTCTTCAACGGAATCGGGATTAGTTGTTATCCATCTTGGGCCTGTATGGGTCCAACCAGTCTTACCATAACCAATATCCTCAGATTCTTTACCAATATTAAGGTTTCCACCTGTGGTATTCATATATCCGGCCCAACATATTTCTCCGCAATGATAATTTGGCACGCAAAAAGTTCTACAGAAATAAGTGGAGAACCTCCATGGATAATCATAATCTGCAAGATTGAGATCTGTTGGATCCCAATTGCCATATATAGGTCTTTTAAATAATTGATAACCCAAGTCGTAGTAGGTGGCATAGTATTCGGCCACTTCGTAAGCATCATTTCTAATAGAATCCGTCGTATGTTTTACAAAGTAAAACGTATGATAAAAATAAAGGCGTTTCATTTCATCCCATGTGGTTTTATGAACACCTATAAGAGGAACAGCTTCAACAAATACATCTTTTCCATTTTCTTTCCCTCCATATATCGCCATGTGAATGGGCACTCGTGTTGGTTCCCAAAAATAAACAAGATCACCAGGAACAAAGTGAGTGTGATTAGGTTGTTTATCAGCCATTACAACATTTGTGTTTATTGTTAAAGAAAGTAATGCTGCGACAAAAAATATCAGTATTAATATTATTTTTTTATATTTATTAAAATTCATTTTCCTTGCCTCCTTCCCTAATAAAATTAATTTATGCAATGATTATTTATTAATAAATGTTTTGTCCACGAAGTGAACACATGCAACCAATCGATGAAGCTGCCTTCTCATTCAGGTGCAGTCTCAGCAAATCTCATATCCGCCCTAAGAAAAAAACCTTGCTCTATATTTTATAACATCTACTTCAATAAACAACTTTAAATAATCCGTATTAATTAATAAATATGGTGAATATTATGAAAAGGACTTTTGCTCTAGGAATCATTTTATTATTCTTTTCATCAATTTTAATCCCGATTAATGTTAGTATCAAGATTGGCAAAACAGCGACAATTTCCAATGAGTATCCATTTAATAATCCACCGAACGAGGTATGGAACAAAACCTATGGGGGAGCTGGCGTGTATTTTACTCCATTTGTCCAGCAGACGAAAGACCATGGGTACATTATGTCAGGTTCAATGCAATCTACAGGTGCAGTCGACATCTGGATGATGAAGACCGATAGTGATGGAAATGAACTATGGAACGAGACCTACGACGGATCTTATGATGAGTGGGGTGATTGTGTAAGAGAAACACACGATGGAGGCTTTATCGTCTCTGGCGCCCAAGAATTGGATAATTGGGGTCATTTTAATACAACGCTGATACGAACTGACTCAGAGGGAAACAAAATCTGGAATAGAACCTATGTCAGAAATGATAGTGAAAGCGATGGCTGCAGCGTCATAGAAGTAGATGATGGCTACGTTGTTGTGTCAACCTTGTATTACAAAAATAATCCCGGGTCTAGGGGTATTTGGCTTGTGAAAACTGATCTTGATGGTCGTATGCTTTGGGATACAGTACTCGACGATTCTGCTCAAGGCAACTCTGTTATTCAGACGAAAAACGGGGATTTTGTTGTCGTTGGAACATCGGAGTTCGAACAAGTTTTATTGATAAAGACAGATGCCAATGGAGCCGTCCTCTGGAGTAAAACCTTGGAAGGAACGGAAGGAAACGACATCAAAGAATGCGATGACGGCGGGTATATCATCGCGGGTAAAAGACATGTTTGTCTGGTGCGGACTGACGCTGACGGAACTATGCTATGGAAGAAGGAATATCAATGGTTTGAAAGCACAGCGTTCTCGGTTGCTTTAACCTCCGACGGCGGATATATCCTAACAGGGAACGCAGCTTCAGGTTCCACCTGTAATATGCTGGTAATAAAGACCGACGAACACGGTAACAGGGAATGGCAGAAAATAATAGGTGGATCTGAAACAACCAGTGGAAACTGTGTCATTCAGTCAAATGATGGAACGTACGTCATTGCAGGTACAACATTTAGGTCAGGGCTCTATTATGCAAGGTTGGTGAAACTTGCCCCTTTTCAAAATCAACGACCGATCGACCCTCTCCTCACAGGCCCGAGTACTGGAAAACCATTCCATAAATATACCTACTCCATGAATGCAACGGATCCAGAATGCGACTCTCTCTTTTACTGGTTCGAATGGGGAGACGGAACCATTACCTCATGGCAAGGCCCGTATGAATCAGGCAAAACGTGTAACACGTCAATCCATTGGAATAAAAAGGGGACGTATACGATAAATGCCAAGGCTGCAGATGTGTATGGTGGAGACAGCGACTGGGTTACTCTTCAAGTTATTATGCCTTTATCATATCAACCACCTCATCTCCGATTCTTCGAAAGGCTGCTTGAGCGGTTCCCGCTTGCGTTTCCATTTCTACGCTATCTTTTTTCAAAGTAAGATATACGATGACACCTACAGATTTTTTCAAAGATAATTCTAATGAGAGCTATTTCGAACCATAATTAAATTATCATAAAAAAAGAAAGTGAGAAGGAGTCCGTGGGAAAATATCACTGAGCTTCTCGTCGATTTTCACAACTCAAATATGAACCATGTTTTTTCAAAACATTAAACAAATATCAGCCATTTCATTACAAATTCTATGATGTGAACATCTCCACCATTTAATCATAAAAAAGAATGGAAAAATCAGACGATAAGAACAGCGTTTCTGATTTCCTATTATTTATACCCAGATAGCCGTTATTTACGTCTTGCTGAACTGCCACCAGGCTTTCAACTCAACACCATCATTTGTTTTAAGGATATTTCCGAAGGGGTCTCTGAATGTGGTGTAGACGTGATAGGTACCTGTTCCATGGGTGAGATCTGATGATTTGACTGTATTGTTGAAAATCCTGTCGAGTGTAAAACATCAAAAGAAAAAAGAGTGAATCAGGTGGTTGGTGCCTGATTCAGTATTTCAACTTCCTGAAGACGGTTTTTTACGTCCCAACGTTCGTAGTGAATTGCCACCAGGCCTTCAACTCAACACCGCTATTCGTTTTCAGGACATTCCCTGATGAATCTCTGAAGGCTGCGTACACACGATATGTGCCAGTTCCATACGAAAGATCCGACGCCCGGATCAATCCATTGAAGATCGTGTCAAGTGCAAGCTGGTTGCTGCTGTTGATGATCCTCGGTGACGTCTCATTGTCCACATCCCAGTCCACCACCCATTTTCCCTGTGAAGTATTATAGAACTGGATCTGCATCAGGAGGTACCCTTTGATGGTCGTCAATCCGGTGTCCTTGATCTTCGATTGATTCCTGTATATAATCACCAGTTTCGGCGGGCACATCCCCAGGTACTCGTTGGAATACACGTTAACGTACTCCGTCCCGGTCGGAGTGTTCCCGTTGATGTCCCTGCTGCTTCGCAGACAGAGTTTGGTGATCCCCGTCTTGTTGACCCAGTCGAGGTTCTTTAACACAATAGGATTATAGCCGCTGGTGAAACCAGAGGTGTTCAACGTTCCGCCGTTCCCCGAGTAATCATTCAGGTTGTAATCATTGGATTGCATGGGCTTATGCGGGTACACAGGTTGTCCATTCTGGATCGTGATGTTGAAATCCGTGGTCGAATAATCGTCCTTCTTGTACAAGGAGAGCGTCGCGCTGTCAAGGTACGCGTTCGATGGAAGCGACGAGGTGTTGAAGAACACGAATCCGCGATACTCATAATACGTTGGTGACGGGAACGTGGCTACCTTCTTTTGCCCGATTGTGATGAACGTCGCAGAGCTGTCAACCGTGCCTGATGACGCGGTTCGCACGGTACTGTAGGTGGTCCCGGAGTTAAAGATGTACCCGTCATTTGAGATTGAGTACACAGTCAAAGTCGGGTCAACCACGACCGGGAATGTCATGGAGTTTAGGTCGGAGAGACGTAACCCGGAAAGTAGATACGTGTTGCCGTTCAGATGCACGATCCGGTATGTCAGTCTCTCTCGCACAGATTTGTTGTTCAGTTCGTAAGCCTCGCCAAGCGGCAGGGCGCACTTGAACTGTCCGAGCGCATCCCTGAAATCAACCCCAATGTCAGAGATTGTGACGTTTCCGGAAAGCATTCCTGAGGCATTATACATATCGAGGTTTTGATGGTCCAGCTTCGTGATGAAAACCAGGTACGAACTTGCGTCGTGAAGACCATATGATGAGGGCGGGTGATTCTGCAGCACCGTTTTCGTCGCATTACTCATCGTGATCGCTTCTTTCAATTCCGTATTGCTGTAGCTCCAGGAGACATCCGTACCGGTGAACACACCCGGATAAATCACTGCATTGCCATTAATCTGCCCCTGGCTACTCTGCGCGTTCTGCAGGTATTGATACGACCAGTTGCTCGCCGGGTCAACGTACCCAACACCAGCCAGCTTGCTTCTCACCACATTGATAGTGGGATCATCGGAGCGGCTGTACGCGAAGGCGACAGGCCAACTGTTTTGTGCATCTGGTTTGAAATACGCGCCGAACAACCCGCGTTCATTCCCGACTCGATACCCGTAGTTGTAGGCTGGATGATTGCTGGCGAGCTGACCAAGGGAGTCGTTGATCGGCGTCCACGAGCCGTTATCCGCCTGGTAATTCACTGGACCCTGGAACGCTTCGAGGATGTTGCAACCTGAGGATGCGTTGTAGTAGGTGTTCCAGGTGAGCCCCCGGCCAACCAGCGTGAGATTCTCCGGCGGGTTCGGCGGGTCCGTGAGATTGATGTATTGGTTCCCGGTGTAGCTGTCTTTCAATGTCGCGATGCTCATCTGTGCTGTAACAGAGACATGGAAATGATGCCCGGAGGAGCTGTTCATGTTCCCGGCATGATCAACCGCCCAGATCGAGTAATTATATTGACCGGTGATCCATGTGTCATAAAACACGTACCGGAAGGTGTTTCCCCCGATGTTACTCATCGTGTAGTTCTGCCAGAACGCGTCCGGGTATGAGATGTTCACGAACACGGCATACACGCCGCTGCAGCCGTCGGTGACGTTCGCGGTGATGTTAACGCCACCGCCGAAGCCAGCGGAATGCGGCGACCCGGTGACACCTGTGATCACCGGTTTTTTAGTGTCGACCGTGACATGGCGGACCAGGGTCGTGCTTTGATTGCCCAGGGTGTTGATTTCATGCGTATAGAATTGATACTGGCCGTCAGTCAGCCCGGTGAAGTTATGAGACAATTTATGGATTTTATTATTGTAGCTGGCGTTGATCTCCTCCCTGCTCAATGCTCTATTGTAGAGCTGAGGCTCATCAAGCAAACCATCGAAATAGAATAGGCTCGGCAAATGGCCATAGGAGAAATAGGTATGCAATGTGTTCGTGATGTTCTTTGCCCCGCCAGTGGTACTTATGTCGAACACACTATCGATGTAAAGGGAGTAGGTTGTTCCCTGGCGCACGTACGCGATGTGGTGCCATGATCTGTCAGCCACGTTGGTTCTTCCGATGAGGGTGACGTTGTTACCTGATGACTGGGTGGCGTAAAGGTACGGTTTGTTATTGTTGATGCCGAAACAATATCCTTTTGAGCTTGCGTCATCAGGCCGGTTGGTAAGAATCACAGCTTTGAGAGGATACGATACATCGCTTTTCTCCCAGATCATGAATGTGAAATCACCGGTTCCGAGACGTAGGCTGCTGTCAGCGCCGAGATCCACATTGTCATCACGTCCGTCGAACTCCAATGCCTCCCCATATTTTCCGGTCTTAATGTTTGAGGTATTCATCCCACCGTAGAATCTGCCGAAGTTATCGAACGTCGAGTTGTCATACACGCCTGTGCTGTTGTGGGCGTCCATGAGCCAGTACCCGTGCAGAGTGTGGTTCCAGTCGATGAACCCTGAGGTGTTCAGGTTGTCCTGGACAGTGATGTTCGTTTTCACCCATATCTTTGTTTGATTGGTGTTGTTGGCGGGTGTGGGTGGTGTGTCGAACTCTGGGTAGGGTTTCGGGTGTGATGCGAAGGTGTTATTGATGGAGGTGTTGGTTTTCAGGCTGTTGTCTGTCACCCAGATGGTGTAATGGTATTGTCCCAGCTGGTTGGTGTTGGTGAATATATAGGTATATTTCGTACCTGACCCAGGTGGCGTCATTGTGTAGTTCCCGGTGGCGTTGTCTGGTTTGGTGATGGAGATGTTCACGATTTTGATGCCGCTGATCGAATCTGAGATGTCCGCGGTGATGGTGACGTTGAGACCACAACCGACATCTTTTGGTGTTGCGGTAACGTTGTTAATCTCAGCGGGGTCATCTGGGGTGTAGCTGCAGTAGATCGAGCAGAGTTTGTTCTCGGTGGTGAAGGTGGGTTGTTGGGGTGGTGTGCCGTTATAGGTCGTGTTGTGGTATCGTCCTCTGTTTATCGATGCGGTGTAGTTCAGTGCGCAGGTTTTATTGCACCAGAGGGTAAGGATATAGTTGGTATCGTTCTTGAGTACTGGTTTCGGGTTTGTGATGTTAAACGTTACCCACACTGGGCTTGAGTTGGATGCGAGGTTGATCTGGGTGGATATTCCAATGAGGGATGAGTCGTTTGCTCGGTAAATCATCGCCTGGGCCTTTGCTGGTAGTTGGTTTGAGTCGATGTGGAGGAGCGCGGTGATGGAGTCTGCTTTACCGTATTCGGGTATCGTTAAGTTCGAGCCGGAAATCCGGTCTTTCACCGAGATGCTCTTATTTCCCATTTCAGTGTAACCAAAGATTGGCGCCACAGTGAATATTTGTGGGGTGGTGGTGTCGCTGTTGTTTGCATTGTCGACAGTCCAGATGGTGTAGGTGTAGTCGCCGCTGGTCGTGATGTTTGTGTAGTAGAGGTAGTAGAGGTCGTTGATGTAGTAATGCATGGTGGTGTTCTGGTGCTCGCCGGTCGGGTTGGTGATGTTCACTTTTACGGAGTCAACGCCTCGGTCAGGGTCTTGGATAGTTGCGACAAGGAGAATCCCGGGTTGCGAGTTGTTTTGGAGAAATTCATAGGAGATGTCAGAGAGTGTTGGTGGGGCGAGGTCGTGGTTCACCCTGATGGTTTTTTGGAATACACTTGTGTTGGATTTATTGTCATGGATCGTGAGGGTCACATTGTAGTCACCGTAGATGAGATAGGTGTGGTTGACAAAAGCACCTGTCGCGTTGGTGCCATCGCCGAAATCCCACATCCAGTTGGTGATGTTGTTCACTCCTGTGGAGGTGTCGTTGAAGAAGAGCGTCTCGTTGTTTTCGGCGCTGTGGTTCCGGTTGGTGATGAATCGGGCGTTGAGATTGGAGACGTTCACGGGCACCTCTGTATATATCAGGTTTCCCAGTGCATCGGTCATGGTGAGGTTCACGGTGGTAACGCCGGTGTCTGTGAAGTTGTACGAGAGGTTTTCTGTGTAATATTGCTCTTTCTCTCTTCCTTCGCCTGTAATGGTCCAGAGGTATGTGCTAGGTTGGTAATTCAGTGGGTTGACGCTGAAGATGTTTGTTTGTTGATTAGCAGTGACTTGGAATGATTCTGAGGAGTAGAGTGAGTTTTGTGATTCGACAAGCGATGGAAGCCACCTGACATACACATTGAAGTGAGTGTAATCGCTGGATTCACCCCATGGATTCCAAATGCTCCAGTCAACGTATTTCTCCCTGCTTTGGACTAAAATTGTTTTCATTCCACCTGATAGGTATTGATGTGGGAAATAGGCGTTTTCGCCGGAGGCCGTTATTTGGTAAGGATAAAAAATTGGCGCTTCATTTGAGTCCCATTGGATGTAATATGCGAGTTGATCATTGTCCGCATCAATGGAATTAGCGATGTAATTTCTTTTTTCAAAAACATGGACTTCTCCATTCCCTTCGATGGAAAACGTTGGAGCCTCAGGTTTTGTGTTTCCTCGTGGTGTAAGGTAAAAATAACTCGATCCGGAGGATATAGTATCGTTTGCTATCCCGACTAAATGGTCCGGGTCATTGTATCTGAATAGTTTATCCTCAATGCGCTCAGTCCCGTTTAATAATTCCAGAAGAATCCAATAGTTACCCGCCTGTGCATTTGGTGGAAGCGTGAAGGTAAGGGTGCATTGTTTACTGAAATATTTGATGTCGAAGTCTTTCCGAGTGATCATTTTGCATTTTTCTGTGAGACCATAGAGCTTGGCTCTGACTGTGACGCGATCATGAGGGAGCACCGTGTTAATAGTGAAGGTCGCTTTGATTGAATCCATGGATCCATCTCCGTCGACATCGATAGAGCTATACGTCTGGGGCGCGGTGTCATCGAAGGATGCGTTGTGGTTGTAAGCCAGATACTTCGTAAGATTCCAGACCATGGATGCAGTTGCCCTGACTTTTTCATCGTTATAATAATCGATGACATCACCGTATTGATACTCATTCCCGCCTGACCTGTGGTGGAGACTCCAGCCGGTGTCTTCCAAAAAGCACATCATATTCATGTCTTCCCTTTTATCAACAAAGGGGAAGAAATCGCCAAATGAGACGATTTTTTTCTGATTATTGACTTTGAAATCCGAAACTCCTCCTACACGCTGATGGTAATTTGTTTCTTCAGTTAGGTTTTCGATTTTTTTTGAAAAAACTTCTTTGTTATTTATAAAAACATTTAATGTCAGGTGATTTTCTCGCTCGGTAAAACCGACTTGGTTCAGGTCTATCATATCAATGATTTCTTCATCACGGTGATTTCTTTCATAGTAGTAGGCTCCTCGATTGCCGTCTTCCTCACCCGAGAAGGCAACGAATTTTATGGTGTATTTTGGTTTTATGTTATACGGCGGGTCTGCAAGGTATTTCATTTCTTTGGCGATCGCCATGACGATCCCCATACCTATCGCTGAATCAGCCGTCCCCTGATTCCATTTGCAGTCGTATAAACAGTCGACTAAGATCGTCTTACTGGTATCTTTTCCTGGGATTTCACCGATGACATTAGAACTTATTGTACTAACATTGAAAGTTTCGGTAATCGAAAAATCGATTGAATAATCATACCAATGTTCTTTAACCTGTTTCCAATCGCCATTGACGCAAATGACAGGGGCTGGCGACCAGGCAAGAGGTACCAAGTCATGAACATTGTCGTTACCATCATAATCATAAATGAGATTCCCCTTGAAATAATCACCATAAAGGAAATGACATAATATTTGGGTAAGATCTATTGCAGCCATGTGCCAACCAAAAGCCAACCCCGAATAAGGATGATTGAACACGTCATAGAAAGCCCAATCTAATGGGTTTTTCAAATTATTCCAAAAATCTTCAGAGATAATGACAAATGGTTCATGGTCTCCAATCTGCGGTAATTCCATTTCGTCCCAGAAACTTGGAATGGTGGCTGGATTATCGGGGTCTATGTCTTCCATTGAAAAACCATAATCCTGTTCGATGAGAGAAATTATAAAATTGCATGTTTCATTCACATCGGGATCGTTATTGAGGACGTATTGGGAAATTTCTGGAGCATGTTTAATCATTATAGTTAAAATAAAGTTAGTGAGTTTTGTGCCTCGCTGGATTTTTACTAAATTGCCCCCGTAGGTATGGGGTGACCCGTTATACAAATCCCATTGGAATGGCGGTTTTAGCCATCCCCAGTACGGTGTTATATAAAACTGGGAGGTATCATAGGATGTATGAGTAGTTCCTTCGTTGAGTGTTAATGAAGATGACGATACATCAAATTGCGATAGTATCGCATGACCTTTATGGCCTAAAAAAGAGCTATTGGCTGCAAATTGTACGCGATTTATATAAAATTTAAAATCAGTTGGCGGGGTTATATTGATTTGTTCTAGTTTGGGATTTAATTCTAATTCATTCATTCTATCATAAAGATAGAGAGCTGATGCTCTCTCTCCTTTTGATCCGAATTCTCGACCTTTTGCTAGTTCAGGTGAAATATAAATATTTTTAATTACATTTGAAAGCCAATATGTTATTTGTTGTATATATGGATAATCAAGTTCGTCGATCGGTCGTAGTTCTTGTCCAGGTATTTGGGGTGGTTGTTCAGGAGGAGGTGGAATAACTGTTGATTCAACATTTCGTGAGATTATCACGATGGCATTGAAGATCAACAATGTACAAATAATAATAGATTGTATTTGCGTTTTCATAATCTCTTTCCTCTTCACTCTAAAAATATCAAATCGATTTTCACTTTAAAATCCTTGTTATTGATAGCGGTTTAGCACTTTAATTCTCGCTTGAATTTCCCCGGATTCGATCTTGCAGCCATAAAAATTGACCCCGTAACTCTTGATCTTGTTGGAGAGTGGCTTTTCATTGAATGTAATTCAGGGAGAACCGCCAATATTGCAAGGCTTTCACCAACACAACAGCGTATGATGAAAAAATTTGAAGGGAGATATTACGTAGAACGAAATCCATATTTTAGAGATGATAAAATCTAATCTGTTTTTTTCCAGTTTTATTATTTAAAATTATCTTTTTTGCACCTCATATTCATCGTCTTGCACCTAAATCACTCGTTTTCATAGAATATGGGTGTAAAGCCATTAATAGCAGAAAGATTTAATAGCATTGAGACAATATTAGTATTTTATAGGAGGAATAAAGTATGAAAAAATCCAGCAAATCAATAATGTTTGCATTAAATACAATTGTTTTATTTTTCATTCCTTTAATATTTCCATCAATGCTTGTATATAATGTAGTTTTAGGGAAAGAAACGCAGAATTTATTTAACGAAAATCTTAAATTTTATGAATTAACCTTACGTTCACGATTAGGTCAATTAAAAACCCAAATTCCTCAAACGATATATTATATGAGTATGGGCGATAGTAATGCTAGCTCTATTCTATATTCTAGTGGTCCAATGAACTCATCATGGCCGATGTCCTGCCATGATCTGCATCACACCAGTCAAAGCCCGTACAGCACAGAAAACAACTCTGGCGGAGAGATGTGGCGGTTCCAATGTGAAGGGGTTGACGGTGGTCCGGTCATTGCCAATGATGGGATGATTTATTTCGGCGATAAAGGTTCTCCACAATACCTATACGCGCTATATCCCAATGGAACCCTGAAATGGCGATATCATTTGCTGGATATTTGGGTGTGGTCGACACCTGCGATAGCGGAGGATGGAACTGTCTATGTCGGTGACTTTGAAGGAAATTTTTACGCGGTAGCTACTAACGGGAGTTTACGCTGGTATTACACGGTCCCTGGCCTAGGAAATTCGATTGCCTCTTCACCGGCTGTTGCACCTGATGGTACTATTTATTTTGGGTCAATGGAACCAAATGGTGGACATATCTATGCTCTGAACCCTGATGGAACATTGAAATGGCGATATCCAACTGGGTGGATAACCTCAAATCCAGCAATTGGATCCGACGGGACCATCTACATTGGTTCAAGTGACCATTATCTTTATGCCATGAACCCGAACGGAACATTAAAATGGCGGTTCCAGACCGGGAATTTAGTGAAATCGCATCCGAGCATCGCCTCGGACGGTACGATCTACTTCACCGCATTCGACAACAAAATGTACGCGCTCAACCCGGATGGGACACAGAAATGGAGCTTCAACTATGGCGGCAGTGGAAACAACGCGGTCACAATCGCATCTGATGGAACCTTGTACATCGCGGGAGATGTCCTTTATGCATTGTTTCCGAATGGGACCGTACGATGGAAGTTCACGTTTGGATCCAACGAATTTGTCGATCATTCCTGTCCTGCGATTTCTTCTGATGGAACAATCTATGTAGGAACAAATATAGGCGTAGGAACGGGTGGCAATATCGTCGCGGTGAACCCTGACGGGACAGAGCGATGGCGGCAAACAATAGCAAATACCTGGGTGGATTCCTCACCAGCCATCGCAAGTGACGGCACCGTTTACATCGGATCTACATCAATCGGTTCATCAGCCCCCTATGGTTTTCTCCATGCCTTCAGGAAGGGACCGCTCAAGGTCTACGCTGAAGGACCCTACACAGGTATGCCGATGGTGCCAGTTCAATTCAAATGCAACGTAATAGGGGGGGAACTGCCGTACTCGTACCAATGGTCATTCGGCGATGGGAGCACCTCGACGACCAAGAACCCCAGTCATACGTATTCACTTGCCGGGTCGTACAATGTTACCCTGATAGTTACTGACAGCGAGGGGAACTCCTCCTCGGATACCACGACAGCGTTCATCAACTCCCCGCCCAACACTCCAACGATCACTGGCTCTTCCCAGGGACACGTTCGGCACCGTTATACGTACACTTTCGTCACCACGGACCCGGAGGATGAGACCATAGAATATTATGTCGACTGGGGCGACGGATGGTTCACCAACTGGCGTGGGCCGTACCAATCCGGTGAAGCAATCACACTGTCACACACGTATACGAGAAAAGGGACCTACGCGATTAAGTGCCAAGCAAGAGATGTTAATGGATGGAAAAGCGATTGGGGGACACTACAGGTAACCATGCCACTATCTTACGAGCCACCTCATTTCCGATTCCTTGATTGGCTGTTGGAACGATTTCCTCATGCGTTTCCGATTCTAAGGCAAATCATCAACCGTTAGAAAAAGCGCTTGCATTAAGTTCAATAATCCTTCGGTTCTTTTCTTTGATGAATACACACAGAAATTTCAAGAGATGCTGTCTCCATTTCTCTTTTTCTTTGTACGCATGAACGAATATCACCGAGTACCCGTTCTTATCAAAGATCCTCCGTCTATATCCGTAATCAAAATGCTGTGAACCACAGACCTCCACATAGACGCCAAACTGTTTGAGATAAAAATCAGGAGCCCATACTCGTGGTCTCATATTCTCGTCCCAGACGAACACCGGTTGTTCATACGACCATTGAATCCGAAGCTCCTTCAACGTACATGCGACTTCTTTTTCTGCATCTGTCATTCGATCATAGACTGATTCTTTCATGGTTAACCCTCCAAAAAAAGAAAGAAGGATTGAGAAGGCTTTTAGTGAGAATAGAAACGATTTTCCGGACCAAACGAAAATTCAAAAGCCGTTTTTTTCGAGGTTTCTTGCCCGATTTCTCTCCTGTAAGGATGTTCGACTGCCGCCACGTCCGCTTGTCTTATTAAATAGAACGTGCCATTAGTTTTTTCTTCTTTTGTGTTGTAGAACCACAAAGACGGCTATTGCACAGAACATAAGGATGCATTCATAACCCGGAATTGCCCGTTTTAATTCATAGACTGGTAAAGGGATGTTCCGTACGATTCTACCTGTTGAGGCATTGATGATTACAATATCCCCTTGTTTCTGGTAGGCAAGTAATGTTTTAGCATAGGACCATACAACATTATTGTTTAAATAATCATATCCGTAAATATGTTCTTTTTGTCCTGTTGTGATATTATAGACGATGATTTGTTTATGGTCATAATCGTCCACAGCGTATTCATCGAGCCAAATTTGAAGTAATGCATTATTCCCATGCTCTCCGTAATTGTGTGTAAACGAGGTATTTTGGATGAGCCTTGTCGTTATCGGGTCCCATACAGACACTTGGTACGGGAGGCTATTATGATATCCGGTTTGCCGAACCCAAGAGGTAAGTTGGAGTTTGGTTCCATCTTGCGACCATACGATTGAAGTCAGTTCATCAGAAATTGGAGTAGTAAAAAGATACGTTACGTTTGAGTGCGCAATATCGATGACTGAGAGTGTTTTTACCCCTTTCCCTTGAGGGACGACGGCAATCATGGACCCATCATATGAGGGGACGATTTGACTTGCATTGAAATAATAAATTGTTTTTGTTATCGTGACATGGGTTGCGTCCCAGACGTACAACCGTGCTTCATCTGCGGTGATGAAACTGTTCCCGCTCATCACCCAGACGAAATAGTCCCCAACGTAATTCCCAAGGTATGTATTTGACCGGAGGGAAAATATTGATTTATTGTCTGTATTGCTGAGAAATTCCCCGTCCGGGGATAGCGTCATCTCGGCATTTTGAGAACTGGTGGTATTCCAAAGAAGTGTCCCTGAGGAGAGATTCCATACCTGGTAGGTGGCGAGAAAACCCGGATAGGGTTCTACGTTCACAATCTGACTTCCTTGCGAATGAACAAACAAACGTGCATTATCATTCGAAAAGGAGAATTGGTTGGCCCAAAGGTTTCCATTATAGGTAGGAGAGACGCTTGGCCATATGAAATAGGTGGGAAGTATGAGAAGAACAATTCCCATGATGACGCAGAATAGGGTGACGTTTTTCCGTGTAAGCGTTTTGCTCAGAGGAGTTCGTACAAAAATCAGAAATATCGCTAGTCCAACGATGATCACCGGTACAATGACTAATATGCAGACAACTCCACCTAAAAATAGTACATTAGCTCCGATCACTGTTGATAAAAACAATAGATCGATGATCCAGACAAAGATACCAGCGCCTACGATGATTCCAAAAAGGTGTATCCTCGGATGAACTTCGTTGAGCGTGTCCTTCTTTTTCATGAGAACAAAATCGATGATGATACAAACAAATCCAAGGATAATCCCCCCTATGCCGATGAGGAGATCTTGAGAAGAGTACGTAATAGTGAATGAACTGAAATACACAATTTCCGACAAGATGAGTACGAGGAATCCGATAATTGATAGGAGCCCTATCTTTCTTGCCATTAGTTCAAAATCATGGTGATATCCTATATTACTTTTGGAACAAAAGTCTTATTTTCTTATAAATTAAAAAAAAAATTTACAGGAGCCTATTTCTCGTAGTAACGCATCAGGTCTTGTCTGTTTCTCAGAATAGTTTCCAGACGGTGAGATGACTTGTAGTGGTATTGACGCCGTAGTAAGCGATGACCGTTATCGTATGCCTGAAGAACGAGGGTGTGGCCCAGGACCATGTGTACGGCGCTTCGGTGTCGGTCACCTGTAGCTTGTTGTCCTTGTAGAACTCAATTTTTTGAACCGCACCAACGTAACCATTCACTTGTGCTTCCACCGTGATCTTCCCGATGATGACCGTCGCAGGGAACTTCCCTTTGTCGTTGCCGAAGAGGTACAGATGCTTCTCCAGGGGGGTGGTGATCACGACAGCCGGCTGGCCATACTGTGAACCACTTGTGATAAAATCAATGCCAGGTCCCGAGGGACCTGAGTACCGGTTCGCTGAGAAGATGTTCACGGTCGGGTCCCAATGCTCATGGACGCCAAGGCTTGCCGAGACGAACACACTGTCATGCTCAGGGTCGTAGGTGTTCGGTAACGGGACTGCTGCCTGGTGCAGATAGTTCTGGGACCCCTCGCAAGGGTTCGCCCCTTCCGTATACAGGAAATCGTACATGACCGAGTCGATCGCGACCGGGTCCTGCGAGAGGAAGATGCTGTTCGTCCAATCATTGTTGAACGGGTACATCTGGAACTTCGCGATCGTCTTATGATCTACCTTGGTGGCAAACGTGCCGTCCCCAAAGAACAGGAGTGTTTTTCCGCCGAGTTCCTTATAGGCGAATAGGTCGACCTGCGGTGCCGGGTTCCCCATGATGAGCCCGGAGAGATGGTACGGGTGGATATCGGAGACCGGTTCGATGAAGGAGCCGAAGAAGTTCTTCCCTGAGAGGGTGACACCGTAGTTCAGCGGGTGCCGCTTCAATATGGGCATGTCGATGAGGTACTTCGCGTCAACGACCTGGGTCGGTAATGTTCTGATAGTGCCGTCAGCGAAATACATCTTCGTGGTGCTTGCGACAACCTGCTCACGTCCTGTTGCCCCACCGGTCGAGTCAACGTAATGGATCGACGGGAATTCTGGCACGAGCGGGTCAGCAGGGTATGTCTCGTAGTACAGCCTGTTGTAGAACCAATCCGCTATCGGACGGGAGGCGTCGAAGATCGTGATGTCATCCTGCGGGACGCCCACGACATTGACGAGTTGCCGCAGCAGTGCCTTGACCACGTACGGGCTTGCGTCGCGGTCGTTATCCTCTTTTGTGTAAGGATCCCCGGTTCCACCAAGCGCATTATTGAAGTTCAACTTGATCGCTATTTTTTCCCCAGGCTGATAGCCTTGGTTTCCATTCCCATGAACCTGATTGAAATATGCAAAGAGCGTCTCCCATGCCTGGGTACCGTTACTGGTTCCTGCGAGCTGTTTGATACCTGAAGCGACCATCCGGTCGATGACAGATTGATTGTTATTCTGCTCCTCCCACCAGTACCCAGTCAGGTCCTGCTGCGTGGCATTCGGGTTCCACTCCCAGACAACCCTGCCTGGGTTTGCGCCTGCTGGAACACCCATGGGTTCTTTCGGAATTGGGGTCCAGGCGACCGGGGCTGGCTCGCTTTGGCTGAAATAATTCGTCGCGAACACTGCGCCGGTGATGGTGAACAGGACGACAAAACTAGCAAGGAGCGCTGGTGTTGTTTTCATGAATTTCGTTTTGGCTTTTCGCATCCAGACGATAAGACCTGTGAACATGATGCCCCAGAACGCGATGTAGCCGAGCGATAGCGACATCGCTACCTGCTGGCAAGGATATTGCGCTCGTGTGGGTTTCGGGACCACGCGGACAAGGAACCAGATGATCGCGATGATGCCTGCGACATGGAACCAGATTCCTTTCCAGCCGGTTAGTTTTTCCCATAAACGTGACGTCTTGTGATGAGCGTGATGCTTCATGATTATCCCCTTATGAAAATAGTAAGCGGTGTCCTATAAAAAGGTTTGCACCTTCGCACCTTTGGAAAAGCAAGAGGCTCTCCTCAGTGTGAATAGGTGGATACCCTGTTGTTAGAACCGTCGCCGCACGAAGAGTTTTTTCAACCACGTTGGTTTGTTTGTTCCACCTGTGAGTAGCCGGTCGGTTTTGAACACCCAGACGACGATGCTGATCATGATGATAGCGAACACACCGACGTAGACGATACCAGCAATCACCAGGGTATAATCATGGAAAAGAAGCAACCGTGGTGCCATCATCGGATGGGAGAACGGTATCGCAAACGTGAACACCTTAAGTCCCAAGGGCAGGGTGTCGAAATCGGCGAAGATAGTCAGAAACATGGGAATTAGCGCTAGCATCGTAATGGGGAACGTCAGCGTCTGCGCGCTTTTGTAGTTCTTCGCAAACGTCCCCAGTAGCATGCACAGCGAAAGTCCTGCGATCAGGGTGACGAACAGGGAAACACCGATCCAGATGAAATCCGTGGAGGTAAGGACAAGCCCGTACGCGGCAAGATTAATGCCACTGGTCACCCCTAACCCCGAGAAATAGTACCCCATGCCGATCATGTAGATGATCGCAAGAAGCAGACCGATGAACGCCGCTGCGACGATTTTCCCGGTGACAATGCTGGTTCGTTTCACTGGCAAGGTGAGCAGGGTCTCAAGGGTCTTGTTTTCCTTTTCGAGCGCCATAGACGTGATTACGATGCTACCTGCCATGATGATGATCATCATCATGACGATCGGGATGAGAAGCGACTGCGAGGAAAGCATGCCGACAATGACGTTTGGCGACAGACCAACGAATTCCCGGTTCTTGAAATACGTCGTCTGCATCGACCGCGTGGGTGAAAGGATGACCGTGGCATTCGCGGTGCTGTTCATCTTGATGAGTGTGCGGGAGATGTTCGTATTGATTTGTGTGATGAGCCCCTCAAGCATACTCGAGGAGATGGTATCAAGCACCCCTGCGCCTTTCATGACCCAGAACACCTCAAGGGTTCCACGCTCCCCATGGGTAATGCGTTGCGTGAAATTCTCTGGGATGACAATCAGTGCGACCCCGTTTTTCTGTTCGACGGTGCTCACCCCGGTTCGTTGGTCCGAACTTGTGGTTGAATTGTACACCACCTTCGCTTGCGTATGCAGGATCGTTGAGGCCATGGTGCCGAAGCTGCCTGTATCCTCGGTGATCACGCCGATCACTGGTGGTGTCTGCGCGTTCTCTTGAATGCCCTGGATGCTGTTGCCCATCACGCCGAAGATCAATGCGACAAGGACAATCGGTAAAAACGTCGCGGGTGTGAGTAGCTCTCTTACTTCCTTTTTAATGATGTTCCCTAGACCGCTCATTCGTGCACCACCTGGATGAAGACCTCTTCGATGTTACGCGCCTTATGTTTCTCCATGAGAGCTCGAGGTCTGCCTTCCTCGACGATTTTTCCTTCTGAGATGAGTGCGATGCGGTCGCAGAGGTACTCCACCTCAAGCATGTTGTGTGACGAGAGAAGCACGGTCGTCCCGCTAGTCGCCACACTCTTGATGAGCTTTCTGATTTCCTGGGCGTTGATGACGTCCAGCCCCGAGGTTGGCTCGTCAAGGATCGCGACCCGTGGGTTGGTCATGAGTGCCCTCCCCACAAGTAACCTGCGCATCATCCCTTTACTGTAAGTATCGACGCGGTCATCGATGCGGACACCAAGGTCTGTGATCTGAATCCCTTTGTCAACCATCTGTCGATGCTGCTTCGGGTCAAAGAAATTCGCGATAAACTGGAGGTACCCGCGTCCCGTCAGATTCTTGTACGCCCCTGCATCCTCTGGAAGGTAACTGATAAGTTTACGGATTTCGCTTGCTTGTTTCGCAAGATCATAGCCAAGTATCATGACGGTTCCATCGGTGATGGTGAGAAGTGTGGACAGGATGCGTAGCGTGGTCGTTTTGCCTGCGCCGTTCGGTCCAATCAACCCGAAAATCTCTCCCTCGTTGATAGAAAAAGAAATGCCTTTTACTGCCTGGAAGTTCTTGAAATTTTTCACCAGGTTTTTCACATCGATTGCTGCCATACTCCCCGCATCCGTTATTGTCTCATTGTTTTTAAGGGATTCTCTTCATCTTCATCGGACGAGGGAATCCCTGAGATCCAAAACGATACAGGCTAATAGTAATGATTGATATCACCTGTCATCCTGGCAAAGAAAAGGACTATCAATCGGTTCATGAGGACATCAGCCATGAAGAGGACATCATTTTTCAATGGGCTGGTACGGAATATTATCATTGTCGGGTTTGTCAGCCTGTTCACTGATCTGAGCAGTCAGATGGTGTTCCCGGTCGTCCCCCTGTTTTTACTGTCACTTGGAGCAAGCGCCTGGGTCATCGGCCTTGTCGAAGGGGCAGCGGAGACCACTGCCTCCTTGCTCAAGGTGTTCTCCGGGTACTGGTCTGACAGGGTGAAGCGTCGGAAGCCCTTTGTTTTTGCTGGTTATAGTCTTTCTACTATCACCAAACCGATGTTTGCGCTTGCAAGCACCTGGCCGTTCGTGCTGTTCGTAAGGGTCCTGGAGCGGGTCGGGAAAGGAGTGAGGGATGCGCCGCGGGATGCGATTGTCGCGGAATCAGTCGATGTATCTATACGGGGGAAAGCCTATGGGTTCCAGCGGGCGCTGGACGGCATCGGATCGTTTTCCGGGGCGCTGCTCGCCGTGGTTCTCTTGCCTATGTTGGGGTACCGAAACCTGTTTCTCATCGCGTTTCTTCCCGGAATTATCGCGGTCCTTTTGATCCTGTTCATCAGGGAGAAACGCTCACAAGAGGTCGTGCATCATGCCGCGATGCCGCTCAAAGTGAGTCTGCGCAAGCTCCCTAGGAATCTGCAGCTGTTCATCCTGGTGTCCACGGTGTTCGCCCTTGGGAATTTCGGGTACGCGTTCCTTATCCTGAAGGCGAAAAACATTGGATTTACTGACGATGTCACCCTGCTTCTCTATGTGTTGTTTTATGTTGTGTACACGTTGTTTACGATCCCGGCGGGCGTTCTTTCTGACCGGGTCGGCAGGAAACCGGTGTTGCTCATCGGCTATATACTCTTCGCCGTGACCGCGGTAGCCCTTCTGTTCACCTCCGCACTTGTTCCACTCATCGCAGTCTTTATCCTCTACGGAGTCTTTTTCGGGATGATCGACGGTGTGCAGCGCGCCTTCGTTGTCGACCTCGCACCATCGGAGCTGAAGGGGACCGCGTTGGGGACGTTTTACACAGCGACAGGGCTCATCGCGCTCCCTGGTGGTTTTATCGCGGGATACTTATGGACCGTGATTTCCCCGCAGGCGACATTTGTGTTCGCCCTTGGTCTGACGATCCTTGGTCTGCTCATGTTTAGCTTCGTGAAAAAAACAACGCAACAGGTGTGATGAGATGCCATCTGAAGGTACCCAGCGGTATTTTTCTTGAACAAATCTTTAAGTAACGAGAATCTCTTTACCTCCGTGATGGGTACGATGCAAGATCATATGGAAATGCTTGAGAAACACATTGCGTTTTTGAAATCACTGGACACAGATGAGTATTTCGACAAGGAGGAAGAGGAGATCTCTCAGTACGCGGGAACCGTGATGAAGGAACTCGCCCGCATGGGGAGCGATGCCACAGGGGAGCTCGTTGGCCTTCTCAGCACGGATTTTACATGGAGCTGTTATTTGGCGCTCAAGATCCTGCGGGAAAGCAAGGACCCTCAGGCTGTGCCCGCTCTCATTGATTTTCTGAAGAAAGATTCTGATGATTCGCTCGCGAACGAGGAGGCAATGTTCGCTTTGCAGGACATCGGGGATCCCACCATTCCCGTACTCTTGGAGGAGCTGAAGCAGAATTTCGAGCACAAGCGGTACCATTTCTACCTCGTTGGCGCCTTCACCGGCATCATCGGGCCTGTCCCGTATGAGTTCATGATGCAGGTCACGAAAGAGTTCCTCGGCAACCCTGCTCACTACCGCGGGTGGTTCCATATCGATGATTTCACGTATAATTTCGTGAAACAGGCACGTGCCGAGGCAATCCCGCTCCTCAGGCAGGTGCTTGAGGTTAGGACGCTGAGCGGGTCGGAGAAAGAGGAGCTACGGGACACGATCAGAGCGTTGGAGGACCCAGCGGCGTATCAAAAGGAAGTCCAGGACACTGCTAAAGAGCTGACGGATACCAGTCAGAATCTCTATTCATAACAATCGTATACTCGAGATTCTTTTCTCTTGGTACTCATCAACCTTAAATCTTACAACGGATTCTTCTTTGAAAACATGCCTGTTTGGTTCCTTTTATTTTTGTGCGAAATCAAAATAACAACCACGATGGGCTAGTATTTATCATAAACGTCTAAGGCAAAACCAAGATAAAACGCATCCCAATTTATAACATCGAATAATATTTTCAACCCCGTAAAACCCACAATTTCGCTAATATTATAATGTCCCAGTTTTAATCCACCAAAACCAACTTTAATTCCACCGGCACCGACAGAGAAAAAAAATCTTACAAAACCTGCTATGTAAACATCATTCATAAAATGGAGTGGTTTTAGTTGAGCAAAAGCCATAAAAATAACCGCGATTGCAAGAGTTAGGGGCCATAAGTAGTAAGGTTGTTTAAAAAAATACACGGCTATTCTAGTCCATATATTAACATCAATTGGTTCTTGAAAGATACCAGTTATAAGACATAGATAATTTATTGAATTAAGTGTGGATAATTTTTTCACAATGCTCGGAACATTTCTCAACCGATGTCCAATTGTCACTAATTGCTGAGCCGTCTCAACACTCATTCCCTTCGGCAACAACCCATACTTATTCAACTCCAAAACCGCATCCTTGAAGATTGGAACCGCATCTTCCCTTGTTGTCGTCTGATTCAATCTGGCTCTGAACTCAACCAGATACTGCTCCAAATCCTGATACTGTTGTTTGGTGAGTTTCACCGTGGTATTCCTGAACCCCTGGATACCACATGCCTGGGAAGTCACTTCCACAAGGTCGTTTTCAGTGGATGCTTTGACAACAGTGGAGTTGATGCTTGGTGCAACTGCCACACCGATGAAAAGAAAGATGATGGCTATTGCTAAGAGTTTTTTCATTTCCATTATCTCACACCTAAAATATTATAAGGTTCTTGTGCTGGATGCCAATCAAAATTAATCCAAGGTATTGGAACCTCTAATACTTCAACGAAGAGTGGTATCCAAAAAATTAGATGACCAAGTATTATCTTTGGACCCACACCGCTCCAGGAATCCCAGTAATTACTTATCCAACTGTCTTTCTTTACACCCCATAGAATATATGCTCCCACATGCCTTTCCCACCAATATTCGTTCTGATTATAATTTCTGAAATTGTTTTCTGTAATAATATTTCCTCCATCCCCAATATCATTAACACCAACCGAACAATTATCAATATCATTCCCCTCAATGCGATTATAATTTCCTCCTATTTGAATGCCTATTACGCATTTTTTAATAACATTACCTGACACGTTGTGGAAAACACCATCAAACATAATTCCAGGTCCATCAACATCCATTATTGTATTACTTTTTAAAACAAAACTCTCTGTTTCACTGGCGATAATACCGCTATCATTGCAACGACTTATTTCATTATCAATAATTTTCATATCCTTGCCAACGCCAGCACAATAAATCCCTGAATGAGTGGAATTGCTGAGAGTGCAATTTGATATTGTGTCATTATTTTGTTTGGTAACTACCTCAATTCCAACATGAATACAATATACAAATAAACTCCCCGACCACGGATTTTCAACTCTGAAATTTGAAACTGTCACATGATTAACTTCAATTTGAATTACTGTGCCTGTTCCATTCCCTTTGATGAACGGTTTTCCAGTATCATTACCTCCTCCAAGGTCATGAGAAACGCCAAGAAGGGAGATATTTTCTTTATCCAACGAAATCCAATCTTCGTAATATGTCCCACTATAAACCTCAATGGTATCACCAGGGTTTGATTGATTCACGGCTTCCTTGATAGATGTGTAATCCCCGCCTCCATTATCATTTACTGTGATGATATTCTTCCTCTGCGTCTGTTCTGATATTACTTTTGGAATGATAGTTGTCCCGATGAACAAGAGAATGATTCCAACCGCCAGACATTTCCTTTTCATTGATTTTCCTCAAATATCACAGGGTTCTTATGCAGAATCCAATCAAACTGAATCCATGGGTCTTGCATCTTCTGTTGTATGAACATTTCGTTGTGTGTCCAATTGGGTATAGGGTTGTTTGGTTTTAGGGTGGGTCTCCAATCAATATCGAGCGACCTCTGGGTTAAATTGGAATAAGGTACTGTGTATTTGTAACCGAAAATCAATTTTGGGAGGATCCGTGGTCTCATCCAAAAGTTTCTTTGCCAGGTGTTATCTGCATTGACAAAAGTAATGATTGGCTGGGAAAAGCGATGAACATAAAAATCGTTATGCTTGAATGAATTATTTGATGACATAAAAATGGCTATCAGAGATTGTTTGGAAAAAACATTGTTTGTTATATCATTGTTACTACATTGATCAATAAGGAGTAAACCATTTGCTTGAAATTCATCAGATGGAGTATAGAACCGATTTTCAGCAATAGTATTTTCACTTGAGCGAATTAAGTATAAGATAGTGTTTTTAAAATCATTATGTATTATTTTTGTGTTTGTGGTCTTAACGAATTCAAGCAATGTAGTACCTATTCCAAAACTGGTTTGAGAAATAGTGATGTTCATACACCGTAGGAGAATGATTTCACCAGCATCGGAAATATTTCGATCATTGGCGTCCTCTAGATAGACTAACGGCTTCCCATTCACGGTGTTATTCAGAATAGTATTTGTGAAATCATCAGTTTCTGTGAAAAAAATAAATGGATTGAGGAATGGAGCAAGGAAAATACCGCATTGGTCAAAGTGATTATTAATAATCGAATTATAGCTGGAATTAGCAATCATGATTCCTGATGACATATTGGTAAATATGGTGTTGGTAACTGCATTGTGACTCACATTGTTGTCATACTGGGAATAGATGTATATCTGTGAGAAGTTTTGAAAACAGAAATCAGTGAGGAAAATATTCGTTGTATTGAATATAAAAGTAGAGTGATTGATAATCGTCGAGATATTACTTTGGCCTATCAGTGATACTGAGATATTTATGCTTAATACCCCTTCAGTATAGATTCCTGAATAGACATAAATGGTATCATCATCTGAGGCGTTATGTAGTGCTGCTGTGATATTACTATAGTTCCCTGGACCATTCCCACCTACATAGAGCCAATTTCCTCTTGTTGTTTGGGGTTGTTTCTCTAAATATTGTGCAGTAGATTGAATGACGCAGGTTCCGACGAAAAGCAGGATGGTTCCAACCGCCAAACATTTCCTCAATAAAGATTTTATTTGCATATCTTTCCCCCGTAATACGATTTTATAACACTTCTCCCCTTTAAAAACATATCTTAATACTGGAGACGCCAAGTCGTTTAATAAAGAAGGATAAATGTATATAAAGACCAAAACAATTGGTTCCTTGGAGGAATCACAATCAGTTCACCACGAGCGTCACTGCGTGCCTTTGCTGGCTCAAAAATAGAGGGGCTGGAGAAATACGCGCTCCAGACCCAGACAGGGAAACGGATCCTTACAGCTCTTTATCGCTCCTCCCTTTACAGTTTTTTGACAAGCAAAATAGGAGAATTCCGGGACTTCAAACTCATCGAGGAAATAAAGCAGAGCCCCTTGCCCAGGCATATCGCGGTCATCATGGACGGCAACCGCAGGTTCGCCCAGGAACTCGGGCTGTCCCAGGAGGCAGGGCATGTCTTCGGTAAGATAAAGATAGAGGAGGTCCTCGACTGGTGCTTCGACTTAGGCATCCCGGTGCTCACCATCTACGCCTTTTCAACAGAGAACTTCAAGCGAAGCGAGAAGGAGATCAGCACCCTGATGACGCTCTTCAAGGAGGAGCTTGACAAGGCCAAACAAGACTCCCGTATCCACCAGAACAAGGTGCGGATACGGATCCTCGGGCGCCTCGAACTGCTCCCCAAGGACATCCAGGATTCAGCGACCTACGTGATGGAGATGACGAAGCAGTACAACGCGTACCATCTGAACATCGCTCTCGCGTACGGCGGACGCGAGGAGATCATCACCGCTATCCAACGGATCGCAGGGGACGTGAAGAAAGGGAAGATGAAGCTTTCTGATATCTCACAGGCGACCGTGTCGTCGTATCTTTATACGACCGGGCTTCCTGACCCGGATCTCATCCTGAGGACCTCCGGTGAGGAGCGCATCTCGAACTTCCTCCTCTGGCAGATCGCGTACTCAGAGTTGTACTTCTCTGATGTGTACTGGCCTGCGTTCCAGAAAAGGGATTTCCTTCGGGCGATACTAACCTACCAGAACAGGAGACGACGGTTCGGCCAATAAAAAAAATACCTTAGGTGGTTGGTTTTTCTTTTTGGGATTCTTCTTCTACGTCGCAGAGGGACTCATCCGCCTCGATCTCCTCGGCGATTTCTGAGAGTTTTGCGAACTGTAACACGAAAAAGTATAGTAGCACGCCTAACCCGATGCACAGGATCGCGAACGCAAGCATCGCTCCCGTGACCCCGTCCGAAAGACCAATAGGGCGCAGGGACGCCTCCACGAGGAAGATAAGGAGGAGCACGATGCCAAGAACAATGAAAAGTTTACTGAAAAGACCGGTTTTCATGTTGCTATGTGCAGAGTGAACTCGTTGCCGCACCATTTTACTGTTCCTTTCCGCCCGCGAGCTTCAGGGCGCTCTCTAACTTGCTTTGCATCTCGTTGAGCTTCTCCCTGGTGCGACCTTCCTGTTTCTCAAGAGTGGTTTTCCGCAAGGAAAGTGATTCTTTCGAGGCTGCCAGCTCCTTTTGGATGTCGCTTTTTCCTTTTGTTTTAATGAGGAGTGAGCCGATGCTTTTGTAGATAGGGGTCTTGTCAGAGACGGTTCCGACCTCTTGCGATGCTTCTTCGACTTCTTTGAGTTGCATCTCGACTTGCTGGCGCTGCTGCGTGATCATCTGCAGCTGCGACCGTGCTTGCTGTAATCGGGCGATCTGATCCTGTAATTGCGGTGATACTTCTTCTTCAGGCATGGGTGTTCTCTCCGTTGTGGGCTGTAATAAAACGCTCCTTCTTAAACGTATTCATGGCATCCAGGATAAGGAGAGCATCCCATCATCAATAATTTTTCAATTCGTACACAGAGAATGAGAAAATTGTTACACCGAAAAGAGTTGCGCGCAATCCGTCTACAAATGTTTAAAAATAAATATAATAGAAACTATTATATAGAAAGATAGGAATATGTATCTAGAAGACGTTCGTACTTTACCAATGGGGAATTTCCTATGAATAAAAATGATAAACTTATCGTTGTCGGAGCAGTAGTTGTCTTGATTATCGCTGGCATCGGAGTGTACTTGTGGACGCCGATGCAGGCGACAGAAAACCTCGGCTCCTTGAAGGATTACACCTCGATCACCAGCAGCTTTTCTGAGGTCCCAACCGCGATCACCGTCTCCGATTCAGACCCGTTCTACGCGCTACTCGCAACACCACTTGCTGTCCACTATGATCAACAGGGGAACCAGGCAGTGATCCCCCTTTATATAGAGAACATGTCGGACCCTTCCAGTGCAGTGACACGAGCCATGAACGAACAGATCAGGATACCCGTAAATCTCGTGATCGATGATACCCAGTCCGCGGAAGCCTGGTCCGTTACGATCGCAACCAAGTACTGGAAGCACAGCGATGCCGCCTTGCTCATCAAACCCGATTATCAAGGCTACATTTTCGGTGTGATGGCGACGCCCCTCGCATCCTACCTCTCCATACCCATCTTCATCACCGACGGGAAAAGTACCAAGGTCCAACAAGCACTCCACTCCCTCGGCGTCAAAATCTCGGTGATCTGCGGTGACAATGTGACAGGGTACGGGGACGTCCTAAAGTTCACTGGCATTGACGACATCGTCAGCCAATCCATGAGTCTCATCAAAGATAAATTCGGTTCAATTCCTTATATCACGATCACCAATCCAAAAGACGCATGGCCGCCCCAGGTCCTTGCTAGCGTCAATAAAACGTTGGGCCCCGTGATCATGAAATCTGTGGCTACAACAGAGATCGTCTCAACCATTAAAAATATGGTGTTGGGGTCGAATAGCGAAGTTGGAACATTCACAATCCCTGATGATTACAAATATGCGCTCGTCAAGTTCAAAGGGATTAATCTGGAATCAGAGGATACGGGTGATCTTGGGGATGGCGTCGCTTTCTCTTGCGGCCCGATGCTGGATAATATCCCTCCACAGCTCCAGCAGTATGAGGTGTTCGCAGGTGGGACCACCATGGGTGGGATACCGATCAGAGACTCTGCTGGGAACATCATCCAGGACCAGGCCTACGACGAGGTCGTGTTGTACCGACGAAACGGTGTGGAGTATAAGGTCACCGCGACCCCACAATGGCTGACGAAGAAGACAGGGCAGGTCGAGGCGCAAGTGACCATCGAGAAACTCAACGACTCCGTCTATCCCCTGATGAAATCAATCTCCTCAATGGCACCCTATCTTACTGCGTACCATAAAGGGCTCATCTATGGCAAACCAGAGTTCGCGTTCGCGGCGAACGACAACACCACCTTCCTCGGGCAAGTCTGCCCAGGAGAATCCCTGCCGCGGCGCAACCCGCGCCTGCTCGACGCCTCCAATACCCATGTCTTCTGGATCCACGATCAGATCAACAACTTGCTTGCAGACATGGCTGACATACGCCTCCGTAACCAAAGCGACCTGAGAACCCTTCGTAACTACTACGACCAAAACCCGGTCACGATTGCGCTCGTCGCCGATGGAACGATGCTTCCACAGCTCATCTACAACACCTCGATCGAGCCGACCTCAGTGAATGATGCCGCGTACTTCTTCGGCATCGGCTGCCCAAGCGACTTCATCTACGGGAACATCGATCCGAACCCGCTTGACTGGTCCAACCAGGCGCCCGACCTGTACAGTGAACTCCCATATCAATATCCATACCAGGAGAACATCGTGGGCCGGATCACAGGGTATGACGTGCAGGATGTCTCCGCGTTGATTGCCCGGACTGTCTTTTACAACGACATCATCGACCATATGGGGACTTGGAAAAACAACGCGGTGGTGCAACTCGGGGGTGGCAATGATTTCAAAAAACCACTCGTGAAATATTTCATTTTCGGGAACTTGTTACATATGGTGAATCTCGGAGAACCCATGAAGCTTGACACGGGGGCCTCCTATTTCAACGGCCTTGAACTCCAAAAAGATGTGCAGGAGTTAGGATTCAACACGAGCTACATACGGGAAGACGCGGCCGGGTTCCAAGGGTTCACGGATGAGGCGATCGCGAAACTCAAGAAAGCAGACCTCCTTAACAAACTCATGATGTCGAAACGGCAGCTGCGCGACACCGTGGGAGCCGAGGTGGTGCAAGGAGGTGCCTTGCAGATGAATTCGAATTTCATTATGGCGAACGCGCACGGCTGCCAGCATCTCTTCGCCATGGGCGATGTGGGAACCAATTCACTTGGCCTCGGGCTTCCGAACGGGATTCTTCATAAGTTACTGAGGGGACTTGCTTCAATTATTGGGTACGGGCCCGGGTCATCGCTTTCCTACCATATGCAGTATAACCCGACCAATGTCGACGCCGCGAAACTCGGTCCGTCCTACCTCTGGATCGAAAGTTGCATCTGCGGGAAACTTGACGGGATGTACCCGCAAGAGAGCATCACCCAGGTCTATCTCCATGCCGGCTGCAATGTCGTGCTTGCGGCTACGACCTCATCGAACATCGCGGGCGGGTACCTTGAACCGAAGAAGACCGCGTATGATTTACCTGGTCAAGCGCTCATCCGGTACCTCCAATGGAAGAACAACGTCAGGAAAGGAATCTACCCTGACCTGCATTTCGGGTTCAAGATCTACGCGGATATGCTCTCGGAGCTACGGAAAGGTGACGTGAGCATCGGCAAGGCATTGCGTGAGGCACGCAACCTCTACCTGCCAGAGGACGCTAGCTGGCCGGTCTGGTGGTCCCCGCCGCTCATCGACACCGGCATCCCTTCACTCAACCAGCAATTACAGGACAACTACGTGAAACGCACAGCGCTCGGCGGCAGCCTTGACCCACGGCTCGACAACAAATACCAGTCCTTCTTCGAGTACACGATCTACGGCGACCCTGCCTTCGTGCCGTACATCCCTGCGTCATTGTCCTAGAATAAAAAGAGACGAACCCTTCCCCCTTTTTCTTTTTTTTATGAAAAATCGAAGAGAACACACGTTGGGTGCTACTGCATGATCCCGGCTTCTTTCATTTTTTGGTAGTTCGCCGGATGCTTCTCAAACCACGCGTGAACCGGTTCAAGGATTACGTTGATATGGCGTGCGGTCGCGTTCTTCAGGTCGAGTGGGTGCAACCCAGCCGAAAACGCGTCTTCGAGCTCCTGGTACGTTGAAAATTCACGGTTCCCCCCGAACCTCTCAGGTCGCTCGACCAAGAAAGGTTTCCCTTGTAATTCCGGGAAGATGACGTACTTGCACATCTCAAGCACCGGGTTACCCTGGACCTGCTTCTCAGGGCAGAACGCCTTCCCAAGCTTCGCCTTCACCACCTCAGGCGTGTCATGGATCGAAATCATCGTCTCCGGCTTGCTTTTGCTCATCTTCGCCTCAAGCGGGTTCATTCGCCCGCCAGCCTGAAGCCCGGTGAGCAGCGGGGTGTGAAGCGCGACCGGTGCTTTCTTCCCTATTTTTTTGGCGACATCCCGGCAGAGCATATGGGCATGCCGCTGGTCCATGCCGCCGTACGCGACGTCCAGGTCCAGGTAAAAGATGTCTGCTACCTGCATCGCCGGGTAGAAAAGCTTCGACAGGTCCTTCTCAGCTTCATCCTCGGCGCGCCCCATGATGTCCATAGCGCGTTTCACCCGGGCGACCGAAGTGGCCTTTGCGGTCCGGAGCACCAGCTCCCAGTACTTCGCGTCGTCGACGTAGTCGCTCGCATAGACGAACCGTATCTTGCTCGTATCGACACCCATGGCAGTGAAGCAATCCTCCATATAGTGTCCGCACAGCTTAATCTTCTCGATGTCACCGCCAAGCTTGTCGTTGATGAACGCATGCCAGTCCGCGAGCAGCACCGTGAAATCAAAACCACACGCAAGAAAGTCATTGATCTTGCTTGTACAAATCTTCCAGCCGATATGCACCACACCGGAGGGCTCAAACCCGATGTACGCCTTCGGTTTCTCTTTCGAGAGCACCTGCAAGAGTTCCTCGAGGGTGATGACTTCCTCCGTGTTCGCGGTTAACCGGTCGAGTTTCTCCATGATGACACCCTTCTTTTACCGAGTGAGTTTCTTGACGACCTGATCGATGATCTTGTCCGTGACCCCAAGATAGTTCCTGGGGTTCATCGCGTCCTCAAGCTCCTTGCGTTTCAAGACTTTCACCACCTGCGGGCTTTCAAGGAGCACCGACAGCAAATGCCTGTCATCAGCCACGGCCTTCATCGAGCAGGTCCTGATGAGCTCGTGTGCCTCCCCGCGGCCCATGCCTTTTTCGACAAGCTTCATCATGACCGCCTCAGCCATGGGAAGTCCCTTGGATCGCTCCAGGTTCTGCCGCATCCGCTCCGGGTACACCTGCAGATTCCGGAACACGTTGTTCATCTGGAACACGATCCAATCAGTCAGAATCAAGGAATGAGGCAGGATGAACCGTTCCGACGAGGAGTTAGCCAAGTCCCGTTCATGCCACTGGATCGCGTTCTCGTACGCCGGGATAATGAAACTTCTGACAACTCGAGAAAGACCACACACCTGCTCACAGAGAATCGGGTTCCTCTTCTGCGGCATCGTGGATGACCCGACCTGCTTTTTTGCCTCGAACGCCTCGGAGACCTCGCCGATCTCGCTGCGCTGCAGATTCCGGATCTCCGTTGAGAACTTCTCCATGGAGCTTGCGATGTTCGACAAGACAGACAGAAGTTCAATATACCGGTCACGGCCGACGATCTGGGTTGCTGCCTCCTCAGTCCCGAGTTTCAGATCCTGCATCACCAGCTCCTGGATCTTCAGCGCATGCTTCCCCATGGCCGCCCCAGTACCGACCGCCCCTGACATCTTACCGACCAGGATACGGGAGGAGCACTCGTAGAGTCTCTCCGTATGACGGTCGACCTCCATCGCGTACACCGCCATCTTCAAACCGAACGTGATAGGAATGGAAAACTGCCCGTGGGTCCGCCCCACCATGATCGTGCTTTTATATTCCTTGGCAAGGCCAAAGAGTGTCGTTCGCAGTTCTTTCAACTGTTTCCTGATGAAGCCGATCGCTGCGGCGAACTGAAGCGCATTTGCAGTATCGACGATATCATAGCTGGTCGCACCCAAATGCACGTACTTCCCTGCGTCACCAGTGCAGACCTCGCTTAAGGCTCTCGTGACCGCCATGATGTCATGCCTGGTCTCCTTCTCGATCTCATTCACCCGTTTCACGGTGACATACTTCGTTGTGGCTTTCTTCGAAATCTCGTCGGCAGCCTTCTTTGAGATATCTCCGACTGCTGCGTGTGCTTTCGCGAGTGCGCCCTCGACGTCTAGGAGATACTGTAGTTTGCTGGTCTCACCGAACACATCCTTGATGTCTTTTCTTCCGTACCGAAAATCAAGTGGACAGATAGGGTTCTCCATAGGGCATCCAACCTAGAATCATCACGTGGTTAATGTCTTTTGTGGGGCAAGGACTCCTACTGTATGTTCTTCAAAAAAACCGCAAGCTCCGAGGCGACCTTCTGGATGCGGGGATAATGCCGCTTGAGTTTCCCGACCAGCTCATGATGCTGTGCGAGCGTCCCGATGACGAGGATATCGGCCTCGCGCTGCTTGAGTTCGAAGGCATCCCTCGGGATTGCGACCTCCCCGCCTACCGACAGCATGTCCTGCTTGATGATGATCGCATCCTGCAGCACCACGTGTTCCAGTTTGATGACCTTCAGGATCATCTTCGGGGCCATGATCACTAGGCTTTTGGGGTCGCTACCGATCGCCTTGATCTCTTGTTCCGCATCAGTGATCGTACAAACGTTTCTGAGTGTCGGATGATGTGATGCCATCGCACAGGGAATCACCTCGAGGATTATAAGAAGGTTTCCACATTCCTCTCCTCATGAGAGGCGCATACCTGCTCATCCTTGAACTCCCAGAGGATACAGGGATTCTCGTGGGCAAACAAGGGATGATCCACTTCCAAAAAGGCTCGTATGGGTATATCGGGAGTGCGCTCAACGGACTTGAGCAACGAATCAGGCGTCATCTTCGTTCAAACAAGAAACTCCATTGGCACATCGATTACCTCCTCGCCTCTGCAACAATCACAGGCGTGTTCATCAAAGAGAGTTCGAAACGGGAAGAATGCAACCTTGCGAACGCTTTCGAACAATCCGTTGATGCAATCCCCGGGTTCGGATGCAGCGACTGTACGTGTCAAAGCCATCTGTTCTTCGGGCCTGCCAAAGCCATGACAAAGCGTGCGACCTCCCAGAAGATGAAACCATATCCTCTTGATGCAAACCCTTAAAATCATCTCCCCTATAAGTGCACCCCATGGTATCAGTCATCTACGCAACAACCCCGACCATCGCACAAGCACGAACCATCGCACGGGAGCTTGTGAAGGAAAAACTTGCTGCCTGTGTCCATATCATCCCGACCGTCGAGTCATACTACCGCTGGGAAGGGAAGATCGAGGAGACCGATGAGGTTGCACTCCTTGCAAAAACATCTCAGAAGAACATCCAAAAGGCGATACAGAAAATCCGGTCGCTCCACCCCTATGAGATACCAGAGATCATCGTACTGCCCCCTGTCGGAGGGCTGAAGGAGTACCTCGATTACGTGAATGCGGAGACCCTATGAAGCTTGTCGCACTCGTCTCCAGCGGCATCGACTCGCCGGTCGCAACCTACCTGCTCGCGCCCAAGGCACGTGAGCTTATCTTCGTTCATGCTGACAACCGCCCGTACGCCGAGGAACGCGAGATAGAGAAATTCCTGACGCTCGTCGCATACCTGAAAAAAATACTACCTGTAAAGGTTCGTGCATTTGTCGTACCGCATGGAACGGCTCTCGAGACGTACATCAAGCACGCAGACCGAAAGTTCACCTGCGTGTTCTGCAAACGGATGATGCTTCGGTACGCGGAGGCGATCGCGCGAGGCGAACATGCACAGGCGATCGTCATGGGCGACTCGCTTGGGCAGGTCGCAAGCCAGACCCTGCAGAACATCCGCGTCGTCGAACAGGCGATCACATTGCCAATTCTTCGGCCGCTCCTCGGCTTCGACAAGGAGGACACGATCAAGATTGCGAGAAAGATCGGCACGTTTGAACTGTCGATCGCGCCTGCGGGAGGATGCGTCGCGGTACCTACAAAACCGTCGACGAGGGCGAGACTCGAGCAGATCCTTGAAGAAGAAAAAAAAGTGGATGTTGATGAGCTTGTACGGCAGGCCGTTGCCCAAAAAACCCTCGTCACAGTCTAACAATTTACAGACGCTCGCGTTAATAAATCGGTCTGTGGAAAACCGATTTTTTTCAAAAAAAGAAAAGTCTTAAAAACCACAATGGAATACAAGATTTTGTAGACTAAATTTTTTAGGATACCATATATTGTATATCAGGTGGATGAGATGAATTGCCCCTATTGCAACCATAGTGACACCAAAGTCACCGACTCCCGCGACACTGGAGCAAGCATCCGCAGACGACGCGAATGCCTCCACTGCAACAAGCGGTTCACGACCTACGAATACATCGAAATGGCGCCGCTCTTCGTCATCAAAAAAGACGGCAGACGAGAGAAATTCGACCGCTGCAAAATCAAAAACGGGATGATGAAAGCACTCGAAAAACGCCCGATCAGCACCGAGAAGATCGAGGACATGGTGGACGCGATCGAGGAAAAGATAAGAAGGGTCGGGAAAGGGGAAATCGAAACCAAACTCATCGGCGAATACGTCATGGCCGCACTCAAAGACGTCGACCATGTCGCCTACATCAGGTTCGCATCGGTCTACCGCCAGTTCACCGATGTCACACACTTCGAACAAGAGGTAAAGAACCTCACGGAAAAATAAGAGGAGAGGAACCACATGATACGAAAGATAAAAAAACGAGACGGAAAAATCGTTGACTTCAACCCCGTGAAAATCACAGAGGCCATCTGGAAAGCAGCACAAGCAGTCGGAGGGAAAGACTACAAGAGGGCAGGGGAACTTACTAACAAAGTTATTGATATTTTAGAAAAAGAACTGAAACGCAGTGAAATCCCAACGGTGGAACAAGTCCAGGATGCCGTCGAAAAAGTCCTCATCGAGGACGGCCATGCCAAGACCGCGAAGGCCTACATCCTCTACCGGAAACAGCATCAGGACATGCGGGAGATCGGCGGACTTCTCAAGGACATCGATGTGGTCGATGATTACCTCAGCATGCTGGACTGGAAGGTGAATGAGAACAGCAACATGAGCTACTCACTCCAGGGGCTCAACGTCTACGCGACAGAAAGCATCATCAGCCATTACTGGCTTAATAAGATTTATCCTCCAGAGATAGGGGATGCACACACCAGAGGAGACTATCATATTCACGATCTGGGGACCCTAGGAGCGTACTGCGTAGGATGGGATTTGAAGGATCTCTTACTCCTCGGTTTCAAGGGAGTCTCCGGGAAAATCGAAAGCAAGCCAGCGAAACACTTCAGCACGGCCCTGATGCAGATCGTTAACTACTTGTACACGCTGCAGGGTGAGGCGGCAGGGGCACAGGCTCTGTCGAATTTTGATAGTCTACTTGCGCCGTTCATAGCAAAAGACGGCCTCCAGTACGAAGGTGTCAGACAAGAGATGCAGAAGTTCCTGTTCAACATGAACGTCCCGACACGGGTAGGATTCCAGTCCTTAGCTCATGACCAGCCTATTATTGTAAGGAAGGACGGGAAGGTAAAGGTCGAAATGATTGGTAAACTCGTGGAGGAGGATTTCGGAGAGAACAGATCCTCAATTCTCCCGAACATCGATGGGTACGGTAATCTATCGAAAGACTCTTTTGCGTTGAAACCAAATGGAACGTATGAGGTTATCAGCTTTGACAGGAACGGAGAGATTCAGTGGCGTCCGGTCAAGGCGTTAATCAAACATCGGGTACAGGCGAACGGGTTTAAAAAAATCAGAACCGGCGCCGGGGAGATCAAGGTCTCGCCTGCCCATTCCTTATTCCGCAGCAACGACCATTCGATTAAACCAGTGATGGCACAAGAATTGGAATGTGCCAAATCTCACGCGAAATTGAACGGAAAGAACCACATCCTTGCAGTTAACACCCTGAAGCAGAACCTCTTCGGTGACAGTGATGAAATTGATTTGTTTGATTTGATAGAAGAACTGCCTGAGAAGATACAGAAACGGATCTTCGTTCAGGCCAAGGACGTCCCCGCAATTAAAGAGAAAATCGGAGCGTTGTACGGTTCGTTGAAAGAGTTTTTATATAAAACAGGAAGAACTGATAAAACAACGTTATACGAGGGGTTCAAGAACAACGTCGTATCGTTTGAAACCTATATGAAATACTCGGAGGTGCGGAGGAGCGATGCGAAAATCTACATCAAGCCCTACAACACCACCTTGTACGAGCGGTTCCTTAGCAAAGAACAACTGAAAAACTTCGTAAGGCTCACCGCCTGGTTCATCACCGAGGGGAAGGCATGCCATTCAGGGATTGTCATCTCCCAGGAAAAAGCCAAGAGTAAGGAGATTCTCGCTGCAGCGAAATCACTAGGGATCACCGTGAACACGGCAGAATCCAGAGGTTATAGCACGAAGACCAAAAGGAAGACAGCAACCGTAATTTCGAACATGAAAATGAGCGGGTTGTATATCTATGTGCTGCCATACCTTGCTGGTGCGACCTCGAAAGAAAAAACGGTCCCCTCGTTTATCTTCAATCTTGGGAAGAAATACAGGGACGTCTTCCTTGAGACGCTCTTCAAAGGTGACGGATATCAGGATGTACAATCACGGAGGATTACTTACTCTTCTATGTCCGATAAACTCCTAACAGCTGTATCGATGCTTAGTATTGCGAACAGCTGGCGGGTCCGGGTTGTCCCAAAGAGCGGTGATAGGGCAGGAACCTTGCTGATCTACCAAAACCCGAGAAAATCACTTGACATCATCATCAAGGAGACCGCGGGGGTCCCTGTCTACGACATTCATGAATATAAGAACGGATGGGGATGGGAGTACGATATCTCCGTGGATAGCGATGGCGCAGAGGAGAACTTCGTCGGAGGTACCGGGCTTGTCTTTTATCATAACTCACCGTTCACGAACATTACCATGGATCTCACCGTTCCCAGTTATATGAATGAAGAACCAGCGATCATCGGAGGGAACCTCACTGACAACAACTACAGCGAATACACGGAAGAGATGGACATGATCAACCATGCGTTCGCAGAAATCATGCATGACGGAGACGCGAAAGGGCGACCCTTCACCTTCCCTATTCCCACGTATAACATCACGAAGGATTTCAACTGGAATAACGACGGACTCACGCCGCTTTGGGAGATGACCGCGAAATACGGGATTCCTTACTTCTCGAACTTCATCAACAGCGACATGAAACCGGATGATGCGCGATCTATGTGTCCTTTAGCAGGTGACGAAAAAGTCCTTATTAAATCATCTCGCGGACGCGGCGCTGAATACTCTATGATTCGCAATATCTACGAAGGCAATAGCAACCAAGAGGAATATGAGATTTACAGTGCAGGGAAATTTATTAAAGGGAAATTTAACAAATGGAATGACCAGCAGATGTTAAAAATCAGTTTAGAAAACGGTCATGAAATCAAAATGTCCGCCCATCATTTAAACTATATAATGAATAATTCAACTGAAAAGGAAGAAAACGTCGTGAAAGCCAGAGACCTCAAAGCAGGGATGTATCTCCCGTACTCGTTACAGGAATATGAGGGTTCTGGAGGGACGAAAGACCTTGGATATTTCGTTGGAGCGTACGCGGGGGACGGATCCTTTGATGGCGATACGACTGTGGTATTTTCTTTAGAGAACCACTTTAAAAAAGGAGTGATCACAAAACTAACGAAAATTGCTGAACAATATTTCGGCGCACATTGCACTGTGACAGCTGATAAAAAAACAAAATTAACCACTGTCAAGGTCCATTCCAAGGCAGCAGTCGGTTTATGCAAGGATTATGTTGAGGGAATCCAAAGACAGAAAAAATATACCGCGCGGGTTTTTACATCAAGTAAAGAGTTCAGGAAAGGAGTAATCACTGGTCATTATGACACCGATGGTGGAAACAGAAACAGAATCTATACGTCGTCACCACCGATGATTGAAACGTTGAACATGCTTACTGCAACACTTGGGACCACGACAAGTATCTATGAGGATGCACGCGATGGAAGACTGGGGACTGAGCCGAATTACGCTGTCTTAATCTATCAACTGAATCGCAAAAACTATGGCGATAGCTGGTTTAAGAAGAACAACAAACTGTGGGTGAAGATAAAGGAGATTACACCGATCTCGAACAGTGCCGCGTATTGTTTTGAGGTAAAAAATGGGACACCGCTGTTCACTGTTGGAACGACTGGTATTTTAACACACAACTGTCGATTGAGGCTTGATAATCGTGAACTTCGGAAACGCGGTGGCGGGTTGTTTGGGGCGAACCCGAAGACCGGTTCCATCGGCGTCGTTACTCTGAACATGCCACGGATCGGGTACCTCGCAAAGGATGACACTGATTTCTTTGAACGGCTCGACAAGATGATGATGCTTGCCAGGCAGAGCCTGGAGATCAAGCGGGATCTCATCGAGAATCTTACAGACAGCGGCCTGCATCCGTATTCCCGGTTCTATCTTTCGGACGTCAAAAAGACCTTCCATGAGTACTGGAAGAACCATTTCTCCACGATCGGTCTCATCGGCATGAACGACGCCTTGCTGAACTTCATGAACAAAAGCATTGCGGACAAGGAAGGGAAAACATTCGCAGAGAAAGTCCTTGACTTCATGCGTACACGCATCGCAGATTTCCAGGTGGAAACCGGAAACATCTTCAACCTCGAGGCGACCCCTGGAGAAGGAACAAGCTATCGTCTCGCACGCCTCGACAAGAAACACTACCCGGATCTCCGTACATATAACCAGGAAGTCTACACGCAGAACCGTGGCCGGGATGTTGAGCCGTACTACACGAACTCGACGCAGCTACCGGTCGGATACACAAGCGACGTGTTCGAGGCGTTGGACCTCCAGGATTCCTTACAGACCAAATACACTGGTGGCACGGTGCTTCACATTTTCCTCGGCGAGGAGGAACCGTCACCAACTGCTACGAAGAATCTCATCCGTAAAGTGTCAGAGAACTACGCGCTCCCGTACTACACGATCACGCCGACGTTCAGTGTCTGCCCTGACCATGGGTACATCGCAGGGGAGCATCAGTACTGCCCGACCTGTGAGGCGCAGAAGAAGACCACGGAGTGCGAGATCTACTCGCGGGTGGTCGGGTACATCCGCCCGGTGAACCAGTGGAACAAGGGGAAGCAGCAGGAGTTCCGCGACCGCACGACATTCGACCTACGGGAAAAGGTACTTGTTGGACAATGAAGATCGGGGGTTTTCAGAAGACATCACTGCTGGACTACCCGGATCGGATTAGCGCGATCGTGTGGACCAGCGGTTGCAACTTCCGCTGCCCGTTCTGCTACAATCCTTCGCTTGCGCTCGGGAAGGGCAACGTGTTCCCGGAGGAAGAGATCCTGTCGTTTCTGTCAAAACGCAAGGGTCTGGTCGAAGGTGTGGTGGTCACGGGTGGCGAGCCGTTCATGCAGGAGGACCTCCCCGTGTTTCTTACAAAAATTAAGAGCCTCGGGTTTCTTGTAAAGGTCGATACGAACGGCTCCTATCCTGAAAAATTGAAGGCGCTCATCGAGAACCAGTTGGTGGATTACATCGCCATGGATGTGAAGGCGCCGAAGGAGAAGTATCCGCAGCTTGCTGGTGTAGCCGTGAATCTCTCTCAAGTAGAGATATCCGTCGATCTCATCAAACAGAAAGCACCGCAGTACGAATTTCGAACAACGTTTGTGCCTAAGCTTCTCGTGAAAGAGGATATCGTTGAGATTGCACAGTGGCTCAAGGGTGCTGACCGATATTACCTGCAGCAGTTCAAGAAGATGACGCCAGTGCTTTCCAAGAATCTTGACCAAATGGTCCCGTATCCAAAAGAATATTTCCAGGAGACGCTTGCCGCGATCCGACCGTTCTTCAAACAGTGCAGCATAAGAGGGGTCTAAATCTAAAATAGTACGATGATGTTTAGGGATAGTTATGGACTATGATGTAGCGATCATTGGTGCTGGGCCTGCAGGGTATTCCGCCGGGATTTATGCGGCGCGGTCAGGACTTTCGTCCGTTCTTTTTGACCGGGGCGAGGGTGGGGGCCGAGCCGTGCTTTCCCCGAGGATCGAGAACTACGCCGGGTTCGAGCTCATCCCTGGGGTGGAGCTCATGGAGAAGATGAAGCAGCATGCGAGCAGGTACGTCACCCTGCGTCCGTTCGAGGAGGTCCGTGAGATTATCTCCTCGGATGTCTCGTTTTCTGTTCGTACGACAAAGCAATCGTACGAGGTGAACGCGGTGATTCTTTGCACGGGTACGGAGCATAAGACTCTGGAGATCCCTGGGGAGAAGGAGTTCCTGGGTCGGGGCGTCTCCTACTGTGCAACCTGCGATGGGTTCTTTTTCAGAGGGAAGCGAGTCGCGGTCATGGGCGGCGGGTCTACTGCGGTTATGGAGGCGTTGTTCCTCAAGCAGCTCGGATGCAAAGAGGTAACCCTGATCCATCGGAGAGATCAGCTGCGCGCAGAGAAGATCTACCAGGATGAGGCGCGAGAGAAAAACGTCCGAATACTTTTGAATCAAGAGGCAGAGCGGATCACCGGTGATGAGGCCGTAGGACAGCTACATTTGCGTGATGCTTCAAGCGGGAAGACCTCCATCTTTGAGGTTGACGGCGTGTTCATCTCGGTGGGTGACGCCCCGCAGAACGAGCTTGCGAAACATCTCGGTGTCAAAATTGATGAGCAGGGATATATCATCGTGGACCGGCAGCAGCGGACCAACATCGAGGGCGTGTACGCAGCGGGTGATATCACGGGTGGCGTGCGGCAGGTCGTCACCGCGGTCGCGGAAGGAGCGATTGCCGCCTTGTCTTCGGCTGAGGCCTGCGGGAAGAAGTATCCGTACTGATTTTGTTCGTATATGGGAGCACGATATTTTCCCTGTAAATTTAAAACGGTTCTGCCAATTTGGATATATTATTGATAGAATATTCGGTCAAAAAACCGTGATTCATTGGCCAAGCAAATGTCGTAGGATTGGAAATGCATATGGAAACCGTTGGAAGAGCCAGTTGAGGAAAGGGTGCTGGGGTGGTTCGAAGATTATTGGCATCTTCACGGAGAATGTTGTCCAGTTCGATTCCAAACCGAAGGTGTCGATAGCTTTCGCTTTAATCACATAGGTTCCTCGTTTGGACCATGAGTGGTAGACCTTGATTGGGACGCCTGGCTCCATGTCATGAGTCTGTTCCTGCGCACTACCGTCACCCCAATCGACGAGATAGTGTACGGGAGTCTTGTCCGGGTCGTTGGCTTGAAGGGTGTAGATGACGTTGGTTCCGACCTTCGCTTGTTTTGGTCCGTCGATGGTAGGCGCATTAGGTGGTTGGTCGTTTTCGATAGTGTTGAAGGCGTAGAGGTAGCCCATTGCTCCAACGTATCCGCCGTTTGAACCACAGATGTAGACGGTACCGTCATTGGCAATAACGGGAGAGGAATACAGGCATAAGTCACAGATGGTTTTGCGCCATTTTAAGGTACCATTGAGAGTGAGAGCGATGATCTCTCCACCGCCGTTCATGTCCATGTCGATGCTGTTGCCGATGTAGATCGTGCCGTCATCGGAGATGGCAACAGAAGATCCCCAGACACGGTCTCCATCTCGTAATGGAAACGTCCAGCGAATAGTGCCGTCTGGTGCGACAGACATAATCTTGCTGTCCCACATCCCGAAGTAAAGATTCCCATTTTTATCTTGTGATGGACTGGACCGCATCCCTGAACTGGTATAGGTTTTCCATTTGAGGGTACCGTTGGGATAGAAGGCATAGAGGTAACCGTCGTCAGAACCGCAGTAAATAGTGCCGTCGGTTCCTATGGTGGGCGAGCCGTGAACCCAAGCAGCAGTAGTATAGTTCCATTTCTGGGTACCGTTTGGGTAGACGGCATAGATGTTAAAATCGTGACTGCCGAAGTAAATGATTCCGTTATCATCAACAGCAGGTGTAGATTGTACGTCATTGCTGGTGTGAAATGTCCATTTCAGTGTTCCATTGGGGTTAAGAGCATTCAATCCTCCTTGATGACCATAATACAATATTCCGTTGTTTGCAACGGTGATAGAGGTATCAATTTTAGAACTGGAATAATTCCATAATTCGGTTCCGTTTGGGCTAACCGCGTAAAGGAGACCCGAGAACGTGGTAGCGATATAGATTGTACCGTCTTCAGCTATAGCTGGATGACTGCCGTAATCCCCAAAATTGTACTTGTCATAGAATGTCCATTTCAATGATCCGTCAGGATAAACCGCATACAAATATACCGAACCGAAATAAATAATTCCATTGGCATCTATAACTGGTGAAGCAAAGCACCAGTTACTTGTTGGGCTTCTCCATTTCTCGATGCCTGGATTCGCTGCTGTGCTGTACGGGCTTCTTCCGATATGCTGGCAGTTGAAACCTTGCTGCGGCCATTGATGTTCTTCCATAATTGTATTTATTGCAGAAAACGACGAATCGTGTTGAGAAAAAACAGAATTATAAGATACTGACAAGGGTGAAATTTCCTTCGAAAGCGTCGCATCTTCACCATGTTTTCTTATACTCGAATAGTTGCTATTCTGCGGATAGTCTTTATTCAACCATCTTTCTTGATTGACATTACCTGGTGATTCCTCAACAACACCGGACGCAATAGGAAGAACAATCATTAAGCAGAACACGACGGTCGTAATCGCTATTTGATATTCCTTCCTAAGAATGTCTTTCGCCCCCACGATTATTATAACCTGCCCTATCCTATAAATATCTTTCTCAAACCGAAAGATTCTCCTAAAATTCTCTCTCTTATGATTTTTTTTCTCTGGAATAGATTATTTTTTGATAGGTTAACAGAAACCACATGACCCCGGTCCCGGCCGTGGAGATGCAGCTCATGTCAAGCCGTAGGGTGAGGAACACGTACGCCATGACGACAAGCAGGACCGAGGTGGAAAAGTACGTGAGAAACGACTGGCTGCCCACTTCCTTTTCTTGATAATTTTTGACGAGCGCGGGGATCAGGGTGATGATGAATCCGAAGTTGATGACCGTGAGCGCGAAATCCTGCCACAGCATGGTTCTCCTAGATTACGGCAGAGGATATAAATAAATCCTCTGCATCGCATACCGTGAGTGAACCATTGTACTGCGGGGGAGCTTTATGGCTGAGAAAATTTCACTTGCTCAGGGTGCCGGCGGAGAACTGATGGATCAGTTGATCAAGAGAATGTTCGTGCGATATTTTAAGAAGCAAGGCGGTGCAGAGGTGTCGCTGCGGGATCTGGATGATGCCGCGGTGATCGACGATATTGTGTTTTCCACTGATTCTCATACGGTGCAGCCGTTGGTGTTCCCTGGTGGTGACATCGGGTCGCTTGCGGTGTGCGGGACGATCAATGACGTCGCGGTGATGGGCGCGTCCCCTATCGCGCTTTCTGTCGGATGCATCATCGAGGAGGGGTTCTCCATGGATTTGTTTGAGCGGATCATCCGGAGCATGGGTTCGACCGCGGATAAGGCTGGTGTGCCGATCGTGACAGGTGATACGAAGGTGGTGGAGAAGGGTGCGATCCAGCAGTTCATGGTGAATACGAGCGGCATCGGGAAGCGAGGCAAACCGCTCGAGCAGAATCTCAAGGAGGTTAAGCGGTACCGCAGGGGTATGAAGCGATGGCTGCTTGATTCCAATCTGAAGAAAGGAGACGTGGTTCTTGTCTCCGGGAATATCGCGGAGCATGGGGTCGCGCTGCTTTCGTTTCGCGAGGGGTACGGGTTTGAGACGACCATTCAGTCCGATGTCGCCCCGCTCAACGGCCTCATGGAAAAGGTACTTTTAGAGGGCGGGGTGGTGTGTGCGAAGGATCCGACGCGTGGCGGGCTTGCGAACACGGTCAACGAGTTCAGCGAGAAATCCAAGGTGGGGGTCATGCTTCATGAGGATGCGATCCCGATCCCAGGGGGGGTACGGTCCGCGTGCGACATGCTCGGGATCGACCCGCTCGAGATCGGCAATGAAGGCAAGGTCGTGCTTGGGGTGGTGAAGCAGAAAGCGGATGACGTCCTTGCAGTGATGAGGAAGCATCCGTACGGTAAGCATGCGGCGATCATCGGCGAGGCTACGAGCGATGTTCATGGCGTTGTCCTTGAGACGACTGTTGGCGGGAAACGGATCCTTCATAAGCCGCTGGGGGACCCGGTGCCACGGATCTGTTGAAGGGACCAAGAATTATTTAAAAAAAAGTACGGAGAGGTCGATGAAGCTCATCTTTAAAGGTGTTGTCCAAGGGGTCGGGTTTCGCCCGACAATCTATCGGGTCGCGACACGTCTCGGCCTCAAAGGGTACGTCCTGAACACGGGTTCCGAGGTGGAGGTGGTCGTTGACCGTGACGTCGACCGTTTCATCGACGAGGTGAAAAAAGAATTACCACGCATTGCGCATGTCACGGAGATCATCAAAGAGCCTGACAAGCGAAAATTTTCTGATTTTCGCATCCTGCACAGCAAGAACGGGGAGAAGAAATCCCAGATCCCACCTGATATCGCGACCTGTGATGAGTGTCGCGCGGAGATGTTTGATCCTTCAAATCGACGGTACCTGTTTCCGTTCACGAACTGCACGGTGTGTGGCGCCCGATTCAGTCTTATTACCGACATCCCGTACGACCGTGAACGCACCTCCATGGAGAATTTCCCGTTATGTAGAGACTGTGCGAAGGAGTACAAAGACCCTCATGACCGGCGGTATCATGCACAGACCATCTCCTGCCCTCGATGTGGACCGGTATACCATCTGTATGATCGCAACAAAAAAGACCTTGGGGCTCATGAAGCGATCCAGCGGTTCGCAAAACAGGTAGACCAGGGCAAGATCGGCGTCGTCAAGTCATGGGGTGGGATGCACCTCTGCTGCGTCCTTGAGCAGCTTCCGCGGTTCCGCGAGTGGTACAAACGTCCGCAGAAGGCGTTCGCGGTCATGGTCAGAGATATGAAGACCGCGGAATCGTTCGGTGATATCATCGAGGATGAGCGCAACCTGCTCCTTTCGGACAAGCGACCGATCGTGCTTGTGAAAAAGAAAACAGCTGAGCTTGTCTCGCCTGGTCTTGATACTGTCGGCATCTATCTTCCCTACACAGGGCTTCATCATGTGTTGTTCTCGTTTCTGTCTGCCGATGCCTTGGTGATGACGTCAGCGAACATCCCGGGAGAACCGATGCTTATCAGCAACGATGAGGTGTTCTCTCTTCAGGCTGACTGGTATCTCTTGCATAACCGGGACGTCCCGAATCGGATCGATGACTCGGTGGTCCGCCTCTGGCATGGCAACCGCTTCTTCTTACGGAAATCACGAGGGTTCGTCCCTGACGCGCTTCCGGTTTCCTATCAAGCGCGCGTGGTCAGCGTCGGTGCCGGGGAGAACATCTGCGGTGCGCTTTCAACTGACAGGAAGATCTATTGTACGCAGTACATCGGCAACTCGAAGTACTACGGCACGGTCGGGTTCCTGGAGGAAAGCCTGCGGCATTTGATGAGGCTGTTTCTCAAGAATGAACAGTTGCATGTGGTCGCGTTGGATCATCATCCGATGTACGAAAGCAGGAGTGTCGGAAAAAAGATTGCAGACGAATGTCATGTACCTGTTGTCGAGGTTCAGCATCATTGGGCACATGCTGCGTCCCTGCTCGTTGATCGAAACGTTCAGGAGAGCGTGGTGCTCGCGTTGGACGGCCTTGGATACGGCGAGAACGGCAGGTTCTGGGGCGGTGAGGTACTGGAAACTTCCTTTGATGCGTTCAAACGGGTCGGCCATCTCGAGTACCTCCCGTTGATTGGTGGTGATCAGGCGACGCGGAATCCTCGTCGTCTGGTGTACGCCCTGTTCAGGCAGACAGGGAAGCAGTTCTTCTTTTCAGAAAATGAGGCGCAGATTCTTGAGAAGCTTGTCAGGCAAGCGCCGCTCTCAAGCAGCCTAGGGCGGTACCTGGATGCGCTCGCGTGTTACCTTGGTATTTGTACGACAAGAACCTACAGTGGGGAGCCTGCGATGAAACTGGAAAAATATCTGGCACTAGGAGTTCCACGGTATCCTTTGTCTGTGACCATAAAAGATACTGTCGTTGAGGTCGGTGATGTGTTCCGTCAGCTTGACGAGCAGCTCCGTCGTCCACTAGCGGAAAACGATAAGGCAGATGCTGCTGTCTCTCTGGTGAAGGCGATCGTGGATGCACTCACCGACATCGCGATAGCGCATGCGAGGCAATCAAGTATCCAGACCATTGGACTGACTGGTGGTGTTTCGTACAATGTTCCCATCACTGAGATGGTTCAGCAAAGGGTCGCTGATGCGGGGCTCGGATTTCTTGTCCATAGGAACGTGCCTAATGGGGACGGTGGGATTGCGGTCGGGCAAAACGCGATCGCCGGCACTCAGTATTCCTCCTAAGGTCTGCGCGCAAAGGAATGGTTTTTTAAGGGGTTCTCGTTACACGGTGACATATGGGGAAGAATCGAGACGTGGTTCAGATCCTTCTGCTTGTCTTGGTCGGAATGTTCGTTCCGTTCCTTGGGTCGATCGCGCTCACGTACGGGCTTGAGATCAGAAAGATCGGGCTCACGTTTGTGTACTTCATCGGTATTTTCGGTATCGAGCTGTTCGTGGTGTTCCTCTATTTTACGGTGACCAGCAGACAGGCGAATAAGCACCTTGAGGAATTCAAGCAGAAATAAACAGTGTTCTTCCTTTTTTTAAGGAGAGTACGGGTATCTGGTGAACGGTAAAGGATATATACGAATATCCTCATCAGGGGTGCACGAGGTAGACTCCTATGGCAGTAAAAGTCAATACAGCGGCGTGCACTGGTTGCGCCTCATGTGTGGCAGCGTGCCCTGTCGAGGCAATCAAGGTCACGCAGAAGGCTGAGGTCAACGAGGATGCGTGCATTGATTGCGGCACCTGCGTTGATGAATGCCCGGCGAAGGCGTTGAGTCTTTAATTCCTTTCCTTTTTTCCCGTTGTTCTTTTCTTTTTTGCAGCGAGGCTATGCTGTATCTTATCGCTTGCTAGCTCCCGTATCGCGTCAGTCGCTATCCATCGTGCTGCCGATGAGTCTGTCTGTTTGAGGTCGGAGGCGAGGTCGAGTGCTTTCTTGTTAAGCGTGGTGTTTCGTTTGCCTATCTGCCGGAGCGCCCAGTTGACCGCTTTTTTGACGTAGTTGCGGTTGTCGGTCGCCTGTTGTTTGATGAGAGGAAAAAAATTGAGGAATTGGTCGTCAGGTGCGTCTTTATCGTGGACCGCTAGGACTGCGATGAGGGTGAATCCCGCGCGTTTGACGTACTCTTTCTTGCTCGTGCACCACTGGCGTGCCTTCTCGTACGCGTACGGTGTTTTGTAAAACAGGTTGTTGCAGCATTGGTCGCAGATGTCCCAGGAGTCGAACTGGGATACCCAGCGGTCCATCTGTTTTTTTGTCACAAGGCGTGGGTCGTCGATCATGGTCGCGAGGTGTCGTGCGTCATGGATCCCGGAATCCCAGAGGTGTTGTGCGAGCGCGTGGTCGGTGCCAATCTTTTTTGCTTCTTTCCTGAGGGTGACGATGGATATTCCGAGGTTGTTGGTCGTTGCTATCCCGAATCGCTTCATGCCTTCGATATTTTCTGGGCGTGAGAGTTTTCTGAGAGTTTGCAGCACTTCTTGTTCTTCCATAGGGGGTACACGGTCCTTGTTGTTCGTATGCCTTGTTATTTCAATACGTTACCGGTCTCCATGTACCAGAGGTAAAGATCAAGCTCTGCGAGGGTCAGGTTCGTTTTTGTTGCGATGTCGCGCAGTGTCGTTTCTATGTGGAGGTACCGGTTCTTGGTGAGTGTCTTTGGTGGGGTGATCATGTTGTATCTGGCGAGGAGGTCCATGATGTGGGAGTCGATGATCGCGTAGTTGTCAAACCCGATGTTTCTGAGGAAATGGCTTGCTTCTTTGTAGCCCAGGCCCTGGATGTGTTGCACAAGCCATGCTCTGCGTTCCTCCCCTTGCAGGGTGTTGATGGTGGTGGTAAGGATGTCTTTCTGTGTTGCTGCCGCCTCGATGAACCCAGCGCGGATTGCTGGGAAGCGATAACCGCAGTTTCTTAGTTTTTTTTCAAGGGTTTGTTTTGGGTCGGAATGGAAGCATCCTTTGAGCTGCTGGTGGATGAGTGCGCCGCGCTTGGCGCTGAAGTTCGCAGTGAGGATGCAGTAGCAGAGCTCTTCGAAGAGGATATCTGACGAGTGTTTCGGTATCGCGTGGAACTCCTGGATTCTTGTGGTAATGCGCTCGCGTACATCGCTGTGTTGAAGCTTGGTGATGTATCGGACGAGGTCTTCGGTCATGGTCATCTTGGTATGAAAATGGTGGTAAAAAATATTGTAGGAGATGTACGACAAACGAGGGTATAGGTTGGTGAGGAGAGGAGGAAAGGATGGGATGCAAAAATGCCCCCTCGGTTTGTGGTTACATCTCCCTACGTCAATGTGAGTTGTTCGGTTTTTATCCCCAACAAACCTCTATTAACAATTGTTAATGTACTTACCCTATTTAAAGCTTTCCTTTCCTAGTTTCTCCATATACAACGTTTATCACACAAAAACAACCTGATTTTTTTCCACCCGAATAAAACACTAATTATAAGTACAAAAAAATAGTTGTACCTTACAATGAAACGCACTCCTTGTGAACATATTTTGTGGAATGGACTTCCGGTCATTCGAAAGGAAATCGCAGAATGCATGATTTCCGACTTCGGCCTGAACCAGAAAGAGGCTGCGGAGAAACTCGGGATGACGCCTGCCGCGGTCTGCCAGTATCTCTCGAAAAAACGAGGCAATACGGAAATCGACAATGAGGAACTGCTCAAGGAGATCAGCCTTTCCGCGGAGCACATCGTCCAGGATGAGAAAGCAGACGTGATCCAGGAGACCTGCAGGATCTGCAAACTGTTCATGGAGAAAGGAATATTCCCCAGTGCCTGCGACGCCTGCTCGACGGATAAATAAGGATTCTTTTCGAAATTTCATTTTCCTCGAATAAAAAAGGTTTTTCAGAGATATATTTTTAAAGAAGAAGGTCGTTACGAAATCATCAAACGGGAGGATTTTAATGCAAACCCTTACGATATTCAGGAAAAGTTTGACTATTGGAATCATGTTCCTTTTCATGGGAACCTGCATTGGTCCATCCTTCGCACAAGAAATAATGAAGTCCCCATCACGAACAATGAGAGGGAGTATCTTATATGTCGGCGGGAGTGGACCAGGAAATTATTCTGTTATCCAGGACGCCATCAATGCTTCTGCGAGTGGTGACACCATTTTTGTGTACCATGGAACGTATCACGAGAGGCTCTCGATTCCCAAATCCATCACCCTCATCGGGGAAAATAGGACAACAACGATCATCGAAGGGAATCAGACTAGCGATGTCGTGACGATCACCGCAGAATACGTCACCCTTCGCAGTCTCTCGGTTAAGCACAGCGCAGAGCACCACGCAGGAATCCTTCTCCATTCCGATCACAACACGATCACTGACACAGGCCTCTACGGGAACGAGTACGCGATCTCCGCTGTTTCCTCAAAAGAAAACACGATCTCAGGCAATGAGATGAAATCCAATGGTTACGGGGTCCGATTGACCAATGCGTCCAAGCAAAACACCATCGCGAACAACACCATCCTCTCCTGGGGGTTTGATTTTGACATCTACATCGTCGATGCAAGCAACGATAACCTCATTTCCGGTAACATCCTTTCTAATGACGATGGGACCGCGATCTACATATTCGATTCGCAGGGAACCATCATCGCAAACAACACGGTGATCAACAGCAAATATGGAATTGACATTTACCAAGCGAGCGATACGCGGGTAACGGGTAATTTCATCGGACCTAATGATGAGGACGGACTGGGCGTGGCGAAATCCACGGATGTTGTTATCTCAAGAAACATCTTCATCAACGATGGGTTATTCATCTATGATGCATTCGGCAACACCGTCACTGATAACACGGTCAATGGCAAACCACTGATGTATCTTGAAGGTGCGTCCCATGAGATCGTTGAGGCGGGTGCTGGCCAGATCATTCTGATCACCTGTTCAGACATCACGGTACAAAATCAAGATATCCACTCCACGAATAACGGCATCGAAATATGGGGCGGCAACAACTTCAGTATCGTAAACAATGATCTGATCAATAACAAAAGAAATCTGTTCCTGACACAGGTCACGTCCGCATCAATCACAGGAAACACGCTCACATCGAACGAATCCCACATCTTCATGCAGACCTTGAACATCGGTGCTAGTCAAGATATCGTCGTCTCTAAAAACTCCTTCAGCACCACGGACCCTTACACCTACATCAGCATAGGGGGTTCTCGTCTCACCTTCTCCCACAATACCCTTGATGGGTACGACCTTAACTTATATGTCGGAAACACGAACAAGAGCATCATTGCAGACAACACGTTTGCCTCAGGGGAAGGAATCAGCCTGTTCAACTGTCTGAGCAACAAGATCCGCGGTAATTCATTGTCTACGGGATGCATCCGGGTAGAATATTCCATGAACAACGAGATCTCAGGGAACAAAGTCATGAACAGCCCAGGTGGGTACGCTCTTATTTTCGAACATTCTCACGCTAACACGATCACCAGAAATACCCTTCAGCACTGTAACGGCAGCATCACCCTGTCAAGTTCGCGGTTCAACAAGATCGCCAGGAACAACTTCATCGATTGTGGTTCTTCACCTGCCTGGTTCAGCAATGCGTTTCTGAACCGCTGGCAGAGGAATTACTGGGGGGCTGCTCACCTTGGCCCCATGATCATCCATGGGGAGCTGGTGATCGCCCGTCAATGGCCGTACCCTCCGATCGTCATCCCCATGATTGATGCTGACCTGCTCCCACGACAAGTTCCAATTCTCATCCCATAGAGAAGATCAATGGTTCGTAAGTTCCCGTCGACATAAATTATTTTATCTCGAAGCTGTTACAAGAATCGGGTTGAGGTCTTATGAAATCGACGATACTTACCGAACTTATGGTACGGGATCATGGGAAAATCGTGAAAATGCTCCACGATGTCGAAAAAAGCATCGGCATGGAACTTGTCTCCACCATGAAGGTGTTCGACACCTTCGAATGGGAGCTTGAAAAGCACATGTTCGTCGAGGAGAAAGCGATCTTCACCTCTTACAGTCCGAAGAACATCGCGGAGGGGTACCGGATGATGCCGCAACTCATCCAGCAGCACAACGACCTACTCAACAAACTGCAGATGATGCGCAAGGACCTTACATGGCAGCGGCCTGTCCGGTTCGAGGAGTTCCGGGAGCTTCTCCTCATGCACAAGACCTTCGAGGAGAAATCACTGTACCCGAAGCTGGACCTGGAGCTTTCCGTCCACCAGAAAGAAGAGATCATCAAGAAAATACGGGAGATTCTGTCGTCATAACCTGTTACCGTTTATTCCTTATTATCAATTACAGAGACCATTCTTTTCTTAGTGAATGGTCTTTCGGATCTCCTTTTCGTTGAACCCGAGGATCACGTGCTTACCCTCGTCCACGACGATCGTGGGGAACGACCGGCGCGGGTTATACTTTTTCACTTCCTCGGTCGCCTCGTCAAGGTCGCTTCCCGATAAGGTGTCGACATCTATGTATTCGTACTCCACGTCGAGCGCCTTGAGAAGCTCTTTCGTCTTTTTGCACCACACGCAGGTGGAAAGCGTATAGATCTTCACATGATGCTCCTTGTGGCTCCCAGGGACTTTTTCGCAGTTCATCGCCTGGGTATTTCCTTCCCTTCTAAAAGCTTTCTGTCAGGAAAAATGGTATCTTTATATAGCACCAATCAATGTGTACGAAGCGAGGCATCACCTATGACAGTAACCTATCAATGTCACACATGTAAGAAAACCGTGACAGTACCAAAGAAAGGCAAGGCACCCAAGTGCTGTGGAAAACCCATGGAACTGGTCCCTGAAGAGATGTGCCTTCAGCCAAGCCATCCTGAGCATGCACGGCCCATGGATGCAGAAGACTCATGTGATGATTTCCGTGCAGGAAAATAAGGAACCCAAGGAGACGGAAGATATGGCGCAATGTGTCGTCTGTGCCTGTGACGTGGCGGAAGAAAAACTCAAGCACGTCAAGGTCAAAGGCAAAGTCAAGAAGATCTGCGAGCAGTGTGTCACCGCGATTAAAGGCCTTGCGTAAGCATTATTGTTGCGTCGCGTGAACAAGGACCGTGCGGTACCGCGGGCCGTCGCCCTCGAAGAAGAACACATGCTGCCAGGTGCCAAGCACAAGCTTCCCGTTATGAACAAGGATCGTCACGGATGAGCCAAGGAGGCTGGCCTTAATGTGTGCGTCGCTGTTTCTCTCTGAATGCTGGTACTCACCCTGCTCCGGCACCAGCCTGTCAAGTGTGGCGATGATGTCATGCTGGACGTTTGGGTCCGCGCCCTCGTTGATCGTGACCCCTGCGGTGGTGTGTGGGACATAAACAAGGACGGTCCCCTCGGTGACACGTTCCTCCTCAACCACGTTCTGAATCTGGGCGGTGATATCGATCATTTCGCAGCGCTTCTTGGACGTCACATGGAACTCTTTCATGATGTCATCGCTTGCTTTTGTATGGGAGAAGTGACGTTCCTTTCAGCTCCCATCACTGGATTGCTGGCGAACAGAATCCTAAGTCCGAGCTGTAGGTACCGAAAGTTATGATGGGTAAGCGCGTACCGGAACTCCCTGATCACATGAAAAGGGTTCAACAGGAATGCCAAATAGGCCTGATGGCCGAAGGCCTCAAGCTCACGCTGTGTGAAATTCCCTAACCCGCGCGTACGATCGGCAAACACCCCTTCGACCTGCGGGTCAATTTTCCCCTGGCGTACCGCATCCTCCCAGAGCGGGGATTTCGCCATGTAGGCGAGGGTATAAAAGAACGCGTTGTCAAGCGGAATTGATTGAGCAAAGCGGACGGTGTTGCGAATATGACGTCTCGTTTCTATCGGGGCTCCGAGGATGAAGTTCGCATCCGTGAAGATGCCGACCTTGTGGCTGAGCGTCACGGCCTCCCTAATCTGATCCAGGGTGATTTTTTTATTGTAGAAATCAAGGACCTCTTGGTCACCGGATTCAACCCCGAAGATGATGTGTTCGACCCCGGCTTTCCGTAGCTTGGTGTACAAGACTGTATCCGCGGAGTCGACCCGAGCGTTGAGGATCCAAAGCCTGAGATCGTACCGTTCGTTGATGATGTGATCCATGATGGCTTCGGTTTTTTTCTTATTCGTGAGGAAGTTATCATCAGCAAACATGATCGAGGTGTACCCGGATCGAACGACCTCGTCGATCTCAGCGATGACCCTCTGTGCAGAATGAGCCTGGTAGGTTGGTTGCAGTACCTCCCGCTGGCAGAAGGTGCAGTGGAACGGGCAGCCGCGTGAGCACATCATCGAGGTGACGGTCCCGGGAATGACCTTTACCCCAAAGGAGTATCCATACTCGTATTTCTTCACGAGGTCCCGGGCGGGGAACGGAAGGGGGTCGAGGTCCTTGATCTGTTCTGAAGGGCCGGTCGAGCGGATAGTGTCTCCTTCTCTATAGAAAATACCAGGGATCGAAGAGAACGCTTTTATTCCCTGAAGAGCATCCATGACCGCACCAATGCGGTTTTCGCCTTCCCCGACCATGCACACCTGCGCGTGATGCATCTGGATTGCCTGTTCCGGGAAGATGGAGCAGTGGGGGCCACCAATGATTAGTGGTATATCAGGGGTCCGTTCCTTAATCGTGTTCGCAATCGCAAGAGAAGGGCTCTGTTCCTTTGGTCCACTGTAGACGGTCATCCCTACGACATCGACGCTGGGGAGCATCCGTTCGATCGCCTCGAATGGTGCATGCTCGGCGCTACAGTCGACCACGGAAACCCGGTGTCCTTGATCCTGTAGCATCCTCGCTAAATATAGGATCCCTAGGGGCGGGACGAGCGCCCCGATCGTTATCACCGCCTTGGGAGTGATCTTGAATCGTCCTTGTGATGGATAAATCAAGAGGATATCCATGTGTGTTTCCCCTGGTGAATAGGACCATAGGTAAAGGTATTAATTAAAGCTTTAGATGTTGAATCTAAGGGGAACAATCTTTTTGTACTCCTGCCTGGTACTCCGCCCGGAAACATTATGGAACGACGACCCAGCGCACTGCTCTTCGATATGGACGGTGTCCTCATCGATTCACTCGATTCGTGGTGGCATGCGCTCAACGATGCGCTTGTCATGTCCCACCATCAGAAAATCACGAGAGATGAGTTCATCCAGATCTACTGGGGGCACGATCTCCGGTGGAACCTCAAACGACTCCACCTCAGTCCTAAGGTCGCCTCTTTTTGCAATATTGCTTACGGAGACCATTTAGACGACGTACGGATCTACCCTGAAACGAAACCGACGCTCGCACAACTCACCGCCTACAAAAAAGCGATCATCACAAACACCCCGACAGATTGTACGCAACAGATCCTAAAGAAATTCGACATCGGCGACTATTTCCAGACGATCGTTACCAGCGACGATGTCACCAAGGCAAAACCAGACCCTGAGATCGTCTTCAAAGCATGCGAGATGCTCAACGTTGAACCGTCCAAGGTCATCCTCATCGGCGACACCACAAGTGACGTCAAAGCAGGACGAGCAGCAGGATGCAAGGTGGTCGGCATCAACGTCGATGCAGATATCACCATCCACAAGCTTTCGGAACTGCTCACCGTCCTCAAATAACAGACCTTACCGTCCAAATACCCTTTTTTTCAAGACAATAATTGTTAAGAAGAAGAAACCGATGTATTGGTCGAGGATAGAAATGGATGAAGATATACAAATCGTCGAATATAAGGACGTAAATCTCACGGATGCGATGCTCATCGAGGCGTTCCCCACTGTCGGCCTTGTCGGCTCCATCGCAGGGCATTTCATCATCGATGCGTTACACCTTGAGGAGATCGGCGCGATCACCTCCCGGTATTTTGTGCCAGCCGCGGTCATCCACAACGGCTACCCGTCGCCACCTGTGCGGATCTATGCCGGGAAAAAAACCTGCGGCCCTGACGACTCCTGCTCACAGCTCGTGGTCATCATCTCCGAGTTCATGCCCCCGGTCGACGTCGTCAAACCACTCGCGGACATGATCCTTGAATGGGCGAAGAAAAAGAAATGCAGCATGATCGTCTCCCTGGAAGGCACCCATGCGGTCAACGTCAAGAAACTCAAAACCTATGGGGTCGCAAGCACCCTGAAGATGAAGGAGGTGCTCAAGACGCACGGAATCGAGGAGACTAAAGAAGGCATGATCACGGGTGTGACCGGCGTACTCTTGTGGGAGGGTGCCCAGCTGAAAAAAGACGTGTTGTGCCTTCTTGCCGAGGCGCATTCCTCCTTCCCAGACTCTCGAGCGGCAGGGATGCTGATTGAGACACTTGATAAGATACTCCCCGGGATAAAGCTCGACCCTGGCCCGTTGTACAAAGAGGCGGATGACATCGAGCAGAAGATTAAAGCATTCATTAAGCAGGCGCAGCCGACCGCGCCAAGCGCGCATCAGCCGTTACCAACCCAGATGTATGGCTAACCCTCATTCTTTCGGGTAGCGATTCAGGAACATGAATTTCTCCAGCGGCAATCGGTCCGGTCGCTTCAGTTCTGTACTTCGTTGTTTCTCGGTGAGGACCGGATGAAGGTCACGTGCATGTTTCCCGAAGTTCACAAGCGTGATCACCTCAAGGTCATCAGGAATCCCAAGGATCTCCCGAGTCTTCTGCGGACTGTACCCTGCGATCGGATGCGCGACCAGCCCTAGCTCGGTCGCCCGTAGGATGAGAAACGCGGTCGCCATCCCAACGTCGAACTGGTAATACTGCCGCTCCTTGATGATGCAATCAAATTCTTTCTTACTTAATACTGCAATGATCATCGAGGCGTCATGCACCCATTCGTTCCCCTTTGACAGCGCTTCATGCATTTTAAGTAGCATCGCTGGTTCGTACACAAAGACAAAACGCCAGGGTTGATTATTGGCACATGAGGCTGAAAGCTGCGCGCATCGCGCAAGGTCATCGATAAGATCCTTTGTGACGGTGACCGGATCCAGAGAACGGTACGCCCGTCGTGCTTCAATTGCTTCCTTTACGTCCATAAGATTCCCCCACGGCACCTTCCATCGTCGTACGAGTGTTACTACGTTTTTCCTCATAATCTTTTCTCTCCAACGAAGATGAGAACGAAAAACTATAAGATGGAGCAAGCGTATGTCACGTCTCATGGCAATAGGGTTCGCATTGTTAAGCATCAGTCCGTTGCATGAGAAAACCGTGTATGAGAAACTAAGACAGATTCCTGAGATCGTCGAGGTTCACCCCTTGTTCGGGGAGTTCGATATCCTCGTGAAGATTGAAGCGCACGATATTGACAGTATCGGCAGCATCGTGATCAACAAAATCAGGTCCGTCCAGGGGATCGTTGATACGAAAACGCTTATCGGGACGAAAAGTCTCTCAGGGTAGCATTTTTTTTCGTGATGGTTGTTTTTTGGAGAGATCATCGTTTAGTGCGTCTTTGGTTGTAAGTGCCAGTGCTTCGTTCTCAATTTGAACGTTCTGGTTCCGTCTACTGAGTTATAAAGCTCAAAAGTACTGTTTTAAGGAGATTTCGACGGAAATTCATATATAGCAGCGGCTACATATTTGAACAGAGTAGGGAGGATTCCTATGCAAAAAAATCTCTTGTTCGGCATAAGTGTTGTTGCCGCATGTGTGGTTGTTTTTGCATCATATTCGAATGTTGTTGGTGTACAGCTGGTGAAAGCATCAAATGACCGGGTGATAAATGATGCCCTTGACCAGAAAGAGATATTATTTCAAACCATCGTCGATATAGCTAATAACAAGGAGATTCTACGGGTTATCCTTGGTTCTGAGTTGACAGGGAAACGGTTCGTTAACCCTGATATGAACTTCATTGTGTTCAATCCTCCAGTTGTAACCGAGAAGTTCCTGAAACTTGTCTATACAATGGCAGTAGTGTTGTCGAGAACACTCAGTACCTCGAGGATACATACACCGCTTGAAAGATACCAGATTCATGATCAATCAGTGCGAAAGAAACTGGTCGCTGTCATAGAAAATGACACCGTGTTGAAGACAGAGGTGGCGAAGCTTTCGGACCTATCATGCGACTGTGAAAATGGGAATGTGGGAACCTGGTATCCTTCAATTATTTGTACTGTGTTAGATTTTTTACAAACTTTCTTAGCCTTTCTAAGTGATTTCTTCGGTTATGCAATATTTTGGCTTGTGTTATTTCCTCTTATATTTATTGATCAAATCATATACGAAGCTTTGCATTGTCCTTGAATAATTAATTGGCGGAGAAAAACATGAATAAGAAATTGATTGCGATTAGCATCATTCTCTTGTCTATCGGTATTAATGTCATACCATCAACTAGTTACTGGGCAGAAAAGTGTTCCTTGCTGATGCTGAGGGGACATACATTCTATGTCGGTGGGAGCGGCCCAGGGAATTACACCACAATCCAAGATGCAATCAATGCCTCGTCTGATGGGGACACCGTGTTCGTGTTCCAGGGGAGTTATAATGAAAAAATAATGATCAACAAATCCGTTTTAGTCCTGGGTGAGAATGCGAGTCGAACGTTTATCAATGATTCCTACGAACCCGATTGGACTTCGCAAGTAGTGTGGATTAGCTCTCACAATGTAGTATTTTCTGGGTTCACGGTTGTTTTAGAACAGGGCGACGGCGTGGGCATTCGGCTAAGTAATTCGCAGAACTGCACGGTATCACACAATATTGTGAAAGCCAGTTGTGGTATCCTTTTGGGAGATTCATCCTATGACATCATTGAGAACAATTCATTTTTCACATTAGCTTACGGTATATATCATTGGGATTTTAAAATAAATTCAAATTCTTCGTATAACATCATCAGGTATAACTGGTTCACTAATACAGGTGGAACCATTCACCTCGATGAGAGTGGAATCAGTTTTTGGATATTTGCGAGAGAAAATGTTATCAGTGACAATTATTTTTATCATTGTTCAGATTATGCTATTTATTCTAATAGTCCGTACAGGAATATCATCGAGCGGAACATCATCCGGGGGAACAACAGCAATTATGAAGGAATCGCAATTCACATTGAATATAGTGACCATTTTCCTCCAGGGAACATCATCAGGGAGAATAATATATCTAGCTGTGAACTCGGGATTGGCCTTGAAGGTGATTATTTCACAGTTGAGGATAATGTCATACACGACAATGATTGGGGCATGGAATTCTCCACGTTTCATTTTTCTCATGTGACTGTGAGTAATAATACGTTCTTGAACGACAATGTCGGGCTCGATTTGAATTATGGGATGTATGGCAGTGTTTTTGAACACAACATATTCCATGATTGTGGAAATGCCTTGAATCTGTATATATGCCAAGGACTCACCGTCCAACACAATAATATCACGGACAATTCGCGTGCGATTTATACGGCGGAATCCAAGGCGGACCTCATTTCTCAGAACAATCTCATCGGAAATCATCGCAACGTGTTATCCCTCCTTTCACGGGACATCTGGCGGGGGAACTACTGGGATGAACCTCTGAGCCATCCGAAGCTGATACTGGGGATCCTGCCCTTCATCCAGTTCGACTGGCACCCAGCACAACAGCCTAACTAAAAAAAAATCTCCCATCTCTGAGACGATTCCTTCAGACCTACCTCTTTTTTATAGAGATATATTTATGTATTAAGAGAAGTATAAGATACTCAGGGGAACATATGAAGAAGTATCTGCTTGGACTTACGCTTACTATCCTTATGATTATCGCGGCTGTACCTGCAAATGCGTACCATCCGACATCACAGCAATCTTTTCAGGACGCGACCATGCTCTACCCAGGAGCAGTGATTTACGTCGACGACAGCAACACCCAGGGACCCTGGAACGGGACCCATGACTACCCGTACCGCTACATCAATGACGGCATCACCCATGCTGTGGACGGCGACACCGTGTACGTGTTCAACGGCGTGTACAACGAGACCGTCACCGTGAACAAAACCATCTACATCAGGGGAGAACAGCAGGATAACACCATCATTGACGGCGGCAACAACGGTAGCGTCGTTTCCGTTACCGCGGAACATGCGCTTGTGAGACGGTTCACCGTGAGAAACTCAGGCGGCTTCTCAGGCAATGCAGGGATAGCGGTTAGCGCGAACGCGACCTCGATCACCGAATGCACGATCTACAGGACCAGGAACGCGATCCTCGAAGAGAACAGAACGCAGCTCTCGGTCACCAGCAGCAGGTTCCACACCAACGGCTTCGGCATCATAACCAAGCATTCATTCTATGTCACCCTTGATCAATGCATCCTCTACCACAACGCCATAGGTGTGTGTCTCCAGGACACCCACTGCGTGAACATCACGAACTCGTATGCCACCACCAACAGCATCGGCATCCTTTCTGAACAGTCATCCAACATCTATATCGAGCATACTGCTGCGACCGACAATGACGATAACGAGGGAGGGATGTTCTTCATGGATTCGATGTACATCACGGTACAGAACTGCAACCTCGCGAACAACGGCGTCGGCATCCGTCTTGCAGGTTCGTCCGCCTGCTACATCAGCCAATGCAATTTCTCACGCAACACCCATTTCTCCTGCATGCTTTCCAAAGCACTTACAAGCATCATCATCACCCGCTGCCTCTTCGCAGACAACCTGCGCTACGGCATCTACGCGGTGAACAGCGCGTTCACGGTCTCCTGGAGCAACTTCGAACGCAGCGCGCTCTTCGGTATCTGGGAGAACTCCTCAACGTTTGACGCGCGCTACAACTGGTGGAATTCTTACACCGGGCCAGCCCATACAGGGCTTCGCCGTGCCGACCGTATCAGCTGGGACCCACACAGTATTAAGTATTCGCCATGGCTGACCTTCCCCTTGCCTGAGTGCGGGTCAGACTGGCAGACCGATAAGATCTTCCAGCAACCAGAGAACATCACGCCATGGCCGGAGCACCTCTCCCTTCCTGGGAACGACACCGACGGCGACGGGGCGCCTGACTGGTGGGAGACGCAATGGGGGTACAACCCACTCGTCTATGAGGATCACGCGCATCTTGACCCGGACGGTGACGCCTTGACGAACCTAGAGGAATGCTACATGGCGCCCGCCAACGCAAGCCCGTTCCACAAGGACGTGTTCCTTGAGTTCGACTGGGTGAAATCCTCGCAAAGCAACGTGACCAACCAACCACAACAGGCGGATCTTTCCACGATGGTTGCGGCCTTTGCGGCGCATAACATCACCCTGCATGTTGACGCGGGAAACCTTGGTGGCGGGGAAGAAATCCCGGTGCACCCGTTCGTCACGTTCTCGGATGTCGTCGATTTATATTGGGACTATTTCCTCCATAACGACCTGAACAACCCGCGGCAGCGCATCTTTCACTACGGCCTCGTGTGCGACCGAAGCGACGGTAATGGGTACGCTGTCTTCGGTTGGGATAATCTCAACTCGTTCGTCATCGCAGCCCAGCAGCTCGCCAACAATCAACCGAAGCATCAGCGGGCGTTTCTGATCGTCGCAGGCTCCATGCATGAGCTCGGTCACACGTTCAGCCTCACCGCGAAACGCTACATAGGCATCGACGACGGGGTGTCCACAAAAATAATCTATAAGGAATTCTGGGAGTGCCTCGGCTACCGAAGCGTCATGAACTACCTATACACCTACTCGTTCCTGGATTACTCTGACGGTTCCCACGGACCGCGTGATTTCAACGACTGGGGAAGCATCAATTTCTCGTTTTTCAAAAACACGAACTTCCGGACCCTTTAGTCCTCTTTCCACTTCGTCAAAATCACTCCTGCGATAAAGAAGACAGCGGCGAACACGATGACGACACCACCATTAATCAATGCTTCATTTTGATTCATGTAAATCATCGAGTTGCGCAACCCCTCGTTCACATAGAACAGCGGGAGCGCATGGGCGACGACCTGCAGGAACTGCGGCATCTGCTCGAGCGGGAAGAACGTGCCAGCAAGGAACATCATCGGGAAGCTGATCGCCCCTGCAGCAGTATCCGCGGTTTCCTCTTCTTTGACGAACCGACCGATGAGCATCCCCATCCCTGAGAACAAGAAGCTCGTCGCAATAATAATGATGATCACGAGAGGGGTAATATTGACCGTCATATTGAACACTAAAATGCCGATGATCGTGATCAGAATGGTGGTGATCGCTGCAAGAAACATCATGAATAACATCTTGGCAAAGATCCATTCTGTGCGAGTGATCGGGGTCGTCAGTAATTTTCGAAGGATCCCGTCTTTCCGGTATTTCGTGTTGCGTTCGATGCTGCCGTAAATCGCGCCCTGCATGATGGTGAACCCGATCATCCCAGGCAGGAAGAAATCAATGAAATTGAAGTTCTCCGTGATCGTCTTAATCTCGGTAAGCCCGATGATCGTCCTGCCTTGCGAGATGTTCATGTTGATCTGCTGAAGGATGCTGGAGACGACACTACGCACCACCTGGATCGTGGTCTGGTCACTCGGGTCATAATAAAAGGACAGGTTGACTTTCGCAGACGGGTTTATTTTTGAATTTATGATCGTCTGCCCGAACCCTTTCGGGATCACGATCACCGCCTTGATGTTCTTGTCCTTGATGAGCTGGGTGATGTTGACGTCGGGCTTCACCACGTTGATGTTGAACAGTTTTGTTGCATTCAAGGTGGCATTGAATCCTTCCGAAATCTGAGATTGGTCGAGATCCTGCACATACAGCGTGTATTTTGAGTTGCCGACGCCGGAGAAGATCGCGCCGAACAAAAGAATGAGGATCACTGGGAACGCGAGGCTCCAGAACATCCCGCCTCTGCTGCGGTACCATCCCTTGATGCTGTAGATGAAATCCATCCAGATGATTTTCAGGTTCATTTCTCTTCCTCCATAAGCTTCGAGCCGGTGAGCCGTAGGAACACCTCTTCGAGGTTCGACCCTCGGATTGAGACGCTATCGTAGTCGATGCAGTCATGACGCAAGTGAGAGAGTATCTCAAGGACTCGTTCCTTGTAGTCGATCTTTACCGCGATATCACCATTCCCTGTAGAAGTTGCATCAGGGAACCCTTCTTGTTTGAGCATAGCGACAACATCAGGAGCATCTTTGCATTTCTTGATGTGTAGGATACTGCTTTTCCCGTAACGTTGGAGGAGATCCTCAAGAGACCCCTCCGCGATGATCTTGCCCTTATGGATCACCGCGATATGGTCCGCGAGGAACTCCGCTTCCTCCATGTAATGCGTGGTGAGAAACACGGTCTTGCCTTTCTTTCGCAGACTGGCGATCACGCCCCAGACCTCACGGCGTGCCTTCGGGTCAAGACCTGTTGTCGGCTCATCAAGGAAGATAACCTCAGGGTCATTGACGAGCGCGATCGCAACCCCCACCCGCTGCTTGAGACCCCCGGAGAGGTTCTTGTATAGCATGTTCTTATGATCAGTGAGATCAAGGGTGCTGATGATCTCATCAACATCCGCTTTCTTCTTGAACAGGTTGGAAAAGTACACGAGCGTCTCCCGTACGGTGAGCCGCTCAAAGGAATGGAACTCCTGAGGGAGGATCCCGATTTTTTCCTTTACTCCGTTGAAGTCGGTTCTAATGTCACAACCAAGCAGTTTAATAGCCCCGCTGGTCGGCTGCCGGATCGACTCGATCATCTCCACGGTGGTTGTTTTCCCGGCGCCGTTCGGTCCGAGGAACGCGAACACCTCCCCTTTCTTCACAGCAAAGGAGATGTCGTCGACCGCGACCAGGTCCCCGTACACTTTCTTGAGATGAGATACCTCGATCGCGTACCCATTTGCTCGAATCTGAAGCGGTATCGTAATCCGTCCTTTGGAGTGACAGCCAGGGCAGACCACAACTTGCTGCTCCCCTGGGTTCCCGTGGAACACGGAGATTTCACCGCAAATCGGACATTTGAACCTCTGCTCGATCATTTGCTCTCCCTTCATTAATTTAATAAAACAATGATGATAAATAGGTATTTATCCTTTATCCTAGCCTAGCAACTGCTTTTTCTGAAGCATCATGGTCTTATAAAATATATACATGATTGGCACACCGGTCGGTATCTCTACCTCTGGGATTTTCTCATTGGAGATGTTTTCCACATATTTCATGATGGACCGCAGGCTGTTTCCATGGGCGACGATGAGCACTTTTTTCCCTTGCCGTAGCTCCGGCAAGATACAGCGTTGATAGTACGGGATGGTACGCTCGCAGGTATCCTTCAGGCTTTCTCCCCCTGGTGGGCTGATGTCGTAGCTGCGTCGCCAGAGACGGACCTGCTCCTCGCCGTACTTTTTTCTGGTCTCGTCCTTGTTTAACCCTTGGAGGTCACCATAATACCTCTCAGCAAGATCCACCGCTTGGTAGATCGGCAGCTCATTTTTTGTATCGCCGGAATGATGCTCCCAGTCATGAACCCGTTTCTCCTCATGGTAGATGACCGGGGTGCGCGTGTCAGCAAGCTCCAGCAGGATGTAATGCAGGGTTTGCAGGGCACGCAGCATGTGAGAGACGTAGATAACATCGAAGTGTACGTCCTTGAGTTTCTCTCCTGCGGTGGTCGCCTCCATCCTCCCTTTGACGGAAAGGGGGACGTCGACCCAGCCGGTGAACCGGTTCTCAAGGTTCCACTGTGATTGCCCGTGACGCACTAGAACTAACAACGCCATGCTTCTTACACCTCGTAGAGCGGGTAGTACTTCTCTTTCAGATATGCGACGAAGACATTAGAATTTAACCCTTCCCCGCATGTTTTTTTGATGATGTCGTCCGCGGTCATCAGACGGCCATACTGGTGCACATGCTCGTGAAGCCATTGCGTTACCATGGAAAAGTCCCCTTGTGTGATTTCTTCCTGCAGTGAAGGCAGTTCCTGATGTATTTTTTTATAAAGCTGTGACGCGTAGATGGTTCCGATCGCGTAGGTTGGGAAGTAGCCGAATTCGCCCCCGCTCCAGTGCATATCCTGCAGCACTCCTTCGGTGTCGGTGGGAGGCTTGATCCCGAGAAGCTCATTCATTTTCTCATTCCAACGATGCGGTAGCTCAGCAACCGTGATTTTCCCATCGATGAGCGCAAGCTCCAGTTCGAACCGCAGGATCACGTGAAGACAGTAGGTGAGCTCGTCTGCTTCCACCCTGATAAGTGAAGGTCTTACCTGATTTACCGCGTGATACCAGGTTTCTGAGCTCATGTCGTTGCAGACGACTGGCGCGGTTTTTTTGAACATGGGCGCGAAGTACGTCCAGAATACCTTGCTTCGTGCGATCATGTTCTCCCAGAACCTGGACTGCGATTCATGGATCCCAAGCGACGGCGCATCGGAAATCACCGTGTCTTTGTACTGTCCCTTCGGCAGTCCAAGCTCGTAGAGCGCGTGCCCTGTCTCATGGACCGTTGAGAAAAACGATGAAAGCAGCCCTGTGTGCTCATAGTTTGTCGTGATCCGCACGTCATCGTCAGAAAGGGAGGTGGTGAACGGGTGTGCGGAGACGTCCAGGCGTGTTTGATCGGCCGGAAGATTCATTTTTTGCAGGACAAACCTGCAGAGTTTCTGCTGTGTCTCGACGTCGAACGCGAGGTTCCATGGTCGTTGCTTCTGATAGAGTGTGCTTGCCTTGATGTGTTCGAGGATATCCACGAGTTTTGGTTTGAGGACTTGGAATTCATGCTGCAACTTCTGGACGGTCATTCCCTCTTCGTAGTCGTCTAGAAGGCTGTTGTACGGATGCCCTGGCAGTTTGATGAGATCGCAATATTCTTTTTCAAGATCGATGATCTTCTCCAGGTGCGGGGCGAACGTGGAAAACGTGTTTTTCTCTTTTGCCTCCTGCCATGCCGCGTACGCATGGGTGGTCGTCCGTGCCATTCTTTCAACAAACTCCGCGGGTACCTTTCGCGCCTTTTCCACGTCCTCCTTGAGCTTCGTGACAACGATGCGGTCCTTTTCCGGGAGGCGATCGACCATGGCGGAAAGGTTGGTGATATGTCCGTAGAACTCATCGGAGATGACACGTTCATGGGCGAGACGCGATATGAGGGACAACTGGTCTGCTCGTCCGTCGTTTCCTTTCGGCGGCATGTACGTCATCTGGTCCCAACCAAGGAGCGCGCCGATGCCTCCAAAATCCGACAGCTCTTTTTGTTGTTTGTAGATGAAATCAAGTGATTCTTTCAATGGTACCATCTCCTTCAGATGTTTAGTTCGACGCCGACCGGGCAGTGGTCCGACCCTTGTACGTCCGGCATGATGAACCCGTCTTTCACGCACGGCAGGAATTCCTTGTCGACGAAGAAGTAATCGATCCGCCAGCCGACGTTTCTTGCACGCGCCCCAGTCTTCAGGTCCCACCAGCTGTATTGATCCGGTTCGGTATGGAACCGCCGGAAGGTATCGACGTATCCGTGGTCGACGAAGGTGTCGATCCAGGCGCGCTCCACCGGCAGGAACCCGGAGATGTGCGCGTTTTCCTTTGGTCGTGCTATATCGATCTCTTTATGCGCGGTGTTGAAGTCGCCGCAGACCACGATGTGTTTCTTCTTTGCTTTCAACGTGTCCGCGTACGATAAGAACTCGTCATAGAAATCAAGCTTGTACTGGAGGCGTTCCGCGTTCTTTTTTCCGTTCGGGAAGTAAATGTTCATCAAGGTGAACTCAGAGTACGTCATGATGAGGATGCGTCCTTCGGTGTCGAACTCCTCCCTGCCGAATCCATACTCAACTTTCATCGGGTTTTGTTTAGAAAAGATTGCGACCCCGCTGTAGCCTTTCCGCTCCCCAGGGTTCCAGAAGGTGTAGTATCCTGGTACGTTCCGTAGATGCGGGGGCAGCTGCTCCGGCGTCGCCTTGATCTCCTGCAGGCAGAGTATGTCTGGTGCCTCTTTCTTTAGCCAGAGGAACAATCCTTTTTTTTCTGCGGCCCGTATCCCGTTGACGTTCCAGCATAGAATTTTCATGCCTCTACCTTCCCTGCGGCACGATAAGGGCACAGTGGTTATTTGTTTTTTCCTTACGAAATTTTTTTGAACTATTTTCTACGAGGTTCGTTCCAGAAGCGCCATGTAGAATCCATCGGTGCCGTCCGAGTTTGGCCAGCATCGATGTTCGCTGATGAGGCGAAACGTATTCGAATGAGTCCGAAGGAATCGAGCGATCTGCGTTTCACATTCAGAGGGAAGGATGCTACAGACCGAGTACACCATACGGCCGCCTGTCTTCGTCAGCGGGGAGTACCGCTCAAGCAGGTCCTGCTGCAGTGTGATGAGCCGGTCCAAGTCGTCACTTGTCAGTTTCCATTTGATGTCCGGGTTTCTTCGTAACGTCCCGAGCCCGGAGCAGGGAGCATCTAGAAGCAACCGGTCCGCGGTCCCCTCGAGCCGCTTGTAGACCTTTGACGAGGAGATGCATCTGGTCTCAATCGTGTCGATCCCTGCCTTCACCGCTCGTTTCCGCAGCTCTTTGAGTCGCCATTCCTGCGTGTCGAGCGCGATGACCTTCCCCTTGTTCTTCATGAGCGTCGCCAGATGCAGGGTTTTGCCTCCCTCTCCTGCGCAGGCGTCGATCACACGCATGCCCTCTTGTGGGTCGAGGATATTACAGACCAGTTGGGATGCCGCGTCTTGCACCTCGAACAGTCCCTCGCTGAAGCTCGGCAGTGAAAACACGTTGCGTTTTTCCGTGAGACGTAATGCGTCCGGGTATCCCTCAAGTGGCTTTGCGATGACTCCTTCTTTTCGCAGAATCGTGATGAGTTCCTTTTTGGTGGTTCTCAGGGTGTTGACCCGGATGTCGAGGTCAGCGGGCATGTTCAATGCCTTAATAACGGGGCCCCAGCGTCCCTTCAGTTCCTGTTCTGCGCGCTCGTCAAGCCAATCAGGGAGCGACTGCGCGAACACCCGGAGGTGTCTGATGCTTTCAAGGCGTCGTTTCAACGCGGAGGTGTCTTGGTTTTTTAATCCCTTGAAGAGGAGATACATATGAACAAGTTTCTGGAGGTCCTGCTCGTTCGAGGACGGTTTTTTCTCTAGTAAATACCACAGGAGCCGCCAGTGTCTGATGATGTCGTACGCAAGCTCGGAGAGCACTGCTTTTTCCCTTTCACCCCAGTCCTCGTGACCCCGTAATGTGGATTGAATTGCTTTCGAGGCGTAAGTGTTTTCCCAGAAAACCGCTCGGAGCGTTTTCGGTAGTTCTGATGATATCCGGCGCAATATTTCAGGTGGAATTCTCATGATAACATCACTGGTGCAGGACACATCATGATGTGATTAATAAATTCAATCCCCGTTGAAGTTACTTTCGCCCACCTCTCCATCGTACATTTATAACCATGGATGACCATTAATGTCTCAATTGACATGAAATCTGGGGGACATGCCAGCTGCCTTCCACTGGCATCTCTGCCACCTTTTGTCAATCAATGCATCCCATCCCATCTCTCCCCTTTTTCTTTTTTTCATCCACAAATGTTTTATAGACAAATGCCATAAAGAAATGCGATAACACGGCGCACCCCGTGTTCCTGGAGGAGATAGCATTCACGAAAAAACATGTGAGATGTGTAAACATAAATTTCATCTTGACGAGCATCAGATGGGGCTCGTCTTTGATGACAAGTTTTTCATCTGTGAAGATTGCCGGACGAATACGTCGGATCAAGAGATCATGGAATGGACGCAGAGCATCATGCGTTGCCCTGAGGTCGGGATGCCGATATCGCTATGGCTGATCAGCGAGCAGAACAAGGATAAACAACCGTTTATTCGACGCAAATAAAAAAATCTGAAAAAACGACTCGTACAGCCTTATCACAATCCTTTTTTATAGCGAGAGTCATGCTGGTGTCGCATGTTTATTGTCAAATTCGGCGGTAGCGTTATCACCGAGAAAGCCAAGGACTGCTGTTTTAAACAAGAGATCATGGACGATCTCGCGGCGCAGGTGAAACGCGCAGGTAAAGAGATGATCCTTGTCCATGGCGCAGGCTCGTTCGGCCATATCCTTGCGAAACAGTACGATCTGGACAATGGCTTCAAGAAAAAAAACCAGCTGCAGGGGTTCGCATTGACTCACGCGCAGGTGCAGCGGCTCAACAACCTCGTGCTCGCGAGTCTTCAGAACCATGGCCTTGCCGCGGTATCGATCCCGCCGCATGCGATCATCATGCTTCGTAACCATAAGGTGTCACGATTTGACATAAGTGTTTTTGAACAGTACTTGAAACAAGGGTTCCTCCCGGTGACCTTCGGTGATGTCGCCCTCGATAAAACCCTAGGTTTTTCCATCTGCTCCGGCGATCTTCTCGTGGAGCTCCTCGCCGTTCAGTTCAAACCAGAAAAAGTGATTTTCGTGATGGATGAGGACGGGCTGTACACCGCGAACCCCAAAACCGATCCGGATGCCAGATTCATCGAGACAACATCCCTGAAAGAACTACGGACACTAGCGACCACGTCAAACAAACATGCGGACGTCACCAGAGGCATGGAAGGAAAATTACAGTCTATTCAGCGCATCGCACGCGTTGGGATTGACACAGTGCTGGTGAATGGGAATGTACATAACCGCTTATATGATACCTTGAAGGGAAAGAAAACGAAACACACATGCATTCTTGGGGAAGAACCATGAGTCAAACGGAGGAACGGAAGCGGGAGCACGTTCAAATCTCACTCAAAGAGAACGTGGCTTCCCATCATAACTACTGGGATGACGTCACCCTGTTCCATAACGCGTTACCCGAGATCAACGAAGAGGATGTCAATCTTTCAACGCAGCTGTTTCACAAGAAACTTGCTGCGCCGCTCATTATCTCCGGGATGACCGGCGGCTACGCCGAGGGACGCAAGATCAATGAGCATCTCGCGTCCGCAGCCGCGGCATTCCAGATCGGCATGGGCATAGGCTCCCAGCGGGCAGCCCTGGAGAACCAGAAGCTGGAGGAGACCTACAGCGTCATCAAAGAGTACGACATCCCGCTCAAGATCGCGAACATCGGCGCCTCGCAGATGGTACTGTGGGACAAACAGACCCTCCTACAGAACGCGGAGAAGATCGTCAACATGATCGATGCAGACGTGCTCGCGGTCTGCCTGAACTTCCTGCAGGAGGCAGTGCAACCCGAGGGTGAGGCACACGCGAAAGGATGTCTCGCGACCATAGAGATGCTAGCCCAGGAGTTCAGCCGACCCATCATTGTCAAAGAGAGCGGTGGCGGGATCTCCGGGAAAGTCGCTCACCTGCTCAAAAAAACAAAGATCGCAGGCATCGATGTCGGCGGGTGCGGCGGCACCTCGTTTTCCGCGGTCGAATACTACCGGGCGAAACTCAAGGGAGACATCCATAATATGCGAGTGGGTCAGACGTTCTGGGACTGGGGCATTCCAACCCCTATCTGTATCCTTGAGGTAGGGAAGACGACGAACTGGGAGCTACCGATCATCGCGACCGGCGGCATCCGTCATGGTCTTGATGTCGCGAAAGCCTTGGTGCTTGGGGCACACGCCGCAGGCATCGCGCATGCGCTCTTGAAACCAGCGGTGAAGGACAGCAAAACAACACAACTCGAGCTTGAGGTGATCATCAGGGAGTTACGGACTGCGATGTTCCTCGTTGGTGCTGATTCAGTCGAAAAACTATCGGACACGGAAGTGAAATTGAGCAATGACCTTAGAGAATGAACTCAGTAAAAAAACAACCTTGTTCAACACGTACTGGCAGAAGTACCTCACGACTGGCGTGCCACCCACCCTGTATCAGGCAGCCTGGCATCTGCCGCATGCCGGTGGGAAACGCGTGAGGCCTTTTCTTGCGCTTACCTCCTGCGAAAGCGTCGCGGGAGACGTAAGTGCAGCGCTGCCGTTTGCTGCGGCCCTTGAGCTGATGCACAACTTCACCTTGGTCCATGATGACATCATGGACCGGTCGGTGCTACGACGCAACTACCCCACGGTGCATGTGAAGTTCGGTGAACCGTCCGCGATCCTCGCAGGGGACCTCATGTTTGCGAAATCATTCGAGGCGCTGCTTGACACCTCCGTTGAGTACAAGACCTTCAAGGAACTGGAGCACTGGTTCGTCGCTTGTATCATCGGGATCTGCGAAGGCCAGCATCTCGACATGGAGTTCGAGCAGCGGACCACGGTCAGCGAGAAGGAGTATCTTGATATGATCAAGAAAAAAACCGCTGTCCTTTTTGAACTTTCCGCGAAAGGCGGCGCGCTCATCGGCGGCGGCACCCAACAAGAGATCGATGCCTTGTCGACCTACGGGACGTCACTGGGACTTGCCTTCCAGATCTGGGATGACTACCTGGACATGAGCAGCGACGCGCAGACCATAGGCAAGGACATCGGCAATGACATCAGGAACGGGAAGAAGACCATGATCGCGGTCCATTCACTATCACACGCTACCGGGAAGCAGAAGCAGCTCCTCGGGGACCTCTTCGGGAACCGGAAGGCTACCGACGCTGAGGTCAAAAAAGTGTTCGGCTGCTTCCGTGACCTTGGGTCCATTGAGTACGCACAACAACAAGCCTTTTTCTATGATACGCTAGCGAAGGACGCGCTTGGAGCCGTCCGTGATTCCAGTGCAAAGGAGCTTCTCAGTGATCTCGTTGATTATGCGATCCACAGGGAAAAATAACTATGTCGACGGAGATCATCAAGCGGGAGGCACGGAAGTTCGCGCTGCAGAACGCAGTCCTTTTTCATGGTACAGCAAATGAGAAGGCGGTCGCTGGCAAGGTCATTGCAGCGTTGAAAAAAGACGGTATCTCACCCGCGCAGATCTTGCCTGTTGTGAAGTCTGTGGTTCAAGAGGTCAATCGCCTCTCCGTTGAACAGCAGACCAAAGAGTTGGAGGCGCTCGCACCGGAGCTTCTGCAGAGAGAGAAGAAGGAGCGTGATTTCTCGCTTCCTGATCTACCGTTCGCGGAGAAAGGAAAGGTGGTGACGCGGTTCCCACCGGAGCCGAACGGGTACCTGCATATCGGGCATGCGAAGGCTGCCGTGATCGACTGCGAGTACGCGCGCTTGTATGACGGCAAGTTCATCCTCCGGTTCGATGACACGAACCCGGAGAACGCGCAGTTGGAGTTCTACGAGGCTCAGAAGGAGGACCTGCGATGGCTGGGCATTACATGGGACAGGGAATACCATACCTCCGACAACATTGAGACTCATTACCGGCTCGCGGAGCAGTTGATCCGTCAGGGTGACGCCTACGTTTGTCAGTGCACCTCTGAGGCGATCAAGGAGGGTAGGTTCAATTCCAGGGCCTGTCACTGTCGTGATGGGAACACTGGTGAGAAGGCGCTTGATTTGTGGCGTGGGATGCTTGCTGCCCCTGAGGTCGGTGGCATCCTGCGACTGCGAGGAGACATGGCGAGCGAGAACACCGCGATGCGGGACCCGACCTTGTTCCGGATGATCGAACAGCCGCATCCGTTGACCGGCGAGAAGTACCATGTGTGGCCGACGTATGATTTCGCTGGTGCGGTCGAGGACAGCCTGAGTGGGGTGACGCATCCGTTCCGCACCAAGGAGTACGAGCTGCGCGACCCGGTGTACTTCAAGATTCTGAGTCTCCTGAAGTTGCGTGAGCCGCATCTGATGGAGTTCTCACGGCTCTCCATCGAGGGAATGCCGGTGTCGAAACGCAAGATCAAACCGCTCATCGAAAAAGAGCTTGTCTCTGGTTTTGACGACCCTCGGCTGCCGACGCTGCGTGGACTGAAACGGCGCGGGATCGTCCCTGAGGCGATCAAGCAGTTCGTCCTGCAGCAGGGGTTCTCCAAGGTCGAGTCCGTGGTCGATTTCAGCCTGGTCGAGTCCGTGAACCGCAAGTACCTGGACCCGCGTGTGAAGCGGTACTATTACGTCCCAAGTCCGCGGCACCTTCTGGTCGATGATGCGCCGAAGAAGACCGTGAAGCTTCTCCTGCATCCTGACGCGTCCATGGGTGAGCGTACGGTCCATACCGGGACCTCGTTTTACATCCCACGAGAGGACGCGGGGAAAATGAAGGCAGACAGCGTCTTTCGCCTGAAGGGCCTTTACAACGTGAAGATCACTGGCACCGGGGATGACCTCACCGGGTCGTACGCAGGCGAGGAGCTTCTTGCGGATACCGCGAAGATACAATGGGTCACCGATGAGCATCTTCCTCTGAAGGTTCTCGTCCCTGGGCTTATTTTTAAAAACGATGCCTACAACCCGGATAGTCTGCATGAGATGAACGGGTACGCGGAGCACGCAGTGTCGACATTACCTGACGGCGAGATCGTGCAGTTCGAACGCGTGGGGTTCGTACGACTTGAGAGACAACAGAACAAGCTCGTTGGGATTTTCACCCATAAGTGATAGAGTTATCCTTGTTTGGTCAACGTCTCGGCCTCTCCACCGGCGACAGGGGTGAGTGTTAAGACCGTGTTATTGTTCGAAAATGAATAGTGGTACGTGCCTGGGTAGTAGGTATTGATGGCCAGCTTCCCGTTCTTGAGGTCCCATGTTCCGGGGATGTTGTGGATGCCTAAGGTTGTTGATGCGTAGGACCCGTTTTCGTAGAAGGTGACCGTGTCGGTGTAGTTGCTGCCGTCCATGGGATTTGTTTTTTCCTGGGTCACCCAGGTTCCGACGAATTTGTTCTTCTCGCTTAACGATTGTGTGCATCCACCAAAAACAAGAGTGGAAAGAACAAGGAAAATCGCAAGAATCACATACTGTTTATGCATGGTAGTACCATATCGTTTTATCAGATTTCATCCTTTCTCTTCATGATCACCCAACATCGCTCATAGGTTTTTTCTGGTGCCAATCGAACGGGCTTTAAGGTAAAGGTATTTAAGTCTCTTTTCGATTTCTTATCCTAATCGGGATGCAACAAACTAAGGATGGGAAACACATGCGGTCTCTTAATATCATCATGGCGATAGTAGGTCTCTTTTTTGTCATCGCTGTCAATAACGGTGCTGCGGCACCAAATCTCGAGCAGGTGGACTTCAGCACCACGACGCTTGCGGTCATCATCACCGTGGTCGCGCTCATCCTTGCATTTTTCTTTCTCATGGGCGGCGTGAAGTACGTCACCCCTGAGAACGTGCTCGACACCGAGGTACGAAAACACCTATACGACTACATCAACGAGTACCCAGGCAGCCACCTGCGTGAGATCGCCCGGGAGATGGATCTGAAGCCGAGCAACGCAGCCTGGCATCTCAGGAAACTCGAACAGACTAACCTTGTCCGGAGTAGAAGCATCGGCGGCAAGAAGGTGTACTACCTCGTGGAAGGAGGCATGGAGGCGAAGCAGCGAGCGATCTCGGAGTCGATTCTGCGCAACAAGAACGCCCGCGACATCCTTGGGTACCTCACGGACCACCCCGGCAAGCACCTCCTAGAAATCGCGCACGCGCTCAACATCAACCACCATGTGGTACGCTGGCATCTCAACAAGATGTACGAGGCGGAGCTCGTCGAAGGAGACACCATGAACTCCGCGTACCCGGTGTACTACCCCACGGAAATCGGACGACAAACCATGGAGACCTATCACGAGTTCCTGAAAATAGTACCAGAAAACGTTGCCTAGATCCTGCCGACGTCGACGACCTCGACGCTGTCGACCTTCTTGATTTTCTCAAGTTTCTCGACGATGGGATCAAGCCCGCCCGCGGTGTCAGGCACCGCGATCGTCACATCAAGACCGCGCAAGCCGAACGCGATCTCTTTGACTTCGACGCGTCCGAGTCGCACAGGTTTTTGCACGACTTTTTTCACTTCTTCAGAAATCGCATCCATATCTTTATCGGTGACGACGCCACCGGGCATCAAACGTATCAGTGCAATGACTTCCCCCATGTTGGTAACCTCCAGTTATGGTCCTCGGAACCCGCATTTCGGGCAGACGTACACGACGCTTTGCTCCCTGCAGTTCGAGCACCGTCCGATCACGGTCGCACAGGTCGGGCAGGGGAACGTTGTGGATCCTTGCTCAAGTAACCCTTTTCCGCATGAAATGCATCGGTCAGCTCTTTTCATAGGAGAGGCTGTATACACTCCTTATTTTTAAAGATGACGCCTATCGTTGCCAAAAATTCAAGAAAAAACAGACCAAGCGATTATTTTAAGAACAGAGACAAATTTTTTAAAAAGAAATTATGAAATAATTTGAATTAGAAAATATAATAACACAGAAGTTTTTTCAATACGAATTTGATCTTGACAATAACCGTCTGAGGCAGTGTAACCTATCGTTTTTATTTTTATATCCGGGTCATGAACTAAGTAAGGTCTACCTAATACCCATGTCCAACTAAAAGGAGGCTGACGATCGATTTTTTTTAATTTATTATCAATATAGAAGGCCACATGCGTAATATTTTTACTTCCTAATACTGTAATGGTTAATTTTCCGACAACTCCGATAAATACTGGTGGTAAGGAAGGAACTGTTTCCTTGTCAAAGGTATAATCCAATCCATTCTTTGGTCTGGAAATAAATACCCAGGGACCTGGTTTTCTAAGAAATAAGCGGACGACTCCTTGAACACCACCTGTAATAAAATCAGTTCGATTATCCTTATTGAAATCGCCAATTACAATATCTCCGACGCTCAGATCATCACCATAGCCTTCAGGACTATCAGGTAATTGACCTAAGTAAAGTCGATCCCATTTTCTTGAGTAGTTATGTAACAAATACAGATTGTCAAACAAACCGACTAAAAATTCTATTTTTCCGTCATCATCAAAGTCAAATGATTGGATGGAACATGCACCGTATGAGGTATTAAAATCATACAAAATTTCTCCAGAGTCATGGTCAAAACAAGAGGGCAGACCATTATTTCTTTTTAGAAATATTGTCCCATTCATATTGGAAACAAAGAAATCAATGTGATTGTCATGGTCAATATCAGCCAAAGTTAGTCCCCAGCTTAGATCGCCGAAATCATAAATAATGCCTTCACTTGTGAAATTACCAGCACCATTGTTCAAATAAAACTCAACCTTCCCACTATTGTCTCCGACAAGCAGGTCTAAATCCCCATCATTATCAAAATCTGCAGTGGTGACAGCTGGATTTATTCTTCCTTCAGGATCATAAGGAATGCCAGAGCCCCGCCTCGCAATTATACTTACATTTATAAACGTATTATCTCCATTGTTGTATAGTAGGCTTGTAATACCATAGACGTTGATACTCCCGTTTTGTTCATCATAAGTAAAAATAAAGTCGATGTCTCCATCCTTGTCATAATCTCCGGAATCCAAATCGTTGATATATTCATGGAAAGTAAAGACGTCTACTTTTGTGAAATGAGCTTTTCCATCATTGTAAAAAATAGAAATAGTCGAATACACAAAGGGACTTGTAGCAGAGGATACTGCAAAATCGATGTTCCCGTCATTATTAAAATCATTTGTTGTGCAGCCCCACGCAGTTTGGCCAAAGTATTGAAGGTCACTGACATTATACCAGGACCGATTGTAAATATCATTCTGATCAGTATAAAATTCATTTACGTTTGATAACTGCTGAGATAATGAATTATTCTCTTTGAGAGCTGATACAATATTGTAGATGTTTTTTTCTGTCTTAAGCCCACATTGAATATTTTCCGCTAAACATGAAGTCACCAATAGAGAAATGATGAAAAAGGAAATGGTTAATTTTATTAATAATTTCATTGTCATAACATTTTCTTTTCCCCTTTAAGATTTCAGCTTCAATTAATGATTTTCTATTTATGAAAGTATATTTTGTAGTATTTATAATTATGGTTTAAAATCTAATGATTGATCTATAAAAGATATTATGTGATGGTATGCTAATCTCCGCGAATGGTTGGTGAACAAAAAACCTTATGTTCCTGAAATGTTTACTGGCCTCAATCTTGTGACACGATGAAAAAACTCCCCCTGAGTAAATACCTGCAAACCGTGCGCTACGCCGCAGCAAACTACCTGGCACGAGAAAGCATCTACCCGTTCTACGCATCCTTCAAAGTCACCCATATCTGCAGCCTCAAATGCGACTTCTGCAATGTCTGGAAAGAGAAAACACCCGACCTCTCAACCAAGGATGCCTGTAGAGTCATCGACAACATCGCCCAGTCAAGCATCATCGTGCTTTCCCTTGAGGGCGGCGACCCGCTCGTCCGAAAGGACCTCGGGGAGATCCTCAAGCACGCCTCCCAGAAACCCTTCTACCTGTTCTTCACCACCAACGGGCATCTCCTCGACAAACGGCCCATGACCGAGTACGGGAAATACATCGACTACCTGCATATCAGCATCGACGAGGGCCATGGGAACCTCGCGTTCTTCGACCGGCTCCCTGAGTTCCAAAGCTACGGACCAGAGATCTGCATCCAGATCGTGGTCACCAAGGACACCCTGTCCGCGCTTGAGGCGAAAGTCAAACGAGTGTACGAGATGAACGCACGAACCGTCGTGATGCCAGCATGCCATCTTGACAACACCGATGACTACTACCCAGACCCAGAGAAGTTCCGTGATGAAATTATCAGGCTCAAGAAGAAATATCCGAACACGATCACCACCCCGAGAGGATTCCTTGACAACATCAACAAGGAGCACGGCTGCTCCACGTCCTCGGTCATCATCGACTCGGACGGGGGCCTGTTCTACCCATGCCGCACCGTCGGCGAGCATCTGTATAATTTCACCCAAGGCTCGTTCATGGAGTTCCTCAAAACATCGGAGGCACAAACGGCGCGGCGTGCCATGAGCGACTGCGCACGCAACTGTGGGTGGTACCAGTACTTCGCGACCGACGTGTTCGCCTCGCCACGCTCGCTGTACTCTTCGCTGAGCCCGTACCTCCTCAAATAGACCATTGTTCATCGAGGATAACTCTTATGTAGCGAGCAGGGGATATCGAGCATTGTTTCTATGAACATCCTCTTCACTACAGAATCGTACTATCCGATTATCGACGGTGGGGCTGTCGCACAGCACCGCATCGTCCATGCACTCATCAGCAGAGGTCATGACGTGCGTGTGATCGCTCCAGGCTTCTCGTTTTCAAACACCAAAGAGGATGACAAAGGCTCAACGATTTACCGCCCGCGGGCATTCACGCTTCCGTTTTACATGAACAACAAATACCATGTGGCGCCCTTCCCATTTTTCTATGTGAAGCGCGTCATCGACGAGTTCCAGCCTGACGTGGTCAACGTCTGCTCACCGTATCCCAACAGCCTCTGTGCGATGCTGATCGCAAAGAAAGGGGGCATCCCGGTCATCGGTTCGATCCATATCCTCCCGGAGAACATCCTTGCTCCTTTCTTCGACACCGCTTGGTACAACACCATGGTGAAGTACACCTGGCGGTACCTCATCTGGTTCTACAACCGTGTCGACTGGGCGACCGTCCCCACTGAGACCGGCGCTGCCATGTACATTCAGCGTGGCCTCCATGTGCCGGTCACCGCCATCTCAAACGGGGTGGACACCACCCTGTTCAATCCGAAGAACAAGGGGGAGTACCTCAGGAAACGCTTCAGGCTTCCTGAGAAACCCTTGGTCCTGTACAGCGGGAGGATGAACCAGGAGAAAAACGTGGACGTCCTCATCAGGGCGATCCCTCAAGTCCTTGCACAGGTTGATGCGCACTTCCTATTCTGCGGCTCCGGCGGGCTGAAACCAGACCTGATAAAACTCACCAAGGACCTCCATGTCTCCGATCATACCACGTTCATCGAGTTCCTCGACTGGGCTGACTACCCGAACGTGTACGCGCTCGCTGACCTCTTTGTCATGCCAGCGGAATCAGAGCTGCAAAGCATCGTGACCCTCGAGGCGATTGCCTCTGGTGTACCAGCAGTTGTTGTGAATAAAGGTGCGGTCCCCGAGCTTGTGAGCAACGACAATGGGCTCGTCTTTGAACCGAAAAACAGCGAGCAGCTTGCTGCCCACATCATCAGTGTGCTCTCTGATAAAAAACGCAGGGACGCTATGCGGAAGCGCTGTCTAGCGCTTGCGAAGAAACATGCGATGAACTCCGTCGGTGCACAATACGAACAGGTGTACGACCAGGTCCTTGAGAAACAACATTTTTAGAACAGTTATTTGCGAACGGGATGCATGGCGATGTACGACCAGTTCACCCGGTAGACTTCAGCCCAGTGGGTCTCCTCCCCGTTCCGGTTCATGGTCGCGTTCCGGTACACAAGCTCGAACGGTTCCTCTTTGAACTTCAGGTACGACTCGTTGGTCATGTACGTGCTCCAGAGGACTCGTACGTTCACGGATGTGTCGCGCATCACGTCATCGATGAGTACGTAAGTCACGCGGCTGCGGTTGTTCATAGGTTTGAATTCAGGGAGGCATTCTTTCCATGTCCAGCAGACCCAGGTTCTATTGGTGTCTTCGAAGGTCGCATTGATTCCGTCCGCCCAGAGCATCTTGGAGAGGCGAAGATCTGTCGCGACCACGGTCGTGTTCCCGGTACAATTATCCTGGATCCACTGCATCGCGTTCACGGTCGAGACAGGGATGCTTTCATCCATCCAGTCCAGCGAGTTATACACGGGGTACACCGCGACCGCGTTGGAGATCACGAGCGCACACACCACGAACGCAAACACCCCTTGAAGGTAGGGGGTCGGCACCTGTTTCGTAAGCGAGAATGATGCATGAGGCCGCTTCTCCCTGAAGAAATACATGATGCCTGCTGCCGCAAGAACGCAGGCGGGGATTGAGAGATACTCGATGTGACGGTCTGGGAAAAGCGTGCTATTCACGGTGAACAGGGAATACAAAAGCGATGTGAGGATTGCGCAGAACCAAGCCTGGAAGAACCAGCGGTTCTCCACATGCCTGAGGTACTCCACGCCCATGCTGCCGAACCCGACGAACAGTACGATGGGGATCGAATATACAATGGACAGTGGTTTCATGCGGATCCCGCTGATTGGGAAGTTTACAAACAGGAACACGATTTCAGCGGAGAGCATTACTGTTACACCGATTACGAAATACAAGAGTGCTCGTCTGTGCGAGCCAGATTGCTTGAAAGGAACGTGGTTCCGGAACCGTTCGAGGAATGACGGGCGGTATTTTTTTTCTAACGCAATGCCACCCAGCGCGCCATAGAACAGGAGATAGAAACAGAGGATGACAAGTGGCGGTGAGAACGGGGTTCCTTTCCCCATGAAGATCGAAAACACCGGGGTCGCGACCAGCATCCAGTATGTGAACGCGAGTGCGGAGGCGGCTGTGGCGTACGCGATCTCCCGACGTAAGCTGCGAAGATCTGCATGAAGGCTTTTGATGACGACGATGAACACGACGCTGATGAGGAAGAAATAGGTGGTGAGATGATGGGACATGACGAGGAGTACCGTTGAGGCGAGCAGCGGGATGAGGTATTTTTTGTTCTGCGAGTACTTCAGATACAGGAAGACCGACAGCATCATGAAGAAATGGCCGACGGTGAGGGGTGCAGCATGGCTTGTCTGGTAGACATGGACCGGGAACACCGCGAGGAACGCGGAGGCAAGGAGCGCAAGGTCGCGTCGTTTCGTGAGTTCATAAACGATGAAATAGAAAATAAAGACGGTGAGCCCGCCGATGATCGGTGCGATTTTTGGCATGAGCCACAGGAGGTTGAGTCCGGTGAACCAGTGGCTCATAGCGGAAATGACATAGAGCACTGGGAAGAAGTTGTACATGCCGCCCCATCCGTTGTACGGGATGAACAGCTGCTGGCTGTGGACCATACGCGAGGTGAGCCCGTAGTAGATTCCGAAGTCGCCGCCCCATGCCGCGTTTGTCCAGGCTGGGATGGAACGGACCCCGATAGCGAGTACCGTGACAAGGATCAACAAGAAGTACCATGATGTGAAGAATGTTGTTTTCTTTCCTTCCATGAACGGGATGTTCCTCTCTTCATGGGTATAATCGGCGCTGTATTTAAAAGTCATTATCGTATAGATTATGTTGCATCTGTGATGAGTCGCAGGATGGTTTCGACGGTTTTGTTCACGTCGCAGTCGCGGGTGACCCCTGTTTTTTGTTTTGCCACCTGGACATCTGACTTGAGGGAGACAGCATCCTGTGTCACCGAGTAGAACGTCCCGAGGCTGTTATGGTACTTGGAGAGGTATTCCTGCTCGATCTGGCCTGGGGTCGGGATGAGAAGCGCCTTGGTGCCGATGACCGCGAGGTCCATGATCGTGGAGTACCCTGAGCGTGAGATGACGAGGTGTGCCCGGTTGAGGAGATCCTCCCGTAGGTCTTTGTTCACGAACGAGTACTTGGTGAAGTGTTTTTGTTTCGTCACCGAGCGTGCCTCTGCCTTGCCGAGGGTCACCACGATGGTTCCTTCGAGGTCCTGTGCCTGCGTCATGAGCTTGTCTTCAAGGTAGCTTCGCTGCGGCTCTGGCCCTGAAATGGAGATGAGGTAGTCGATGTCTTTTTTCAGTCGTCGTTTCCGAAAGTCGGAAAGCACGCCGACATAATGGAGTCTGTCTTCCTGGATTCTCCGTAAATGGTGGGAGAGGTCGCCTGAGAGGTTATCATCCTTATAATCTGGGACGAGAACGGTTCCGAAGCGTTTGAAAAAGAACATGTTGAAGCGCTCCATGGTTCGTTCGAACATCCTGATGCGTAATGGGTTCATGATGCGCATCTGGTGTGACATGAAAATGGACGGGATCTTCTTGCTGTACATGTCGTACCTTGCGTCCGAGAAGATGCAGTCATAGTGCGACTTTCTTAGGATTTTCTGGAGCTCGGCGAGTCCGTCCTCGATGCGTTTGATGAAGACCGGCCAGTACACCATGCTTTTTGCGATGAACTGCCTCGTGTTCTCTGACACCAGCATCGGGTAGTCAGGGATGTCCGCGTAATGGACCGCTTCCCCGAGTTCCTTTCGGAGCACCTCGAGGGACCTGCCGTTTGAAATGACGGTCACCTCGTTGTGTTCGCTCACAAGCGCGCGTATCACGGGGAGCGACCGGGTGGCATGGCCAAGGCCCCAGGAGCAGACAGCGTAGATGATCTTCATCGGAGTGTCGTATTTCGCAGGATGTTAAATAGATACCGAAAAGACTAATTTTTATAGCTGAAACGCGATGTCGCTTGGGGATCGCATGAACTGGAGAGAAAAGTTGCTTTCGGCCACGCATACGAACAATAGTCTACTGTGTGTTGGTCTTGATTCTGATCTTGAGAAGATACCGGGATTTATGAAGGAATCTTCGAAAAATCCTCTGTTGGATTTCAACAAGGCGATTGTTGATGCGACCAAGGACTTGGTGTGCGCGTATAAGTTGAACATGGCGTTTTATGAGGCCGCTGGAAAGAAAGGGTTTGAAGCACTGGAGAAAACAGTTCAGTTCATTCCCAAGTCTATTTTTATTATTATAGATGGGAAACGCAACGATATCGGCAATACCGCGCAGAAATACGCGCAGTCGCTGTTTGACACGTTCAAGGCGGACGCGGTGACCGTGAACCCGTACCTGGGGAAAGACGGGGTCGCCCCGTTCTTAGAGTATAAGGAGAAATGCAGTTTCATTTTGTGTCGGACGTCGAATCCTTCCGCGCATGACTTCCAGGATCTCAATGTGGACGGCAAGCTCATGTACCAGATCGTGGCGCAGAAGATCCGTGAGTGGAACACGAACGAGAACTGCGGTGCCGTGGTCGGCGCGACGTACCCCGAGGAGCTCGAGGCGGTCCGCTCCATTCTTGGCGAGTCCATACCCATTCTTATCCCTGGCGTGGGGAAACAAGGAGGGGATGTGGGAAAAACTGTTATCAATGGTACGAATTCGAAGAAGGAACTAGCGATCATCAACTCCTCCCGTGAGATTCTTTTCGCGAGCGATAAAGAAGATTTCGCGCAGCATGCGAGGATGAAGGCGGAGTCGCTGCGGAATGAAATCAATACATTCCGATAACAGAGGATATCATTCTCGTACTATTGGTTTCTGAAAAAATTAATTGTTGCTTGGATGTTGTTCTTCATGATTTACGGCTCATTGGCCAAAGAAATGTCGCAGGATTGGAAACGCGTTTAGGAACTTTTCGAACAGCCAATTAAGGAATCGGAAATGTGGTGGTTCATAGGATAAGGGCATGGTGACTTGGAGTGCTCCCCAAGCACTTTTCCATCCGTGGACATCTCTGGCTTGGCACCTGATTGTGTATGTTTCTTGTTGTGTCCATGTATGGGACATGTTGATTACTTCGCCGGATTGGTACGGCCCAAGCCAACCAGTGCTCGAACCATCGCCCCAGGAAATCCAATATTCCACGGTATCGTTCTCTGGGTCCGTGGTGACGAAGGTATAGGTGTACTCGTGTCTGATGTGTCCCTGGGACGAACCATGTATCAGCGGAGTGTCTGGTGGGGTGTTAATTAGTACGGTCGTGGAATCCGAGGATGAATTCCCTTCGCTATCCGTGGCAGTCAAGGTGATATTATAGAGTCCGGGCTGCGTGTATGCATGGGTCGGATTCTTGGTTGTCGATGTGTTCTCATCGCCGAACGACCATAGATAACTGTAAGGTGGTTCTCCGCCGAGCACGTTACATTGGAATTGAACAAGGGTGTTGGGTTCTCCCGAGTAGGGTCCACCGATATCAACATCAATCGGTCCTTGGCTGAACGCGCATAGATAACCGGAACTTGTTGTAAAACCTGATGCGCAACCGATATAGATGGTACCGTCGCTTGCGATGGCCGGCGAGGATCGTACCCAATCGTCAGCGATTCTCTTCCGCCATTGTTCCGTCCCGTTCGGGTTTATCGCGACAATGTTACCGCCTGATCCCTGGCCGATAAATGTTCCAACATAGATTGTCCCATCAGCTGAGATTGCTGGTGAACAATGATCATTATATTCACTCGATGATCCAAAAGTATACTTCCATCGCACGGTCCCGTTTGGATACAATGCATAAATAACGTCCCCAGCAACATACAAGGTGCCGTCGGAGGCGATTGTGACGGCGTTGCATCCGCTGCCGCCGTATCCGAAACTCCATTTTAGCGTCCCGTCCGGGTTGAGGGCGTACATGGTGTTGTCGAACGCGGTGAAATAGATTGTCCCGTCCGAGGCGATACTCGGGTGTGATTTTATCCAATCCCCGGTGAGGAATCGCCATTTCAGCGTCCCGTCCGGGTTCATGGCATAAAGATAGTGATCAGATGATCCGATATAGATCGTTCCGTCAGGTCCGATTGCAGGATCCGAGGCTATCCATCCAGTTAGGTACCTCCATTTCAGAGCGCCATCTGGGTTCAGAGCATATATATAACCACCACTATCCGCCATCGTCCCAAAATAAATAGTCCCATCAGGTGCAATAGCCGGTGATGAACAGATTGTTGGAGCCATACCCGGAAGAAGATATTGCCAGCGTAAACTCCCATTAGGGTTCACTGCGTAAAAATTTCCTTCAAAGTCACCGACATAGATCGTTCCGTCTTCAGCAATTGCAGGTGTTGACCAGACCCAAATATCTAGCAGTTGATACCGCCATTTCAAAGTTCCGTTAGGGTTCAATGCATAGAGGCAAGTTGGATAAATTTTATCACCGAAATAAATCGTGCCGTCTTTAGCAATGACTGGTCCGCCATCAACCACTCCGCATTGGAATTGCCAGATCTCCGCGCCATGATTGCTAGCGGTGCTGTACGGGCTTTGACTTGTGTGATGCAGATCATGGCAGGACGTTGGCCATGACGAGTTCATCGGCCCACCGACAGGCAAGACAGGGCTACTCCCATTATCGCTAACGTTCGTGTAATAAGTGGTTTGTGGTACTTGAGTTCTTAATTGTTTTGACGATGAATGCATACTTAACTCAGCAAATTTAAGATGATCCTCAAAATATCTGTCCTTCGCCCCTTCCTTTGGCTCCGTTACAGATGAGATTACAGTGGTTGGAATGACTGATGGAATCAGAAACAGAGCCATGATGCCGTATATAAGTACGATTCTGGAGCAGTCCTTTATTATATCTATTACCTCCTTATGAAATAAATATTGTTCGCCTGTTATTAAAAGTTATTCATTACCATCTTTTACTAATAAATGTTGACCGTTTTTCATTTATATTATAAGGGCGAAACCTTAATGAATCCGCTCGTGTATGGTTTTCCTATCCTTGATACGAAGATCTCCATGATACCATGATTGGAGAAGCAAGTTCAAGGTGACAGTTGATGCCGATTAGGGTCCCTGTGCGATCTATACGACGTCATGTCAAGAGGTGAACAACAGGATAACCTCGGTATCATACAACTGTCGCGAGAAGCGCTGCAGTGCCCTCCCGCTGCTGCTTACTGTGGAGGATGCTGCGTCACCACACCCAACACCTCTTAGACGCGTGTTGGGTGACAGCGACAATCTCAAGACCCATGCGGCATGTCAACTTCTTCCGTGTCACAATTATTCAGATACTATTATATCTAGAGAAACGATACTCTTTTTAACAAAAATCACAGGAAATCGGAGGTTCATTCATTCGTGCATGCGAGAAAAAGTACTCTAAAAAAAGCGAAAAGCTTATAATTTAGAGGTAGGTTTAACGGCTAAAAAATTAGAAATCAGAATAAAAAATTACAAATTAGAGAAATTTAGCAAAAGAGGAAAAGTATTTGGGAGTAGATTATTCTCCATAAAGAAACATAATGCCATTGGTGAGGAAGCAGGATAATGAAAATCGCGATGATCGGCTGGGAATATCCCCCATTCAAGGTGGGAGGCTTAGGGACCCATTGTTATGGGCTGACTCATGGCCTCGCCGACAAGGACGTGCACATCGACTTCTACATGCCGAAGTTACGACAAAAAGTCAACAGTGACAACAAGAACATCCGCATCATCGAGGTCGGGGAATCTGAGGTGCACCCGTACGACCGGCCTGATGACAAGGAGCTTGGCGGGAAGTTCTTCGACGCGGTGTACCGGTACAACGATCTGCTCGTGCAGCGGGTGAAAGGGAAGTACGACCTCATCCACTGCCATGACTGGCTTACCATGAAGGCAGCGGTCGCATTGAAACAGAAACTCGGAATCCCTCTGGTCCTCACCGTGCATTCCACCGAGTACGACCGCGCTGGCTGGCTGTACCCGAACCAATGGTTCATCGACATCGAAAAAGAAGGGATGCAGAACGCGGACCGCATCATCGCGGTGAGCGAGTTCACGAAAAAAGTCGTCGTGGAGAAGTACGGCATCAACCCTGACAAGATCACCGTGGTTCATAATGCAGTGTACCCCATTGGCGAAGGAGAGAAACGCAACCTCGTGCTCTTCCTTGGGCGTCTCACGATTCAGAAAGGTCCTGAGTTTTTCTTGAAAGCGGCACGCAAGGTGCTCGACTATGAGGATGCCCGGTTCGTGGTCGCTGGGCAAGGCGACATGCTACCGAAACTCATCGACCAGGCGGTGCATCTCGGCATCTCCAACAAGGTGATCTTCACAGGCAAACTCACGGAAGAAGAGGTCCGCCATATCTACAAGATCTCCAGCATCTACGTCATGCCGTCCGTGAGCGAACCCTTCGGCATCACCGCGCTTGAGGCGATCTCTGCTGGCACACCCACGATCGTGTCGAAAAGCGCGGGTGTCTCCGAGGTGCTGAAGAACTGTTTCAAGGTTGATTTCTGGGATACAGACGAGATGGCAAACAAGATCATCGCCCTGCTGCGGTATCAGCCGTTGTATGCCACCATGGGGCAAAGTTCAAAAAGGGAAGTGCAGTTATTTACCTGGGACCGTGTTGCGGAAAGGACGCTAGCGGTCTACCGGGGTCTAACATAACATGCCGTCGATTTGTTTTTACTTCGAGGTGCACCAACCGGTGCGACTGAACCATTTCTCCGTTTTTAACATCGGGACGAACAGGGATACGGAGACAACCTATTTTAACCATCAGCTGAACCGCAAGATCTTCGAGAAGGTCGCGCACAAATGCTACCTTCCCACGAACAACCTCATACTTGAGCTGATCCGTAAGCATGACGGGAAATTCAGGGTCTCCTACAGCCTCACCGGGACCTTCATCGAGTATTGTGAGCGGTACCTGCCTGAGGTCATCGACAGCTTCAAGGAGCTGTTTAAGACTGGTGCAGTCGACCTGATCGAGGAGACGTACTTCCACTCGCTGTCATCGCTGTACGATGACATGGACGAGTTCGAAGACCAGGTGCAGATGCACCGGCAGATGATCAAACGGCTCTTCAACTACAAGCCCAAGGTGTTCCGGAACACCGAGGCGATCTACGACAACAGGATCGCGCGCAAGGTCGCGGACTTGGGATACAAGGGGATCATCACCGAGGGTGCGGAAAAGATCCTCGGGTGGCGCTCGCCGAACTTCGTGTATAAGCCAGTGAACGCGAACCTCAAGGTACTCCTGCGGAACTACAAGCTTTCCGATGATGTCGGGTTCAGGTTCTCCGCGCGCAACTGGTCAGGGTTCCCGCTCACAGCGGACAAGTACGCGAACTGGATGTCGAACTCCTTCGGCGATGTCATTAACCTGTTCATGGACTATGAGACCTTCGGGGAGCATCAATGGGCTGATACCGGTATTTTCGATTTCCTCCGGCATCTCCCTGGGGAAGTCTTCAAACACGACAACCTTGATTTCGCGACCGTAAGCGAGGCAGTGGAACGGTACACACCGGTCGGCGAGGTCGACGTCCCCTGGGCGATCAGCTGGGCGGACGAGGACCGAAACGTCTCCACGTGGCTCGGCAACGACATGCAGATTGCCTGCTTCAACGAGCTTAAGGACATCGGCAGGAAACTGAAGCGGAAAGGAGACCAGGACCTCCTCTATATCTGGAGGTTGCTCCAGACCTCGGACCATCTCTACTATATCTCAACGAAGGGTTTTGAGGACGGCACAGTCCACGCGTACTTCAGCCCGTACGACATCCCGTACGATGGGTTTATTAACTACATGAACATCCTGCAGGATTTAAAAGAAAAAGCAGAAGCACGGTGAGGAGACCCAACGTACCATGAAGATCGTACATTTTTCTTGGGAGTACCCGCCAGTGATTTACGGCGGGCTCGGTACCTTTGCGACCGAGATCTCCAAAAAACAGGCTGATGCCGGCCATGACGTCACCGTGTTTTCCCTCAACCGGGATAACGCGCTAGCGACCTCGGACCGTATCAACGGCGTCGAGGTGTACCGGCCCAAAACCCTTGATCTGAGCAAACCCTTCTACCTGTGCGTCGACCATGATCTGCGATCCTGGGGTCCGTACTTCAAGTTCTTCGCTGACGTGCTCAGCTACAACATCATCTCTGCATCACAATTGGTGAACTCGCTCGTGCGCAAGAACGGGCGTTCGTTTTCCCTCATCGATGCCCATGACTGGCTCGGCATCATGGGAGGCATGGTCGTACAAAAGGAGCTTGATATCCCGTTAGTCTTCCATGTCCATTCCACTGAGGTCGGCAGGTCCATCGGACGCGGGTCCCACACGATCAAGGACATCGAGTACGAGGGTGGTCAGACCGCGGACTTAATCATCACAGTGTCCAACGCGATGAGCGACGAGCTGGTGAAACTAGGGTTCCCTCAGGATAAGATCCGCCCATGTTGGAACGGCGTCGACCCGGTGAAGTACGACCCGGCCGCGATCAAACCAGAGGAACGTTCAGCGATGCGGCGGCGGTACGGCATCCAGGATGATGAGACGCTGTTGTTTTTCATCGGCCGTCTCGTGACCGTGAAAGGCGTGGATAAGCTTGTGCGGGCGATGCCCATGGTGCTCAAGGAATTCCCCCGCACGAAACTCGTGATCCTCGGGATCGGGGACTTGGAGCAGGAACTGCGGTCGCTCGCTGACAGCCTCGGGATACGGGACCATGTGATCCTACGGACGGAGTTCGTCAGCGAGCAGGAACGCATCCAGCATTACGCGGCTTCGGACGTCGTGGTGCTGCCTTCGTTGTATGAGCCGTTTGGTATCGTCTGCACCGAAGCGATGTCCATGGCGAAACCCGTGGTCGTCGGCGCACGAGGCACCAACGGGATGCGCGAACAGATCGCCCCGAGCGGTGACATGCAGTGCGGCATCCACATCAACCCCTTCGACCCGAAGGACGTCGCCTGGGGCATCATCCAGGTCCTCCAGCTTCCTGACAAAGGCGCCCAATGGGGGAAGAATGGGCGGCAACGAGTGCATGAGAAATTCACCTGGGATGCGGTCCTACAGCGCACACTTACCGTCTACGAAGAATTATTACGATAAGTTTTTTTTCCCGAAGATGTTACGCTTACGCAAGGGAGCATCACCTGTGCGAGAATGGATTGTCACCAACGGTCTCGGAAGTTACGCGTCACTGACCCATTCTCATGAGACCACAAGCAAGTTCCATGGGCTGCTTATCGCAAGCCTTGAGCCGCCGACGAAACGCTGGATGTTCGTCTCCAACATCGCTGACAGAATTCACCTGGACAATCGCGTGTACTCCAGGCTGGATATGAAAGGGACCTTCTCATTCGATTTCTTCCCATCGCTCACCTACACAGCGAAAGGAGTCAGCATCAAAAAAACGTTCTTCATGGACTATGAGAAGAACACGACCTTCATCAAATACGCGATTCAGACAGACAAACCCTTGACCGTCACACACATCCCGACGATCAACTCCCGTCATTTTTACGACACCACCTCCCCGGGTCATGTCGCGTTCACGCAACATGAAATCCCGCATGGTGTCATCATCTACCCGAGTAATATCAACAGGAAACTCACGATCCTTCTTTCCGATGCGCAGTACACCCCTGACGGGTACTGGGAGGAGCTGTACTATAAAAAAGACCGGGATCGGCGTGACGCCTGGCGTGACCATAACTTCCACATCGGCGAGTTCGAAAAAAACATCGCACGCTCCACCGAATACTATCTCACCCTCACGGTTGAACCAGAGCACGAGCACGACCCTATCGCGGCCTATCAACGGGAGCTCAAAAGAAAACAAGAGCTGCTTGCCCTCGCCCAGCTTCCAAAGGAGCACGAGAAACTGGTGCTTGCCGCTGACACCTTCGTCGTTCGCAAAGGCACCGAGAAATCCATCGTCGCCGGATATCATTGGTTCAGCGATTGGGGACGAGACACCCTCATCTCGTTACCTGGCATCACCTTGGTCACGAAGCGATTTACGGATGCGAAGCAAATCCTATTAAGTTATGGGAAGTTCTGTAAGAAAGGACTGATTCCAAATCTGTTCGGTGAGCGCAATGCGCAACCTGTGTACAACACGGTCGATGCAGCGCTCTGGTTCATTGACCGGGTGTACCAGTACCTCACCTACACCAACGACCTTGCCCTCGTCGAGGCGCTCTGGCCGGTGCTGCAGTCCATCATCGAAGGCTACACCCACGGTACCGAATACGGCATCCACATGGACAGTGACTTCCTCATCAGCCACGGTCCTGGCCTCACCTGGATGGATGTGAAGATCGGTGAGTACTACCCGACGCCACGCTCAAAAAAGGCTGTGGAGATCCAGGCGCTCTGGTACAACGATCTGATGATCATGGGTACGCTTGCCAGGCTCTTGAAAAAACATGATCACTACAGCGAACTAGCAGCAAGCGTCAAGCAAAGCTTCCAGAAACTCTATCATCAGCAGTACGACGTAGTCGACGCCAGGGACCTGTCGATGCGCCCGAACCAGATCTTCCTTGCCTCCCTTGATTTCCTGATGATCGACCATCGGCTTCAGGAGAAGATCGTCGATGACGTGCTCTCCCAGCTTGTGACCATCTTCGGGTTACGAACCCTGTCATCACAAGATTCCCGGTACAAAGGGACGTACTTCGGGGACTACAACAAGGACCTCGCGTACCACAACGGCACGGTCTGGCCATGGCTGCTCGGGCCGTTCATCAAGGCGTTTGTACGAATGAAGAACCAGGAGCTTGCATGGCGACAGTACGCGTACACCCATTTCTTGCAGCCTATGTTTGATGTGTTCGGCGAGAAATGGGACGGCTCCGTGTATGAGATCTTCGACGGCGATCCGCCGTTCGCCCCGCAGGGATGCATTACGCAGGCATGGAGCGTCGCAGAAATCCTGCGAGCCTGGGTGGAAGACGTTGAAGGCATCCAGCCGCCCTACAAAAACCTGGTCTCACATGAAGTACGCGTTTAGCACGTACTGCTCGATCATCCGGTTGGTGTTGAAAAACGAGGCGTTGATTGCGATGCAGCTGCGCATCGTCCGGATCCAGTTGTCCCGATCTTTGTAAAACTTCGGGATGATCCAGGTTTCTAGTTTGTTATAAAGATCGGCACGGTCGCTGTCGTCATCGGATTCTCGTTCATTTGATCTCCTCGTCCCGATCGCCCAGCCTGTGATGTTCTCGACGCGGCCTTCGATCCACCAGCCGTCCAGGGTGCTGAGCTGTGGGACGCCATTGTGGGCCGCCTTCATCCCTGACGTGCCTGAAGCCTCCTGAGGACGCCTTGGTGTGTTCAGCCATAGGTCAACGCCAGCGGTCATAAGCTGTCCGATCGCCATGTCATAGTTGTGGATATAGGCCATTTTCACTTTCCCGTTGATGGTCTTCATCGCTGAAAAAATCTTTTTTATCGTTTCCTTCCCCGTACCGTCCTTCGGGTGCGCCTTCCCCGCGTAGATAATCTGGATCGGACCTGCTTTTTCCGCGATGTTCATCAGACGTTGCGGGTCAGAGATGAGAAGCTCTGGTCGTTTGTACGCGGTCTGCCTGCGCGCAAACCCAATCGTGAAATGATCGTAGTTCATGCCAACGTTGTACCGGCCGTTCACAAAATCGATGAGCTTTTTTTTCGCCTCCATGTGGGCCGACCAGATCTCCGCTTTGTCCATACTGAACGCTGACCGGAGCGTATAGGGATCCGACCGCCATCCTGGGAGGTATTTATCGAACAAGCGCTGGAACGGTTCACTCACCCATGTCGGCGTATGGACTCCGTTGGTGATAGAGTCAATCGCATACCCTGGGAACATCTGTCGGGAGACCTCCCCGTGTTTCTTCGCAACCCCGTTCACATAGTGACTGAAGAATAAGGCAAGCCTGGTCATGTTGAGTTTGTTCTCAAAGGTGAATTCATGGAGGAGTGACTCTGGGATGATCTCTCCGATCATGGATCGTGCGAGCGGCAGGTCGAACTGGTCATGTCCCGCAGCGACAGGCGTATGGGTGGTAAAGACGCATTGCTCCCTGACTTTCTCCACGTCTTTGAACTGGTCGTACAATTCAAGGGTGCCGAGGGCAGCATGCCCCTCGTTCATGTGGTACTTGTCGATGGTCCGATACCCGAGTGCCTCGATGGCGCGTACACCTCCAATGCCTAGGACAATTTCTTGAGCAAGGCGATATTTGTTGTCTCCCCCGTACAAGTACTTGGTGATTTCCCTGTCGTACGGCGAGTTCTCCTCGAGGTTCGTATCAAGGAAAAACACGGGGACGATATAGCCTTGCGACCCCTGCACTGGATAGTACCAGATACGGATGGCGACTGTTCTGCCTTCGATGCATACATTGGTTTTCGTCGGCAGCAACCTCAGAAAGTCATTGATGTTGAAATTATACGGAAGCTCAATCTGGTTCCCGTCAAGATCGAGTTCTTGGTAAAAGTATCCTTTTTCGGAAAGGAGCGTGGTCCCTACGATAGGCACATTGAGGTCCGCGCATGATTTAAGTGTGTCACCGGCGAGAATCCCAAGCCCGCCGCTGTAGGTCGGGATATGCTCATCGATCCCGATCTCCATGGAGAAATACGCGATTTTTGGTTTTCCCTCTGGCCGTGCATTCATGATTTCACTACTGTTGGTTTTAATGTTGACCGTTGCTGTTTCCATGGTTCTCCCTACATCTGTTCAAGGTTTGGATGGTCTCGATGCGAAATGATACTTGAAAACAGCGTATGGTTTATCTCTTTTTCTTTTCATTCGTGGACCCTACCTAGGAGTACATGATGCCGATATCGTCCTCTTCGATATCCTCACCGCCTGGTCTGACTGGCTTTCTGTGGTGTTTCCCTCCAATGAAATGGAAATCATTGCGAAGCAGCCTGATATAGGTTTTATCTGGCAACGGCTCGAGCTTCACAATCCCTTTCACCTGGAATTTATGGAGCACCCATTCCACGCGTTCCCGTGGGACGTGGAGCCGGCGGACGATATCAGATATCGTGATAGGATAGGTTTTTTGCAACAAGGTAATGATTTGCTCTTCCAAGGTTCCTGCGGTAATCTCAATCATACAATACTCTAGATACATTCATAGGCGCGCATACCACCTTTATGATGCTTGAAGAGTTTCTTGAAATCCGGCTGCATCTCAGGTGGGTACCCCCCAGGGAACTCAATGCATCCTTTGCAGACCTCAAACCCGATCGCTTCCTTAAGGCCCTCGATGCTGATGTACCCGAGGGAATCTGCTCCGATTTCCGTGACGATCTGATCCCATGATTTGATGTTGCCTTCATCGTCCCGTGCGATGAACTCTTTTCGGTTCCGCATGTCGATCCCAAGGTAGCAGGGTGCGATGAGCGGTGGACAGCCGATGCGCACATGGACCTCTTTGGCTCCCGAGTTCTTCATCCCACGGATGATCTTTCTGATATTGGTGCCACGGACGATGGAATCGTCGACGAGCACGACCCGTTTGTTCTCCAGAACCGCGCGCAGGAATGACAGTCCTTCCTCCACGATCTTATCCCTGCTTTCCTGTGTCTGTTGGATGAAGGAGCGCTCATCCTTGTCCTTCATGATGCCCTCGTCAAGCGGGATGCCTGACTCTCGTGAGAACCCAATCGCGTACCGCCGTCCGGACTCAGGGACTGGGACGACGATATCTGCGTCCGCTGGCTGCTCATGGGCAAGCAGCCGTCCGATGTCCTCACGGGTCGCATGGATAGACCGTCCATTGATTCTGGAATCAGGTTTTGCGAAATACACGTATTCGAACATGCAGGGGTACTCCCGCTCTTTGATGAGTTGCCGTTCGTAGATGTTCCCGTCTCTATCGATGATGATGACGGAGCCGCCTGGGATGTCTTTGACGTATTCGAAGTTGATTTTCTTAAACACCCGTGTCTCCGAGGCAAGGCAGTGCATGCCGTTTGATTTCCCAAGGACAAGCGGCCTGATTTTCCGCGGGTCAGTCATTGCGAAGAGAAATGGGTTGTCACCCGAGTCAGCTATATACAGGACAGAGTAGCTGCCTTTGACTTTTTTCATGACGCTTTCGCACGCGGCAAAAATCGTCTCAGGGGTAATCTCTTTTTTATACAGTTCATCTGCCATGGGCAGCAGAAGCCATTGGATGTCACAGTCAGTCCGAGGTTTTCTGGTGGTAACCCCGGTCATTTCAGAGCAGTTATACACATTACCGTTGTGGACTGCGGCTAAAAACGGGTTGACGAGGTACTCGGGTTGCGCGTTTTTCTTCAGTGACTCGATGTCGTCCATACCAGCGGTGGAATAGCGAGTGTGACCGATGCCGACCTTCCCTGGTTTGTTGATCTTTTTCTCCTCGTTGAAAACGTCCCTGACAAGACCTGCGTCCTTGGTCACGTGAATGTTGCCGTCGTAGGTCAGCATCCCTGCAGAGGATTGTCCGCGGTGCTGTATAGAGAAAAGGCTATGGTAGATAAGCCTTGAAACTGGTTGTCCCCCGATGATACCGATAATGCCGCACATGTGCGAGTCTTGTATGAAAGTATGTTATTTATAGGTTTTCAGTGCGAGAGAGGGGTTCGCAATCCTGTTGTTTGACATAGCGAGATCAAATTTTTTTCATCGCTAGTAACGTCATTTTAAAAAATATGGTTGATAATGAATCAAGACACCTGCCCCCATTCTTTGGATCTTAAGAATTTTCAGAGTGATCACCTCATCTTCACGCATGATTCCCTCCCCGCTGGCCATGGTCGGGGTGTTCTTTCCACCTATGATGCATGGCCCGATGTACACATACAGGTCATCGACCATGCCGCTTTTTAAAAAACTCCAGATCACGGTTCCTCCACCCTCCACCAGCAACGTCCGGATTCCTCGCTGGGATAAAAGTTCTAAGATACAGGGTATCTCAAGCAGACCTTGTTTGTCCACGGTGCACCCAACAACCTCGATATGTGTTCCTTCGAACGACTGTTCATGTCCCTTTGCCATGATGAGAAGCGTGTTCGCGGTCTTGTTCAGAACCAGGGACCCTGGTGGCGTTCGTCCCTTGCTGTCAAGGACGACCCGTAACGGCTGTCGCGGGTTTTTCACGTATGTCTCCTTCACCGTGAGTTTCGGGTCATCGGAAAGGATTGTACCGACACCGACAAGCACGGCATCGCACTCGTTGCGCAGCTTGAACACCCGCGCGATGTCCTCCTTGGAGGAGATCCTGAGTTGTTTCCCGGTGGGGAGCGCGATTTTTCCGTCTGCGGACATCGCACAGTTCACGATCACCCGCGGTCTTTTCATACGTTCTCACTTCGGGTACAAGGGACAGGTTTTCTTGTTTTCAGGGCAGATCCGTCGGGTTTTACAGGAGGGTCCCGCGTCTTTAAAAATGAGCGGGGCGACTTTTTTTACCTCGGAAAGCATCCGGTTCGCTAACTGGCGTATCTCCCATTGCGCGTGCAGGCAGCATCGAAGCTCAAAGAAATTCAACAGTGACCGTGCATTCATGGTGACCATGATGTTCGTACAGGTCGCATTCGGCAGCACGTAGCGTGAGTCTTCTGCAGGGATGCCGAGCTTCAGTAGATTGTTGTACTGCTCCCAGATGAGTTCCATGGTGTCGTCGTACGCCTTCTTCATCTTTTTGTTCTTCCTGATGGTCGGAGGTACCACATACGAAGGTTCAGTAAGGTTCACGTACCGCTGGCTCTGCTGCGAATAGCTTGCGATGCGATGCCGCACCAGCTGATGGGTGAGCGCCCTGCTTACATCACTGATGGCGAAGGTGAACGAGGTGTGTTCCACGACGCTTGTATGACCTAGTTTCATGACATGCTGCAGGACCGTTTGGAGTTCTTTCTTTTTTGTTTGCTGTAGGCCCTCTGGTTTTGTTTTCGTATGGGTCAGGGTTGCGGCCATCGAAGGCACGAGTTCCGGGTGTGGTGTGTACGCGATTAGTTTTACATTCATTACGGTAACCTGTATCCAGCATCACATCGGCGGTTTAAGAATTTTCATATGGTTCCAGACGTAGCCTCCATGAGATTCGTCACCCGAATATCCCCGTCAGATGTTTCATTTTGAAGGATTCTTTCATTTTAAAATAATCGAGTATGTATATATATGCGAAAAATTTAAATAAAAAGAAGGCTTCATCTATAGATGAGGGAATTTATGAAATCAATAAAAAAAGCAAAGTATCTATTACAGGCAACTCTAGTAATTGCGGTTGCACTAGCGTTTGTACTACCTAGTTCAGCTGTCATTACTAACACGACGCAAAACCCGCAACCAGCAGTACATACCCTGACACCAACAGCGTATCAATTGCCGAAGAATGTTCTTCCCAGCGGAAAAGGCGATGATATCCAGCTTTCAGGGGCCGGGGATGACGTGTTACCTTCGATCACCATCGACCAAGCAGGACGCGTCGTCGTCACATGGACGAATGAGGTTGATGTCACAACATCAAACATGGGGATAGCCTACTCAGAAACACCTACGGACCCAATGAGTTGGATCAGTTGGATAATTTCCCTGACCTCCACCACCCAAATACGATACGCGGATACAGCGTTTATCCAGGGTCCAGAACCCACCGACTATAAGGGGTTATACGGAGTCTTCTGCGCCCCTGACGTTTCCCAGGTCGGTGCATATAAAATCGAAGATGTCACCACCGATCCTTCAACATGGGTTTACTTCTCCTGGAATGGCGCTGCAGACACACCTGATTACGCATGCGTTTCAGATGGCACTTTTTACTATGAACCATACACCGTCGGGACGACGACACCGTATTGGGGCCCCGTGAACATGTACATCTACCATTATGTCGGAAGCCCCTATGATATCCCAGCGTGTCCTCTCTACATGAACTATAACATACGAGATGAAACGTTGGGGAGCGTCTTTTTCTTCGATGGACAGACCCGTCTGAAGACTGCTCCCGCACAGCACCCTGACATGGCTGATCTTCCAAATGAGTTCCATCTCACCTGGCAGTACAATAATGATACTGGTGCCCATCAGATCGTCTGGAAGAAAATTAAACCGAGCGTCGAGGCAGACATTGAATACACCCCCTACCAAAAGTACGTAGGTGAGGGTACCAACCCGGCGATCGCGGTCTATGGGAACAACACCGCGGTAGTGTACATGAATGGAACGGCTGTGAAATGCGCCTACAGTGTTGATGATGGCACCAGCTGGACGACCAGCACGGTCACAGCGACCGGATCCTACCCGGATATCTGCGCTGTTGGATCAAAATTCTACTGTGCATATATTGCAGGCGGGAACCTTTTCCTCGTGAACTCCACTGACGGTGGCGCCACCTGGAGCGCACCCATCCAAGTGAACCACCAGGATGGGACCGTAGTCGCTGAGGAGAACGCAGTCGATGTCCACCAGGGCGGTATCGTCTGGGTTGACAACAGGAACGGTGAAAAGGATGTGTTCTACAATTCGCTCGCCGGTTCACCACCACCGCAGCTAAAGCCAGAATTCACGATTGGCATCGCTGGCGGGAAAGGCATCACCGTCACCGTGACCAACACCGGAAAGGGTAATGCGACCAACATCGCCTACAGCGTGAACATCGCAGGCGGCTTCTGGATGAAGACCCGAGATTTCACCGGGACACAGGCTGCTCTTGCGGCTAGCACCAGCTTCTCTTTCACCGAGAAGGTCATGGGGATTGGGCTTGGTATCCTGAAAAAATACCCGATTCCGACGATCACCGTGTCCTTGACCTGCGCCGAGAATGTGACAGCGGGAGCGGTCGTGAACGCGAAGATCATGTTCTCGAAGGTCACCATCCAGTAAGGGGACTTCTCTCCCCCTCTTTTTTATTTTTTTCCGTTCTATCGGAACTGCTTCTTTTATGAAGGGAATCGCTCGCGAAGCATTTAAAATCCTCGAATTACTCCTAGAAATCTTCTGATTGACGATATCTTGCATTAAGTACTCGATGAGAAAAGCAATCGTTTTAATCATCCTGAAAGTATATATAGGAAAAATTTAAATAAAAAGAACTCTTAATCAACAGTGAGGGAGTTTATGAAAAATAAAGCGAAATATCTCTTAGAGGCAATTATAACCATTGCTATCCTAGCATCGTTTGTCATGCCAGGAGCAGCAATGACTCCAAAAACACAACTAGCAGCAACGAACGCTCAAAACCCAAAAGCTCTGTCAACAAGAGGAGAATGGGTAGAACAAGTCTCTGGTTTCGCTGCAAATCAAGGTGTTCGAAGTTTGGATGCAGTAAATGCCACGATTGCATGGGCAATTGGGCGTGATGGTACTACTTCCGATATACCGACTACCGAATTTACAAGAACCATAGACGGTGGTAATAATTGGATAGCCAGCTGGGTTACGACATCTACTGATCCGACCCATGGTCTTGGCAATATTTGTGCTCTAAATGGAACTGTAGCGTACGTAGCAGTGTATAATCACGTCGGTAATCAAGATGCGACAGACGGACCTTACAAAACCACTGATGGAGGATTACATTGGACCCAATTAGGGAATGAACCAATCTCCTTCGTAAATAATGTATTTTTCTTTAATGAAAATGAAGGAGTTGTTCTAGGTGATACGAAAGATGGTTACTTCGAGGATTACTACACGAGCGATGGTGGTGTAACCTGGACACGAGTACCACAAGCCAACTATTCGGGGCCTGGGCTTCCCTCCCAAAGTGATGAAGGCGGATGGACTGGTGTGTATAACGCCTTTAGCAGCACCGTTATTTTCGGAACCAACTATGGAAAACTGTACATATCGCAAGATAAAGGGCATACCTATTATGCGAGTAATACCGGAATAAGTCACAGTGATCCTGGCCAGAATGCAGGTGTTAATGAAATTACTTTCAAAGATGCAACACATGGCATTATCGGACATAGCACCGATTCTGGAGATTTCACACTTTATGAAACAAGTGATGGCGGAGTAACATGGGCTCCTATTACCCATACTGGATACGCATATGATTACGATATAGCATATGTTCCTGGGACGACTAATATGTATGTTAGTACAGGTGCAAATTATCAGACAGCGATAATGGGAGCATCCTATACGCTCGATGGAGGACATTCATGGATAGATTACCCAGAAGTAACCGGTGCTAATGCTACTCAGTTAATGGCAACAGACTTTGTCGAAAATAAGATTGGATGGGCTGGTGCATATGCGACGGATGAAACCACTGGTGGCATGTTTAAACATGTGCCATCTGGGGTCCCTCAACCCGCATTCACCATTAATATCGCTGGCGGAAAAGGCATCAATGTCACTGTGAAGAACGTTGGTGACGGCGATGCGACCAACATCAGCTACACCGTCGGAATCACTGGTGGGCTGTGGATAAAACAACGTGATTTCTCGGGAAGCAAGGCATTACTTGCAGCAGGGGCAAACTTCTCCTTTGCTGAGAAGGTCATGGGTATCGGGCTTGGTATCCTCAAGAGCAAACCGATACCAACCATCACCGTGTCTCTCACCTGCAGCCAGGGTGCCTCTGCAACAAAGGCAGTGAACGCGAAGATCATGTTCTCGAAGGTCACCATCCAGTAAGGGGACTTCGCTCCCCCTCTTTTTTATTTTTTTTCTCCAACCATAAAAGGGTATTTTGTGAAAACTCGTTCATAATTTTATTAAAAAAATTCTTACCTTAATCCTGAGCTTCTGCTTCAAAGTACCTCCATTTAAAAACTAAACGAAAAGACAATTTTCAATCGTCCTGAAAATATATATATGGGAAAAATTTATATAAAAAGAACCCTTAAACAATAGTGAGGGAGTTTATGAAATCCTTGAAAAAAGCGAAATATCTCTTAAAGGCAGCTGTAATCATCGTTATCCTGATGGCATTTGTCATGCCAGGAACTGCGATAACCCCCAACACCTCCTTCATGAACACATCTCATGGAGTGAAACCCTTAGCACGGGCGGAATGGATCGAACAGGCGTCAGGGTTCCCGACCCCAAGTAGAGGAATTGACTTTATCTCCGTAGTCGACGAAAACATCGCGTGGGCAGAAGGATACGATGGGCAGATTCCCTTTGGTCCCTGCCAAGATTATACGAAAACCATTGATGGGGGGGCCACTTGGACAGCCAACACCATCGCAGGCGCCGATGGACTGAGATTCACCATGTTGTCCGCCATTGACGTGAACACCTGCTGGGCGTGCATGTTCGCAGCCGCAGGAACCGGACCACAAGGTATCTGGTACACCGCAGATGGCGGTAGCACCTGGGTACAACAAACAACCGCTGCATTCGACCCCTCATCGTCCGTTTCATTCCCAGACTGTGTCCACTTCTTTAATGCGAACGTCGGCTGGTGCATGGGTGACCCGCGTGACGGGTACTTCGAGATCTACACCACCAATAACAGCGGAACCAACTGGGAACGAGTTCCTTCAGCGAATATCCCAGCACCACTGAGCGGAGAATTCGGTGTGATGGGATATAGCACCTCTCTCGGAGACACCATTTGGTACGGAACCAACCTGGGTCGTGTCTATAAATCAATCGATAGGGGACACCACTGGACCGTCGCCCAAACCACGAACCCTGCGTACATCAAACCAGCCTTCCGAGACGCTGACCACGGGTTGGTTATTGACCTGAACCTCGCGGCTGCTGCAATCCTCTCAGAAACATCAGATGGAGGTGCAACCTGGACGGATGTTCCCTTCACCGGACCCTGCTATGACAGTGACCTCTGTTACGTCCCCGGGACCACGAACATGTACATCAGTGTCGGAGGAGCATCCGGAATGTCAGGGGCATCCTATAGCCTTGACGGCGGTCACTCTTGGACGGATTATTCTGAATTCCAAGGCGGCCCCAATCCTATCCAATTACTTGCGGTTGCTTTCACGGCAAATAAAATCGGTTGGGCAGGTTCATTCAACGTTGATGAGACCACTGGTGGCGTCTGGAAACACGTACAAACCGAGGTACCCAAGCCCCAATTCACCATTGATATAACTGGCGGTAAGGGACTCATCGTCAACGTGAAAAACGTCGGAGACGGCAATGCTACCAACGTCAACTGCATCATTGGTATCACGGGTGGATTGTGGATAAAACAGCGTGATTTCACGGAGACCGAATCATTGATCGCGACAGGCGGGAACTTCTCCTTCACCGAGAAGGTCATGGGGATTGGTCTTGGACTCTTAAAGAGTAAACCAGTACCGAGCATCACCATCACCGTCACTTGCTCCGAGAATGTCAGCGCGACAAGGACCGTGAACGCAAAGATCTTCCTCTCGAAGGTCACACTGCAGTAAGGGGGATTCTCCCCTCTTTTTTTTCTTTTTTTTATTCATACCAATTTTTTTTCATTGTCAGGGACATGATGTTATATCTTCTTGCATCCGTGGTCGCATAAACATCTTAAACCATGCTTTGATTACAGAAGCGTTTCCCGATGAGCGAGTCTGAAACAACAACCAGCATGGTACCTGTCCTTGCCTTTTTCCTGGTACCGACCGTCATGCTCTTCGTTGGTTTCGTACTTTTTCCTTATCCGCCGCCCTTGCTTGCGACCCAGTTCTCCTACGTCCCCTTGTTCCTCGGTCTCATCCTCCTCGGGGTCGGGTTCCTTTGGAAAGAGAAGAATATTGGAAGTTCTCTGAAGGTCGCCGGCTGGGTGCTGTTCGCTGCGTTCTGGTCGACCATGCCAAGCTTCCTGTACCTTTCCGAGGATGGCGATATTTTCAATGCCGCGGTCTGCGTCATCGGGGTGTACGTACTCGTGTACGTCGCATACCATGAGTGGCTCTCACGAAAGAGGGATGAACATCCGATCGCGCTCAACTGGATTGCTGGGGCGACGTTCCTGGCCGGCATCATCTATTTCACGTTTGAGATCGGCGTCCCAGCGCTCAAGGACTGGTTCATCGAGATTGTCGCGGCACAAACCACGGACCTGTTGCATCTCCTAGGGGTGCCTGCGATGAGGTACAATGCGGTGATCGTGTACAACAACGTGCCGATCTCCATCATCTTCGCGTGCACCGCAATCCAATCCATGGTGCTGTTCGTCGGCATGATCGGAGCGATCTCTCAAGCCAAACCACGACAGAAAGCGCTCGGGCTGCTTGCGACCGTGATCCCGATTTATTTCCTCAACCTCATCCGCAACGCAGGGGTCGTCATCATGGTGGGGAACGGCTGGGTCTCGTTCGACATCGCGCACAACGTGATCGGGAAAACCGGATCTTTACTTGCGTTGATCCTGCTTCTCTTCATCACCTTTAAGATCGTCCCGGAGCTGTACGACGAGATCCTGGGGATCGTCACGCTTCCAAAACGAAACGGGCCTCTCGAGCAATTTTTCGCCCGACTGCTGGGGAAGAAGCATGATGCGCATCGCTAAAGGAGGTTTTTCCTGGATCTTCTCCTCGATCATCATCGCAGCATTGTCCCTTGGTATCTCCATGTTCTTTCACGGTCTTCTTCAGGTTCTTTCCCTCGTACTCTTCGTGTTTTTCGATATCGTATCATGTCTGCTCATCATCTTCTTCCGGGACCCTGAACGGCCTATAGGTACCGGGGTTGTCGCGGTCGCTGACGGCAAGATACAGGAGATCACCGCGCTGCATGACCCTGAGGTCGGGGAATGCACACGGATATCGACCTTCATGAACATCCACAATGTCCATGTCAACCGGATGCCGCTTCACGGTACCATCACAAGCCTCACCCATCAGAAGGGAGGTCATCTGCCCGCGTTCCAGAAAGAATCCGAACGAAACGAACGCGTCATCATCCTCATCCACACCGGCATCGGGGTCGTGAAGGTCGTGCAGATCGCTGGTACCCTCGCGCGCAGGATCGTGCCTTACGTCAAACAAGGAGACGCCCTTGAGAAGGGAGCGCGGTTTGGGCTCATACGGCTCGGCTCCCGCGTCGACGTGTACCTTCCAACAAAAAAGATTAAAGCGCTGTCGATACATGTCCATGATCTGAGAAAGGCAGGAGAGGACACGCTTGCAGAACTCTATGATTAAGCTCATCTCCCTTGCGGATATGATCACGCTTACGAACGCGGTGTTCGGATTTCTTGCACTCCTGCTTGTCTTTACCGGTGAGCTGCATCTCGCCGCCATCTTTATTTTCCTAGGGCTCCTTGCAGACGGCCTCGACGGGTATGTCGCGCGATACCTGGGCACCGGGAGAATCGGTGAATATTTCGAGTCGCTTGCGGACGTGCTGTCCCTTTCCGTTGCACCACTCCTGCTCCTTTATGTGACCTATAAAAACGTCCTAGCGAAAGGAGGATGGCAGGTCCCCTTGATTCTCGTCATTCTTGTGCTGTCCCTCGTCTGCACTCTCATCCGTCTCTCCTCGTTCTCGGTCCTGAAAGACCCGCATTTTTTCCTTGGCCTGCCGACCTCGGTGAGCGCCTTGTTCCTTGTGGCCCTTTCGATGGTGAAACCTGACCTGGTTGTGGTCATACCTGTGGTCATGGTGCTTGCTGTGGCGATGATTTCACCGGTTCGTTTCCCGAAACCAGGATTACGATTGAATATCACCACGGCGGTACTCATCCTCTTGGTCATTCTGCTGTATGGGATGTACAACAACATCATCGTGTACATCCTCCTCGTCGCTCTCTTGCTCTATGTCGTCGCCGGGCCGATCTACCTTTGGATGCAAAAAAGACCTTACGGGAAAACGGCATAATCGTACCGCTCGACCACGCCGAAAGCAATCTCAATGACGCGCCCGCCATCCTCCTTTCCACTGAGAGTAGAGGACCGTGTCTGAACGAACAGTGGCCATGCTGAGGAGTTGCTTGTCTCTTTTCCTGACGCTGTGAACACGTGGCTTTCATGGGTGTGTCCTGCGAGCACAAGGGAAACGTTATGGAGGATACAGTAGGAGATGAATGCCGCACGGTTGAACGCGATGCACTGGTCGTTACCGCTCGTAAGGTTGTTGGGTACTGCCCCTGGCCCGGAATCGTTCTTGTTATAGACCGCGGGGTGATGCATGGTGATGATCTGATGCAGCTCGCTGTTCCCCCAGATATTGTTCAGGAGATACATCTGGGTGTTGGAAAGACCGCTCCCCTCAGGCGTGGTGTTCCAGATCTGCGGTTGGATCTCCCATCTGCTATAATCGTACCCGGAGTCAAGGAACACGAAATTCATGCCGCCATAGTGAAACGAATAATCGTTCAAAGGGTTGAGGAACCTATGGTATGAGGTGAGGTTGGTGAACGGGTAATACAGCAGCACGACCGGGTTGCCGTACCGCTCATGGTTCCCGGGGACGATAAAAACAGGTACGGTACTTGTTAGAAGAGCATCCCGTAGGTCGAGAAAGACGTTCCTACGGCATTTCACGTTGTACCAATCCACGGAATCACCAGAAACTATGAAAAAATCAGGGTGGATATTCTGGTTTGCATAGGTGATCAGACGGGTGAGCTCCTTTTTCTTGTCTGCGAAGCTTACATACTTCCCGATGTGAATGTCGGTGAACTGGACGATCGTGTAATTGGTTGGGTCACTACCCATGATTTTCACCGCATGCGGCCAGGTGTACGTCGTTTTTGTCGTGGTCACCGAGAGGTTGTAGAACCCATCGGGGATAGAAGCGATGGAGTAGTGGGCTATCAGGTCATCCTGCACAGTATGAATGCCTGAGGTACTCTGGGTGGACCAGATCATGGTTTGATTCTCTACCGCGTACTGAATCGACCCGTCAATGGCCATGAGTTCTACCTGAAGCAGTTGCGCTGGTTCGTCCGTGGTGTTTCTGTTTTCAGCGATCGTCACGGAGAAATCCTGCATGGTATCCTTCCTGATGATGCTCGGGCAACCGAAGGATGGTGCGATGATGCCCTGGACGTCGAAACTCACGCTCACGTTGTAATCCTGCTCCGATGAAGGTCCTGTCTGAATATGGAACCTATGGTTCCCGACAACGGAGGGATACCAGGCGATGCTTTTCGTGTAGGTCGGCAGCCTTCCGATCGTCATGGATATCTGGCTGATCGTGACGTTGCCAGAGACCCAGACCATATCATTGTTCACGGCAGCAAGCCCGTAGAACTCGTCGGTGACGGTGACGGTCTCATTGAATCGATGTGCTGCTTTTCCCTCCACCGTGAGGACTAGGGTCACCGGCTCCCCGAGCACCGGGTACGGGTCTGAGCACATCACAGCAAGAATATCGCCAGATGATGACCGTTCCATCATGCTTCGAGGGTGCATGTCACCGAAGACCACAATGCTTGAGACAGGCAGCACCATGATGAATGAAATGAGAACGGTGACGAGTTTCTGCATGATTTTTCGCTCTTCCTTCTTTATAATTATAAGTTTCATATTATAAATACTTTGATGCAAAATAAATGACATTTTATTACAAAACAATGAGAATGCCCCATTTTAAGTTCATCACCGAGGAAAAGCAATTCATTCTCTTTGATGGTTGACAGTAAAGAGGAAAAGAAACGCGATAGAAGCAATACATAAGGAGTGGGTGGATACAAATCTTATATAGCACAGAAATCTTCGGAACGATACCCTTAAAAATAGGTCCCAATATTATAATAAGCACCAATTGGGGGATTATAGACATGAATAATCTAAGAAAGACCATCATACCCACGTTATTGATAGCAGGTGTTCTCTTGGCTGGATCATTCTCCGCCATGGCCTCACAACCATCACAAAAGGAAAGAAACAACGAGATTGGACGCGCAATCCTAAAACAGCTGTCCTATACCGATGATTCAAAAATCCTTAGTTCACTCTGGGGTCCGGTCTCGCAAGGAACCATCGTTCAGGGTACGAGAGGACCCGTGTTCACCACGCCCAGTGCAGGATACGTAATGTATATAGATCTGTACCCCATGGCGAACCTCTTCCACCCAGTACAATACGTGTTCCTCACCGAGCCGACACAACAACTCCTAACCTTTGACTCACAAGACCCGCCACTGAATTATCAGGACTACCAACGGGTGGATACCTCGTTCTCTTTATTCTACTACTCTCAACAAAACCGACGAGTCCCGATCCCTGCAAATGCAGCGACACCGAGCCTGGATAAAAACGGAAGGGACAGCCGGTATGCAGTACTGATGAACGGGGGTTACGATTCGGGTAACAACCACATTCGTTATTGGGACGATCTCCAAAACATCTTCATGACGTTAAAATATATTTACGGATTCCCAGATGAAAACATCATTACCCTCTGCTCCGATGGGCTCAACCCTGCTCCTGACCAATCGAACGGGCAGAATTCGGACCCCGACTTTGACGGAGACGGTGTTGACGACATCAAATACTCTTGCGTACTCACCAACGTCGATTACGTCTTCACCAGCCTTGCCCAGAATTTCACTCCAAGCGACAAATTGTTCATCTTTACGACCGATCACGGCAGCAGCGTGAGCGGATGGCAGGTCGATGAGAACCTATGGAATTACGAGGTCCTCCATGATTATCATTTCCAGGAGCTTCTTGCAGCATTCCCTGAGTGCGAAAAGATTTTCACCTTAGAGCCATGCTTTTCCGGTGGGTTCTTGGATGACGCTATCGTCCCCCCGGGACGGATCGTCGGGTCGGCTGCCTGCAGATATGATGAATCATCCTGGGCGATGCCCCCTGATTACGTGTACGATACATACGTTTTCTACTGGACCGCAGCGGTGAACGGTCATGACGCGTACGGTGTCCCGGTGGACGCAGACGCTAACCAAGACGGGCGAGTCACCATGGATGAGGCATACCAGTTTGCTCTTGACCATGATATATCAGATGAGAGCCCGCAATATGGGGAATATCCAGCAGACACCGGAGCACAGCTCTCCCTCTGGGTGTCCAGCAACCCGCCCGCCAAACCAAGCAAACCCGCGGGACCTGAGCTTGGCATCTGGCATGAAAATTACTCGTATACAAGTTCAACGACCGACCCAGACGGGGACCAGATCTACTATCGGTTCGACTGGGACGACGGCAGCAACAGCGGCTGGCTTGGACCGTACAGCTCAGGGCAGACCGGAACGGGATACCACATCTGGACCGTGCTTGGTACCTACAATGTCACCGTACAGGCCCACGACAGTTTTGGCGCAACAAGCGTGAAGTCAGACCCCTTGGTCGTGACCATCACTGACAACCAACCGCCGCTTGCCCCGCAGATCAACGGTCCGCATCAGGGCGCGCCTGGTATCTCATACCGCTTCGACTTCCAGACCACGGATCCTCAAGGAGATAACATCTGGTACTTCATCGACTGGGGCGACAATTCCACGAGCGGCTGGCTAGGACCGTATGTCTCAGGCTTCCAGATCCATGTCCAACACTCCTGGGCGAATGGAGGAAACTTTACCGTGAAAGCCAAGGCGAAGGACACGTACGGCGCGGAGAGCGACTGGGGCACCATGAACATCCCGATCCCGTCGGTGTACATCTTCTCCTTCAATCTGTTGTTGCAGCAGCTCTTCGAAAAATACCCGCACATCTTCCCGATCTTGCGGCACCTTCTGGGGTACTAACCCCTTTTTTCTTTTTTTTTTTGTTTTTGAATCACCTCGAAATTACAAACGAATCATTCCCTGTTTTCCCACACAAACATTTCTAAATAAAAATCGCATTACATACTGCTATTATGGATGACATACCCAAGATTGGGATTACCGGGATGCCGAGCGTCGGAAAGACCCAGACACTTGTGAAGATCATCGAGAAGATCCAGAAGAGCGGCTACAAGATCGAGGGGATGGTCACCCTCCCGATCATCGAGAAGAAGAAGCGGGTTGGTTTTTTTGTCGAGGACTGGCAGACGAAGGAGAAAGAGGTGTTCGCCCGCCTTGACATGGACTCGAAGGATAAGGTCGGGAAGTACGGCGTCGACCTTGGTGCCCTCGAGCGCATCGGGGTGCGTGCGATCGAAAAAGCGATCAATGACGAGACCGTCGACATTATCGTGATCGACGAGATCGGGAAGATGGAGATGCTGTCTGAGAAGTTCTGCGATATGGTCATTGAGGCGCTCGACTCCGACAAACCGATCATGGTCACCTTACATAAGAAGTCGCGTACGCCGCTGCTCCAGGATATCCGCAGACGTGACGACATCCGGATCCTTGAGGTCACCGCGGTGAACCGTAATCTTCTCCCGTACAAGATTGAAAAAATCATGGCGGAGAAACTCCCACCCTTGTTTTGATCATGACGTCACCACCCCATCTCATTAAAGAAGGGACCACCGAGGTGCTGGTGAGTACTACCAAAACGTCTGGAAAAGGACCCGGGGTGAAAGAAGGTGGGTCGTTTTACAACCCCTCCATGGAGCTGAACCGGGATCTCTCTATCCTTGTCATGCAATGGTTCCTCAACCATGCAACATCGCACGTTCATCTTCTTGACGGTCTTGCTGCCTCAGGTATCCGGGGGCTCAGGTACGCCCAAGAGCTTGCCGGTGATTTCGACGTGGCGCTGAATGACTGGGACCCAGATTCATTTACCTCGATTGAACAGAACGTCCAGCGTACCCAAGCACAGAATATTACGTGTTTCCAGAAGGATCTGAACACGCTGCTTTCGGGGCGGCGGTACAACTGCATTGATATCGACCCGTTCGGCTCGCCGGTGTACTTCATCGACGCGGCGCTACGCAGCGTCTACAGTAATGGCATCATCTCGTGCACCGCGACCGACACCGCGGCGCTCTGCGGTGTGTTCCCGAAGGTTTGTTACCGGCGGTACGGCGCCTGGCCGCTGCATTGTCCCTCGATGCATGAGATCGGACTGCGGATCCTTCTTGGGTTTCTTTGTCGTGAGGCAGCGAAATACGACCGCGGGATCGAGCCACTTCTCTGTTATACCACGGATCATTACCTGCGCGTTTATGTTCGGATAAAGAAAGGCAGGAATAACGCGAACGCTGCGATGGAACAATTCGCTAGCATCCCTGCCAAGGATGTACCACTCTCGACGGGCGAGCGGCCGTGGGTCGGGCCGCTTTGGCTTGGGAAACTCGAACAAAGGGCTATCCTTGCAGAGGTACGGACGCTCCTGTTCACCAAAGAACTTCGAACAAAGAATCACTTGTGGATGCTTCTCAATCTCCTGGAGGAGGAGGCGGACAGCCCAGCGTTTTTTTTTACAACTAATGACTTGTCCTCGCTTCTCAAGGTGTCTCCGCCGACCATGGAGCATCTCTTCCAAGAGCTTACAAGACAGGGGTACCTCGTCACGAGAACCCATTGTACTCCGACCGGGTTTAAGACCAACGCCCCGTTCGATGCCATCAAAGAAGTTTTTAAATGAGAATAGATATCGTGACCCTATGAACACCAGGGTGAAGAAACTTCGCGTGGGGGTACTCGCATCTGGCTCTGGGACCGATCTGCAAAGCATCATCGACACCTCTGAGAAAAATATGATTAACGCCCAGGTTGTCGTCGTCGTGAGCGATAAGAGCAATGCGTTTGCGTTGGAACGGGCGAAGACCCATAGCATCCCTGGGTTTTGCATCAACCCGAAAGGAAATGACAAGGCTGCCCATGAACAGGAGATCGATGCGATCCTTTCGAAGCATCAGGTGGAGCTGGTGGTAGGTGCCGGGTACATGCGGATCCTATCATCGGATTTCGTGAGAAAATGGCACGGTAAACTCATCAATATTCACCCTGCGCTACTGCCGTCGTTCAAGGGAACGAACGGTGCGCGTGACGCGCTTGCTTACGGTGTGAAAATCTCCGGGTGCACCACGCATTTCATGGACGAGGAGATGGACCATGGTCCTATCATCCTACAGGCCGCGGTGAAGGTGCTTCCCGGTGACGACCGGGACAGCCTCGCTGAGCGGATTCTTGCGGTGGAGCATCAGGTACTACCTCGAACCGTTCAGTTGTTCGCGCAGAAACGGTTGCGCATCGAGAACCGCAAGGTCGTGATCGCCCCTGGTGATTCTTGGTTAGATTTGTACGAGATCATTCCGGGTGTGCTCTATTCTGAGGGATACTAGTACGGCGATGCAAGACAAGGCGATGCAGTGGCTTTCTGGTTTTGAGAAGTACGGCTGGGTGTTCGGACTTGATCGTATCAGCACTCTTATGGGAATGCTTGGGAACCCGCAGAAAAAACTCAAGGTTGTTCATGTCGCAGGAACAAACGGGAAAGGCTCGGTGTGTCACTTCATCAGTTCGATCCTGCATCAGGCTGGGTACTCGGTCGGACTGTACGTGTCTCCGCATCTGGAGCGTTTTTCAGAGCGGATCGTGGTGAACGGTGACGAGATCTCGGATGATGATCTCGAGATGCTTGTCGGGCGAGTCAGGCCTTTTGTCGAGGAGATGAAGGAGCAGGGGAACGTCCCGACGTTTTTCGAGATCGTGACCGCGCTTGCTTTTTTGTATTTCCAGAAGCGCTCGGTCGATTATGCGGTGGTCGAGGTCGGTCTTGGTGGACGGCTTGATGCAACCAACATCGTGACCCCGTTGGTTTCTGTAATCACCAATATCTCCCTGGAGCATACCAACATCCTTGGAAAGAGTCTTGAGGAGATTGCTGGTGAGAAGGCGGGGATCATTAAGGAAGGAATACCGATAGTCACTGCGGCGACAGGAAGTGCTCGGGATGTCATCGCACGGGTGGCGAAGGAACATAACGCGCCTGTGGTGTTCGTTGATAGTACCTGGTGGAAGCGGGTGTCATGGGACGGCAGTGAGCAGGAATTTTCCATTCAAGGGTCGCTTGGGGAGTATACGGTGAGGACCTCGCTCCTTGGGATTCATCAAGGTGAGAACATCACGGTTTCGATAGCTGCTGTCGAGCAGTTGCAGATGCACGGCGTGTTTCTCACCGATGCCGATATCGTGAAGGGCATCGAAGTCGCATCAAACCCAGGGCGCATGGAGATCGTCGCGGAAAGTCCGATGATTCTTCTGGATGGCGCCCACAATCCTGGAGGCATCAAGGTGCTCGTCGAGGCCCTCACACAGGATTTCACCTATAAGCGTCTCATCCTCGTCTTCGGCGTACTCAAGGACAAGGATATCCCACCCATGGTTGCGATGATTGTACCAATCGCTGACTGCATCATCGTCACGAAATCCTTAAGCCCACGTGCCTACGACCCGGTGTTGTTGAAGGAGCAAATTATAACGTTTGATCCATCAAAAGAAGTAGTTGTTACCAATTCTGTACCAGAGGCAATCAATCATGCACGAAGGCATGCGAGACGCAAGGATCTGATCTGCATCTCCGGGTCGCTGTTCACGGTCGGTGAGGCACGGAAGTATCTTTTACACCACTGATTGATAAAGAAAAAATACCTAGAGAGCTATCTTTTTTAGTACTCGTTCCAATTCCTTCATAAACTTAGTAGTAGAGAGCTGATCTGGATTTCCAATCGCATCCTCAAGTGTTTCATCGAACTTTATTTTCCCGAGGTACGGCAGCCCTAGAGTTTTTACTTCTTTTTGGATGTACGATGAGTCGTTCATCGCCATGTTCTCCAGGACCCCGAGCACCGGTTTCTTGAGTTCCTTGAGGAGCACTAATAATTTATTGACCGCGCCCATCGCGACCTTCGAGGGTGTCGTCACCACCAGAAACTCGCTTTGTTGGATGAATCGCATCACGTCAAGGGTCTCGTCGCCGATCCCTGGTGGCATGTCGATGATCAGGTAGTCGAGGCTTCCCCACTGGGTGATGGCGAGGAGTTCCAGGATGATGTTCGTGATGTCGACGCCGCGGAACGGGGACGGTTTCTCCTCGGTGAAGTACACGATGGACATGAACTTGATGCCGTGCACAGTGGGCGGGATGAGGCCGTTTTCCTCCTTTGGAAATGCGTCGGTGACGCCGAGGATGATGTGGGAAGATGGTCCGTACAGGTCAAGGTCAAGTAGTCCAACTCGTTTTCCTTTTTTTACAAGTGAGAGCGCGAGTGCGGATGCGACAAGGCTTTTACCGACACCTCCCTTGCCGCTTGCGACCGTGATGATGCGGCTCACGTTTTGTAGTCGGTTCTTGATGATGCTGGTTCGTGGCTCCATGGTCATCTGGTTCCTTTGATGGTGCGTAGGGTGACGCCTCGTCCTTTGGCGATCTCGAAGTCCGGGCTTTTGCAGCGGGGGCATCGGGCGTGGACGAAAACGACCTCGGGGATGAAATGGATTGCCTCTGATTCCTTCTCGTCGAGGTTCTGTTTCATGTCTTGGTAGGTCCATTCGTTACCGCAGACCGTGCATTTCAAGGTGCTTTTTTGGGTCTTGAAATGGAATTTCACGGTTTTAAGAAGAGGGCTTTGTGATTTCGAAAGCTGTTTGAGTGCGAACAGGAAGATCTCTTTCTCTATCTGTTGGAGTTCGCCGACCTCGACGGTGATCTCGGTGATGGTTTTCAGATACTGCGTTTTTGCGGCATCGAGCGCTGCGGTTAACACTGATTCTGCGAGTGCCCATTCATGCATACTGGGACGGGATACAGGAGGGGATGGTTTAAATGTTACGAAAAGGAGTGGTGTGTTCTCTCTATGGGCTTTCTTGGATTTGTTCTACCAGCGCGATCGCAAGGTCGATCAGCTGGTCGTACTGCTCGTCGGTTTTCAAGAGCTTGGGAACGGAGACGTCAAGGGTTTCTCCTTTCAGAAGGATATGTGGTCTTTGGTGTTGTAGTTCAAGGAGCTTGTTTTGTATCGTCATGGTCACGAGCGTTCGTACGTACTGTTCGTCGTCTGCTTTCATAATGAACGCGTTGTCGAACTCGTCGATGCCGATCTGGATGTCCTGCGATCCGAATGCCTTTCCGATGCGGGATGCGAGTGACTCGTGGGAGATCCAGATCGTGAATGGGGCAGGCTTGTTAAGTTGGATATGAACTTTTGTCTCTGGCGGCTGGTATCTGCTTCCCGGGCGTGCTGAGACGATCACGGGATACTCATGGTACTGGAATTTGAGGAGCCGGTTGGTGTAGGTTCGTTCGACGGTCCCGCCACGTTTCAACGCTTGCGCTTCTAAGAGACGTTTCATGGTTGAGTAATTACGGTACACATACACGATTGTGAAGAGAAAAAAAATAACTATTAAAAACAAAAAGATGGTTGGAATCAATTCGGAAATATCAGTCATCTCTCATCACCAAGCTATTTGCAATCCTTTTACCTCTTTTAATATTGCTGGTTATCAAATCAATTCCTACATTCCTTTTTTATTCATTGCGTAGAAAAAAAGAAAAACCCGGATGAAATATGCCATGGTGGTCATCACGATGAAAACGAAAACAAGTTCGGAAAAAAAGGGGTTCCTCTCAACGAAAATCCAGCACATCGACATCAAGTCCTTCGACGCGGTGTCGCTCATCGACTCGTTCGACCACATGGCGTTCCAGGCACGCAATCTCGCGAGCGCCTGCAAGATTTATGACCGGATGCTTGCGGATAAGGACTGCAGCATCATTCTGTGCCTCGCTGGTTCCCTTGTGAGTGCGGGGCTGAAAAGTATCATCGTCGACATGATCCGGTACACCATGGTCGATGCAATCGTCTCCACCGGGGCGATTGTCGTCGATCAAGATTTCTTCGAAGGCCTCGGGTTCAACCACTACCGCGGCGACGTCAAGGTCGATGACACGAACCTGCAGAAGCTGCACATCGACCGCATCTATGACACCTACATCGACGAGGACGAGCTTCGCGAATGCGACATGACCGTCAAAAAGATCGCGGACACGCTCCCGCCACGGCCGTACTCCTCCCGCGAGTTCATCTACGAGATGGGTCGGTACCTCGAACATCACAGCACGAACCTCGACAGCTTCGTCCTTGAGGCATACAAACACGGCGTCCCTATATTCTGCCCTGCGTTCTCGGACAGCAGCGCCGGGTTCGGACTCGTGTTCCACCAGCATGAGAAAAAACAGAATCACCTCACGATAGACTCCGTGAAGGACTTCCGCGAGCTCACCGAGCTCAAAGTAAAAGCGAAGGAAACCGGCCTGCTCTTGATCGGCGGCGGTGTACCGAAGAACTTCGTCCAGGACACCGTGGTCGCAGCCGACATCCTTGGCGTGGACGCGCCCATGCACAAGTATGCGGTGCAGCTCACGGTCGCGGACGAGCGCGACGGAGGACTCTCCGGTTCCACCTTCAAGGAGGCGAACTCCTGGGGGAAGGTCGACACTGGCTATGAACAGATGGTATTCGGCGAGGCGACCCTCACCTTCCCACTGCTTGTCAGTTATGCGTACCACAAGGGTAGCTGGAAGAAACGCAAGGCACAGAAATTAAACCAATTATTCAAATAAGCTGTTCCCAGATAATCATTATATAGCAGACACATTTCTGGTTTCTCCTGTGAACCCAAAGACCCATGCGAAGCTACGCCACCTTCAACAACAGCTCAAGGAGATGGAGAGCTGCGCGATCGCGTACTCCGGCGGCGTTGATAGCACGTTTCTGATTACCATCGCCTACAAGGTGCTGGGTGACCGTGCACTCGCGGTGACCGCGACCTCCTCGACGTTCCCGGCCAGGGAACTTAAAGAAGCAGAACAGTACGCAAAAACGCTCGGTATCCCCCATGTGGTGATTCACTCCGAGGAGTTGGACATCGACGGGTTTGCAGACAACCCTCCGGACCGTTGTTACTACTGCAAGAAGGAGTTGTTCCAAAAGATTCAACAGATCGCAAAAGACCACCATCTCGCGTACGTGCTCGACGGTTCCAATGCGGATGACACCCGCGACTACCGACCAGGCGCGAAAGCACGAGATGAACTTGGGGTAAGAAGCCCGCTGCAGGAGGTCGACCTCACCAAAAAAGAGATCAGAGAGCTCTCAAAATCAATGCATCTGAGCACCGCGGAGAAACCAGCGCTTGCCTGCCTTGCCTCCCGGTTCCCGTACGGAACTCCCATCACGAGCGAACGACTGAAACAGGTCGAAGCCGCGGAGGAATTCCTTTTATCCATAGGCTTGTATCACTGTCGCGTTCGGTACCATGACACCATCGCACGCATCGAGGTCCCAAGAGATGATTTCCCAGTGATCCTTTCCCATTCACAAGCGATCGTGAAACGATTCAAGGACCTCGGGTTTACCTACGTCACTCTCGATATCGAAGGGTACCGGACCGGAAGTCTCAACGAGGTGCTCCCCAAATGAAAAAACTCTTACAGGATTACAAGAAAGGGAAAATCCCACTTACCATGGTGCTTGAGAAACTCAGAACACTCCCGTACGAGGATCTCGGATTCGCAAAACTCGATACCCATCGAGAGCTACGCAAAGGATTCCCGGAGACGATCTTCTGCCAGGGCAAGACCCTTGCGCAGATCCGTTCCATCATAGATAAAACATCAAAAGACCAGAACATCCTGTTGACGAAGGCGACAAAAAGCATTTTCACTGGTTTGAAGAAACAGTATTCGAAAATAGAGTACAACGAGCAGGCGGAGACGATCGTGATACGACGCCATGCAGTGAAACCAAAGAAGGGAACCATCCTCATCCTCACCGCAGGCACCTCCGACATCCCGGTAGCGGAGGAAGCGGTCGTGACCGCAGAACTCATGGGAAACAAGGTCGAGAAGGTGTACGACGTTGGTGTCGCCGGGGTGCACCGCTTGTTCGACATCAAAGAAAGGATTTTTTCCGCTAACGTCATCATCGTTGTCGCAGGTATGGACGGAGCACTGCCCAGTATCGTGGGTGGTCTTGCCTCAAAACCGGTGATCGCTGTGCCGACCAGTGTCGGGTATGGTGCGAGTTTTAAGGGGATTGCGCCTCTCCTTACAATGTTGAACACCTGCGCAGAAGGGGTCGTGGTCGTCAACATCGACAATGGGTTCGGCGCCGGGTATTTCGCAAGTTTGATCAACAGGTGATGTCAAAATGGTAGTCGCATACTTTGATTGTTTCTCAGGGATCGCTGGGGATATGATCCTTGGTGCGCTCATTGACCTTGGGGTCAGCGAGCAGTTCCTGAAGAAAGAACTGAAAAAGTTACCACTTTCCGGGTACAACATTGCTGTGAAGCATGTGGAGTCCCACCATATCCATGCGGTCGACGTCACCGTGACGATACAAAAGGAGCAATGCGAACGCAACCTGTTGGATATCACCGCGCTGCTTGAGGAAAGCAAGCTTAGTCCAACCATTATTAAGCGATGCAAAGGTATTTTTCAGCGGCTCGCACACGCGGAAAGCAAGGTCCACAACATCAGCGTCGATGAGGTGCATTTCCATGAGGTCGGCGCGGTCGACTCGATCATCGATATCGTCGGATCAGTCATCGGAGTAGAAAAACTTGATATCGAGAAGATCTACTGTTCGCCGCTGCCGCTTGGTCACGGGTTCGTCACCTGCGCCCATGGAATCCTACCACTGCCTGCGCCTGCGACCGTGGAGCTTCTAAAAGGCGTCCCTGTGTACTCGGTGGATCGAACGCAGGAACTCGTGACACCCACCGGTGCCGCGATTATCACCACCCTAACAACAGATTATGGGGAGATGCCTCGGATGAGAATCCAAAAGATCGGGTACGGGAATGGGAAGATATCAAGCGAGTACCCGAGTCTCCTGAGGGTTTTTCTTGGGGAAGAAACACCTCAAGGCCGCAAGAAGGTACTAGGGAATCCTCACCTAACAAAGAAATGAAAAGAAAAAGGAAGTACGTTTATTGAATTGTTTTCTCGGCCTTTTTTATCTTCGATTTCTCGAGGAGTACGACCACTGCCCATGCGACGAATATCACAATGGTGATAGTTGTCCCAAGGAGCAGGTCTGAGACGATGTTCTTCCCGATGAGGAACAGTTCGCCGTTCCAGAGGTGATCGACGATACCGAATAAGGCGCCACCGGCAAGAAGTAGACCCAGCCACAGATGATGGGTGTTGGTTTTCCAACCCGGAACCTTTTTTCTCATTCCATAATGGATTAATGCCGCGACCGTTGGTATTGCGTAACAAACCATAGGTGTTGCCTCCACGTATGGGGTCGAAGTAACCTACATGGTCATATATAATTTACGGTAACAAGCTTCCCCTGGGGATTCTCACGACTACTGCGTAGAAATTCTCATAGGAAAAGAAAAAACAGGGAGTATTGAGGCCCTTGGTAGACTAGCGTTGCTGGACGATCTCGTTGAGATCTTTCACCAGCGCCTTGATGTCGATGCCGTGGACCGTCGCGATATCCTTCACCTTCTCGAAGGACGCGGCAAGACAGCCGATGCAGCCGACGTTGTACTTCATGAAGACCATGGCGGTCTGGGGGTATGTATCGATGACTTCCTTGATTGTCATGTCTTCCGTGATTTTGTCTTTGGCCATAGATGTTCACCTCTAGTTGATGGTCGGTATGAACACCCCCCATATAAGAGTTTTTATGGGGAGCTAAGGATAGGATTCTACTAGGATATCAGATCGATGATCTTTGTTTTCCAGCGTCGATAAAAAAAGGGAGGAAGTGAGGAGAACCGGACGGTCTGGGATCGGAAAAAAGGTCGCTTCAGTGAGGAAGACGTTCCGTCCGGTGGGTACTTCCTACTACCATGAACGGCGGTCTACGTATATAAAACCGAAGAAGAGAGGTCAGCGAAAGTAAGAGATGCGGTTGTCTCCAAAATAAATCTCTCTCTATACACCCGTTTTTTTTTAGATATCGAACAGAACCTGGACATAGATCGGTTCTGCCTGGTGCACCTCAAGTATATGGTAGGTCACCGCCTTGATCTCCGTGCCCATCATATGCTTCTTTGTGTCGTACTGCTCACCGTACACATGCGCCTGCAGGCTCGTCCCCTGGATCGTCACATCGAATCTCCCGAACACGAGGTTCTTCGCGCCGTTCAGAAACAGCAGTTTTGACAGCCAGTCCACGAGCAGTTGTTCCAGGTCAGGGGCATCAAGGGTGATATCATACTGACCAACAGGAGTAATCACAGATGAGTCGGTGATGATGTCGAACATCGCTTTCGCAGCGTGTTCGAACGCCTGCGCAACCGTTTTGCCGTACGCCTTCACGCCGACATCAGCGGTATGGTTGATGAGCTCGTACTGTTTCATAGGGTTGCCTTTGCGATGTCCGCTGCACAGCTGCAGGAGCGGTTCTCATCCAGCGACTCGATAGTATGTCGCAAGACCTGTGCAATAGTCGGTTCTTGCTGCGTGTACACCTTTGCGATGTCATCCGCAGGGAGCCGATGCTGCAGGCCAGCAGCCATGTTGCAGACAAGGCACAGCGCAGCGAAACAGATCCCTTTCTCCCTTGCAAGCACTACCTCTGGAACCAGGGTCATCCCCACGACATCAGCGCCAGCGGAAAAAAATTTGATCTCCGCTGCAGTCTCGAGGCGTGGCCCTTCGGTTGCGAGGTACACGCCCTTGTCATGGAAACGAGTACGTAGTACCTTGCAACTTTCCAATAGTGATGTGCGAAGCGGAGGGCAGAACGGGTCTGTCATGTCCACATGGACGCGGGTATCATCGAAAAACGTTCTCGGCCGGGACCGCGTCATATCCAGGAAATCATGGGGGATCACCAGGTCACCAGGCTGGATCTGCTTTTTCATGGACCCTACCGTAGAGACAGAAAAGATGCAGGACACGTGGCTTGCTGCAAACGCCTGGATGTTCCCCCGGTAATTGACCTTATGGGGTGGAAGACCTGATCCTTCCCCGTGGCGTTGAATGAAAAACAGCTCATGGCCCCCAAACGAGGACACCTGCACCGGTACCGAGCTGTAGGGTGTCTCGACAATGATATTCTCAGGGCGTTTGATCAGATCAGGGAGCAGATGCCCGCAAAGGATCCCGATGTTCATGATAACGAACCTCTGGACCAAGAAATGTTTATTTGTTTAAAGAGATACCTATCATGATGCGGGTCGCAGCATTGTTCTCAGGCGGGAAGGACTCCGTGTTCTCGATCTATATCGCGCAGCAGTACGGCTGGGGCATCTCACACCTGGTGACCCTGGAATCAGAGAACAAGGACTCCTGGATGTTCCATTCGATCAACATCCATCTCACAGAACTGCTTGCAGAGACTCTCGGTATCCCTCTCGTGAAACGAACAACGAAAGGGGAGAAGGAGAGCGAGCTACAGGATTTGCAGACACTTCTCCAGAGTCTTCCTATCGACGGGGTGATTAGCGGGGCGATTGCTTCCGAGTACCAACGGACGCGTATCGAGCGGGTCTGTGACGAACTTGGAATCAAATCATTTACACCGCTCTGGCATAAGAAACCAGAAATCCTCCTACGCGACCAGTTGCATGCAGGGTTCCAAAGCATCATCGTCGGGGTGTTTGCGAATGGGTTCGACGACACTTGGCTCGGGACGCCAATCACGGAAGAAACCATTAGGAAACTCCTCGATCTTCAGAAGAGGTTCGGGATCAACGTCGCAGGCGAGGGCGGCGAGTTTGAAACACTCGTCCTCGACGGACCAACATTTCAGAAAAAACTCGTCATCGATGAAGCAGCGAGAGAATGGCACCGAGACAACGGGGTGTTACAGGTGAAACTCGCGCATCTTCAGGACCGTTAGAGCGCGATGTAGCACAAACTATAAAGCTGTTGCAGAAACAAAAACAAACGCTGGTCGATGTCCTTCTCATTAGGAAATTCCACCGTGACCTTCTCAAGGATCTCCTTGACGGTCACGGTCCCGTCGCATTGCTTCCACACGGACGAGCCAAGCTTATCAAGATGGGCGGTGAAAATGTTATCCCGTTTCATCACTTTCACGAATTTCTTGCCAAAACCACTCGTGAACTTCGGGACGTTCACCAGCACGAGGCCGTCCTCACCGGTGGTCCATTCAAAACCTAGGCGCTGCGGCTTGTATTGGAGAAATTCCTCGACGGTGGGTAGTCCCTTGCGTGGCTTAGTCTTTGTCTTTCGCGTAGATTTCCCTCAACGGGATGTAGGCAAGCAGCACCGCGATGAATACCCAGACTAGTATGGAAGGCCAGATTGGTGGGTAGGTAAAGACCGAGAAGTTCAACCCTCCGATGATCAGGAAGGCGACGATGACACCCATGAGTGCTTCTCCTGCGATTAATCCCGCGGTGAGAAGAAGTCCCGTTCTTATAATCTTTTCTTTCGGCGCAACGTCCGTCTGCTTGATAGCAAGCTCCCAGTCGCTGATCTCCTCCTCCTCGGCGGAGCCGTATTTCTTTGCGATAGCCCTGTTCGTGACGTAGCGGACGATTCCACCAGCGAAAATCGGGGTGCTGAGCGTGAACGGGAGATAAATCCCGATAGCGACAGGAAGAACAGGTAGGTTAATGAGAATAAGGACGAACGCAAGCACCGCGCCAGCGACCACGAACGGCCAGACCATCTGACCGCCAAGGACGCCCTGCACGATCCCTTTCATGAGGAATGCTTGCGGCGCGGGAAGATTGGTGCTTCCGATGCGGTATGCCTTGTCCAGCGCTTGGACGACAAGGGCAAGAATCGGGGCAGCTGCCGCAACACCGATGATCTCCGCGATCTGCTGGTTCCGCGGTGTCGCGCCGACCATCTGACCACATGTCATCGACTGCAGCACGTCACCGGAGATAGCAGCCGCGCAACAAATCACCGCGGCGATGAGAATCGCGATCCCTTCGGCCTGAAGGTTCCCTGAAAGGCCGAACCCAAGCAAAATGAGCGACGTGATGAGCAGTACGGAGACCGTAACACCAGAAATCGGGTTGTTGGATGAACCAAGCAGCCCTGCCATGTACCCTGCAATCGCACTCGCGATGAAGGCGAATAAAATAGCGAACACGGCCATGACTGCGGACACGACCCACAGGCTCGAAATCCATGCGTAGATAAGGAACACGGGGATGGTGAGCGCGCCAATCATCAGGAACACAAATCTGATGTTCAGGTCAGTATCGGTCCGTTTCTTCACCACCACCTGACCGCCCCTGATCCCGGCGACTGCCTCCTTGATGCCGCTTGCTAGATTCGACCGCAGACGAAAGATCGTGTACAGACCGCCGACGACCATGGCACCAACACCAATGTACCGGATGTAATTACCCCAAATTGCGTAGAACCCCCAGATCTGGTACCCGACATTCGCGTTCCCGAACCCAAACGCAAGTGCATCAGTAATATCATTCGGGCTCACCGGTACCGGAAGACCAGCGGCAAGTGCGATGAGCGGGGCGAGAATCACCCAGCCGATGAGACCGCCGACGAACACGAACGTAGCGATCTTCGGCCCGATAATCCAGCCGACACCAAGGAGCGCTGGAGACGTCGCAACTCCGCCGTAAAACACGCCGGATTTTTCTCCATTGCCAAGATTAAACTTACCGATGTCCACAATCCCATGGATTGCACCGCCAAATGTCTTAAGACCAACCTGACCAAATTTAAATACTGCGGAAACCGTCACTCCTAGGATAAGCCAGATACCGCCGGAACCACCCCCGGTTTTCTTCCCGGTTTGAGCAGTCTCACCACCAACGGTCGTCGTTAACACTGCTGCGACCGCGACTCCCTCAGGGAACGGTAGATCTGTTTTGATGATCAGTGCTCGGCGGAGCGGAACCATCCACAGTACTCCCAGCATACCGCCGAACAGCGCAATAAGAGTGGTTTCAACGTAATGGACCTCCTTCCAGGTCCCAAGGAGCACCAGGGCAGGGATCGTGAAAATAACACCAGCCGCGAGTGCTTCACCAGCGGCCGCCCCCATCATTCCCAGGTTGACCTCAAGGATAGTACCTTTAAAGGGACGTAGGAACGCAAACGCCATGACCGCCCCAGGGATGACCGCTGAGACCGTCATTCCAGCGTACAAGCCGAGATACGCGTTCGCCGCGCCAAGGATGACTGCCAGGATTGCACCCACGATGACTGCTTTAATCGTCAGCTCCGGTATCTTCTTCTCCGCGGGGATAAATGATTTGAAATCCTCTCGAGATGACATAGGTAATCAGTATGAATAATATATTTAAGACTTTATAAAACCATCGGTAGAAAATCGCATCTCATAGGGAGGACAATAATTTATTCGGTGCCGTCTATATTTCTAGGGGGTATCGCAGGATGCCACCGATGCCACTGAACGCGCTATACAGTGATTCCCCCTCCTCGCTGTTTCGAGAGATCAGCGTCACTTTCGCGCTCGTCCGGTCTGCAAGATCCGAGAGTTCATCAACCAGATCAACCTTTGACACAATCTCCGTGGGAATTGATGTTTTACACGTCGGACACTGCGGTGGCGTAAAATCCTCCAGCGTCTCTTCATCCATGGTTTTCTCCATGGTGTACCCGCAGGACCCACACTTGAGCGTCACCCGGTATTTCCGGAGCTCGTCAGAAAGCAGAAGGGTGTCTACGACTCCCATCTCCAGCGCCTTTCGCACCTGATGCTCCCCGTAGACCGCGAGGCTTTTCTCTGATTTCATGATTTCCTGCATGAACCGCTTCATGATTTTCTTTTCCTGGGCGATTTTCAGATCGGTCATCTTTTCCGCGGCATTCGCGACAAGCTCGCGCAGCCCGAACTCATCCGTGTACCCCGTATCGAACATATCGATGACTTTCTTCTGTATCTCGTAATGGAGGTACGCCTCATCGATGAAATAGTGCTTCGTCGGACCAGGACCACCGACGAGGATGCCTTTCAGTTTTGGTTCCGCTAGGAAAATCTCGCTTGCACGCTGCGCGGCCTTCTCAAACCATTCATGCGCGGCGATTTCCGTGGTACGCTCGAACCTGCGCTGGGACTGACCACCCCGACCATGTTTCCCAGGAACCTGTGATGTCATGTATTTCAACATCTCAACGCGGTTTCCCCGGAGCATCCCGATCGTGCATTCTCGCCTGTCAATGAGCAGGAGCCCGTAAATTTCCTTCTCGCTGAGCATGTCCTCGAGAGGCTGCAGGAAGAACTCCGAATCGCAGCGGTACAGAAACGTTATCACCGGCATCGGCGGTTCGATGACGAACGCGACCATCTCGGTTTTATCGCTCCCGATGCTTTTATGGCCGACGAACATCGCAAGACCGTTTGGCGGTGGCTGCTTAAACGACCTCAGGCGACTCATGATTGATTCAATCGCGGAGAGCACGTTTTTCATGGTGGTCTTCGATTTGATGTTCTGTGACTGTGAATATTCGTTCCGCAGGTACGCCACGACATCGAAGATCTGCTTTGAGGGAGGGATATACAGGGAGATAAGTTCGGTGTGTTTTCCCCGTGCTTTCCGCAGATCCTCTAGTTGTCGCTTCAGATCGTAGATTTGTCGCTGTGTCATTTCATCGGTCATGGGTTGTTTCCTCTTGGTCTAGTGTCTTCTTTCCTCATCATCTTCCGTAAAATCAATTTATCCCCTTGTGTTAGAGATGGAGACGTTCCCCTTTGAGAGGTGTATAGACCTCTGCGTAATCCTTTAAGGACTCCGCAAGCGGTATGCGATCATCGCTGTGGAAAAGAACGATCTTCTCAGGGTGGCATGCCTTCGCGAATTCCACAAGTTCGGTATGGCCGGCGTGCGCAGAGAAATCAAAGTATTCAACCTCACAGTCAACATCCTCGATGACGCCGTAGAAATCAAGCTTCCCTCGTTCGATGAGCAGCCTGCTGTTGGTTCCCTCGACCTGGTACCCGGTGAGCAGCACCGCGCTTTTACGATCATTCTTCAGTTTATTCATGTAGGAGAGAACCGGGCCGCCGTCCATCATGCCGCTGGAGGTGACGATCACCTCTCCCTTCATCGCATCGCTGCGGCTCTTTTCTGAGTTAACGATATTGACTCGCTTTAACGCCTTCTTCAGTTCCTCGACGGAACGGATGGACCTTGGGTATTTCAGGTAGATCTTGCAGATTTTCTTTGCCATGCCGTCAAGCCAGATATCGTAGCCCGCGTTCCGAAGGACAAGGAGGATCTCCTGGGATCGCGCGACCGCAAACGCGGGGATGATCGCGGTACCGCCTCGTTTCACGACCTCATCGATCTTATCGAGGAACGCTTTCTCCAGTCGATCGCGGTTTTCGTGTTCCCGGCCCGCGTACGTACCCTCCATGAATAGAATATCGCATGACACCGGTTTTGTGCCTTTCATCAGTCGCGTGTCGACCACGTTCAGATCACCTGTGAACAGGAGGCGTTTTGGTCCGGAAAGCTCAAACATCGTCGACCCTGGGATATGCCCTGCGGAGTGGAACCGGACGACGTACTCATCGCCGAGGTTCTGTTTACTCCCAAGGTCCACCATGGAGAAACTCCGCTCTGCTTCCTTGACATCTCCGTTATCGAAAGGGACCGAGTAGCCGTCCATTTGCGCTATCTTCACGGTGTCTTTCTGTAAAAGGTTACTTACCACTGCGGTCGGCTCTGTTGCAATGATGGTCTGATCCGACTGGGAGCACAGCCACGGGATCATTCCGCAGTGATCAAGATGTGAATGGGACAGAAACATGAGGTCAACTGGTGGCGGTGGGAGCGGGAACGACGGTGGTTTCCCTGGGGACATCCCGTAATCGAACAGGAACCGCATGTCCTCGAGTTCGAGCACCATCGCAAGGTTCCCGATTTCATCGCTGCCACCAAGAAACTGACAGGTAATTGTAGGAATCATTGATATCAAACCTTTTTGGTCAAGCCCTCCTAAAGAAAAAAGAGGTTGATTAACTTTTGGTCATCTCTCCAGAGGTTTTACAATGAGGGTTGTCTCGTCTTTACTGACGATCTCAACTTTTGTGTTTGGCTCTATCGTGACCTCTGCTTTCGCCTGCCAGTATTCCCCTTGGAATCGCACAAACCCTGGTTTCTCAGGCGTGATTCGTTCAATAGTCACTGCCTTCTCACCGACTAACCGGCCCAGGGTCGGTCGTTTCTTTCTGATCTGGATGACCTTATACACCAGGAATGCAAAGAATATTGCGAACAGTGCGACGACGACAATGATGATGAGCTCTGCTTCAGTCATATAACCACTTGATATCAGCCATTTTCGCGTTGGATAGCTTGGGATGAGAAATATCGCACCAAGGATCAGGCAGATGATCCCGCCGATGCCGACGGCGCCAAACCCAGGGATGACGAATATTTCTATGATGAGCAGTAGTGCGCCGATAATTATAAAGATTATGGCAAGGGTCGACACGTTAAACCCAAGTCCAACGAGCGCAAGTAAAATAGCGATGACCCCGAACACCTCTGCCCCGTGCCCGGGTGTCGCGATTCCGACGATTAAGGCAAACACGCCAAGGATTAATAGTAAAATAGTTAGGATCGGGTTTGAAATGATCTTAAAAAGCACGATTGAAAGTGGTACGGAAAACGAAGTCAGCCCCGCTCCTTTTGTATGTAAGGTAACCGTCCCTGATGCGGTTGTGATGTTTCTTCCGTCGACCTCATCCAATAGTTGGCTTACGGAAGGTGCGACAGCCTCAATCACCCCGTCGTTTTTTGCAACCGTCGCATTGACATTCCTGTTTTCGGTGATGAATTCCTTCACGAGCGTCTGGTTCCGTCCGTACAGCGACGCCCGCTCCTGGATCCAGGCGACGAGCGCATTGATGACCTTTGAATCGTTGATGAACTGCGTCCCCGTGATCGTTGTTTCGACAGGCTGGCACGAGCCAATGACGGTATGATCAGCCATCGCCGCAAGCGGGGTGCTCATTAAAATGAATGTCCCTGCAGACCATGCAGCGGCGCCACTCGGGTACACGTACCCGATCACCGGGACCTGGCTATTTTTGATCAGGTCCGCGATCTGGAATGTCTCATCAAGCCCGCCGCCAGGCGTGTCCAAGAGAAGAATCACTGCCTGCATGTTGTCGGCCTGCGCTTGCTTGAGGCTGTCGGAAATGATGCTTACCGTGCTTTGATCAATCGTGCCAGTGATTTCCACGAGCAGGACAGTTGAGGACTGTGCCTGGATACTGCTTGTCAGAAGAGGAAGGAAAAAAAGAAAAAAAATTACGAGAGTTGTTACCTGTTTCATTGTTCTACTTTTCTGTTGACTGCTTTTGCAATCCCTGCCATGGTCCCGATTTCACCGCCAGGGACAATGATAAGGTTTTTCTCTCGAGCGATCTCTGTGAGCGTCTGTAATTCTCTCAGTCGCAGCGCAATTGGTGTTTTTTCATACAGTTTCGCTGCTTCTGTCATTTTCTCGGATGCTAGAAGCTCTCCTTCTGCCATGATGATCCGTGATCGTTTCTCTCGTTCTGCCTCTGCTTGTTTCGCGATTGCCCGCAACATCTCCTCAGGAAGTGACACGTCTTTAAGGGTGACCGCCGTGACTTTGATCCCCCAGGGGTCGGTGCCGGTATCGAGGATCGTTTGTATGCTTTTGTTCAATTCTTCACGTTGCGCTAATAGATCATCAAGGGTCTTTTGGCCGACGATGTCTCGAAGTGTCGTCTGCGCAAGGAGGCTGGTCGCCATGTCATACCGCTGGACTTCGACGATCGCTTTCTGTGGATCCATGATTCTGAAATAGACGACAGCGTCGACGTCCACGGTCACGTTATCGTGCGTGATGATTCGCTGTTTTGGAACGTCGATGACTCGTGTCCGAAGATCCATGCGAATCGGTCTGTCAATGATTGGGATGATGAGGACAAGGCCTGGTCCTTTGATGCCAAGGAGCCTTCCTAATCGAAAGATGACGATGCGTTGGTACTCCGGCATAATCCGTATCGCTGATGCGAGGAACGCGATCAGGAATATGATGATGATAAACACTATTATGAGTAACGTTGTCATATCCATTTTTTTCAACCTCGAAAGTCGAAAAGCTTTTTTATGTTATTAAGGGTTTCTATGAATGAAAAAGCAAGAGTCGTTGAGAGACATAGGAAACGATATTGTTAAAAAGGATGCTTCCATTTGATGTGCCCTTGATGGGGAGATAATCCATGTCTGAAATCCGGAGTATTAAGGCACGCGAGGTTCTTGATTCTCGGGGAAACCCTACAGTAGAAGTCGATGTGGTCACTGAGCAAGGTATGTTTCGTGCGATGACCCCGAGCGGTGCCAGTGCCGGTCAGCATGAGGCGCTGGAGTTACGCGATGGAGACAAAGCACGGTACCTGGGAAAGGGGACCTTGAAAGCCGTCAGCAATGTGAATAAGAAGATAGCCCCGAAGTTGCTTGGTTTAGACTGTCGCCATCAGAAGACCATTGATACTATCATGCTGAAACTTGACGGCACCGAGAATAAAGGGAAACTTGGTGCGAACGCTATTCTTCCTGTCTCTATGGCGGTGACGAAGGCAGGTGCTGCCGCTGCCGGTGTACCATTATATATGTACATTGGGGAGCTCTTTGGTGTGATCCCATCGCGCCTGCCGGTTCCGATGTGCAATGTGATCAATGGCGGGAAGCACGCAGGTCAGGAGAATTCTATTCAGGAGCATATGCTCATGCCGACCGGTGCGAAGAACTTCGCGGAGGGGATCCGCATGGTCTCTGAGAGTTACCATCATCTTGCGAAGCTGTTGAAGCAGAAGTTCGGTGCAGGTGGCGTACTCATTGGTGATGAGGGCGGGTTTGCTCCTGCACAGATCATCGATGTCAATGAGCGTCTTGAGCTGATGCTTGCTGCGGTTGAGGACGCTGGGTATGCTGGGAAGATGAAAATCGCGCTTGATCCCGCGTCCAGCGAGTTTTTCTATGACGGGACGTATAAAATTGGTGATAGGTCCTATTCCGGGGGAGAAATGGTTGATTTCTACGTCGACCTCTGCAAGCGGTATCCGATTGTGAGTATCGAGGACGGTCTTGCGGAGGATGACTGGGACTCCTGGGTTGAGATGACCAGGAAACTGGGAACGAAGGTTCAAATCGTCGGCGATGATTTGTTCGTGACGAACACGAAGCGGATCAAGAAAGGCATCGATCTTCAGGCGGCGAACTCCGTGCTGATCAAACTGAATCAGATCGGGTCGGTGACGGAGACGCTTGAGGCGATCAAGATGGCGCAGGATGAAGGATGGACCGCGGTGGTGAGCCATAGGAGCGGCGAGACCGAGGATTGTTTCATCGCGGATCTTGTCGTCGGGACGAGCGCGGGGCAGATAAAGACAGGTGCCCCTGCACGTAGTGACCGGAACGCGAAGTACAACCAGCTGCTACGCATCGAGGAGGAACTTGGAGATAAAGCGGAGTACCCCGGGGTTGATTTTAGAGAGCTCGTATAAGTAAAAAACGACGAGAAAAATATAGATTTTTGTGTGAATCAAATGACAACCCCGATGAGATTCGATTTTCAACCAATTCAACCCGCTCTTATTCCCGCCCTTATTTTTACCTTAAAACCCCAGGCTCATCATCAACCGTGATAATCTTTCTACCAAGAGTTTGTTGAGATATTCCTAATGGAATGATGGCTGTTCCAATGAACAAGAGAATGATTCCTATAGCCAGACTTTTCTCTCCTAAATGATTTCTTTTCATTGCATTTCCTATATATCTTATTCTTGAGGATTGGTTGAGGACGTTTTAAAATAGCCGGAAGACTGAACAAGTATCGCTTATTGTGGCGTCTGCCATATATGCTGTCGCCTTGAGTATGTGTCGACCGAATGACCGTTGTTCCCAACGCCATTCGTATGGGCGTTCTGTATCCACAAACTTCACGATATCATCAACGACGAACTCTACCCGATTAACGTGTGAGATGTTCTCAAACTGTACCTCTGCCTGCACCAAGATTTTACCGATAATCAGGGGTGAATGAAAAGGCAGGATTCGAATATTCGCGAGATAAATACCTGGCTCAGGTCTCGTGATGGTGACTCCGAAGGTGTCTCGGACTATTGACAGAGTAAGGTTTGCCCCGCTACCAAGATCAGGAATCATGTAGTGGCAGATTTCTTTTGCCAGCAACTCCCCATCATCGTTGTACCAATGCGCTGGATAGGGTAGGGAAAGCGTGACGTTGTAAACGGTGTGGTCATATGCATTGGTTACTACGCACGTCACGGTGCCGTTCTGCTTACTACAGTCGGCACGTACATACTGCCACTGGGATAAGCCATTGGGCGAGTACGCCGTGTTCCAAGAATCATAGCGATGCAACGGCCATTCTCCAAGACCCGTACCAATATCGAATGCGTAAGCATTCCAACCGTCACTACCGCAGAACATCATACCACCAGCTACCGAGGGTGGTGCGGTAATGCTGGAGCCGACAGTGTATCGCCATAGGATCTTCCCAGTCGTCTCGGACAATGCGAGCAGCGCGCCGTCCGCTCCGTCTCGCGTCCCGATGAAGAGCAGGCCGCCGCTCAGGGTCGGGGAGCTAATGTCACAGTCACCGCCGACCTTTGTTTCCCATCGTAACGCCCCGGAAGATGCCTCGAAGCAGTACACATAGCCTTCGTTGTCCGCGATGAAAACGGAACCGTTGTGAACAGCGTTGAAAGAGAGCGGTGAGGCATGGAGCGGCTGGCTCCAAATGAGACCGCCATCCGATTCTCGATAGGCGTTCATGGTTGCGTCCCCATAAATAGCGAGGAAGAGTCTGCCAGAGCCGTCCGCTGTTATCGAGTTATCCCATGGCCCGGCAGAGAGGTTCTCGGACCAGATGAGCAAGCCTGTTGTCGCGTTAATCTTGAACATCCGTCCTACCGTATCACCGTCATAGCACGCTCCGTAGAACGCGCCGTCTTTGAGCATCGGCTTATTTGCACAGTCCTGAAAATCGGTGAGAAACGTCCAAACGGTGCTACCGTCGGTCTTATTGACGCAGTACATGGTAACATTCTCAGACGAACAGAAATAGAGGTACTGACTGTCGACTTGGATAGTCTCACAAATACCGCCGTAAATAGGGACCTTCCAGCGGCGTTGCCCTGTGAAGCGGTTGAAGGCAAAGAGATATTGATGGGTTGGATCGGCGCCGTGGGAATCGCTCCCTATGTACACAGAGTCTCCATTGACGGTGGGACCGACGTAGCCAGGTCCCGTGCCATTGCTCCAAAAAGGATATCTCCGGTCGTAACATCGATGGCGAAGAGCTTGTCGTGACCTGCTCCATGGGTGCTGCATGATCCGATGTATGCAATGTCTCCTACGACTATAACGGCAGATTCCTCGTAGTTCGTGCCGGTAGTGTTAGCAGTCCAAAGGAGTTCATGGCCGACCGACGTCCCCGAAGTGTTAAGGGCGACAGTAACATCTCCATGCCATATTATTCTGAGTGGTGATTCTTCAGGAAGGACGACGTGTGATACAGCCTGCGTGTTGCAGCAGAGTAGGAACCAAAGCAGCACACCAGCAATAATTAATTTGTTTTTCAAAGACATTCCTCCATTTCGTTAGCCTCCGAATGGATCGGAAGCATTAATTCGGTTTTAAGATTCGTGATTTTATACGAATCAATGACAATTCGATATTCTACAATTTCATTTGTTCTCTTTTCAACTCATTCCAGGGATATCATAGGGTTCTTGTGCAGGTGTTCGATCAAAAGCAATCACTGGATATTGTCCAAGAGGGATTCCAGATCCGAAATTGGTCTCCAGCATACAAACAAGGACACAAATTATTCGTTTCTTTATAATTATTATTCCTCCTTATAGAATGTTAAATAGCCTCACGTATTTATAATTATAGCCAAAGTAATGCAAAAAAGTGGATATTTGTTCATATCTTTCCCCCGCAAAACAATTTTATAACACACATCTCCTTTAAAAACATATCCAACCCTAGATTTTCCTTTTTCAAAAACGTAAAAAGAGCTCCTTCCCCTTTTTTATCTGATAAACAAGGTGAATATAAGATGTACAGGAATGGGAGGTAAACATTTTTATCTCTAATATGATACACCTGATGGAGGCTTTGTATGAAAATACTCATTACGGATAAAACAGAAAATGAGGTTATTCAACAATTGAAAACTGCGGGGCACAACGTGACGTTCAACGAGATGGACCCACCGACGCTTTTGAAGGAGATATCACACTATGATGGACTCATGGTCCGTAGTCGGACGAAGGTGACCGCGGACGTGATTAACGCTGGTGTCACCGGAAATCTGAAGGTAATCGGTAGGGCCGGGATTGGTGTGGATAACATCGATCTTCCCACGGCGTCAAAGCACAAGGTAAAAGTCGTCAACGCACCGTCCGGGACCACCGAGAGCGTCGCGGAGCTAGCCTTCGGTCATATGGTTGCTGCCTCACGGTCCATCCCGCAGGCTGATCATTCCATGAAACAGGGACTCTGGGAGAAGAAGGCATTCAAGGGCGTGGAGCTCTGCGGAAAGACCCTGGGAATCATCGGTATTGGTCGCATCGGCACCGAACTTGGGAAACGCGCGCTTGCGTTCAACATGAAGGTGCTTGCGTACGATAAGTACGTGACCAAGTCACCGCACCCAAAGTTCGCTCTTGTCTCACTCGAGAAATTGCTCAAGGAATCGGATTACATCTCGCTTCACATCCCGTTTGTGAAAGAGGAGGGTGCGGTCATCAAGGAGCAGCTGTTCGAACTCATGAAAAACGGTGTGATCATTGTGAACTGCGCCCGTGGCGGTGTCATTGATGAGCCTGCACTTGTGAAATACTTGAATAGCGGAAAGGTGCGGGCAGCCGGGCTTGATGTCTACGCTGCGGAGCCGCCCGTCTACAAGGATCTCGTGAACCATCCAAAGGTCGTCTGCACGCCGCATATCGGCGCGTCCACGACCGAAGGGCAGCTACGGGCCGGAAAGATCTGCGCGGAGCAGATGATGCTTGCGCTCTCCGGGAAAACCCCTGAGTTCTGGGTCAACAAGAAGATGATGGAAGGGAAATGAGCAAGAAGGATCCAACACCGACCGCGATGAAAAACCTTGAGGGCATCATCGAAAAAATCGATCACAGTATCGGCGAGAAGGAGAAGGTCCGGGAGGATGCCTTGCGGTACTCCCGGGATATCATCATCTCCTGCCGGAAGGGGATCCAGCAGCTGCATCGGAACCTCCCTGAGGGCGCAGAATCCTTCCGCACGAAGGCGTACACGCAACTACAGGAATTGAACGATCTGACGAAGAATCATCCCGATATCTTCAACGCAGGGTTCGTGGAGAATGCTGCGCAGGAGTACGTGGAGCTTCACTGCCTCTCCAATATCATGCGAGGGGAGGATCTCCCTGACCCGGATGCGATTTCGACCTCGTATAGCTCGTACCTGCTCGGGCTGTGTGACGTGGTCGGGGAGCTGCGCAGAGGCGCTCTGGATTTTATGCTCGCGGGGAACACCGAGAAGGCGAGCGAGTACCTGCATCACATGGACCGTATCTACGATGCGATCATGAGTTTTGATTACCCGTCCGCGCTCGTCCCCATCAAGAAGAAGCAGGACATGGTCCGTGCCCTCATTGAAAAAACCCGGGGGGAGCTTGTGGTCTCAAGCGTTGAGAACCGTATCCATGAGCGGACCCATGAGTTCCATGGCCTGCTCGACACGCTCAACGGTGAGAAGGACAGCGGGAAGAAAAAACAAAAAAACTCGGATAAGGAAGACATCGATATCGACAAGGTCTGGTGAGCGTTCCGCCGCTCTGCTCGTTTTTTACGAAACGTTTATAAAAACCCTTTATATACTTCAAGGAGGGAGAGTCTTCAGACGACCGACATCCTTGTAGAAAATATGGTGGTGTCTTTCCGTGTTTCGTCGTCGTTGGATTTGCAGAAGCTTTCTGTGATTCTCCCTGAGACGACCTACAACCCTGATGAGGCTCCGGCATTGATCATGCAATGCCGAAAACCGCGGTCCGTGGTCACCATGTTCTCTGACGGGACCGTGACCTTGACCGGCCCGAAATCCATGGCCGACGTCGAGGAGGTGGTCAAGATGATCCGTGACCGGCTTTTGGTCATCGGGGTACAACCAGGGGAGAACCCTGCGGTCACCGTCTGCAACACGACCGTCTCTACCGATGTAGGGAGAACCCTTGACCTGAAGGCTCTCGCAAAATCCCTGGAGAACATCGAGTATAATCCCAAGCAGTTCCCCGGATTGATTTATCAGACGGAGAACCCAAAGACTGTTATACTCTTGTTTGATTCCGGGAAGATTGTGGGTAATGGGGGTACGCTGGAGGAGATACAGCAGCCCCTTGAGACCTTGATGAAAAAGCTTATGATGGAAGGAACGTAAAAGGAGGAAGATGTATGCCTGAAGTAATCGTAGAAAATATCGTGGCGTCAACGTCGTTTTCCGATAAACTCGATCTCGACGTGATCGCGCAATCCTTGGAGGAGGCTGAGTATGAGCCAGAGCAGTTCCCTGGCCTTGTGTATCGGTTGGCTAGTCCGAAGACCGCGACCTTGTTGTTCCGCAGCGGCAAAGCGAACTGCACCGGTGCGAAGAACATCGAGGACGTCCGGACCACGATCAACATCATCGCGGAGAAACTCAAGAAGCTGGGCGTCGAGGTGTACAAGGACCCTGAGATCGTCATCCAGAACATTGTCGCGATTTCCGACCTCGGCGGAGAGCTGAACCTCAATGAGGTCGCGATGGCGCTCGGACTGGAGAACGTGGAGTACGAGCCTGAGCAGTTCCCTGGTCTGGTGTACCGCATAAAAGAGCCGAGGGTCGCGATGCTGCTTTTCGGCTCCGGGAAGATCGTGTGCACGGGGGCCCGTAAGATCGAGGACGTTTCGCTTGCGGTCGAGAAGCTCTCCCAGGAGCTGACCTCGTTAGGCCTGATCCACCACTAGAGACGCGTGTTCTCAGGGACCGCTTACTATCTTTCACCTTCCTCGGTACGATAAATCATGGCACTGTTTTTTTTATATTTCTACCGGAAAATAGTTAGCTTTATGTACTGGAACGTTATTTCGGATTTTGAGGGGTCTAAAGAATTGAATTGAATATTTTTTTCATTCTTTTCCTCCCAGACTTTTTTAGACCCCTTCTCTTTTCTCTTATTCATAGTGTCAAATGAGCAAGAACCATGGTGATGGAAAGGCGCGGTGCTGTCTCCCCGAAGGATAGTTTCTCCAAAAACAGGTGAAAAAAAAAAAGGGGAATAAAAAGGAGGAAGGGCAGGTTTGAGGCCCTCGGTGCTTACGCGGTTTTGAAAAATTCTTTGAGCTCGTCAATCTTCGGGTTCATCATGCCGCAGAGTTTCACTGAGAAGATGTCCTCAAGTAGGGTGATGTTGTGGATGTACTGCGAGTATTTCTTTTTGATGAGCTCCACGAACCGTGTTGCACCGCCCATGTCCTTGGCGGTGAAGGAGATCAGGCCGTCGTACTCGCCGTGTAGCAGGCAGGCGGTTTGGACGAACACCCCGAGGTTCTTTGCCGCGTATTTCTTGAACGAGTCGATGACGTCGCCGATGATGTCTCCTGCAGGTTCGTTGGAGCGTTTGATGAGCATGATGTAGTGATGGACGCCTTGTTTTTCTTTGTCTGGTACCGCAGTGTACCCCCAGATCGTCTTATTGTTCTCCAGTCGTTTGATGATGCGCCAGACCTTCTGTCTCGAAAACCCGCAGGCTTTGGCCATTTTGTCAATGCTTTCATTCGAATTTCGTTGCAAATGCTCGATTACCTTTTTCTCATCCTGGTCGATTTGTTTTTTGCTACTTTTCGCCATAATACTACACCCCCATGAATTGATGTTTTATATGAACTATTTTTTTAGTCCTTTTCTCTCCATTCATGGTCTTGGAGATGACGGGTTTGAAATAACGTTTTATGTTATAAACGTTTCGCACAAGTCCTGGGAAGGTGGGTTATAATGACTTTTTGAAAAACATTTATATTATGATGAGGGATTACATGTCGGGGGTTGTAGAGTTTAAAGTATAGATTCTTTTTTTTTTTTACTCTTCAACTTCCCCTTTCCTCCCCTCACACAAGAATCTGCAACCATGCTCTAAACTAATTAGCGACACACCAGAGCATTTTAATACCTGTCAAACCATGGGAACAGACACCATGTCAACCTGCTGTCTTCGCACTCGATGCAACCAATGTTGCAGACATACGAATATGCTCCTCACTGCACAGGATATCGACAGAATAGCAAGCTTGGGATATGACCGCACCTTTTTTGTCGAGGAACTCAACGGCTGGTTACAATTGAAAAACGCGCATGGACGCTGCGTCTTTCACACAGGTGAACGCTGCAGCATCTACGACCACCGGCCAGAAGGATGCATGCTGTACCCTGTGGTCTATAACACCGACCGCCGTAGCGCGATTCTTGATGCCGAATGCCCACAGAAGCAACGATTCTCCATCGGAGAACATAATGTTCGTAAACTCATGCTGTTGATATCAACATTACATGACGAGCGGTCTCAACGGGGAAAAAACGAGAAAAAATCCTGCGAGACTTAAAAAGAAATCAGCTTAACCACACCACATCTCATCGAAAGCGTGATTCTAATCCTATAGCCGGTAGAAAGCTCTTTTTATACCTTCCCCTTAAAAAAAGAGTTTTTCAGATTGACGGACCGATGAGTTCTTCTATGGCAGTGAACATAAAAAAGACAATTTGAATAAAACAATCGAATTTTTTAAAAAATTGAATCAAAATACATGCTCTCTATAAGGTAAGAAAAAAAAATTCTGCAACATCTGTTATAAATATTATTTATCTAGAAACATTTAAATAATAATCTTTGCTAGTTACAAACAATAATAGGGAGAATTGTCATGAAAGAGGCCTTCTTGCAAAAAGGATTCGTTTTTAGCGTAGCGTTACTGTTCTTCGGGACAAGTGCAATGGGTACTTTCAACGTACATCATCCAAACCCAGCACCTATTCTTGGAACCACGCTATATGTCGGTGGAGGCGGCTCCAACAACTACACAAACATACAGGACGCTATCGATAATGCAAGTGACGGTGACAAAATAATCGTATATCCTGGAACCTACAATGAAGACCAAATCACGGTTGATAAATCGCTAACCATTACCGGCTCGGGATGGTCAACAACCATCATCGACGGCGGTGGCGCATCTTTAACTGACTGTGGGCTTGTGAGAATTATCGCAGACGGGGATGTCACCTTTAAAGGATTCACTGTGAAAAATGCTGGAGGGCCTCCGAACGGAGGGGATTACGGCGATGACCTGACGAACGTCGGCATCTACGCTCAATCAGATTCCTCGACCGCGACCTACACAATCTCCAATAACAAGATTCTTGGGACAAATAATCCTGACGACTGGGAGGACTACGGGTTCTACACCAACAGTGGACAGGAGCATCTCATCTTTAAGGATAATGTGGTCACGCAGACTGCGGCAAATGCGGTTCTCATTGAAAAACACATTGGGAGCACAGAACTGAGCTATAACACCCTGGATGCGGGATGCTGGGGTACTGACCCGATCTACTGCATGACCTATGGTGGTACCGATATCAGCTCCCTGCAGAAAATCAGCCATAACATCATTGATGTAAGCACGGGTATCAATCCCCACGGGCCAGGAGACAATAAGATAACAGGCATCGGCTTTTCGAGCGCGTATTTAGGATGTACCGGATCTGATGACAGTGGGATGTATACGAATATTGAGATTAGCAATAACACGATTCATAATCTACAGGCATACGACCGCGGGATCGCCCTCGATAATTTCGCCTGGGACGACGGAGCTGGAGGGGAAATCTCCAATGCGATCATTAAGGACAATAATATAGAAGGAATTTCAACGTCATCACCAAGCTTTGCTATTCGACTTTCTGGGCTTATCTCTGACACAGACATCCAGGGAAACACCATCACTGGTTGCGATATGAGCTTCTATGGAACGACCGGCTTTTATGGAGATAGTACAGCCTATCCGACCGGAACCACCGTCCATGACAACAATTTCGAAGGAAATGGCGAGGGCTTGATATGGGATGGGACCACCTCGCTGAATGCAGAGGACAACTGGTGGGGCAATGCATCAGGACCCCAGGAAGCGGGAAATCCTGATGGAACCGGGGACCCAGTTACCGGAGACGTGGATTACACACCTTGGTTGTCGCACCCCTACGGCCCACCCTACGCTGCATTTACGTATAACATTGATGACAAGGACGTCACCTTTGATGCCTCAGCTTCAGGGGACTATGACGGTACAATCACAACCTATGAATGGAGTTTCGGGGACACAACCTCAGGGGAAGGGGAAATCATCACTCATAGCTACCCGGCGTATCAGACGTACATCGCCACCTTAACGGTGACTGATAATGATGATCGAACGAATTCCATTTCAAAGACGTTCACCTTAAGTGACCATGTCCCACCGACGATCAACACCATCCAGGCTGTTCCTGACCCGCAGCATGTTGGAGGCTGGGTGAACATCAGTTGTAAGGTTACTGATAACGTCGCGGTCTCCCAGGTGAAAGTGAACATCACGTACCCTGATGCGTCGACGGTCAATCAGACGATGACCTATAATTCGCAGACGCATCTTGCCAAATACAACATCACCTATTCGCAGCTTGGAGTCTATGACTATTTCATCTGGGCGGGTGATACAAGCGGGAATACCAAACGATCGTCTGTTTATTCATTCCAAATCACGAATCAGGCACCATATATTCCGAGTATGCCGAGTCCGTCCAATGGGACGACTGATGTTGATGTTAATGCGGTATTAAGTTGGGTCGGTGGCGATCCCGATTCGGGCGATTCTGTGACCTATGACGTGTTTTTCGGAACGAGCAGTTCTCCTCCCAAGGTCGTTGGGAATCAGTCGAGTACTTCGTATGATCCTCCGGGGACGATGGAGTATTCGATGACCTATTATTGGAGGATCGTCGCATGGGATAATTATGGTGCCTCTGCGGAAGGTTCCGTGTGGCATTTCACGACAGAAGCCAATAGTCCACCGGTGTTTGGCGCTCCTTCTCCGTCTAATGGTTCTATTGGTAAACCTCTGAGTCTAACGTGGAGTATCCCGATTAGTGACCCTGATGGGGACCTGTTCTCATGGACGATCCAGTGCAGTAATGGACAAACGAACAGTGGTACTGGCGCATCCAATGGTACAAAGTCCCTTGCTCTGTCTAGTCTTTCCTATAGTACGACCTATAAGGTCTGGGTGAATGCGACGGACCCGACTGGAAGCGGTCTGTACACTAGGAGATGGTACATCTTCACCACAAAAGAAAGCCTACCACCGGTGTACGGAGCACCAACTCCATCCAATGGCTCCACAGACAATCCTCTCGGCTTCACATGGACCATCCCCATCAGCGACCCTGACGGTGACAGTTTTAACTGGACGATCCGTTGCAGCAACGGGCAGGCAAGTGGTGCAACCGGTGAGTTCAATGGCACGAAAACGCTTTCCCTCTCCGGTCTCTCCTATAGTACCACCTATAGGGTCTGGGTGAATGCGACGGACCCAGACGGCAGCGGTCTGTACACTCGGATGTGGTATGTGTTCACCACAACAGGGGGTCCAAACCAACCGCCATATATACCGAGCAATCCTAACCCAACTGATGGAGCAACAAGCGTAAACGCGTCATCCGATCTTTCATGGACCGGCGGCGACCCTGACACAGGAGATACCGTCAGCTATGATGTGTACTTTGGGACTACAAGCAATCCGACCATCGTCATCCACAACCAAACCGCAACTTCCTATGACCCCGGGCCACTTCTCTATCATCAGACCTATTTCTGGCGAATCATTGCCTGGGATAACCATGACACTTCGACCGGAGGGCCTCTCTGGAATTTCACGACAGAACAAGACTTCACACCACCAGTGATCGATATTACCAACCCTCGATCAGGGTTCATCTACGCCAACTTTGCTGGCATCATTTTTATAACTATCCCCTTCTTTACCACAGTCGTCATAGGAAAAATAGATGTCACCGCCGCCGCATATGATACACAATCCGGGGTGAATCGAGTCGAGTTCTACGTCGATGACCAAATGTACGGTGACGACACTGTGGCTCCCTATAATTGGACCTGGTCTTGGAGAGGACATTTCTTCCCGTACACCCTCTCAGTTGTCGCATACGATAACGCGGGGAATCATAATACAGACGAACTGAAACTCTGGAAGATACTCTAAGCATCGACAGATTTCAGAAGAAAAGAAATAATCGTAATAGACAACCATAGCGAGCTTTGAATACTGTGACGATGATACCGACCCAGCATGCCACTCAAGAAGGATCTTACCTCTTTTGATCTAACAAGCATCGTGGTCGGTTCCATCGTCGGAGCAGATATCTACATCGCGTCCGCGCTCACCGCAGGGCTGCTCGGTCCTGCTGCGATTCTTGTGTGGGTCGTTGCAGGGGTCTGCGCTACCATCATCGCCCTAGTGTTCGCGTACTGTAGTTACTATGTGCCTCGCGTCGGCGGCCCGTTCGCCTTCGTCTCCGAGGCGTTCGACGATTTCTACGGGTTTCTCACCGGGTGGAGCATCTGGATTGCAGAGGTCCTCTCTCTCCCTGTGTTTGCGATCGCGTTCGTCCAGTACCTTCAATACTTTGTCATCTTGGGTTTCTACGAGCAGCTCCTCATCAAAGGAGTGTTTTTATTCACCTTAACGTACATCAACATCAGGGGCGTGAAAGCGGCAGGGCGGGTCAATGATGCGTTGACAATCATCAAGCTTTCCCCTCTGCTGCTCCTCATGATCGTTGGCATTGGTTTCTTTGCATTTCATCCAGAAACACTCACTTCAAATTACGTTCCCTTTGCCCCCCTAGGATTTGGAAACTTCGGTGCCGCACTGGTGCTCATTTTCTGGGCGTATGTGGGATTTGAAATGGGCACACTCCCTGCAAGTGAAGTGAAAAATCCACGAACAACAATCCCGAAAGCCATTATCACCGGAATGGCTATCGTAACTACCTTCTACCTCCTAACGAACTTTGTCGTCTACGGTCGTCTTAATTGGACTGTACTTCAAACAACCAAGATTCCGTTGGTTCTCGTAGGAATAGCGCTCCTGGGTACTGCTGGGGCGATTATCATGGCGCTAGGTGCCTTAGTTTCCGTCTCCGGCTCTGATGAGTCAGGGATCCTTGGCACCGCCCGGCTTTCGTACGCGATGTCGATCGACGGTCTGTTCCCGAGGCTGTTCTCAAAGGAGCATCCGAAGTATCATACACCGTACATGGCACTGCTCCTGCAAGGCGTCATCGCGTTCGTGTTGTGTATCTTTTCTGGTCTGTCTGATTTGATTTCGTTTTCCGTGTTTAACCTTGCGTTCGCGTTCCTCCTCACGTGCCTTGCTTTGCTCGTCCTTGGGAAACGGAAGCACGAAAAGAAACTTCATGGCCAGCGGATCCTCCCTGTCGCTGGCATCATCATCTGTCTGTATCTCATCACGATGTTTCTGCTCGGCTCCACCGCCCTGTTCATCAAGGTCATCGGTATTGTGATCATCCTTTGCGGTGTCCCCCTGTATGTGATATTTTCACCGAAAACAGACATCCATCATCTCAAGGAATTGTTCCTTTCTGAGGAATCGGTCCTTTTAAGGCAGTTTCAATGGACCGACCGGTTCTTGGCACATTTCCTTGTCCACCTTCGCCGGGGGTATGATAAAATACGAGGAAAAAAGGAACAAGAGTCTCCCCCTTACAACGAGTGACGAGATCAGATTCCTGGTTTTTTAATGAATAAATATTTGATCGTGAGAAACCCGATGGTGGTTCCGATCACGATTCCTATCAGAGCAGAGAGCTTCTCTGCAAAATCGCTGGAGACCATGTTCTGTATGGCCAGCCCGCAGATCACGATGGTTACCGCCCCGATGATGTACTGCATTTGCTTGTCCGTGATCCCGTTGGTCGTATGCCGGTGGATTCTCAAAGCCTTATCAGGGATCACGTTTTTCTGGCAATAGTCGCAGTACCACTGATTCCGCTCAGGGACAAGCCGTAACGCGAAATTGCAGGTGGGACAGTGAGGATGATGATAGAACATCGGTTTTGTCTTGGTCTTTCCAATCTTTTTAAACAGCGAAGACCCCATGCTATGCTTGAGAAGCACCGGGGTGAGAAAACAGCTGGTGAAGATAAGAAATAATGTCGCGGTCTTTATTTGGCTAGCAAGCATTCCGCTTGGGTCACCAAACACGCCTCGATCAACGCCCGTTGTTACGATGATTAATGCGACCCCCATGACCGGCATCATGCCGATGCCGATGCTCACTGCATCTTTTCGTTTCATGCCGCTAAGACGTGCCCCAAACGCGCTTCCAAGGAAATTCCCAAGCATCGCAAAGACGATGAACGCTGCGCAGAACACAAGGATTGATGTCAGCTGATTTGACTGAAAGACTGCCAAGAAATTGAAACTTGCCCCGACCCAAACGAAGAACAGGGGGACAAAAAAGGCGTACCCGATGGTCTTAATATAATCAGCAACGACATTTGCCTGTGGTGTTTTTTTGATGAAGATTCCTGCGATGAACGCACCGATGATCGCGGTAAGCCCCATGTTCTCGGCAAACGCGGCGAAAAGAAAGCAAATACCAAGACCGCTTGTTAGTACGATTGTTGGCGTGTGGCGTTTCGCATTGCTCTTTAAGGTGAACCTGACAACAATAAAACCAATAAGGATCGTCAGGCTGAAAAAGACTGCTATCTGGAGGAGCAGGACGAGGGAGTTACCCATGCCGAAGACAAGCGCGAAGAACACCATCGCAAGGACATCATTGACGACGAGGGCTGTTCGCAAGGTGAGGCCAACGCGGGACGAGAGAAGGTCCATGTCCGAGAGGATGCGTATCGCAATAGTGGTAGAGGTGGCAAGAAAGATTGTTCCGATTGCCATGCATTGAATCAGGGTTAAATGAAACACGAAGCCGACCATGCACCCGAAGAGGAAGGGGACGATGATGCCGAAGATACCGACGCCAAGACCTGCTTTCTTCGTCTGTTTCAGGTCACTGAGGTTTGTCTCCAGCCCAATGATGAACAAAAGGAAGACAGCGCCGATGAAGGCGATCTGTTTGAACTCCGGTGATGTCAGGTCAAGCTTGAAGTTGAAAAAAGAGGTGTTGAGGATCATGAGTTTCGACCCTGATAAAAGTCCGATGCAACACGGGCCAAGGATGACGCCCGCAAGGATTTCCCCGATGACACCCGGCTGTTTTATCTTTTCAAATAAGGTGCTCAAAATCTTAGCAAATACAATAGCAACAGTGATTTCAAGCAGCATAGAGCAAGCATCCCAAGCTTTGTACATCGTATGAAAAACATGTATTTAAAAGCATAGGATATTTCTGCTCAATGATTTTAAATATTCTAAATTCAATGCCTTCACAGAAAGATGATGAGCGAGACGAAAAAATCATTACACGACTTCTATGAAACAAAGATGATAGATATCATGCACACCGTCACAACCGCGCCGTGCATCCAAAAGGACGCTTCTCTTGATCACGTGCTTTCGCCCTTGAAGGATCACGGTTACGTCTGGGTGGTTTCGAAGGGCGTCCCGAAGCGCATTCTTGGGGTAATCACAGAATCAGATATGATCGCGCTCTTGTCACCGCCTATCACGTCCCTTCAAACCTTTGACACACCTGATGCCAGGTCACTCCAGTTCGGGGTGCCTCTCACTGCTGAGGAGATCATGTCGAAGAAACCTGTTCCAGCGTCCCCTGAGGAGACTGTTCGTGATGTCATCGTGAAAATGAAGCAATTTCATGTGAAGCAGCTTCCTGTCGTTGATCACGAAGGAGTCCTGCTTGGCGATATCACGCTCCATCAGTTCATCGAGAGCTATTACAAGGAGATACTCTAGCGTGATGTAGCGCTTTTTTTCATGGATACGAAAAGTGAGGTAAAAAGAATCATTCTTTCATGTAATGTCGTAAAACAATCGGTACGAAGATAGTGGTAAGCAGACTCATGAGGATGAGCGAGATATAAATATCCTGAGCGATGACGCCGAGGTTCAGGCCGATGAGCGCGACAATCATCGCGACCTCGCCCCGAGGCGCCATGCCCATGCCGATAGCAAGTGAAGTTCTATGCGAAAGCCTCCCGATGCGTGCACCGAGGTAACATCCGATGATCTTGGTGAGAAACGCAACAACGGTCAGCGCGATGAGGAACCAGAGGATCTGCAGCGTGATTACATGGAAATCCGCTAAGATACCTAGGGAGACGAAAAAGATCGACGCGAAGATGATCTGGAGGTACTCAGCCCCCTCCTTGAAACTCTTCCCTTGTTTGATGATGACGCTGGTGAGTGCGACACCAGCAAGGAACGAGCCGACGATGGCGGAAAGTCCGATCACGTCCGCGATCATCGCATAGAGAAACGCGATCATCATTGCAAGGATAAACACGGTTTCTGGGTATCTCTTAGCTAGTTTCGTTGCATCGAATCGTTCGAGGAGTGCTGAGAGATACTTATGACCGATGTACGCGCCAAGAACCATGAACACCGTTGCCTCAATGATGATGAGAACCAGGGGTGTAATGGACATGGTTTTTCGTGCTACCTCCATGGAAAACGAAAGCACCAGGAGGCCAAGGATGTCATCGATAACCGCTGCACCTATGATCGCCTTTGCGGCTTCTGTTTGGAGCTTTCCCATTTCTCGTAACACGTTTGCGGTGATCGCGACACTGGTCGCGGTGAGCGCGGTGCCGACGAAGACCGAGCTGATGAAATCATACCCGAAGAACATCGCGAGGAGATATCCACCGACCCAAGGGATGATGACGCCGATGAGCGCGATAACGCCATACTTGAGGGTGAACACGTCCTTGATGTTGAATTCCAGGCCGACGACAAACAGGAGGACAACGGCGCCAAGTTGGGCGAAGCTTTGCACGGATTGCGTGTAGGTGATTAGTCCAAGCAGGCTGGGGCCTATCGCGATCCCAACCAGGATCTCCCAGACGACCGCTGACTGGTTGATTTTCGAGGCGATCAGGTACCCTGCCAGTGATACAAACAGCAGCAGGCTAAGCTGAAACTCTATAGTATTTACGACCCCTTCAAGCATCGCAAAGTGCTATTCCTTGAGAGTTTAAAAATTGTATCGCGGATGCTTCAGTGATTCAAGGATTTGATAAAAAAAAATGAAAAAACCGTTCCTCATTATATTATATGTTGGCGAAGAGCATTTCCAAGGAGAAGATTGTAGTTCACTAGGGTAATAGCAAAGTCTACATAAACCACCATGATATCGTACCAGGAACACAGCTATGGATTGGAAAAAACTGCTCCCCGTCTTTGGCATCGTCCTTCTCGTCTACGTTCTCTGGAGATTCGATGTGGGGAAAATCCTTTCGGTGTTTGCCACCCTCAATCCTCTCTATGGAGCTTTGTGTTTTCTTGGGATGCCTGTCATCATGCTTATTGTCACCGTCGAATGGCAGATGGTGCTGAAACGACAATGCATTCATGTCAGCTTCGTGTACTCACTGAAAAACTTCTTCATCGGGTTTTTCTATGGTTTTATCACCCCTGGGGGGTTCGGCGCGTACTTGCGCGCTCTGTATCTTAAGCATGAAAGCAAGGCTCCCCTCCCGAAGTGCGTCTCCAATATCATCACGTTCAACACCCTTGATTATATCAGCCTGTTCCTCTTAGGGTCGATTGGTGGGCTGTTCCTCCTTGGGCGGAACCCGTATCTTCTCGTCCTTATTCTCATCCTGCTGTTTTCAGCGATCGCCCTTCTTGTTTTCTTCCTCCGTCAAAAAGCATCGAAGCATCTCTTCGAACGGCTCCTGCGCACCCAGATTTTCCAGTTCATCCAACGGTATATGGATGATTCCATCGAGTCCTTCTATGAGGATCTCCCGACGTTCAGAAGTCTTCTGTTGCCGTTCCTCGTCTCGTTCTTCAGCTGGTTTGTGTTTTTCACGGAGCTGTACTTCATCGCGCAGCTCTTTAACATCCATGTCCCGTACGTCACGTTCATCTTCATGGTTGCGATTGCAGCGACGATTGCGACTATTCCTATCTCCCTGTATGGTCTTGGGACACGGGACGTTACCCTTGTCGCGCTCCTCTCCTTGTATAACATCCCGCCGGAGAACAGCGTGAGCTTCACGCTGTTCTGGTTCGTGATCTTCTGGGTTACGCCTAGCATCATCGGAGCTGTTATCACAGTCCTGGAAAGTAAAAAGCTACCTGCAAGAAAAAATAGGGATCCAACCTAACCGCGTTTCAATGCATATTTTCCCTATACAAAAGCTGATTGGATATAGAATGAATCCGCGAAAGTAACCCCCTTCTTTTGCCTCCTGATGTAGAATAATAATCATTTTATAAAATAAAGGATTTATATAAACTCCTTCCATAGAAAACATTTAAATAATATGGTTGGATTTGATTTTTATATTTGGGGGAAAAAAAGATGAGAAATAATACAATGATTAAAGGGATTATTATTGGTATAATAATCCTAAGTTTAGGCGCAAGTATGGTTCCTACCGGGCTATCGAAACAACCTGAAAAAAAGAATGCCGGTACGCTATCGAACACATGGATTGTTGATAACGAGGGAGACGGTGATTTTGTCACCATTCAAGCCGCGATCGATGCCGCTGCAGCTGGCGACATCATTAATGTCTATAGTGGGACATACCATGAAAGCTTGAATATTAACAAATCTCTCCAATTAATTGGCAAAGACACCGAGTATCTCACTGGGAGTGACACAGGAAAGCCAGTGATTTATGGTACCGGATTGGATAACACTATATCGGTTTACACAAACAACCAGGATGTTCCCGTAAAAATTTCAGGTTTTATCATTACCCATAGCGGGAATCACCATGCAGGGGTCTATTTGGAGTATTCAAAGTCTGTCGAGATCTCATACAATATCATCACCATGAACCATCATGGGTTCCAATTATACTATTCAGAGACAGACCATATATCAGAGAATGATATTACAGACAACGATTACGCGGCCATCATAGAATTTAGCAACTATTGCACCATTTCTATGAATAATTTTATAAACAATACTCATGGGATTCAACTGAGCGTATCTCTTTCCAACTCGATTACACAAAATGATATCCAAGGGACAACAGATGATTATGGTCTCCTGTTTCTACGGTCATACATCAATCAAGTTACCTTTAATAATTTCATCCAGAACAAGAAGCAGGCCTCCTTCCAGAATTCTATAAATACATGGCACGATAACTATTGGAGCAATAAAGTAGGTGCGATGCCCTTGTATATTATTTGGGGGATTTTCCAGGCAAACATTTTCCCTGCATTGAAGGTCCCCTGGCCACAGTTTGATCTTCGACCAGCAGCATCCCCGAATTAAATCCCTTCATTAAGAGTGGAGCTCCCCTGAGCTCTGCCTTTTTCTTTTTTTCTTAGAATCAGTTGTTGATAGAAGATCATTTTTCCAGGATGAAGGCACAAATAAATAAGCAAAGATATAAAAACATTATGTGATTATAGTCACAAAGAAGGGAATTTTTATGGTCACCATCAGCCAGGTCGTCCAAAAAATCGTCAACGACAAAATATTCATCCTCGAGCCGCTTAGCAAAGGAATCATCTCCAACGTCGCCCTCGCGGAGCAGCTCAAACCAGACATCGAAGAGGAACTTGGCAGAAAAGTGAAAACCCATGCGATCGTCATGGCGCTCCGACGGTACACCGAAGAAATCAAGAAGACCCATAAAGAAATCGCCTTCGACTACTCCTCGGAGATCATCCTGAAAACCGACATCTGCGACATCGCGGTACTGCGATCACCAACGCTGCTTGCGAAACTCAAACGCCTCTACGACATCGTCGACTTTGAAAAAGGAGACATTCTGAACATCATCCACGGGCGACATGAGGCCGTGATCGTCACTAATGAACGATACATGAAGAAATCACTGCAGCTATTCAAGGGAGAAAAAGTCCTGAACGTCGAGAAAAACCTCGTCTCTCTGACCTTGACATTTTCATCGGATTTTCTCCACACACAAGGAGTTATCTACAATGTCGTGAGGGCGCTAGCATGGGAGAACATCAACATCTTTGAGATCGTCTCGACCAACACGGAACTGACCTTCATCCTCAACAAAAAGGATTCCCCGAAAGCATACAAGGTTTTAGGGCAGCTAGTTGAAAAAAGATAACTTGATCCTTTGAACACTATTCATAAAAAGGCCGTAGAAGAAATGACCTATGAGGAAAATAACGGTATTTAATTATATGAGTGTTGACGGTTTTTATGCCGGGCCTCACGGCGAAATCGGCTGGTTCAAGGTTCGTACCAACGATGACGAGTTTGAACGATATACCCTTGGTCAGTCGCAAGAAGGTTCAACCCTGGTTTTTGGCCGTGCGACCTACGAGATGATGAAAAGCTACTGGCCTACGCAGGATGCACGGAACAGCGATCCGAGCATGGCTCGCATTGTAAACGAGAGTCCGAAGATCGTTTTTTCAAAGACACTGCAAGACCCGCAGGAAAGCCCTCACTGGAAAAACATCAGGATCTTTCATGAGATACAGAAAGAAGCGATCCTGAGGTTGAAAAAGCAAGAGGACAGGGATTTTACGATCCTGGGGAGCGGCACCATCATACAACAGTTCGCAAACCTAGGCCTCATCGATGAGTACAACCTGGTGATGGTCCCTGTGGTGTTAGGCGCCGGCAAGGCCTTATTCAAGGATGTCAAAACGATGAACCTCGCGCTTCTCAAAGAACGATCCTTTCGAAACGGGATTGTTTTGCTTACGTATCGACCTGACTAAGGAGGACAGACGTCTCTCTAGTCGGGCGCACGGTTCCAAGACACATCGTTCATCAAGGATGCATTACCCTGTTTTTTGTGGTCCGCACAAAAGATAGAACGTGAGCAAGAACAGGGAGAATAAGACGATCATGATGGAGCCGTTGATCATCGTTCCGACGATCGAAAGGACGTCATACAGAAGATGTGAATTCGTGTACCAGGTAAAACCCGAGAAGCCGTACGAGACACAGAATAGTCCTGGGATTGCAAACGCGAAGGTCCTGCCAAAGCGCTCGAGGTAAAACATGGACGTACCACGAATGCTTTCCCGAACGACATCAAACCAGCTTAAAATAAATAATAACAAGGGTAATGCCATGATGAATTTCATGAAATTAAGATAGGGAAAGTCTCCCTTGATGAGGAAATTCACGAATTCGACATTGGATTCCATGGTGACAAAAACCTTCGTCTCATGGAGAAAATAATTATAAGATAAAATCAAATCTACCACAGCACATATCAACAATGCCACGTAGATGATGATCGATATTTTTATCGTTCGTTTTTCCGTCTGTGATTACCTCTGGATAATCTTCGACGAGTAGTATCTATTTCATAAAACGTATATAATTTTTTCTCTCCTCTTATACTCTTCTATTTCAATTTCTTGGTCGATGTAAAAAATACCTTAGTACTTAATCAAGAGGAAGTATATTTCCCTGCTCTGAAAAAGAAAGAACTAGTTGTGTTGATGATATGGACATCCCAAAAGAGGACATCATCTCAGTACTCGTCACCTTCTGCTTGCTTTTCACATGGTACATGACGCTGGTTTCGTTCAACTATCCGTTACTCAGCCTCCTCATCCTCTGGGTTGGGATGGTTGTCCTGACCATAGTGTATTATATCGTCTATCGACACAAAAAGCGCGATATGAAGATCCTAAAAATGCGGTTTTTCGTCTCAGCCGTTCCTATCTATACTACCCTTGCGTTCTATGTGTATCTCCTGCTCGTGGGAAAACATATATCTGGTGTCTTACGTTTGTTGCCCATCGGTATCATCGGAACGATGCTTCTCCTCAATGCTGGCGTTGTCTATTATTATACTCGAAACACGTAAACCCCGTTTAGATTGCATCAAGAGAAAAAAAAGATAAAAGGGAATGCTAGGTTCACTTTGGCAGGATCAGAGAGATGATGATGATCTGTATCCCTGTATAGGTCGTTTCCTGGTCGGCGACCTGCACCGTGACTTTGAAGAGGCCAAGTCCAAGGAGCATCGATGTTCCCCTCGGCGCGGCTTCTCCGGCCTCAAGGTCTAAAAGACCGTACGAGGTCGTATTGATATGCCCGTACTTACCGCCTTTTGCTTGAAGTTGCCAATTAACATTGGTGACGTTCATAGTTCCCTTGTTGGTGAACACCACGGTCACCCCAAGGCCACTGTTGACCTTGATTGTTATCGTGATGCTACTCACATTGATTGTCTTCACGATGGTACTTGCCACACCACCGTCATCGGTCACTCGTAAGGTGACCGGGTAGCTTCCTGCAGTGGTCCATACATGGGTGGTTAGAGGGGTGCTATGAGTTTCTTCGTAGACACCGTCGTTGTTCCAGTCCCACTCATATGAGGTAATCGTTCCATCGGTATCATGGCTTGCTGAGGCATTAAAAGCTGTTTGGTGGTAAGCAGTCGGGTTCGGTGGCGTCCAGTTGAACTCTGCGACCGGCGGCTCGTTTTCTTTTCCGAACACGTATGCCGAACCCGTCCCTATATTGAAATTCGCTCCAATGAGAGCCCTATCATCTGAAAGGGAGACAGACCAGCCAAACGTGTCCATTCCTTGGCCGTCTGAGGCGAGAAGCTTTGCTTGCTGCGTCCAAGTGGCATCCGTGCGGGTGTACACGTACGCAGACCCTGACTCATAATCGTTGTCATCATCATAGCATGCTCCGATGAGTGCGGTGTCACCTGAAAGAGAAACAGAAACGCCAAACCAGTCCACTATGTAACCATCCGAGGCGAGGAGCTTTTGCTGCTGTGTCCAGGTGGTGCCGGTGCGGGTGAACACATACGCTGAACCGGAATGCTCTCCGTTATCATTGTCCCAGTAGGCTCCGATAAGCGCGGTATCGCCGTCAAGAGAAACAGCATAGCCAAACCGATCTGAATAAGCGCCATCGGAGGCGAGGAGTTTTTGCTCTTGGGTCCAGTTATTATCCGCCCGTGTGAACACATACGCTGAGCCGGAATCTTCTCCGTTATCATCATCCCAGTACGCCCCGATGAGCGCCGTTTCCCCAGAGATGGAAACCGAACAGCCGAACAAGTCCGCTGGACCTGGGTCTGAGGGGTGAAGCTCAGCTTGCTGTGTCCAGGCATTCCCGTTGCGGGTGAACACGTACGCTGATCCGGATTCGTCCCCGTTGTCATCATCATATTGTGCTCCAATGAGAGCAGTATCGCCAAAGAGGGAAACAGCCCATCCAAAACAGTCTAAGGGTGCACCATCGTCGGCAAGGAGTTTAGCCTGTTGCGTCCAGGTGGTGCCGTTGCGGGTGAATATGTACGCAGATCCAGCACTATCTCCATTGTCATCATCCCCATGTGCTCCGATGAGGGCGGTGTCACCGAACAGTGAAACAGAAACACCAAACCAGTCGTTTGCGACTCCATCAGAGGGGAGCAGCTTTGCCTGTTGTGTCCAAGTGGATCCGGTGCGGGTGAACACGTATGCAGATCCGGAAGCTACTCCATTGTCATTATCATGAAATGCACCTACAAGAACAGTATCACCGTAAATAGAAACAGAGTAGCCAAAAAAGTCCCCTACTTCACCGTCTGCGGCGAGGAGCTTTTGTAGCTCAGACCAGTTCCCCGCCCTCCTTGTCACAGGAGTATGTGGGACTATGGAAGGTACCGTAATATGTGGTAACGACGTGACTGCGGGGACCGCAGTCGCTATCAGTAGCGTACAGACAACTATTCCAATAATCTTGTTTTTCATGGTTCGTATCCCCCTACGTAATTAATGCTATAAGAAAAATAATGCCTTCATCTTATATATATCTTCTCTTTCGCATTTAATCGTTATGAATGCAACAGATTGGATAGTTTATATTCTGCAACCAGTTATTTTCTCTCCTTTTTTAAGAAGTTTGGGTGGTAAAAGGGCAGTTGCTCCAAGAGGCCTATATTTTCATAAATTCATTGTTAACAATAATCCTCTCTAAAAAGAAGAAAAAGAGGCGGTTGCCATTTCAGACCGTCGTAATATGCGGCGAATAGCCTCATCATCAGTGTTATTTCATGCGGATGAAGAACAGCATTATCGTTGCGTTTTGTTCCTTTGATGCCGTGCTTCCTGGGGTTGTTGCGATGATTGTTACCACTGCTTTTCCGAAACCAAAAATACGCTTCGAGGTAATAGCCTGTTCGTCACCGGCATTAAGCGCTGCAATAGAACCGGTGGTTGCTTTCCCTAGGAGAACGAATCTACCGGTGACCGTGATGTTCCACTGAATATTGTTTGCTGCCACTTCACCGATGTTTTTAATAGTCGCTTTCACTTTGAAGAATCCTCCAGTAATATTTCCTATTGCAAGCACAGGTTCCAGAACGGTAATCGTCGCGGTCGTCGTATCGTTATCACTATTAAAAACGGCATCAGTCACCATAAGGGTAACCTGATAAGTACCAACCTCACTAAATGCATGAAGAGGGTTTGGCTCTGTTGACGTAAAGCCATCGCCGAAATCCCATCTCCAAGAGTAAGGTGCAGTTCCACCAATGACATTGCCAATAAACTGTATTGGTTCACCAGCCAAACCCTCATACGGTCCGTTTGCATCAGCCATCAATGAATGGGGGTATGCGCCAGTCCGTTGAGAATCATGGTGGAAGGTTGGCCACTCCATGGTTGACTCATGATAGGTGGCATCAACCTCCCAGACGTAGAGGCTTCCTCGATATTTATAGAGACCTGTAGTAAAATCATAATCCCAGTCAGAGCTTGCGATGATCTCGATGTTACCGTCATTGTCAATATCAGCGGTCGTCGCTGGTGCCTGAGCATCGCTATCAGTCACTTTTGGGAACCCTGGTATTGGTGTACCGTCATACTTCCAGGCGTAGACACCACCATACTGATAGATGCTTGGGTAGAAGCCATTCCCTGCCGTGGTGAGGATATCAGGGATGTTGTCATTGTCGATATCCCCGATAATCGTTGAGTAGTAATCGTTCCATGTTGTTTGTTGTGGCCATCCAGAAGCGGGTGTTCCATCATGATGGATGACATACGTGTAGAACCCTAATCGACTTACGGCAATCTCCAGGTCACCATCGTTATCAAAATCCGCAAGAGCAGGGGAGGAGGCGAAATTCCATCCTTTTTCAAACGGCCAGCCCGGGAGAATGTTTCCATTCCTATCGAACGCATACACACCCCCATAGCGATAATCAGGAGCATTACCAGCATACTCCAGACCGACAACAATCTCAACATACCCGTCATTATTAATATCTCCTGTCACAGGGGATGAAAAGATAATTCCATCGGTGTATTTCGGCCAACCAGGTACTTCGGAGCCGTCGATGTTATACACATGGATAACACCTTCGTTGATCCACTCTTGTGATGTCTGGTTATACCCAGCGTTTTCACTGGGGTCTGCACATACAATTTCTAACTGTGGGTCATCATCAAAATTTCCAACTGCGGGACTTGATTCGATAGAGCTCCCCCAGGATTTCAGGGATAATGACCATTGTTCTAGTATCGTACCTGTATGATCGATGATGAGAAGTTTACGATCGGAAGCGTCATTTCCCTTAAAAATAATTTCGCCGTACCCGTCAATATTGACATCTGCGATAAGTAGCGTGGGATGATATTCCTTTGCAATGGTAATAGGCCACCCGTCGAGCACCGCGCCGTCATGGTCAAACACGTACACCTGTGAAGTCTGAGTCAGCATGTATCGGAACACCACGATTTCATCGAATCCATCATTATTGATATCGCCAACAACAGGGATGTGCAGGTTCCCACCGGATATATCTGTGTTTCCAACAGGGGACGACCACAACAGAGAGCCGTCGTCATCGAAAGCCTGAAGCTTTGGCGGGTTGCCTCCTTTGTACACGATTATCTCTGAGTGCCCGTCGTTATTGATATCATCGACAACCGGCTCTAAAAAACCAGCCCAGTAATAATAACCACCCTGGGTATTATATTCATAGTTAATCCGCTGTGGCCATCCTTGTTTCAGGGTTGGATCGACGTAAATATCTTTAATCAATGCTTCACTCTGATATGTCGTGAAATTGACCGTAAGCCGTAGAGTATAGTAATCACCATCGGTAACGAAGCTTGTGTCCCAGGTCGCTAAGGAACCGTTGACGACCCCGGTTTGCCCACCATTTACTAAGGTTATCCCTGTTGAAGACCACGTGCTTGGATTTTCCCCAAGGCCCCATTGGATGATGTAATACTGAAACATCGATCCATTCGCAGTGCCCTGTATGTCGATGATATCTCCTGCTCGAAAGATATCATTATCCCATGGCTGTGAGATTGAGGCATCGGTAAAAGTTGGTGATAAGCTATCGTCTTTTGTCTGTTTGTACACATCATCAGTAACGAGTTTTTTCGTGGAAACCTCATCAGGGTTTAACGACGTATCCACTGTATTGAAAGCATGGTCAATAACTGACGATGAAGCAGACGTTTGCGTTATTTTAATTTCTGTATTCCTTTGTCTAGTGTTTCCAGTGATAGTTGGTATAACACTCGTTCCTACAAAGAGCAATATAATACCTACAACCAATTCTTTCGTCCACATACCATTTTTCATGTTCTATCCCTCCCCTGTTATAACAGGGCAATAATTTATTATCCAGTGTAATCATTTAAATGTTTGGAATAGATAAAAATTCATACCGGTGAAATAAGGGCCTGTCTTTTGCTTTTGTGGGTGTGCATTTTCTATGGTTTCCCGCAAGAGAAAAAAAAATGATAAGGTGAGCCGCCGAAGGGATACGGAAAAAAAGTCCGGATTAGTACCTGTAAAATAAACATAAAATGTAATTTTTCATACTCAGTTCTTAGGAGTTAAATTTAACTCTAATTCTGGCATCTTTTGGGTAAAAAAATAAAAAGAATAAGCGCTATCTCATTACTAAGACTATTTAAGGAGAATTAAGAAAAAATGAAAAAAACATTATTTATTATTGGATTGTGTGCTGTTCTTCTGTCGATGCCAGCCCTCCTTGCTTTCCCAACAACGAATAACCCTTCTCCCCTTTTTTCCCCCCTCGAAATGTCTGATGGGACCTTTGTGGGTGGATTTGGACGTGGACATTGGAAAAATGGCGGCTTTAACATTGATACGGTTTCTGAATATATGAGTGGTGTATATACAGGTGGGGGTTTTATAAGAATCTCAGGTGACATCACTAATTCAAAAAATGAAAAAATTGGAGAAATTAGTGCTTTTATAATTACTAAAATCCTTTTCGGACATACTTCGAATATACAAGGGCAACAGGCACCAATCATTGCACTTATAATGAAGCATCAAAATAATCAATTTGTAGGTCGAATTATAGTTAGTACGTTGAGGACTCCTCATATTTGGGGTTATTTGATACCAAATACATAAAACCTCAATCACTCTTTTTTCCTTTTTTTATTAATAAAGTATATAATTGAATACTCGGATGTAAAAAATAGGATTTGTGCTATGCATCCGGTGAAGCGACTCCTCTGGTGGATCCTGGTTGGTTCTGCAGGGGGCTTCAATAGGACACGCATTCTCCAGGAGATTACGAAAACACCACGAAATGCTAACGAACTAGCAACTCTTTTAAAACTCGACTATAAAACAACAAGACATCATCTTGATATGTTAGAAAAAAACCGTTTAATTACAACCGTGGGAAATAAGTATGGAACTCTGTATTTTCCATCTGAATTACTTGAGGAAAATATGCATTTTTTTAAGGAAATTTGGGGTAAAATAAACAAAGATGAAATATATAAGAAAAATAGGAATAGTGAAAAGAAATGAGCGATATCCCTTACACCAAAAAAATAAGCCCAAAAACGAAAGCTATTGTTACAATCTTTGTATTAATAGTCATAGGAATTATCACCGGATATGTTATTTCGATATTCAGTCTTCAAATAATTATTACACAGGTTAATAAACTGCCTATACAAATCGATCCTATACGAATCAATCGGTCTGTAAATTACTACACTGGCGCACTTATCTGCTTGGCTGTTGAAATTGTTATTCTTATCGGGCTTCTTTATGTGTACTATGATTCCTATCAGAAAACAAAATCGCGATTCCTCATCGGTTTGAATATGTTTATACTCGCTTTATTTATCAGATCGATTCTCTCGGTTGTTTCGCTCCATACCATAGCGACTGAGTATATCCAGGTTTCTCCTTATGTGAGTAGAACTTTTCTCACACCTGGATTCAGTGCGTTGAATTTTATCGTATATGCCTTTGAAATTATTGCATTGAGTATTCTGCTTTACCTTAGTATGGAATAATGAGAAAAATGAAATCTCATTTGAATAGAGGTTCGAACGAAATCTCTTTTATCCTTATGTTTCTTCCCTCAGCGCTTCTTTTTCGTGATATGACTCTATAGAAGTCTAAATTTATGGGGATCCTCTCCTTTTATTTTTATTTATTGTAAGGAGAATTACGTATTCTCCTTTAAAAAAGGTAAAAGTGCAGAGGAAGGGATTTGAACGCGAGTTTTAGTCATAAAAATGTGAGTGAAAACCGTGTCAATGCTTGTGTGATTGATATGGATTGGATAACAAACAAGCAGATTATGGAGAAATTCTGGTGGGATTTGGGTAAAATCTTATAAAAGGTAATTAAGTGTGTTTTAAAAAAGGATAAATGAAGAAGGTAAGGAAATATGAAGAAAAAAATAATAGGAATTTTGGCAGTTATGCTGATGATAACAGCAGCGACTATACCAGCATTAGGAAGTATCGCACCTAGGGAACAAACCATACCTAACAGCAATCCCACTAATTCCGGGTTTAATCTGTTTTTATGGTTTTTTGAACATTTTCCAAACGCTTTTCCGCTTCTGAAATATTTCCTGATAAATAACGGGTTTTTGGATGGATTTGTTAAAGAAGGAACTGGAACACTGGTTATGAAGTTAACAGATGCACCACCTGAGATGAACATCACCGAGGCGTTAATCACTATCTCCCAAGTGACTGTTCACTATGCGGGTACAAACGAAACAAGTGGGTCATGGATCACCGTCGTAAATCAGCCACAGACATTCGACCTCATAAAGTTACAAAACGCGACAGATGTTCTTGGAGGAGTCACTTTAGCCGCAGGGTGGTACACACAGATCCGATTGTTCGTAGACAGTGCACTGGTGACCATTGATGGTGTACAATATGATTTGAAAATCCCTTCAAAGAAAATTAAACTAATTACACCATTTTTGGTACAGGATAACCAGACTCTGACATTAACCTTGGACTTTGATGTGCAGAAATCTATTCACAAAGCAGGTAATAGCGGCAAATACATCATGAAACCAACAATAAAGGTTGTTCAATCAGGACTCCCAGGTGAATTTGAGGCTGATGCCGGCGGAGACTACGAAGCAGCAGTCAATGAAACCATCCAGTTCATGGGATCAGCATCGGGTAGCGTCGAACCCTACACCTGGTACTGGACCTTCGGTGACGGAGCAACTTCAACTGTACAGAACCCACAACACGCATACACCCAAGCAGGGGAATACGAAGTAGTTCTCACCGTGACCGATGCGACAAACCAGACAGCGACCGCTTACACCGAAGCAAATATAGGCGACGAATAATTCAATGTGAGGAGAATCCTCACCTTTTATTTTTTTTATTAATTATTTTATATCCCGAAAAAATTCCTTCTATTGGAGGTTGTAGTGTGAGAAAAAAATACTATACTTCCTATGGTATTTCACCAATTATTTAGATTTCAATATTTCAGAAGTTATTTCAATATTTTAGACACTCTACAACCTCTCACCTCCTGTCTTTTCTAAAAACATATCCTTGAAGGGATACGGAAAAAAAGTCCGGATTACTTCCGGTAAAAAAGATAAAAATGGTTATTTTTGCTCCTCGGTTTTTAGTATTTACAATTAACTCCCTAAGAGTGTCTTCCGGATCTCTTGAAGATTTTTCGTTGCGACAAAATCGGTTGATAGATATTCTTTCAGTTTTTCGCATGGATAATCGTCGCAGTGGGCACAGGTTTTGACTTTCTTCTCCATCGCGCATGGTCTTATCTGGCAGAGTTTTCGGCAGAAACCAGAAATCAAATCTGACTTACATCCGCGACAGTTAACGTCTTTAGGCTCAAACTTGAACTCGCCTTGGTCAGACCAGTGTTTAGCAATCTGCTTCTTCCATTCAATGTTTCCTGTTTTAGTCGCCTTGAACGCCTTACACTCTTCGCAATTCAGCCCACAATAAGCAATCATTTCAGTCATGATTTAGCTTACCTCCTTTTGTATGATACTACGAAACCAGTTTTCCTCACTTCTTTCCTTAGATTCTAAATCAACGTATTGTATTTAGCACTCCTTTCAGACTTGGAGTGTTTTCCATATCTCTTCCAGATTCTTTTTCGCCACTGGTTCTTTTAAAAGAAACTCTTTCAGTTTTTCGCATGGATAATCGTCGCAGTGGGCACAGGTTTTGACTTTTCGTTCCTCAGCACAAGGTCTTATTTTGCAGATTTTCCGGCACCAACCAGAAATTCTATTAGACTTACATCCGTCACAGTCAATGTCTTCTGGTCTGAACTCAACCTTGTCGTCTTCTGTCCATTTTTTGGCCAACTGTTTTTTCCCTTCAGAATCTTTGACCTGAGTCGCTTTGAACGCCTTACATTCAGCACAATTCAATGCACAATAAGCAATCATGTCAGACATGTTCGTTCACCTGTCTCCTTTTTCAATGTTGCTTGACATAAGTGACTGCAGGCTGCTACCGACTCCAATCAGAGTATTTTTATTCATAGCCTTTCCCCATGTAAAATTATGTAGCATTATTCTCCTATTAAAATGTGCCTTTCGAATAGTGTGTTTTTGTTCGAAAACATAACATCCTTGTTAAAGAGTTCTAGGGTCCGAAGCCCTTTTTTCTATTTCTCAGGAGAAATAACATTTTTGTATATTTTTTACTGGAGAAAAAAGTTGGTCAAGCCGCCGAAGGGCTTCCTTCAAAAGATACAAAGCCCCCACCAGAAAAGCAGCTAAAATGACAGTTTCGCATAGGATAATCTTGTTCACGCAAATAAAAGTATTTATTTTTATCTCACGTTTTTGTGCGAATCAATTGACAACCCTGATAAGCAAGGATTTTATTCTGTATTTTCCTGCTAATTAACCACCTGTTATTTTTACTTTAAAAGCATGTTCAACGTAGTAACTACATATTCACTTATTCCTAGATTAATAAAGAGATTGCGAAACAAGGTGCTTGAATAAGCTTAATAAGCGCCTCTTATTCTTTTCACAAGGTTTGTTAAAAGGTATGAGTTCAACAAACGTTCCTCAATCATATATAAAATCAGGTTCGAAAATATTTTTGGAATCGCTCTCATGTACCCGCCGTGATTTAGACACTCAAAAAATTTACACCTACCTCCGTGAGAATAACTTCACTATTGTTCGTGATCCTTCAAAGGCAGACTATATTATCATCATGACCTGCGGAACGACCAAGGAACTCGCAAATATCAGTCTTAAATCCATAGAAAAATTCAAAAAATTCAATGCAGAAATGATTGTAGCGGGATGCTTACCGGAGACTCACGACCGTGAGCTTAGGAAAATATTTACAGGAAAAATCCTCTCAACTAAAAATCTGGATACTATTGATAAATTCCTACCAAGCGTGACAAAAAAATTCTGTGAAATCCCTGATGCGAATACACGATGGGATAGTCAGAACGATCAGACATTGAAAGGAGTCCTCAGAAGAATCCATGCTCATGTGGAGCCGGTAAGGAGGGTCGATTGGTCTTTACTCAATGCTTTCTTGAAAGTTGTCGGAAAAAACATTGTTCATGTTTTGCCGTTTAATCGGCTTCTTCCCCAACCGGGGCAATGTTATATTTCCATCTCCCGAGGATGCATCTACAATTGCACCTATTGTGTCATTAAAAAAGGCGTCGGTCCCTTACGCAGTAAACCCCCAGAACAGTGCATCGAAGAGTTAAAGAGTGGATTACGGCAAGGGTATCATTCCTTTTTTTTAGAAGCGGACGACAGTGGTCCCTACGGAGTCGACATCGGCTCGAACCTCCCGCTGCTCCTGCGAAAAATGATGGACGTCCCGGGGAACTTTACGATGAAGTTGAGCCATACCCATCCCGAATGGCTCATCAAATATAAGGAAGATTTTACAGATATTTTCAAACAGAAGAAGATCAATAATATCCTTGCTCCTCTCCAGTCGGGGAGCGATAGAATCCTCAAGCTCATGGCTCGTCCTTATCCGATCAAGGATGTGGTGAGCACTCTTCAGGCGTTTAAGAAAACCGACAGTGAACTGTCCATCGGTATCGATCTCATCGTCGGATTTCCCTCCGAAACGGAGGAGGATTTCCAGGACACCATTCGTTTGTTTGACAAGGTCCATTTCGACTACGGCATCTTGATACCATATTCCGATAACGAAGGAACCAAAGCGAGTTCCATCAAGCCGAAGATTCCCAAACAGGTGGTGGATCAGCGGATGAAGAAGGCGCTACGTTACTTACGGAAACAGAAGTATGTGGCATGGCGGATTCGTAATAGTACACTTATTTTCTATGCGAAATGAGTCCTATTTAGTCCCCAAGACTGCGAAGATTTTGTATTCGATAGGAATGCCGCGCGTCGTCCGGCATTGCTCTTCAACGAGTTGTTCGTAGCGCTGGAGAAAACCCTGTCGGTCCTTCTCGTCCATCATGATGTCCAACCCTCCAAGACCTGATCCGGTCTTTAAGAGACGAGCGATAGCGGTGCTAGCATCTGGCTCATAGAACGTGGTGGCTGCATCCCAGGAATCCCGCACTGAAAAACCACACCACTGCATCTTGTGGACAAGTGATAGGCTGTTTCTCAGATAATAAGGTCGCAACACGGAGGTCAAAGAGGCTGGTTGTTCCGCAAACACCTGATAGGTCAACGCGACCATTTTGTGGTTTGAATGACGACTGTGGTCGATGACCCCGAGATAGCCACCCGGCCGAATAACCCTATATATCTCGGTTAAGAACTTCCTCGTTGGAAAATACCCGAGAGCCCACGCGCAGGTGATAATGTCAAATGAATCCTTCGGCTGCTTGTGTAAAAATGCACGCACATCTTCTTGGAAAAAATGACAGGAATCGGGACAGTTCGTCTTCGCAAGATCAAGCATAGTTTGCGAGACATCGACCCCAATGGTTTCCCCAACAGTTTTCTCAAATAATCGCGCTGTGATGTACCCCGTACCACAGCAGAGATCAAGGCATCGCGCTCCATGGAACAAGGGTAATCGCTGGATCAACTCATCAGAGGCACCATGCATATACTGAGTCCAATTCTTATCGAAATCGGATGCGATTTTATCGTAGTTCCTGGTCAGGATTTCCAAGGGATCAACGCGTGGTTTCATGTACAAACGCAGGATTCGGAACGCGAGTCGTATCCAGTGTTTTCGTCTGGAGTCCCGTGGGGGAGGGTTCATGCTATTTCTTATACAACATGTTCCCTGGTATAATACCTTGTTTTCTTTTGACATAATGTTAAAATACGAGTGGAGATTCTTACATCTTGGACAACTTCCATGAAAGGGGAACATTCTGCGGTCTTAGAGACTGACCAGCCGGCTGTACACGACCAGAAAGCTTCTGTGTACATTGAGACCCTGGCATGCGAGCGAAGGTTGCTTGACGCACAAAAAATCCGGACCTATTTTACGAAAAACAATTACGATGTTGTTGACAACCCCAAGGAAGCACAGTTCATCGTGCTACTCACGTGCGGTTTTACGAATGCTGCTGCAAACGTTTGTTTTGGAAGCATTGAAAAATACAAAGACTACGATGCCGAGCTTATCGTTGTTGGCTGCATCCCAGAAACCCATGGGGAAAGACTCAAAGAAATCTTCGACGGAACCACGATTTCAGCGAAAAACCTCGAGCGGATTGACGAGGTATTCCCAGGGAACATTGTGAAATTCTCCTCTATCAAAGACGACAATATGATGCTGCGAAATACCAGATATCGATCTATCTATGATTATCTCAAATACATTGATGAACGATTTTGGATGACCAGGAAAACCACCTCGTTTCTGATCAACCATGCCTTGCTGAAAATCACAGGGCCGCTCATCTACAAAACCTTCCCCTTCAACCGCTTGTTCATTGAACGATCGTGTTTCTATATTCTGATCTCCCGGGGGTGCATCCATCATTGCACCTATTGCATCATCCGTGAGGCGATAGGTCCCCTGAAAAGTAAACCCATCAACCAATGCTATGAGGAATTCAACCGCGGCATCCAGCAGGGATTCAAAACCTTCGTATTAGAGGCTGATGATGTCGGTCCGTACGGAGTCGACATCGGTAGAACCTTACCAGAACTTTTGCGGAAACTGATAACTATTGACGGTCACTACTCTATTGAATTGCGTAACACTCATCCGTACTGGCTTTTGAAGTACCAAGAAGAGCTTGCGGAAATCGTGAAGTCGAAAAAAATCTCCAGTATTTTTTTCTCCATTCAATCAGGCAGCGATCGCATCCTTCAGCTCATGAAACGTCATTACACCCCCACGGATGTAAAGAACCTTGTAAAAAGACTCAAAGAGATACACCCTGATCTCGAGATCGGTGTCGACATCCTCGTTGGGTTTCCCTCAGAGACCGTCGAAGATTTCCATGAGACGCTCTCGCTTTTTGATACGATTCCCCTGGATTTCGGCGACATCATCCCATTTTCATGTCATAAGGAAACCGAGGCAAACACCATAGAACCGAAGGTCTCCGAACAAGAAAAGAAGCGAAGAATCAAGGAAGCCTTGCGGTTTCTGAGAAAAAGGAACTACTTCGCTCTTAAAATCTGGAGACAAGGATCCATCGCCTTTTATGCCCGGTAGAACAAAGCGCTGAAAATGAACAATCATGCAATCAACGTCATTCGTTTTTTGGTTTCGACTTCCTCGCCTTGCTGACGTTTTTTCTCGGGAACAGCTTATTGGGGATGGGTTTGTTGAGGAACGAGCACAAAGGAGCCCAGCCGTCACCAGCGATAATGTTGATGGTGAGGAGCTGCTGTGGTCGATCCTTGAAATAGTCTTGCACACGTCGATTGTATCGTTCGAACTCGAGAAGTACTTTGTTCGAATCGATTTCTGAGTTCGCATTCCATGGAGCTTCAGAGAAAAAGTTTCGGAAGCTTCGAACGTAGCTTTCCGGATTCCGAAGGGTGAGGATGAATTTGCTTCCCGGGAACGCCTGATCAAGAGCCTCATAGAAACCCCTGCGATTCATGGATGAAAGGAAATCAGTAAAGGCATCGTAGTGGTGCCTTTTGATCTCGTCAATGTAGGGCTGCCAATGTTGTTGTATGAGAATTTGGACTGAGTCCTCGGTGGGGTAGGCATGCCACAGGGCGCCGATTTTAAAGAGACGAACGGTCCGGTATCCGAGCGTATTTAACGCAGAGTACAGGGATGACGTACCTGTTTTTGCTTGCCCGATGCAAAACACCTTTGGCGTGTGCTCCTCTCGTAGGTGTGTTATAAGGAAATGATGGAGTTCGAGGTAAGAGTTTGAATGCTTCATGAGAAAAACCAGGAACCGCCAACGCCATGAGGTCATTGGGAGTTCTTATGTTCCAGCGTTGTATATACCTATGTGTTATATTTTTTTTAATAAGAATATCGAGGTAAGTTCCCTGCTATTTGAGATGCTCGTCCCTGGTTTCAAAGCATTTAAATGTCCACGCCTCATCAGAGAAGCGATGAAGATAGTATTCATCCAACCTAGCACTCACCGAGAGAGAATCAATACCATAGACTTGTCATCCATTGCGTTCCCGCCACTCACCTTTCCCACACTCGCAGCCCACACTCCACCTGACCATTCTGTGACAATGATTGATGAACGAATTGAAAAAATAGATTTTAGTGTACCATATGATCTCGTTGGAATTACTGCGATTACTTGCGAGGCCCCCAGGGCCTATGAAATCGCCGACGAATTTCGAAGGCGAGGAATAACAGTTGTGCTTGGCGGTCCCCATGTATCCGTTCTGCCCAACGAAGCAAAAACACATGCGGACAGCGTTGTGATTGGTGAAGCAGAAGAATCATGGCCACTCCTCCTTCGCGATCTTGAAAAAGGAGAGTTACAATCCTTTTATCAACAAACGCATCCGACTGATATTCGAATGCTATCGCCCCCAGACATGTCTCTTCTTTCCTTTCATACGCTCTTTGGCGGAGTGCAATCATCACGAGGGTGCCCTAACCGATGTAAATTTTGTTCCATCGGCAATTCTAAAGATGGGAGAGTGTTCCGCAAGCGGCCCATTGAACATGTCGTCCATGAGATACGCCAGAGTAGAAAACGGATCATCATGTTTTATGACGCCTCGATGACGATTGATGTTGAGCATACAAAAGCATTATTTCGAGCGCTCCGCGGTCTCCATAAACGCTTTTTATGCCTCGGAAATATCGATGTACTTGGACAGGATGACGAACTACTCCGCCTCTCAAAAGAAGCAGGAGTCATCCAGTGGGGCATCGGGTTCGAATCAGTTTCCCAAGAATCACTAAGCGAGGTGTGGAAAAAGACCAACACGGTCCATAACTACTCAAAGGCGATAGAAAAGATTCACGCGCACAAGATGATGGCCCGGGGTTTCTTCATCTTCGGATTCGATCATGACACCACCGATATCTTTGATAAAACGGTGGAGTTTGTCCAAACATCACACCTTGATGCAGCGAACTTTGGTATGCTAACCCCATTTCCAGGCCTCGCGCTTTTCAAGAATCTCGAAAAGCAACATAGGATCCTCACCACTGATTGGAATAAGTACGGGTTTCACCAACCAGTTGTTTTTCACCCCAAGAAATTAACCGAAACAGAGCTCCTAAATGGGTACAACAAAGCATATCGAAAATATTACAGTTGGGATGCTATCGCTAAGAGATTCCGTTATCTCGTACGAAATCATCTGACATTCACAAACCTTGTTATGTTTCTCGCTGAAAATATTATCATCAGAGTTTATTTAATGTACCAAATCGGAACGGAATAATAGTAGAGCTACGTTAAGATAAAAAAATGTAGATTTTTAATCAATTTTTCTTACTAAATATTATCCCGCCCATAAGTGATTTATTAGTCGCATAACCTAAATTACTTAGATAGTTACGTCCGATTTTCACTCTTCTTTCAATTTCAAGATCTGATACTTTTGTTGTGATATTTTCTATTTCAGTATCTGACCTTATAGATAGTGGTATTAGTGACCCGAAATCAAACCCAACCTCTTTAACTAACTCTAATGATTCTTTAAACTCATCCACCGTTTCACTAGGGAAACCAACAATAACATGTGTGTCTAGCACTAGTCCAGGATATGCTTTTTTAACCTTAACTAACGCTTCTTTTATTTTTTTTGAACAAGAAAATCGATGCATCATTTCTAGAATTCTATCACTTCCTGATTGAACAGGAATACTAATAATCTTTATTTTACCTCTACGTAAAATTGGTTCTATCTCAGCAATATATTTGACTACCCATTTTGGATTTAAAGCATGAATAGTAATGTTGAAAAAACCATTAATTTTTGTTAATTTATCTAATAATTCAGGAAAACTGCTGTCAATGTCCACACCATATGCACCAGTGTCATCACCTGTTAAAACAAAATTTGTAAAACCTTTCTCAAGTCCGATCTTGAATTCCTTTACGCATTCATCAAGTGGTTTACTTTTATAAATTCCGACAGCTCTTTTTGCTGCACAATAAGTACAATTATTTAAACAGCCCTGAGAAACTCTTATAATACAATAATCATTATAAAGAATGCTCATAAATTGAGAGCCGATAAGATAGTTTTTACCTAATATTCTTTTAAGGATATAATCAATAAAGTAAACGTACATTTTTCTACCGATTTTCGTTCGGATTATTATTTTTTGAAAAACATCACTTAACCTAGTTTCATCTATGTTTATCCAAGGAATGTTACTATCATTAATCTGATTAAACTTGATTGCGTGTTCAGGGAAAAAAATATCGATTTTTTCCATTTCTTTGGCGCTAAACTTTTTTCCTGTGAATATTTTATCCATTATCTTTTTATCAGTCTCAGGTAGACAACCTGCTACAATCAACTCTCCGTCATATTCCATGAATTTTTTAACATAGTTTAAAGAAATATCGGCGACATCATTAGTAACGCCACAAGTAAAAATTATTATAATTTCTGCTTTTTTAGGATTAGTACCAATCTCGTAACCATTTTTTGTGAAATAAGTTGCAATCCTCTGAGCATCTAGTTTTCTTCTATCGCAGACCTTGTCTGCTCCAATGAACACTTTTTTAATGGCTTTGTTATCTTCCTTCATGTCCATCGATCTGTCTTTTATTCATCCATCCTTTCTATCAAATACTTGTCTATTTAAATCTTTGTTAGGATGAGTTCATTTCTGATGTAAGGATGAAAAAAATGCAGGGACGGGATTTGAAGCCCCTGGACATTAAAATTAGATTATATTTAGGATTAAAATAATGGTTTTTAGGAATGAAATCAATCTAAGTTTTTTTCTTGTTCAACTAACCATGCTAATAGCTAGCAAGCCGCCGAAGGGATTTGGACCCCTGACCTGCTGATTACGAATCAGCCGCTCCACCAGCTAAGCTACGGCGGCACCATGGGGCCTGAATAAGGTCCAGTATTAAAAAATTGCCTATGGCCCATTCCGTAACATCTTTTTACTTCTATCTGTTACCCGAGGTAATGATCTGCGGCGTGGATGAAGCGGGGCGCGGACCAGTAGTCGGTCCGCTTGTGGTCGCCGGTGTCCTTGTCGAAAACGACACCGAGCTTGTGAAAATCGGCGCCTGCGACTCAAAGCAGTTGACACCCCACCAGCGGGAAACCCTCGAAAAACAGATCAAGGTAGTTGTTCAAAAGTACGAAATCATTGTGCTCCTAGCCTCTGACATTGATGACCTGCGCAAGGCCATGACCCTCAATGAGCTTGAGGTGTTCGTGTTTAGTAAGATTATCGAGAAACTCCGACCAGATGTTTGCTACGTGGACGCAGCAGATGTCAACGAGATCAGGTTCGGCAGGGACATCCTCGCACAACTGACCTACACACCAACCTTGATCTCGAAGCATAAGGCTGATGATATCTACCCGATTGTCGGCGCGGCATCGATTCTTGCCAAAACAACCCGCGATGAGCAAATCAGGCAGATAGCCAAGGAGCTCGAGCAGCGGATCAATCTTCCCCTGGGAAGCGGGTATCCAGCGGACCCTATCACAGTCCGGTTCCTGAAGACCTGGCTGGAAACCTACGGTGACCTCCCACCGCACGTGCGGCGCTCCTGGGAGACCGCGCAGAACATGCTCAATCTCCATAAGACGAAGTCGTTAGATAAGTTCTAAGAAAAGTGGCAGAAATGCCAGCTTGTTCGGCTGGCATGTCCCCCGCAGCTTCAGTCAATTAATACTGTAAGGTCCTTCTTTGTTTATATACCTACGAGGGGGAGGTCAGCGAAAGTAAGAAGTTCCGTGAAAAAAAAAAGAAGGAAAAGACCAGGCTTATTGGTTCTGCTCCTGGAATTCCTTGAGGAAGTCACAGAGTACTTGAGTGCCTTCCACCGACATCGCATTGTATAGGGACGCACGCATCCCGCCGACGTCCCGGTGCCCCTTCAGGCCGATGAGGCCTTTCTTCTTCGCCTCGTCGACGCATTTTGCTTCCATCTCTGGGGTCGCAAGGTTAAAGGTGATGTTCATCAAAGACCGGGAATCAGGTTGTGCCACTCCCTTGTAGAACCCGTTTGATTTGTCGATCACGTCGTAGACCATTTTTGCCTTCTTCCGGTTCTGTTTCTCCATCGCAGGGATCCCACCAAGGGCTTTCAGGTGTTCCAGGACAAGCTCGCAGAAATAAATCGTGAAACAGGGGCAGGTGTTGTACAACGAGTCCTTCTCTACATGGGTCTTGTACTTCAGCATCGTCGGCGTGTTCTCAGGGACCCGATTCACAAGGTCCTCCCGGACGATGATAACCGCGACTCCAGCAGGCCCAAGGTTCTTCTGCGCGCCCGCGTAGATGAGACCGAACTTCTTCACATCAACGACCTTGTCCATGAAGTTCGAGGACATGTCGCAGACCAAGGGTACTTCGCTGGGGACCTTTGGCCATTCCTGCCATTCGATACCACCTATCGTCTCGTTTCCGGTGATATGGGCAAATGCTGCATTGTCGCTAAACGAGACGTTCTTCGGGATGTACGTGAATTTCTTATCTTCCGAGGATGCGACAACCTTGACGTCGCCGTAGAGTTTCGCCTCCTTGATCGCTTTCTTCGCCCAGGCCCCTGTGTTGACATATTCCATGGATTTGCCTGCTTGCTGCAGGTTGAGCGGAGCCATGAAGAACTGTGTCGAGGCGCCCCCCTGTAGCCACAAGACCTTATAGTTGCTGGGGATGCCCATGAGCTCCTTGAGAAGCTCCGAGGCCTTCTTATGGACCTCATCGTACTCCTTCGACCGATGGGAAATCTCAAGGATCGACATCCCAGTTCCACGGAAATCAAGAAGCTCTTCTTGCGCTTTTTTTAAGACATTAAACGGTAACGTCGCTGGCCCTGCATAAAAATTGTATACACGTTTCGTCATAACAACTTCCTCCAATTAAGGAACCTCCGATTTGTTGAACGGTGTATATCCACAAGGAATTTAAAGCATTCGGCCGGTTCCCAGGAGAAACAGCGTTAGATGCTGAGGACTTTTCTGGCGAACGTGAGGTACCCGGTGTGCCCAAGCATCTCGAAGCTCGGCCTGGTCCCATGTTTCGAGACGACCATCTCCCGCTGGATGTTCTCATAGGTTTTACATTCAATGAACGGGTACTTTGCGATTTCGTTCACGGTCTGCTCCACCTGAGAGATGAGCGGTGAATAAGTACAGAGGTACCCGCCGATCTTGAGTGCCTTCCACGCGTGTCCCACGGCTGCCCATGGGTTCGGGATGTCCAGGATCACCGCATCAAGGTTCTGCTCCCCGATGCCTTCGGTGACGTCCTTCAGTTTTGTCGTCACACGGTTCGCGAGGTCTGCTTGTTTTAGATTCTTCATCGCATGATCGATGAACTCTTCCCTGATATCATAGGAGATGACTGTTCCGTCTGGGGCGACCGCTGAGGCGAGAGCAATCGTGAGTGATCCGGACCCGATCCCTGCTTCAAGCACGGTCTGGCCTGGCTCGATCGCACAGTTCATGAGGATATGGGCGGCATCGCGTGGAAGAATAATCTGAGCCTGCCGGTGAAGACCCTGCAGTTTGTCCTGCACTGATGGAACTAGTAGCCAGAATAGTTTGTTGCCGATCGTTAGTTTTTCCCCATAGGTTTTCCCAACCAATGTCTTAGGGTCGATGACGCCAATGCCCCGTATCTTATCTGTTTTCCCACTGGTGTCAACAAGGATTTTTCTAAGACTTTCGTCCACGAGCACTACGATGTCATTTTGTTCGACCGACTGTTTCACCGTTCCCACCGTCCATAGTCAACAAAGGAGCCGAAGCTGAGGGTCTCGCTAGCAAGTTGATCACGCCATTGTTCTTGACAGGAGCATGCAAGGCTGCGGAACACCGAGGTGTTCTGTGATAATGAAAATTGTGCGACAGCATCAAGCACGGTATGGTCGCATCTGCCACAGTTATGTGCACCACGGACGCTACCACCACCGACGATATCGCATTTCACTGGTATGTCAGTAATTTTTTTACTCTGCTTGAGGAATTCAACGACACTCCAGAGCCATGCTGGTCGATACTGGTCCCGTTTCCAAAGATATTCGACCACCGTGTGACGCTGCACGTTTGTCGGATTCAAAGATATCATGGTGGCGAAGGGTATGACGTCCGTCGTGGTCTTGATGCAGTCATCGATCGCTTCCTTTTCCGTAATAAACGGAGGTTTCAGGAGGACGTACGTTTTGACACCGAAATGCTGTTGTCTGAGTCGCTTCGCCGCAGTCTTGAACGCGCTGAAAGCGAATCCTTTGTTGATCGCCTTTGTTCGTAGCAAGTCATTGGATGTCTCCAGTCCGATACCGACCTCGAATGCCTTCGGCTGAACGAGAGTTTGTGTCTCTGATAACACTGTATTAGTGATATATTCAGGTCGTGACTCAACGGAAATCTTCTCTGCATGTTGACTCAACGTTTTAAGGATATGCGTCCGCACAGGAGCAGGGATCTCATGGGGGTCAAGAAAACTGCCTGAGGTGAAGACTTTTATGATCGGTTCCCCGTTGTATCGTTCCATCGCCTTATCAAATTGTACGATAAGATCAGATTCCGAGACAGGCACTCTCATGCTATCGTTAAAATACCCGCACATCGTGCAGCCGGAGGAAAGCGCCCAGGAGCACCCGCGCGTCCGTAGGATGAGTACGTACGCATCAGTGACTTTTCCGTTCAAAATGTCCTTCTCAGACCAGCACCGCACAGGCTCCCTAGGGTTCTGTCCTCGGGGGGTTACATCCTTTTTGAATGAAGAACAGAAGGAGGTTATTTCGTTCATGTCTTTTTGGTCTTTTTCCGTTTCACAAGGACCAGTGTGACTCCTATGGCAACGAGCGCGACAACAACCTCAAAACCAGGGGTTGCACCCATATTATAGGCATATGGCACTTGGTAATTCACGGTGTTGGGCAACTGGCTTCGATGAAGCAGGTATAACGTGATGTTCCATTCAACGAGTGGTGTTTCCGTTCCGATGTTCGAGTCGTTCGCGGTGGTAAAGGTGTACGCCGATGTGTCTTCGACCGTGTTCGAAAACCTCTCCGGGTTGTTCGCGAAGTAATGTAGGGCTTCCGCGTAGACATGCACGGTCTGGACGGAGTCTTGTGACCATCCCTGGAACTCAGCTGAGGTGTCGTATTTGTCTTTGCTTGCAACATCCTTGCGACTGACGTTAAGTTCCAATCCATTATCGATGCGATAGTACACCCGGAAGTTCTCATTGCTGATCTGCCCGTCAGCCTTGATCGTAATGACGTCCCCGCTTGCGATACCGGTTCGCTGTGAGGAGATGACCTCTAGGGCGTCTGAGCGGTATGCGAATGACCCGTTCACCACCGTCTTATGATCATTGACGTCAGTGGCGACAAGTGTATACTGATAGGTACCCGTGGTATTCATCGGATTTTGATAGGTGTACCGAAGGATGCTGTTTTCAAACGTGAATTGAGGGGTGGTCATGGTTCCGTTCGGATCAATGATCCCAAGCCTTATACCTTGTGCATTCACCCCGACGTTATCGACGATATGCGCCGCGAAAAAAACAGTACCTCCCGGCTCCTGAACCCCGGGCAAGACCGCTAGGTCCACGTGTGGTGCCTCCGCATCGTAGAACGGTGGGTTCACGAATATCAAGAGGACAAGTAACCAGGTGAAGAAGTAGGTCGCATAGCTGGTGAGCCAGCCTCGCCGCCCGAACTCTGTTAAATCGATGTTGAGCTTGAGGAAGATGTAGCGCAGCCATACCATATTGACGACGCCGACGAGAAGCACCAGCTCCCATTGCAAGAAACTGCCCACGAGAAGGACCCAGAACCCGAAACAGATTACGGCAAGAAGCAGGCCGAAGAGAAACGAGATGAACAAGGTCTTGATGTTTCGTCGTTCCCTTTTTATGAATGCCCCTTCGTCGAACTTTGGGATCTGGAAGTCAAGCGGCTCTTGCTGTTCGCCTTCCTCTTTGCGTCGCTTCGCCATATGGGGCCAGGAAGTGATGCTTCCTTAAAAGGTTTTTTCCCGAACCATAGGTACAATAAGCCGTCTCTACCTCTACCACGTACATATCTCATGGATTGTTCTACGCGTGAACTGGAATATTTTTTTATATGTATTTGAAGCGTATAAAATTGGAGGGATGGGAAGGGACGAGGGGAAGAGGAGAGTTAATAGCATGGGATGTATTTTCAAAAGAGCATCCCTCATCCCTTGGTGTTTTATGTGAGTGCTAAAGGTTGTTGACTTGAATTGTGTTCAAGCTCCCCAACAATCAACGACATACGTATTGCATAACAGTATTTAAATGTATGCTTATATTAATAATAATATGTAAAAATATTTCATTGTAATTCATTGTTATTCATTATTATTTAGAAATATTTAAAAATGAATGGAGAATATGGCGATACGATTCCGATGGTTAAAAGAACGACGATAAGCCTCACAGAAGGAGAAATCAAACAACTGAAAGAAATAGCGAAAGAGGAACATCGACCTATCAGTCGTCAGATCGTTCACATGATGGAAATTTATAAAAAACAACACAGAGAAAAATAACTCCCCCGTATCCTTTACAATCCTAATTACCGTTTTCTTTTGAAAAACAAATTATTAGAGAGATGAAGGTTTGGAGGATATTTGCTGGGAAGCGTCATCAAAAGAAACCTTCGTTCTCTCTTAGAATTTCCTTCTCCCTATTTCTGAATTGTCGTGTTTCCATCGCACTGATACAATCAGGAAATTATCATAACGCATAATAGTATTTATAGTTATGCACAAAGTTATATAAATTATATGCACCTTAATTAACATTGCATAATAATCGTCCGTATAAATAACTAAGAATATCCGGGGGAGAAACCAATGATAAAAAGAACAACGATAAGTCTTAATATGGAAGATATCGGACAACTGAGAAAAATAGCGAAAAAGGAACACAGGCCCATCAGCAGTCAGATAATCCATATGATGGAATTTTATAAGAACAACCACAAAGAACAATGAATAAGGAAGACCACCAATGGACGGTTGAAACGAGAGAACACCTTGTATTCTTCCCTTCAAAATTTTTTAATGATCTTCAAGAACAAAAGGCATATTGAGAGATTTGTTCTGTACCTGTCGTGCGTCTCAATTTTTTCATGGTGCGAACGGTTCTTGTGCTGGATGCCAGTCGGCCGCGTACCAGGGCATCATCAGCGTCATGGGCGGGAAGTGGAACGGGATGCCGGGAAGCGAAAGGACTGCTTTTCTGCCGATGATGAGCTTCGGGAGCAGGTGTGGGCGATCCCAGTAGTTCCTATCCCAGAGGTTCTTCGAATTTGATTGTTTCGCTAGCGTGAATAACCCGTCTGGGCCTGTATTTCTCATGAAATTATTTTCCACGACCGCGTTCTGTGCCGAGGTCGCATCCTGCTCGTTAATGGAGACTCCATAGGTGCTTCTGGTGATGCTATTTCTTGAAAGTGTATTGTTGCTTGAATCCCGCAGGTAGATGCCACCTTTGTTCTTCGTAAGAGCATTATGAGAGATGGTGGTGTCCTTGGTGTTGCCGATGATGATCCCCCATTCCCCATTGTTCATGATCGTGTTGTTCGAGATGGTGGTGTCCGCGCAGTACTCAAGCCAGATGCCATAGTAATGGTTTTGTATCGTGTTTCTTTCTATGGTGTTTCCCGATGAGTTCAGGCACCAGACGCCCTCCTCTCCATGGGGAGTGGTGGTACAGTTCATGGTGTTCTCTATGATCTGGTTATCATCAGAACCGATGAAGATTTCAGCCGCGTTTGAGATGTCGCCGCAGTTCTGCAGGGTGAATCTCGACAGCGTCACTCCTGGTGCGAATATGGTCACCACGCTGCCATTGTTTTCTCTACCGTCGATGACAGTTCCGGTCTGGCTCTCTCCAAGGAGACGTATCGCTTTGTTTACTATCACATTCTCATAGTACAAGCCGTTAAAGACGAACACGGTGTCTCCGTCGCTCGCGTTATCGACTGCATCCTGGATCCTCGTATAGTTCCCGGGTCCGGAACCACCGACATACAGGATATTTCCTTTTCGTTCATCTTGTGCAGCCGAAGGGATGATTCCCGTCCCAATAAAAAGAACCATAATCCCGACTGCTAGCACGTTCCTCAAAATCGGATTTTGTTTCATATCATTCCTCCCTTGCTCCTTCTCTATAACTCCGGTGATTTAAATAACTATCTTCTCCAGAGCCTCCAAACTGGACGTCCAGGTGAACCACGAGCATTTTTTATGGGAACATTTCGCTCTTAAAATAGTACTGTGTTCCTTTTAAAAAAAACGGTCAGGCCTTTCTATCTACAAGAATTCAATGCCCTTAGGGACACGCTCAAGATATTTCCTGAACTTCTCAGGCCAATGGTCCGGGTCTAGTCCCTTTTGCGCAAGAAACGCGGTCGTCCACCGCTCCAATCCGATCCCAGAGCACCCGCTCCAGAGTTCGCTTTTCTGCGCCTTGATCGTGAACGCGGTGATGTACTTGTCCCCGAGGATGCTGAGGTTCTGGAACTCGAGCCACTCCGAGTCCTTTCGTGTCCCGCGGTACGGCATGTACGCCTCGAAATCAATCGTGCCGGTATCCTGCGTGCTCTCATCGCCGACCTTGCCTGCCTGCTGCATGTACCAGGGGGTGACCCATGCCATGCGCCATTCCAGGTCGAAGATGTCGTTGAACACGTGCTTGTACCGCTCTAAAAGTTTCTCGCGGAAGGCAAGCAATTGCTCGCGTGTCCCTATGTACACAGGTTCGATCCTGTGGAATTCGTCCACGCGCTCGATCCCATGTCTGCCTCCTGATTCGTACCGCGCAGAGATCGCGGTCCTGTCGTACACAAGCACGGGAAGAGATTTCTCGGAGATCGTCTTTCCCTTGAACGACCAGTAGATCATCGGGCACTGCGCGTATGCAAGACCAGCAGCTGGTGGGCTGAGGTTCTTCTGCAACTCAGCGACATCAACTTCCTTCGTAATCTTGGTCAGATCAATGAACCGCTCCCAGTCTTTTGCATCCCGTGTCCGAGGCTCGACCACGTAGTAGAACTCGTACGGCATCCCTTCCATATGACCGGTCTTCAGCCAGATGTCGAACGGCTTGACATGCGACTCGATGACCTCCTGGAACCCAAGCGGCTGAAGGACCTCCCTAAGCGCGATCTGCTCCATGGTCTTGAGGATCGCTGCCGCCTGCGGCCGGTAGAACCATTTCCCTTTCGTCGGACCCTGCTTGAGCCATCCGAGCTTCTCCATCTCTTCAGTTGGGTCCTTCGTCCAGACCGGTTGCTTCTCCGATGATTTCCAGATGAGCTTCCAGAACTCTGCCTTCCCCTCGTAATACTGATTATTGACCTTGTCCTTGACGAGGTTGATCATACGGTCGATATAGTTCTTCCGTAGGAACTCCTCTGAGACGTCAGAAAGCACAAGGGTCGCCTGTTTCCCTTTCATGCTTACATGAGCAAAAGGGATCGTGACTTCCTTGAGCGGTTCTTTTTCCAGATCGAATGTGATGATATACTTCTCTATCTTGATATCGCGCACACCAAGATGATGCGTTTTGCCAAGCTCCCTACTTAACGCGTTTTTTATCTGCAAAAGCGTGTTATGAGGCCGCAGCGCCCCTTCAGAGATGATGGTTAAAGAGAGTGTTTTTCCCTCTGCCTTGAACTGGTCGATGACCGCAAGCTTCTCCGAATCTTTCCGAAGGATCGTCTCATTTGTCGTCGCGATGAATGTTTCAATTTCCTTCCTAAGTCCTGAGACATCCGCACTCAGAGTAAATGTTGCTTGTAAATCAAACCGCATCATTAAAAATGGTATCCCCCATGGATTCTTAATGCTTATTCACTATATCGTCCGCGACAGAGACGCAGGCGAGATAATCATCAAGGGTATGCAGGAGTGAAGCAATCGAACCACTTTCTATAGAGGCCTCAAGCATTGCTCCTTTCACCCTCGATTTCACGAACCCAGCGTCATCGATTTTGAGGGAACGGTGGACTTTTTTCGCGGTTTCCGCGTCCCTAAACTCAAAGGTGAGCACACACGTCGCTTTCATCTTTCTCCCTTCCACTGTCGAACCATCAGTTCATTGACCTTCTCAAGGAACTCTTCCTCTTTGTTAAAGGCGATTGTCGCACCAGCCGCTATCTTGTGACCCCCGCCGAAGCCACCAAGGGATGTCGCAACGGTCTTCATCGCAGCACCAAGATCAAGGCCACGAGCGACAAGGGTTTGGTTCCCCCGGCAGGAGACATGGACCTCGTCGTCCGTCTCTTTACGCGCAAGCGAGAACAGCGGTTTCTTCTCATCGAACAAAAAGTTTGTCGCGATGCCTGCGATCACGCCACCAAGGGACGAGTTCTCCGTGTAAAAATACCTCATCCCGTCGGTCTCATGGATGCCGTCGTGCTCGAGCGCCTGGAGGCCGTCCAGGAGCTTCTGCTTGTACTCCTTTTCAACCAAGAGTGCCTCAGTCCAGGGCTCGGTGTCGCCCAGGCAGAGCGCAAGTCCAAGGCTGCGGTACCCGTTCTTCCCGCAGGCGTCAAGCAGATCCGCGAACCGCTCCAGCTCCCAGCCTGCTTTGGCATCGTAGTAGCGTTTCCTGATTGTGATATCTAGGATGTTCTGCTGGCACCCTGCCTTGATCAACCGAAAGAGAAGAAACGATTGCAGCTTTACCAAAGACGCGCTATCGAGATCCTCGGGTTTCAATGATTTCTCTATATGAAGTTTCTTGAGAGATTCCTCGATAGCGGCAGCATTTCCAGAAAGACCAGGAAAGTAGGGCTCAACAGAGTAGAACAACGCGTCTGCAAGAGTATCCCCGCATAATTTCATGCTTACCTTTTCTTTGAGGAATCCTTTTTGTACCGCTTGGTCAAGGATCATTTTGTTCAAACCGCGGATGCCGCCGATGTACTGCTTATCGCCAACAGCGCCTGCAAGCGCAAGCACCGCTAGGTCCTCGTTTCTCTGGTCGACCGCGGTCGCAAGCATATGACACAAGGTCGCACCAGACGCCTCGTAGTTGCCGTCGCTCCCAAGGAGATTCGCGTTAATCTGAAGAATGGAAGGAGGGGTTTTTTCATCCAAATATTGATGATGATCAAGGATGATCGCCTGACACCCAAGGGACGCGATCTCTTCAAGCTGCCCGCTGCCCATGTCAGAAAAAATGATAAATTGGTTTTGTTCGTTCTTCAGCCGTTCGAATCCCTTCGTGAACGGGTTCCTCATGAGCGTCGCATGAAAATCAAAGCCAGCGCGACCAAGCATCCTTAAGAGAACCCCTGCGGCAGCGATCCCGTCCGCGTCATAATGCGACACGACACGGATACGGGTGCCTTCAGGGAACGACAACAGAACTTCTGCCGCTTTTCTGCAAGCGTTAGCAATTTCCTCTGTCATAGACACTCAATATATAATGACCGAAAAACGTGTTCCAGGCTAAAAAGATACTGGACGCAGGAACGGTTTATTCGAACATGAGCTTTGCTTGCTCGAGGCTGTATTTCCAGTTGGCTGGAAGCCGCTCTTCCCGCTTGTAGTATTTCATGAGCCTGCGGATCTTCGATTCGGTGAGCTGTAGGTTTCGCTTCGTCTTAAAATCCTTCGGATGCCCGTCGATATGCTTCTTCAGTTTGAGCGAGGTCTTGATCAGGTTCTGCAGGTCCTCAGGGATCTCTGGGACGATCTTGTTTTGCGCAAGGATCTGGGACACCGTTTTACCGGTCGCGATCTTCACGTCAGGCACCGCGTATTGATCACGAAGGATCATCCCGATTTCACTCGTGGATTTCTCCCCTTTTGCAAGCTCCAGGATCCTGCCTTCGATTTCTCGGGGGTTAAGTGAACTCCACTCCGGGTGTTTCTGTCGCATCGGATGGGTGGACCCTGATTTTCCTTTCGTTCGCGCGTGCATTCGTGCCATTCTCTACGCTCCAATACCTGTTATCAAGGAAAGTCCCTAATAGGCTGCCCGTATATAAAAGTAAAGGTTAACATACTCGTTTCTTTTTTCGATCAAACGAGGGAGCAAAGTATAATAATTTTCTTCCCATTAGCACAACGCGAGAGTTGTAGGAGATGGCGCTGACAATCTATAATTCACTATCCCGAACAAAAGAACCGTTCGTTCCACTCAAAAAAAACATTGTAGGGATGTACGTATGCGGGATGACAGTGTACAGTGACGCGCATATCGGGCATGCCAGGACCTACGTCGCCTTCGACGTAATCCGGCGGTACCTCGAGTACAAGGGTTTCAAGGTCACGTACGTGCAGAACATCACTGATGTCGACGATAAGATCATTGCTGCCGCAAACAAGGAAGGCGTCGATCCGTTGGCGTATGCACAGCGTTTCGCGAAGCGTTGCCTTGAGGACCTAGACGCCCTTGGCGTACGGCGTGCGGATCTGTACCCAAAAGCATCCGAGACAATCCCGGATATGGTCGAGATGATCCAGCAGCTCATCGCGAAACAGTACGGGTATGTTGCAGACGGAGACGTGTACTTCTCTGTCGAGAAATACCAGAAGTACGGTCAACTCTCAGGTCAGAACATCGCGGAGATGAAGAGCGGTGCGCGCATCGAGCCAGGGGAACAGAAGCATAGCCCCTTGGATTTCGCGCTATGGAAGCATGCGAAACCAGGCGAACCCACTTGGGATTCTCCCTGGGGCCCTGGACGGCCAGGATGGCACATCGAATGCTCCACGATGAGCAACAAGCTCCTTGGGGTACCGTTCGACATCCATGGAGGTGGCATGGACCTTCGATTCCCGCATCATGAGAACGAGATTGCCCAGGCTGAGGCAGCAACGGGGAAACAGTTTGCCAAGTACTGGATGCACATCGGGCTTCTCACGATCAACAGCGAGAAGATGTCGAAATCCCTGGGCAACAGCATCAACATCAGGGACCTGCTGCAGCAATGGGATGCGGAGGTCCTGCGGATGTTCTTTGCGCAGGCTCACTATCGCAGTCCTCCGGATTTCAGCGAAAAGGCTCTTGCTGATATCGAAAAAGGCTTGGAGCGTTTATACAGATTGAAAGAGCGACTGGAGGAACACGCAGCAAATCAGGAACCATCACCCTCGAAATTGTCCGATGATGAGAAACACTACGAGGAGACAGTCAAAGAATTTCAGGATGCGTTTGAAGAGGCCATGGATGATGATTTCAACACACCGAAAGCATTCGCATCCCTGTTCGAGTTCGTGAATGCAAGCAACCGGTTTTTTGAGCAAACCACGAAGCTTTCCCAAGAACTCTGCCGGGACGCTCTTGAGGTGTACCTGAAGACTGGTGAAGTCCTGACCTTATTCCAACCAAAACCCAAAGCACCTCAACAGCAGGACCTCGTTCTGATACAAAAACTTCAACAACTCCTCCAACCATATACGAAAGGTGATTCCCCAACCACAGTCGAAGAAATCCTGCAGCACTTGCTCGATGCCCGTGAGGAAGCGCGAAAGCGTAAGGACTGGGGCACCGCAGATGCCATACGAAAAGGGCTGGAAACGCTCGGGTTTGAAATCCAGGACACCGCCCGCGGGCCTGTCTGGAGGAAAAATTAGGGTATGAGACGGATACTTGTTGGATTTGACGGCTCCGAGGGAGCAGAAAACGCACTGAACAAGGCGATGTTGCTGATTGATTCAGACGGGGAAATCATCATCCTTGCGATTGTACCGAAACCGTCTGACCGTAATCTGGTCGACGAAAAGGCGTACGAGGTGCTCAAGCTTCGAGCGCATAATATTATTAACTTAGCCATCAAGGACCTTGGTTCCCATGAGTTCACGATCAGTGGGATGGTGAGAGAAGGGGAGGATATCGCCGCGGTCATCATCGACGTCGCAAACGAGCTGCGCTGCGACCTCATCGTCCTGGGGAGCAAAGGCTCGAGTTCCTTAGGGAAATATCCTCTCGGCAGCGTCGCCAATAAAGTGGTGCAGTACGCAGCTAAACCAGTGATGGTCGTCCGTTAAAAAAAAAATGTTATTTCCCTTTGGTCTGATGTGCGCGGATGCTTGGTCTGACTTTTTCAGCGCCCTTGCCCTTGTACATGAGCCCGCGTCCTTTCTGTCCCGCGCTTGTTTTCCCGCGCAGCACCCGTCGTCTGTTCGGGAACGCAGATATCCAGTTGATCTTCGGGTCGTTCACGATCGCAGGGTGCGCTGGGTCCACAAGGATCACCTCGTAGTAGTGGTACATCCCGTCTTTGCCGACCCAGTAGGAGTTCAGGACCTCCATGTTAGGGTAGCGGGCAGCGGTTCGTTCCTCTGCGACCCGTTGGAGGCTTTTCGCGCCAGTGATTTTTTTGGTGCCTCGCGCTGACGGCTTTCGCCCCCCTTTGATTTGATGGCGATTCAGCCCGCCGTGTCGTACACGACCGCGTGCGATTATGTATCCTTGTTTTGCCTTGTACCCCAGTGACCTGGCTCGATCGATTCGTGTCGGTCTATCGAGTCGCATGAAATTCTCGTCTTGTCGCCATTGTATGAGTCGGGTTTTCTGTGGTGATTTGTAAGACGTATCTGGTTTTTTCCAGAGATCGCCAACGTACGCGTACGCACTTTTTACCATGAGTTCCACCTGATCGTTTTGCTTGGGTGTAGGGGGTAAGGAAGGGAAGTTCTTATTTAAAACTTTTGTCCATAGGAAGGGAATCGTAAAAGTGATTGTTCCATCGTTTGATATCTCTAGCTTTCTGTCTGTATGAATTTTTGGCTCACATACGCTGGGATTTGGTTGAACATAAACTCCGAGGACTCTTGTGAGAGTGCGGGCATCGAAATCGGTAGGGTCGTCCAGGCGCTCTCAAGACCTGTTGGATCCTTCGCCTTCGCACGGATCGTGTAGGAGCCTTCTACCGTCCATGTATGACGGACGTTTACCTGTGTCCCTGATGCGTACGGGCCAAGCCATCCGGTCGAGGTGTTATCGCCCCAGTCGATGTAGTAGGAGATGTCATCACCGTCAGAGTCCGTGGCAAGGAACTTGTACAAATAAGAGATGCCTTTCCGCCCATGGAACTCACCTGAGATTGTCGGGGCGCTTGGGGGATGATCGTCGAGGATGACGACCGTCAATGGGACCGACCAGTTACTGGGCGTATGGAATATGTCTCGTGCCCTACCGAGGACCTGATAGGTCCCTGGGTCTGCCCATATGTGTGACACGGTGATCGGTTCACCGGAAGCGTATGGCCCGAACCATCCGCTGCTGTCGCCCCAGTCGATGTAATAGAACACGGGATCGCCGTCGGGATCCGTCGTGATGATATCGTACTCGTAGGAGGTATCGATGCCCCCGAGCGTCGGCCCGTTGATTGTTGGGGCGAGCGGCGGGTCACTGGTCCCTGTTGGTGCGGTCAGTTGCGCAAGGGTGGCGAGGAGAAGCTTTGTGTTCTTCAACGCATATGAAAGGTTCGCATGGGCGATCGTGTCCTCTGAGGTGTGATAGTACGGGGTCTCCGTGGACTCGAAGGTAAAGATCGCATTGTATTGTTGATCCCAGAAGGAGTTATGGTCGCTTCCCCAGGTGTACCCGCCGTGAATAAGATCCAGATTGATATATTGATGGTACAGATTCTCGACGTTCACCATGAAGGTGTACAACCATTCCGAAGCCGTATCCTCAAAGATTATCAGGTTGCTACCATCCTCAGTCGTAACCGCGTAACTAATCATGTCCGCGTTTAGCACACCGATGATGTTATCCCCGTTCATACGTGCCTCTTCAGCATAGGCTGCGCTCCCCAAAAGACCCTGTTCTTCCCCTGAGAAGGTGACGAATCGGATCGTGGTATTGAACGGATATTTGCTCAAGATGGACGCCGCGACAATGCTCGCGACGGTCCCAGAGCCGTCGTCATCAGCACCTGGGCTGACCGAGACGCTGTCGTAATGGCCGCAGATGATGAAAATCTCACTGTTGTTGACATCGGTCCCTGGGAGGGTCGCCTCGATGTTGCTTGCAGCAAACCCGTTTTTACTCCAGTTGTCGTAGCGGACGCTCAGTCCCATGTTCGTGAACTGGGCGTAGATGTAGGCGGCCGCTGCTTGGCATGCGGGTGAGCCGGTCAGGCGTGGTCCGAACCCGGTCAGGTTCTGCCAATACCTGAGATACAGGGATTGATTCACCTGCTGGATCAAGTCGATGATGAAATCGTTTCTCTGGCTCGTAGCTGCATCCCGATAGTGATGAGAGGTTCCCACGGTTCCCATTGCTTCGAATACTGGATGTGGTTGAGTAATCTCTCCTGGACCAGGTGGGGCGATAGGAAGTGTGGCCTCCTCAAGGACGGCTAGTTTTGTGTTCAATCGTGCGGTCTGTGCTGGTTGACTTGCGAGTCCAGCTGTAGGTATTATGGTGATGATTAGAAATGCACACACAAGAATGCTACCAATGACTTTCTTCTTCATAATCATAAACCCTCATACATAATTATAATGCTCAGGTATTTAAACATTCAGAAAAGCCACTGGGGTTCATTATCTCTATAAAAATATATCGGCACTCTCCTAGGTTTCTTTATTCTTGGTCTCCATTGAGATGTCGTTCCGATCAATACAAAGGAGTGACCTCGGGCAGTGGTCGTTCCCAGTGGTAGTGGACCGCTGATGTTTGTCGCAACTGATAGTCCGGGAGGGCAGGGTTGAACTCCTCGATTTTTTCGATTACATAATTCATGGTGTGGTTCCCGATGTTGTGAAGTGCGATATCGATCGGAATCCATCCGAGGGTTGGTGACAGGATCTCCGCCCAGGCGTGTGGTTCTGCTTCTTCGTTCACTCGCGGGATGAAGTATCCGGTGAGCCGTCGGCTAGGAATACCACGTATTCGGGAAAGCGTGACAAACAGGTCCGTGAACTCATCGCAATCCCCGATGCCGGAAAGAAGCGCTTGGTCCGCACCTAGGCGTCTGTCTTGTTTCTCAGGGTATTTGATTCGCGTGCTGATGTACCTCTGCGCGTCATGAACCCATGTGATGAGGTCGTCGGTGGAGAACCAGTGCTCGTCGGCGATGGTGCGGATTGTAGGGGACTGCACAGGCCAGTAGGTGAAGCTTTGTGCATATTTCTTCTGAAGGTCGCGTGGGATGTCGGAGATCCTGCCCCAGGAATCATACCTGGTGATTAGGGAGATTTGCGGGTATACCGAAAGCTGCCGATCGAGGGAGATCACTCCTTTTGTATGTACTTTCCGTTGGAAGAGGAAGAAGGTGTTGAGTCCCTTGGTTTTGAGTTTGCAGTGGGCTGGGGGCTGGTCGAGTTGCACCGTCTGGCGGTACGGGGGGCAATGGTAGAACTTGAAGCGTACGATGGGCGCGCCGGTGGTGACTTTATAGAAGAGTTGTTCATGATGGTGCAGGTGCCATCCTCGTTGTTCCTGGTCGTGCTCCATGGTGATGCGTGTTGAAACGGTCCTGCTTTAAATAGTTTCGGTACTACTGTTCGAAAGCGTTATAATTTCCTTTTGGTCGCCAACCTTAAAAATCCTTTGTTGATTCGTGCCATGGGAGTCTTCCTATGGATCATGTTTTTAACGCGAAAATGGAGATGATGTCAAAAAAGAAGCTTCAGGATTTACAGTTGGAGCGCTTGAGGGCAACCGTACATCTGGTGTACGAGCTGGTCCCGCATTACAAGGAAAAATTCAAGGAGCTGAAGCTGAAGCCTGAGGATATCAGGACGTTGGAAGACATCCGTAAGATTCCGTTCACGACCAAGGATGATTTGCGCAGGAACGCGCCGTTCGGGATGATGGCAACCTCTCTTGAGAACTGCATCGAGCTGCATGCATCCTCGGGTACGACCGGGATACCGGTGACCGCGTGCTACACCCATGGGGATCTCGAGGTGTGGAGCGAATGCATGGCACGATGCCTCTCCATGTCGGGTCTCACGAAGAAGGATGTGTTCCAGAACCCGATCCCGTATGGGACGTTCACGGGTGCGTTCGGGTTCCATTACGGTGCGCAGAAGGTGGGTGCGCTCGTGATTCCCTCCGGGCAGGGTCAGTCGGAGCGGCAGATCAAGCTCATGGAGTACTATGGGACGACGTTTCTGTCTGGTGTCGCATCGTACATGGTTCGTCTCGGTCAGGCCGCGCATGAACTTGGGATCGAGCCGAGGAAACTTAAGGTCCGTAATGGGCTGTTTGGCGCGGAGATGTTCACACCGGGCCTCAAGAAACGGATCACGGACGTCTGGGATATGGACGTGCATGACATTTATGGGCTCACGGAGATGTGCGGTCCTGGCGTGTCCACAGACTGTGACCTGCATGACGGGCTTCACCTCTGGGAGGATCATTTCCTGGTGGAGTGCGTTGATCCGGTCACACTCGAACCAGTCGGTGTTGAGGAGGAAGGGGAGCTTGTCCTCACGACGCTTACCAAGGAAGGGATGCCACTCCTGCGGTACCGTACCAGGGATATCGCGAAGCTGTATGACGGCGACATCTGCCAGTGTGGTCGTACGCATGTGCGTCATTCGATGATCAAGGGCCGCTCTGATGACATGGTGATCATCCGGGGTACGAACATCTACCCTGGTCAGGTCGAGTCCGTGCTGATGAAGAATCCTTTTGTGGGCGGGAACTGGCGCATGGTGCTGTCCACGGAGAACGACATCGACATGCTCACGGTCGAGGTTGAGACGAAGCAGCGGCTCAGCCAGGTTGACTCTGAGAAACTCGCCAAGGTGCTCGGCAGTGACATTCAGTCGGTGATCGTGTTCACGCCGCGTGTTGAAGTGATGCCACCGAACTCGATCCTCGAAACAGGTTTAAAGGCTAAACGTGTTATCGATAACCGGAGGAAGGACGAGGAATGAACCCGTCGGTGAAACAACTGGTTGATCGGTCTGGTCCGCTTGCGGAGAACGAGGTGAAGGATCTTCTACGAATTTACAAGATTCCAACGACCAAGTACCAGCTCGTGCAGAACGAGAAAGACCTTGACAGGCTTTCTGTCAGATTCCCGGTAGCGCTCAAGGTGTGCTCTGCAAAGATCCTACATAAGACCGATGTGGGCGGCGTAAAGCTTGATATTCAGGATAAGGACGAACTGCGGAAGATCTTCAAGGAGTTCCGCAGGAAATTCCCCACGGAGCCGTTGCTGGTTGATCAGATGGCGGAGAAAGGCGTCGAGATCATCGTGGGGCTCGTGCAGGACCCGACGTTTGGCCTGTGCATCATGTGCGGGATCGGCGGGATCTTCACGGAGCTGTACAAGGACGTGTCGTTCCGGGTCGTCGAAATCGGCGAGTACGATGCCAGGAAGATGATTGAAGAACTCAAAGGCAAGAAGCTGCTCGAGGGGTTCCGGGGGATGAAGGCGAACAAAGAGCTCGTCGTCGACCTTGTGATGAAGATATCAAGACTCGGGGAGGACCTCATGGATCGTATCGACCAGATGGATCTAAACCCCGTGTTCGTGTACGAGAAAGGCATCTGTGTTGTGGATGCGAAGTTGATTTTAAAATAGGAACCTTACTCCTTGATATCAAGCGTGTGTTAGGTGAACCCAAGAGGATAAGGTTCCATTAATGGGTGCCAATCTCGGTTCCATCTCGATATTTTATAAGGAATATTCCCGACACCGTCTCCGTTCAAGTCGGCCAATGGTGTACACTTCAGACCAGTATAATCGTCCCAATAGTTATGAGTCCAGGTGTTTCTCGTGGTGACATCAGAGTTTCTCGCATTGCGCTTGTTGCCGATGAAGTTGTTGTAACAAATGGTATTATCTTTGGAGTACGGCCAGAGCCAGATACCAACCCAGTTGCTCATTGATATGTTGTTGTACCTCACGACGCTGTTGACTGTTCTACAAAGCCAGACACCGATGTCATTGTCGATGATGCTGTTGTTCTCGATAACATCGCTTGAGGAGTTAAAGACGATGAGACCGTACCATTCCGATTTTGTGAGGTTGTTGTCGTGGACGTAATTGCCTGACGAAGCAAGATAGATTGGTGCATCATTGTAGGAGTTGGCCTGCTCCGCCTCTATGGTGAACCCTGTTATTTCGACATTATCTGCAACGGTCTTGATGCCGTCGTTGGATCCAGCATGGAGCAATACCTTGGTTTTATCTTCTCCGACGAGCCTGATGGCTTTATTGACGACGATATTTTCACGGTATTCGCCGCTGTAGACAAACACGGTATCACCCGCGCTTGCTTTATCCACGGCATCTTGTATCATTGTGTAGTTATCAGCTCCAACACCACCGACGTACAAGGTAGGACCGTCGTATGTTTGTCCAGATGGTTTCCCTGGAAGTTTCACCTTAATTGGTGTTATTTTTATATGATGTTCTGGGTATGGGAGTACCTGTCGTTCAACGTAGAGTTCGAAGCCGAACCGATCCGATATCAGATCAGCACTAAAACCACGTTGCGGAGGAAGAAGAGGCGCTATTATTAATGAGTTATATTTGCAATTAAGATATTCCCTGACTGAGGCTAGTGAGCAATTGCCGTGAAGGGAAATATTCTGTTCCTTGTCTTTCCAATACCCCTCCATAATCCCGGCTGATTGTAAACCCCCTTGGCCACAGGAATACATTGAACGAGGATAGACGCAGCATCCAGGATATGGTTCGGTTGTCGTATTGAGAACAAGATGAAGTGTTGTACTACCTTTCGTCGCGGTTATTTCAATATCAAGCGGTAAATGGGCATCGGCTTCTGGTACATACTGCCATCGATCATATTGTATGGAAAGATTAGCAGAGTCCCAGTATGTTTCTCCATCTGGTGTAAGGGACAACTCCCCAAACACAGGGCCATCAGTAGATTCAAACATATGAAAAATCCCACAATGCAAGCTCCATCCATTATCAAATGTTGCCCACACCCATTCGTAGCCAAAGAAATTGTCTGTACTATGCGACCATACTTCTGGGGAGTTTTTCCATCGCCCGGAGAAACACCACTTTACGAAGGGCAAAGTATTTTTGAGACTTTTTACGAATTCTTTCAGATTTGCTAACGTTTTTTTCGAGGTCCCATAGGTGAAATTTCCCCATACATGTTCGAAATATCCAACCCCTATTGCATTCGATGTTGCACCTTCGATGTGGATGGTGCCTGACACGTTTAATTTTGGGATGAAACCGTATCGAGCCCATCCGAGTCCCCAGGGAAAATATCCATTGGATGCATCTTGCGCTACCCAATGAGGTAAGGAGGTTGCGTTCAGACTCAAGTTGACGATGAAGCTTTTTGCATCGTTTTCAATATGCGTGGTAAAGCTGGGATATAGTCCGTTCATCGTGCAGTTTTTGTATTGTAAAGCTATTACGTTCTTTTTGAAATAGAACGGTATCACTCTATCTGAGCGGCCTTTGTTGTCTGCCATGGAGAAATCACGCATGTCTCCGTTGTCCCTGTTAAAGCAGTACAGGGAAAGGAAGAAACTGGTGACTTCACTCCTGTTTGAGGCATTTGTTGTATATTGGAATTGAATCAATATCTCCCAATGGGCCCCATTTTCTAGTATCAGGTTTACTTGGAACGTCCACCATTCGCATCCACATGGGAAGTGATCACCTTGATCTTCAGGAGTGAAGATGTTTTGATCACGGCATCGCGTCGTTGGTGCAGCTTGAGCAGGCGTTGACACATAGTCCAGAGAGAGCATCATCACTGCAATGGTGATCAAAATAAGTGGTGTTTTATGTTGTCTATGTGCTGGAGCACAAAATGAGAACATACTTCTCCCTATAATATAAATGATGGACCAGTTTTTATATCTTATGTTTTATATCTTATGTTATCTTATTTTAATATAATAACAATGGGAACCGTATCATTCAACATCCAATCTCAATGGTTCTGGAGGCGGATACTTTTAAATAGCGTTTTGATTTGAAGGAATTTGATGGCTATGGTTACTAAAACAGAGGATTATAAGGTTAAGGATATCGGTCTTGCTGAATGGGGACGAAAAGAAATAGAGATTGCTGAAAAAGAAATGCCAGGCCTTATGGCTATCAGGGAAAAGTATGGTCTAAGGAAACCCTTGAAAGGTGCAAGAATCTCTGGTAGTCTCCATATGACCATTCAAACTGCAGTTTTGATAGAAACCCTCCTAAAGCTTGGGGCAGACGTGAGATGGGCCAGTTGCAACATTTTTTCCACGCAGGATCATGCAGCAGCAGCGATTGCGAAGGCAGGGGTGCCTGTGTTCGCGTGGAAGGGTGAGACGCTTGCGGATTACTGGTGGTGCACGCAGCAGGCGCTTGATTTCGGTAAGGGGCTAGGTCCTCATCTCATCGTGGATGACGGCGGTGATGCGACCCTCATGGTCCATAAAGGCGTGGAGGTCGAGCGAAACCCTGCGCTGCTCAAGAAGGATTATTCGAAGGAGAACCAGGATTATCTGGAGCTCATGAATTGCCTTAAAGTTACCTACAAGAAGGATTCTCATTATTGGAAAGGCATCGCCTCTAGCATCAAGGGTGTGTCCGAGGAAACAACAACCGGGGTGCACCGCCTGTATCAGATGCTGGAGGCGGGGCAGCTGTTGTTCCCTGCGTTCAACGTGAATGATTCAGTCACAAAATCGAAGTTCGATAACCATTACGGGTGCCGGGAGAGCCTCGCGGACGGGATCAAGCGGGGCACAGACGTCATGATCGCAGGAAAAGTCGTGGTGGTCTGCGGCTATGGTGACGTCGGCAAGGGCTGCTGTCAGTCGATGTGCGGGTTCGGCGCGCGTGTGATCGTGACCGAGATCGACCCTATCTGCGCGCTGCAGGCCGCGATGGAGGGATACCAGGTGGCCACAGTCGAGGATTGCCTCCCTGTGGGTGACATCTATGTGACTGCGACTGGCAACAAGGACGTGATCACCCTTGAGCATATGAAAAGGATGAAGGATCAGGCGATCGTCTGCAACATCGGTCATTTCGACCACGAGATCCAAGTGGCACGGCTAGAACGAATGCCTGGGATCCGAAGGGTCAACATCAAGCCTCAAGTGGACAAGTATGTGTTCCCTGACGGTCATGCGATCTTTGTTCTTTCAGAGGGCAGGCTGGTGAATTTGGGGAACGCGAACGGTCATCCGAGTTTCGTGATGAGCAGCTCGTTCACGAACCAGGTGCTCGCGCAAATGGCATTGTGGAAGGAGCATTATGAGATTGGGGTGTATATGCTGCCGAAGGTGCTTGATGAGGAGGTCGCACGTCTTCACCTGGGGAAGCTCGGGGTGAAGCTGACCAGGCTTTCCAAGGAGCAGGCCAAGTACATCGGGGTAAAAATGGAGGGACCTTACAAATCGGAGCATTATCGGTATTAAAGGAATCTTCTCTTGGAAGAATGCAAAAAAAAAAATAGGGGAAGAAAGACGCCAAGGAACAGGGAGGCATTTAGAAGAACCTTATGCGTCTTTCAATTTTTTTCCATATGTCTGAGAGTTCGTCTTCCCGGTAATCATCGATTACATTACACATATTATTAATTGTACAGATTCACAATATTTAATACTGTCGATTTTATTATCGTCAATCGTCGAATATTATGTATGATCAGAGCCATACCTTAATCAAACACCTGCGCATTTCCACCAAAAAAATAGTGAAACCCCATGATCACCCTCATCGGCACCGGCCATGTCTTTAACCTCACCAACGCACTTCTCTCCATCTTCGACACGGTCAACCCAGACATCGTCTGCGTCGAACTCGACCAGCAGCGCTACCAGGCAATGATCCTCAGACAGACCCAGCCCGAAACCTACGAAAGGGCACGACAAAACCTCCCCTTCGTCTACCGACTCCTCGCACAATTCCAGGAGGACATGGCAAAACAATACGGCGTGCACGCGGGTGACGAGATGCTCACCGCGATCACCTATGCCCAGTCCCACGCACTCCCGGTCGCCTTCATCGACACCGACGCACAGAAGCTCTTCACCACGATGTGGCGCACCATGCCGATGACCGAAAAATTCAAACTCATGCTTTCAGGGTTCGCAGGGTTCTTCGTCAGCAGGAAACGTGTCGAACAGGAACTCGAGCAATATCAGGACAACTACACGACCTACATCGAAGAGATAGGGAAACGATACCCCACCGTCAAACGCGTCCTCATCGATGAGCGTAACCAGCATATGTTGAACAAGCTCATCGAAGTCCATCAGCAGTATCAACGGATTGTCGCCTGCATCGGGGATGGACATGTCCCAGGCATCTCGCTGCTTCTACAGGAGAAACAAATACCCTTTGAGACAATCAGGTTACAGGACCTCCAAACGAAACATGTCCCAGATAACGACGGCTCCACCGCTCATTTCTCTTTTGAATATAAACCATTGTGATAACGATTCCAAAAGATAGGATTATAAATTTTCAATCTATCTCTTTCCGACGTGACCCGATGAACTGTCCACACTGCGGCGCAAAACTTACAAAGGAGGTGACGCAATGTCCATTCTGCGGGCAGCAGATTCATGCGGCTCACCGTCATCTCTCGTACGGAAAAATCAGCCTCGCGTGCGCCTTCACCGGCATCATCCTAATCATCGTGACCCTCATTTTCTTTCGTCTCCTTTTAGGAAAGGCATTAACGATTGCTCAATTCCTCACCGATATCATGCTTATCATGTCGGCGCTCTCAATTATCTTTGGAAGCATCGCCTTTTTTGGAAAATCAAAGGATGTGCTCGGCCTGATAGGTATGGTTCTCGGAATATGTCTTCTCATTATCCTTACCTTGGTTTTCTCGCTTGCAAACCTAATTTTCTTTAAAACCGGTGTCTCTCTTGTCGCACATCCACTGATGTTGTCGTCACTCACGGGGATTCTTTCTTATTGAGTGGTCCGGGCTGTTTTTGTGATTGTTTCATCGGTGAAAAGAACCAGAACAGCAGGACGCTGATGACCGTGACAGCGACAGAAAGCAAAATCCCGGAAAGTGACCCAAGATCGATTCCCATAACGTTCGGCGGGTACGCTGAGACGAACAGTCCTGTGAAAAGGACGATACCTCCCGTGAATACGGCGCAGACCGTCATCGCCATCACAAAATGCGTGATATAGGAGTTCAGAACCTTCGAAAACCGCACAAGAGCGGGCTCTATTCCTTTTTTCTGTGCATCTATCGTTTCTAGCGTAAGGGAAAAGAACAAGGTGGTCGTCGCAAGCTCAAAGAACGCAAGATACCCGATGAACAGTACGATGAACAACCATGGTTCATCTGGTGTGATAAACAATCGATGCTCAGATTTTGGTACGAGAAGCGTCAAGAAAAATATACAGATGAGTCCAAAACTGGACGCGACAAGCGCGATTTTCATCTTTTTCAAAATCCCATATGTGAAGATGAGAGGAAGCCCAGTGATAAATAAAATGAAGAATACTTGAAGGAGCATGAAGCAGAGCATAACAGTTGCGTGCAATCCAAAGACGATATATGTAAAAGACAACATCAGAGGAAATATGATGAACAAACCGGTGTTTATGTACCGTTGAATTTTCGGGGAAAGCCGTTTCAACCCAATGAAGAGCCAAGCGAGCCCAGCGCCCAGAAGAGAAAATAGGAACGTGGAGATGTATAAAAACCCGGTGTCTTGTGGCCAGTCAAAGAACTTTGTTACGGGCGCTATCAGCGAGGTCATAACAATCGTATAAATAATTAGAAATAAGAAGAGGGCGACACCGTTCATTATGAATAATCGCTGATGCTGTGAGCTCAGCGTCGTATCTGGGATTGTCGCACCTCCTTGAGCGCGAAGGAAAGCGGCACAGATGGATTCCAGTTCACGACATGAGAGCCGGTCATGCGTAACTGTGAAAGGATCGTGTTGCGCTGGACCGAGAGCAGTTTCCTGGCAAGCTCGTACGCGGGGTCTCCCTGGTTCGGGGCGTATTCGATGTCGAGCGGCGACGGGCTGATGATTAGCACGGAGAAGCCTTGCGCTTGTAATGATTCCACGGCGGTCACGATGGAGGCATCCTCCTCCAATGAGGAAATGAGAATAATCAAGGATTTTTTTGGGAGAAGGTGACCGATCGTGGTGTTGATGGCAGCCTGGAACGTGAAGTTACCAGATGCCTTCGTTTGTACGAGGCTGCGGATCACCTTGTAGAGTTGCGTGTTACCGGACTCCGGGTATATCCAGGTGAGGTCATGCTCCGATGATCCGTAGAGGAGGAGACCGACGCGGTCCCGTTGCTTCAAGAAATACGAGGCGAGACTCGCGGCCGCCCGCACCCCGTACCCGAACGGGTTTCTTTTGAGCGTCCCGGTCGCCTCCTGGAGCTCCCGTGCATCTAGGATAATGACGACGTCCGTGGAGCTCTCCAGCTCGAATTCGTTGACCATGGGTGAGTTCCATCGCGCGAACGCCTTCCAGTTGATTCGTTTGTAGCTGTCGCCAGCGCTGTACTTTCGCACCCCGTGGAACTCGGTGGCCATACCGGCGCGGTGTGTCTGCATCATCCCGAGGTACGGGTTCACCTTGGATTTCACGGCGATATCCCCGATTTTTTCCAGCTGTGGGACGACCGTGAGTTCGACGACATCCTGGATGATCGTATCTTTGTACAGCAGCCCGAAGAAATCGCGCTCTCGGACATGAAGCGGGCCGACATGGTATAATCCTCGGACCGGGCAGAACAGATCGTACGAGTACTCGACGGCTTCGTTCGGTTCCATCGACAGGACCATGTAGTTCGTCCCTGAATCGACAGCCACCCGGTCTGAGAGCTCGTCGTAGAGCTCCAGGACATGCAGGTTCTCCCCGTTGTTTTTCACAGTCACATGGATGGAGAGGACGCCGTCTTCAAAGACGGTGATCGCGGGTGTCTGGTGGGACGCCGTGATCTGTAGCTCGCCAGAGGAGGACCAGAAAATGCCGAGGAAGAGAAGGAGGAGGAGAGGGCAGAGGTAGAGAAGGATCATCCATTGGACAAGGAGCAGGCTCAGAACGATCAGCCCGAGGCATCCGGCGAGGATAAACGCTTGTTTTCGGGACCTCATTGTTGCCCTACCGTCGGAACCGGTGTTTTTTGCATCGCCTCCATGATGATTGCCTCTGGTTTTATCCCGCGGATGCGGGACTCCGCTTTGAGGATCAGTCGATGGGACAGCGCCGGTAAGATGACGTTTTTCACATCATCCGGAACCACGTAATCCCTCCCGTAGAACGCGGCATGTGCTTTCGCTAGTTTGAAGACGGCAATGGAACCTCGCGGGCTGATGCCGACATCGACCCGCGGTTCTGAGCGCGTCCGCTGCACCAGCCGTACGATGTATTTCTTCAAGTCATCGTGGAGATGCACCTTCCAGACGAGCTGCTGCATCTTGACGATCTCCTGCGGGGTGGTGATTTTCTTGATGTCCACCTCGTCGAGGTCACCGATCTCCATCCGGCGTAGCATCTCGCATTCCTCAGCTTCAGTAGGGTACCCCATGTTCAGTTTCATGAGGAACCGGTCGATCTGCGCCTCAGGGAGCGGGTAGGTTCCTTCGTACTCGATCGGGTTTTGTGTCGCAAGAACCAGGAAGGGGCGTTCCAGCATGTAGGTCTCTCCTTCCAGAGTTGTCTGGTGCTCCTGCATGGCTTCCAGGAGTGCTGCCTGCGTCTTTGGCGGGGCGCGGTTGATCTCGTCAGCCAAGAGAATGTTGGTGAAGATCGGTCCTTTGATGAGTTTGAAATCACCGGTTTTTTGGCTGTAGACATAGGTGCCGGTGATGTCCGCTGGGAGAAGATCTGGTGTAAACTGGATGCGGGCGAATTTGCAGCCGATCGTCGCCGAAAATGTTTTCACAGTCAGGGTTTTCGCTAGCCCAGGGTAGTCCTCGAATAAGATGTGGCCGTTGGTGATTGCTCCGAGCACGACGTACTTCAGGACGTTTTTTTTCCCCACCACGACCTTTCCTATCTCGTCGACGATTTCTTTGCACACCATCGATACATCCGGGATTGACATGTTCATGTTCCCCACTTCTCCATTTTCTCCAATATGCTTGTGAGTTCTATCTGATATTGATTTTTTTTCTCTGCTTTTTCTTTGCGGAAAAAACCGAGGACTGCCTGGGTTTTTGTTCTCGGGAATTGGGTGGTCAACCAGCGTATGATGTCCGGATCTTTGACGTATTTAGCAAGCATGACCTCATCGTTCTGGTAGAGTTTTTTCAGGTCGTCGTCCGGGATTCCTCGCAATGCCTTGATTTTTTCAAACAGGATGCGTCTCATGAGCGCCCGTACCGGGGAGTATCCCTCGTAGTTTTGCGGAAGGTTTCGTATCGATTCCGCAAGCGTCCTTAGTCTCCCTTTTTGTTGCTCGTCGCGCACGAGTGAGGTATGGCGCCAGTCCTTCGGGTTCTTCGACAGCATGATGAGCACCAGGCTCACCACGATCCCTCCGAGGATGATGATGAGAAGAAACAGGTACCACTGGATCCCAGCCTGGCTTGACCCGAGCGCTGTGACCCTGGTCGTTGAGAGGAGCAGGGTTATCCGCTCACCCCCCGTGTCTTTCTCACTCGCCTGCCCACCAATGGCGCGAAGACGATCTTTCGGAGGCAGCGGATTGCTTTTTCTCTGTCTTTCTCGTTGACCTCCCGGCTGCTGTACCTGGCTTTTTCGTACACCTTGGTGAAATCGTAGAGGTTTTCAGGGGGGACTCGAAGATAGGCTTTTGCGACCAGGGCAAACTCCCGTGGCGTCTGCGTGGCGTCCTTGATGACTCCTTTCTGCACCAACAGGTCGCACATTTTTTGATAGCAGTCAAGCACGGTTTTTCGATGGTCCGACTCGGTTTGGAGGCTCGATAGCGCCTCGGTGATGATCTCCTCCAGTGACCGTTGTATCTCAAAATGTGTCTTTCGTTTTTTTCTCTCTCGTACAAGGACAAAACCTAGGATCGCTCCCACGCCTATGGCGAGAAGGATTATACCTGGAAGGTAGGATGGTTCGACACCAACGATCGTTACATCCATCTGAGTTTGTGACGGGAGGTACGCGTAGGACCCTGGGCACGCGATGCGAACACTCGTCGTTCCGGTGGGAAACGAATCGGGGAAAAACAGTGATGCGTTGAACAGTCCATTTTCGTCTGTGGTTACATTCCGATACATCGTCGTACCGATAATTTCCACGCCGATGCTCCTTACCGGTTGACCCTGGTCGTCCGTGATCTTCCCTGTTACCGTGAGGTTGCTGTTCAGGTGAACTGTGGTCACGGTAGGGGAAAGGAGCTCTAGAGAGGTCTTGGACTGCACGCAGACGATGCGCTCGTCGTGCGCCTCCGCATACCGATCCGTCCCAGAGAACCAGACCGCGATCGTGATGTTTGACGGAGGAACTGTCCGAGGGACGGTCCACGTTGTGTCAAACATCCCGGTTCCCCCTGTGGACGCGTTACCCACTTTTTCCCCATTGAATACAATATTAAGTACAGTGAAGCTGATTGTTTCATTGTTCGAACTCGTCAACATCCCTCGGATGCGTATCGAATGGTTTCGCTCCACGGTCACCGGCGTCACGTTCATCCGGAGGCGTGTGCCGATGTCCTTGATGTAGATTGCTTTCTCCGCCTGTGTTCTTCTCTGATATTGATCGCCGTCGTAGACAACCGTGACCTGGTACATCCCTAATGGAGATGAGGGGGTATAGGAGAGATTGAACAACCCCTTTGCATCGGTGGCCGTCTGCCCGATGCGAGACCCGTTCCACGAGATATACAATGTCGCTCCTTCGATAGGGAGACCCCCGATATCAGTAAGGGTTCCTTGGACTAAGACCTCCTCTCCAAGCCCGATCGAGCCGGGGATGGTTAAGGTAATCGTCGTATTCGTGTAGATTGTGATTGGCGGGTCCGTCCACGCGTCCTGGTATTGTTCGTTTCTGTTCGCGTGAGCGACGACCTGGTTTTCACCCGCCTGGGTACCGCCTGGCACGGTACAGATGATCTGAAACACCCCATCCACCCCGGTTCTGCCCGCGCCGGTCAATATCCCTTGCTCTTTTTTTGTGTGGTTCAACATGACGTCCACGTCGATGTTTTGAAGCCCGGTCTCTTGAGCATCAGTCACCGTGCCTTCCACGAGGAATGTCCCGTTCTTATCCGCAGAGGGTGACACGCGTGTAATGGTGACAAAGGTTGGAAGCAGCCCCCCTGTACCTCCTCCTTCCTCTCCACCTCCACCTCCACCTGCTCCCCCTGAAGGGCGCCCCATGTCAAACACGTCGTATCCATTGGGATTGCACGATGAGCTATTTCCCAGGCCGCCAAGATCGATCATCTCCCAGCCAGTGGGAGGGATGTAGACCTCGACGAACGCGTGGCAGTCGTTTGTCACCAGCCTCGTCGGGATCCCGATGGCGTTGGCGGTGATAAAAAACGCAAACGATCTCTCGTAGCATGCACCGTGGTGCGCCCGTGCGACCGCGAGAAAAGTGTCAGGCTCCTGCTCCGGGGTCGGGATGTCGCCCTCGGTGAACGTCGAGAAATAGGCGACCATAGTCGTCAATATTTTTTTCATATTCATCTCGCCGGTCAGTCCAAGGTCCCCGACGATCAATCCTGCTTTTTCCCTGACGGACGCAGGAGGCGTGTGTTGAACGCTCTGCGGGATCTGTTCAAGGGTTAGCGTCCCAGGAACAACGTAGTCATACGGATGGAAATACGACCTGTTCGCGGTCGTGACGATCGTCAATTGAACCGAGTGCACGCCAGTGCGCCGCGAGGCAGCGACGTAATAATTATCAGCCCCGTCCTTGAAAAAATGAAAGGACACATCACTGAGGGACGAGGAGTACGAGATGATGTTCGCGGTGGGCGACACCGAGGGTATCAAGATCGCTTGGGCGGAGGGATCGCCGAGGGGGATCTCCCCGCGGAATTGCAGCTCATAGCTCACGTCCGATAGCTCGAGAGGAATCAGTTGCGGTTGTGCGATGTACGCGGTGTAATTCGCGTCGATAGCATCGCACACGGACCATCGTTTCATACGATCGCCGCTCTGCAGTGAAGGATCGAAAATAGCGTTGCAGATCGGGTTCCCGCCCTTGCCGTTTCTGAGTAGCTCATGCGTCATCGGCGGGTTTGAGGTGTAAACGGTATTCTCCCCGTTTTGCCCCTCTCGCTCATCCCCGTCGAGGATCCCGTTTCCGTTCGTATCAGGGTTCAACGGGTCGGTGCCTCGAAGTATTTCATCGCCGTCATTCAACCCGTCGTGATCGGTATCAGGGTTCGCAGGGTCGGTCCCCAGCTCAAGTTCCCTCCCGTCGGAAAGCCCGTCGTTATCGGAATCATAATCAAGGATGTTGGGAAGCCCGTCCCCGTCTACGTCACCGGTCGGGGCAAGGTCCGCTCGATGTTCCTTCGCGGAGCGGTTCAGCCAGTACGCATACTCTGCGCCATCGGGGAACGCGTCGTTATCCGAATCCGTGTTCAACGGATTCGTGTGCACCTGTTGTTCGAGGGAATCGCGCAGCCCGTCGCCATCCCTGTCGACGACCTGCAGGCTCGTGATCAGCGTGGAGAGCGCCACCAAGGAAAGCACCAGGACGCACATCGCCGCAAGCAGACGAATGAATCTCTTGGGCACTGTTTACGTCCCCCAACGATTCCACGACATGGTTATCTCGAGAAGAGAATGCCTCGCAGCATAAAAAAATATGTATCCAAGGATTTTAAGGAGGAATAACGTTTTTATCGTCCAACATCATGTTGTTCCTAACCTTGTATCCTATAGATACCTCCTGAAGGCTGCGTACGGTGAAAAAAACACGATTGAAGAAACAACTTTTTTCCCTTGGAATCGTGCTTCTGTGTTGTGAGGCATCTTCGATACTTCTCTGTGCTCCGGTTCAGGCAGATCAAGCATGGATCCATATCTCCTCTCCATCTGGAGGAACATGGTACATCGGTGATACGCTGTCCATATCCTGGACCTCTTTGAATGCAGGGGCGTACGTCGATATCCTGTTTTATACAGGAGGGATGCAGCGGTACGTCGTTGCATCCGATGTTTCTAATAGCGGATTTTATAATTGGCTGATTCCCGCTGATTTACCGACTGGAGCGTCCTGTCAGATAAAAATCGAAAGCACGAGCAACCAATCCATCTATGGGTATAGCAATTACTTCACGTTGAATGACCGTTTTGTCAAGCTGCACACTCCAACAGCCGGGGACGTTTGGTTTGGCGGTGAGACGCACAGCATCTCCTGGTCATCACTCAACATCGTTGGATATGTTCAGCTGTCTCTGTATCAGGGTGACACGTTCGTCATGTACATCGCGCAAAGCATCCCGTACTCCCCCGGGATGTACACGTGGCATGTGTCCACCGGCATCAGCACAGGGACCTCGTACCGGGTTCGGATCGATGCGCTCGGGTACAGCGGGATTTTTTCGTACAGTAGTTCTTTTTCGATAAAGAAACGCACCATACAGGTCACGTCACCGACCAAGGACTCCACCTGGTATCTTGGGGGCATCTATCAGATTACCTGGGTATCGGACAATGCAGGGTCATCGGTGGATATTTCCTTGTACGAAAAAAAGGAGTATGAATTGAGTTTTCATAATGTACAGTCCATCATTGCAGGGGCGGACAACGACGGAGTCCAGACCTGGACGATTCCCTCGGACCTCAATCCCAATTCACTGTACCGCATCTATATTGTTAGTGATGCCTACGGCGACGTCTCCAATTATAGCGCGTCGTTTCACGTCGAAGCGCGGTACATCGCTGTCTCCTCACCGGACGGCAATGACATCTGGTACATCGGCGAGACCTACAACATCACCTGGACCTCGGAGAATGCCGGGGACTTGGTGAACATCGAACTGTATCAGAACGGCGTGCAAAGGACGGTGCTAGTCGAAAACGCCTCGAATAATGGTGTTTTTCTCTGGAGCATCCCTCTTGATACAACCCCTGGCGGGTCGTCCCAGATTAAAATACGGAGCAGCACCATGACCTCGCTGTATGGCATCAGCGGGCTGTTCTCTGTTTCGAAGAAATCTGTCGCGATCACATCACCGCAGGACACGAACCTGTGGTACAAGGGTGAACATCATGTCATCGTCTGGGAGACCAAAGGGTTTTCTTCGAACGTGAGGATTGATCTTTGCGATGACACTGCGGTGGCGGTGACGATCGCAGCGAACGTCGAGAATACTGGGAGGTACGACTGGACTGTTCCTCTTGACTTATCATCTGGTTCGCAGTACACCATAAAAATCACGAGCGTCATGGATGAGAGCATCTATGGGTTCAGTTCTGGGCATCTGGTCATTGAAAGTACATTCCTGCAGCAATGGTCCGGAACGATCGTTCTTTTTGGTGTGGTGTCTGCTGGCTTTATTGTTGCGTTTGTCGTCATCATCAGGAAATGGCGACGGCGCATCGCCGCGGAGAAGGCAGGCGAGGGGTCAGAGGCCGGTCAGATTGTCCCCGAGAAGTTAAGCGAGGATGAGTACGAAAAGATCTGGGAACGCAATAGGGATTAATTGGAATCATCTCCTCTTGACGAATTATTCAAACAAGATAGCTCTTTTCGAGCATGTGAGTTCTATCGATTGTCGAGAGAATATAGGGCGCCTTATCATCAAACCGTTCTACCTCTTTAAGTTGTATTTCTATTTGGGGTCCTAACCGTTCCTGCAGTTTGTGATAAAGCATGGACAATGTCTCATCGGCAGAGCAACCAGCGTCTCGTAAATAATCATCAAAAAGTATCCTTACTTCTATGGCATCGATTCTGTTTTGAACGATTTGAATACGTTTTATCTTGTTGACCTTTATTTCGTACAGACTCTCCCCGATGCAATGTTCGAAGACAGAAATCAATGCTATCCTTCCGTCTGGTAACACGATCGATTCACTTTTTCTTCCATGGATTTCTTCGAGGACATCACCGACGAGCCCACAACTGCAATCGTTTTGTGAAACAGTCACCACATCGTCAATTCCACGGTAGCGAATGAGAGGAGTGCCCTTTCCATACAACCTCGTTATAGTCAACAATCCAGGGATGCCAGCCGGTGCATCATCACCATTTTGTAGATATTCGAGGAAAACCAGATCGGAACACACGTGGTATCGTCCCTCTTCACACTCAAACGCGATGATTCCTGACTCTGTTGCAGCATAGATATCAAACAGGTGGGTGTGAAATGCCTCTTCTATAAATCGTCTGGAATAGGTATCAATAACCGCGCCTGACGTCCCGATCCATTTCGGTGCAACCTTTTCTCCATATCCTCTGTTTTTTAAAGTGGCAAGTTGAATGAGCACGAAGGGATATCCAAGGATAACCTCGGGTTCAAAATGATTGATTTGTTGGATGAGATCGATGGGGGAATGAAGAATGTCAAGAATCTGGAAATGGTTCGTTGGAATGATTCGCTTGGCGGTTGAAAGAATACTGTGAATGAAATACTCGTTTTCAAAGCTGTTTTCTGAGAGATCTAACAGAAGAGACATTCTGGTTTTCTGCCAGGGGATGTGATGTTCGAGCAGCGCCCGTCGAAACCCAAGCATGCTTCGTATCACGGTGGACAACTCTGTGTACAGTGACAGCGACCGTCCGGTGGTCCCTGATGTTGCCGCAACGATCGCTTTCTTCGTCTGAAAGGAAGAAGGGACAACATTGGTGGGAAAATTTCTCCTCAGATCCTCCTTTGTGATACACGGGAGTTTTTTAATATCCTCTAACCCTCGTATATCGCGGGGATGAATGCCCGCTGCCGTATACTTTTCATTATAGACGGGGACGGTGAAGGCATAGGTCAGCATCGCTTTGAAGCTGTGGTTTTGAAACCTCTTGAGTCCCTCGTTGTCCATGCGATGTAGTTTGGTTGGGTCTTCCAGGTACCATTTGAGGACGCGGCCGAAGAATAGTGGGTTTAACAAAGGATTCATAGTCTCACATCGAGGACTGGTGTGCCGTGTTTCTTTGGGGAAAAATGATCGCGTTCTTTTTTTAGGGTTGTTTCCAGTTTTTCTTTCTGATGTATAGGGGCGAGGCGGACGAGCGTCAATGCATCTCTGTAGCACTGCGTTGCCTCTGAAACATTTTTTGTCAGCATCAGTACTCTGCCAAGGTTCCAGTAATAGAGGATATGATTTCTGTCGAGGCGAATTGCTTCTTGCAGTTTGGCGCTTGCGTTGGTGAGGTCCTTTGCAATGAAGTCTTTTATTGCCTGATAGCACAGGTCAGCAGCCTGATATTCAAGGAACGTCTCTGAAAAAAACGCTTGTTCGTCATGAGAATATTTCCTCGAGAGAACGACAAGAGCCTTTTTCACAGCCTTGGTTCCCTGGCCGTCGGATACTATTTTTCTTACACTTTGTTTTCCAAACTTCGTCACTACACCCATGGTTTTTTTCTGTGTCCCTACGACGGGGGGCATTTCTTTGAGAACGGAAAGCAAAAGGTCGGTAAAATGGACGGAGGAAAGAAATTGTAATACGTCAGTGTATTGTATGGCCGTTTGTTTTGGTACTTTCTTTTGACGGCGGCATTCCTGAAGAAACGCTTGGGTCATTGGAACGTTTTGGATGCAGCCGTCTATCACAATTTGCTCGAGGATTTTCTCATCGTTTTTTTCCAGGTAATCCTGAAGTTTTTCTCGAAAAAAATCGAGTAATTTCTCTTGTTCCAACGCGAGAGGGTTGCCATTGAAATCTACAAGACGCTGCTTCACCAACTTCTTCCTCGACTGAGAGATGATTTCAAATACAGTGTAGTCCTGGGGTTTTTTACTGGAAATCCGCATCACGGGGTGGTATTTCTCAGTCGTGAAGCAGGATGTGGTTATCTCTGTGAAACCACTTTTTTTCAGCACATTTTTAAGAAGAACCTTCGGGAAGCAGAGCCGATGCTCCATGCCAGGGGATTCAACGCCGTAGATCCAGGTCAATAGCTCTTTTTTTGCATCATAATCACCGTGGAGATATTGCTTCATCGATGACTCGAGATCCGGTGTTTCGATGAGGAGGGTGCCGCCTGGTTTCAGCACGCGGAACCATTCAGCGAGCGCATAGATCGAGTGAAGAAACCCGAGGTGTTCGATGAGGTGGCATGCCTCAATCGCATCAACAGAATTTGACGGAAACGCAAGGTCCTCAACAGACATGAGCGTGTCAGCGACCGTTGCGTCAAACGCATCGATATTGATGAATCCCTCCTTATAGTGTTTGCCGCAGCCGAGGTTCAACCGCATGAGAGGTTCTCCTGTTCAAAGCGATAGAAACAGAAAGGATCGTCATGGATTCTCCCGGTCATGCTGGCCGACCGGGTCGTACATCCGCCTTTGCAAGATGAACCGAACTTGCAGTGCTTGCAATTCTCTCCTAGTTCTTTTCGGTTGAACCGTCTGTTGTACGAGAACGCCGTTGGGTCATTCCAGATATCGCTGATGCTCCTTGTTCGGATGTTTCCCTCAATGAATTCGTCCGATAATGCCAGGCATCCCTTGATATTCCCGTTGCTCTGTATTCCAACAACGGTTTTTCCTGCGTTGCATCCTTGCCATGGGGGGTAGGCGCTGAGGTTAGGGAGGTGAGAGGAGTGAAAGCCTAGGTTATGTGTCCCGATAATTGCACGGGTTCTTGTCGCATATTTTTTCTGTGTCGCCCGGATGAACAGGCCTAACGTGTAGTATTGCTCTTCCGTGAGCACGTGACTGCGTGGGAAACGCCCGATGGGTGTACCGTCTTGGAGTTGCCAGTCGATTCCCTCTTCGAGTACCATCTTAAGGATTGTTGGTAATTCATGGAAATTGGATTTCTGCACTGTCGTGATCGCACCGGTCCGAAGATGAGCTTTTTTTGCTGCCTTAAGAAACGTACAAGCCTTTTCAAAGGAACCCTGCACTCCCCTTATCGCATCATGTGAGGCAGCGGATCCGCCGTCTAGTCCGACCATGACGCAATCAGCTCCTATGGTGGAGAGCTGTTGGATGATCGAGTCTGCATCGACGAATCCATTGGTGATGACGGAGAGGGCCATACCCTGCTGCTTGATCTCTTTCGAAATCGTCAGCCAGTCCGGTCGCAAGAAGACCTCGCCGCCCATGAGCGCGATTCCTGTGCACCCGAGCGCTGCAAGGTCACGGCAGAGGTGGAGTGTTTCTGCGGTGGATAATTCATCTGCCCGGGTGACTCCTGCAGAAGACCCGCAGTGGGCGCACCGTAAATTACATTGCAGGGTCAACTCCCAGATCGCAATCGCTGGTTTTTTCGCTGGTGCTTTGTTCATGCCATCAGCCCTTTGTCGCGGAATTCGGCTTCAATGCTATGGAAGCAATAGGGATCATTGTGGGGTGTAGTAGTAAATGCAACGGACATCCCCATGCAACCCCCTTTGCAGGTTCCTCCGAAGGCGCATCCTGTACAGTTTTTTCCGAGATCTTGCTTGGAAAATTTTCTGTTGTACGCAAACGCTTCAGGGTCGTTCCAGATGTCGGTGATTCGTTTCTCCCTTACGTTTCCTTCGATGTATGTCGCAGGTGTCGAGAGACACCCGATGACGTCTCCGTTGCTTTTGATGCTCATGATCGAGAGGCCAGCTTGGCAGCCAGTCCAGTGTGGGGAAAGACCAAGGCCAGGTAGGTACTGAGAATGGTACCCGAGACAGTGCGCACCGATCACGGGCAGCTCTTCTTTCGTATAGTGTTTTCGTTGTGCCGTAAGAAAGAGCCCGAGTGTATAGAACTCTTCTTTTGATAATGCGAGATTTTTTGTAAATCTTCCTTCCGGCGTTGCTGTTTGTACCTGCCAGGCAATGTGTTTGTTCAAAAGGAAGTCTTTGATTGCCGGCAGTTCGTTGAAATTGAGTTTGTTCACGGTCGTGATTACTGTTGTCGGTAGTCCTGCTGTTGTCAATCGCGAGATGAAATCCAGTACTTTTTGATGCGATCCTCGTACACCCCGGATGCGGTCATGCGTGGCTCGCGTTGCTCCATCAAGGCTTGTTGAGACGGCGTAGGGCTGTAGGGCAGTAAGTTTTGAAAGAGTATCTGAGGTGACGGTGTAGCCATTCGAAATAATCAGAAGTTTCATCCCTGCATCATTGACTGCCTGGGCGATTCGGTGCCATCCTTTTCGTAAGAATGGTTCACCGCCCATGAGGCAGACTCCATCGGTTTGTATTGCTGCGAGGTCCTTGATTATTTGAAACGATTCTTGGAGCGTTAACTCCCGTGGTCGTGGGTTCCCTGCTGATGAGCCGCAGTGGATACAATGCAGGTTGCACTGGAGTGTGAGTTCCCAGACGACTTGCTGTGGGGTGTATCGTTGTGCAGTCGGCATTGTATCACTGCTAAGCTATCGTATTATTTTAAGGCGATATGTGCCATTGTTTGTATCTTTTATCGTTTTTTTACGATGGTGAAATCGCTGATGCTGATGGTCCCGTAGTAACTGCCGCTGTAGTGAGGTGGGCCTAAGGAGAATGAGAGGTGTTCATTTTCGTTTTGGTTTGTGTTCAAGATGGTGTGGATCTGTTCTGTGTCGAGTCCTAGTTGCCTTCCGAGTAGTTCTACCCGGGAACAGACATTCATAGCTTGTTTCATGGTATCACGGCACACGTATACATTTGTCATTTATATATTTTTCTCTGGCTAGTTTATTTTTTTTTATTTAGGACTTGAAATCGTTGATGCTTACCGTTCCATAGAATGATCCAGGGTAGTGAGGTGGCCCTAACGAGAGCGACGCTGGTTCGGTGCCGTGAGGTGCGTCAATTAAGATTGAATAAATTTGTTCTACGGAAAGTCCAAGCTGTCTTCCAAGTTCTGTTATCTGAGATTGATTGAAATCAATGATGCTGACGGTCCCGTAGTGTGTGCCGGGGTAGTGAGGCGGGCCTAAAGAGAGCGAAACGGGCTCGGTGTCGTGGAGTGTATCGTCCATGATAGAATTGATTTGTTCTGTGGTGAGTCCGAGCTTTCTTCCGAGTTCTACAATTCGGGATTTCATGTTTTTCCTCCTCGTTTCAAAATCAATATGAATAAACCTGTTATATAATAATCGACAAGAAATAGAAAATTTTTTATAATTTGTCAATATTTTGTCAATTATGACAAATATTACTCATGAAGTGTGGATGGTCCTTGATGAAGACCCTTCCATCAGACGAGAACTCCAACGAGGCCTCATCAATACCAGCGCCCTCGCACGATACCTTATCAAAGGAAAAAATATAGACGGAACTCTTGATGCGGTCATGAATGCTATCCGCCGCTATCCCCCAGATCGGTTTGATGATGTCTTCTCAAAAGCTACCAAAACACTGAGTCAAGCAATCAACATCTCGACAAAAAGCAACCTAGCGGAAATCTCGCTCATCAAAGATGCTGATGTCCAAAAAGCACTCGCTGATGTGTTTAAAATCATCAGTTATATCCAAGGTGATACGCTGCGTATCATGCAAGCAAACAACTCCGTCCGGATCCTCATCGATGAAAAAAACATGGAAAACGTTCTTGCTCTTCTACCAAAAAATAAGATTATTTCAAAAGAAGCGAATCTCGCGGAAATCAATATCTACATCCACCCGCTCATGCAAAAAACCCCGGGGATTCTCGCGATACTCGCAAACGAACTTGCCATCAATGGAATCAATATCATCGAAGTCATGACCTGTCCTCCAGAAATGCTCTTTATTTTCAAAAAGGAGGAGTTTCAGAAAGCATCAGACGTCATTAATCAACTCTGTCAATTCAAGAAGTGACCTTCGCTATAAGACTTTTATCATCTATGACGAGATAATTTTATATAGAACATCAAAGTCTATCATCCTTACGATTCATTCAATGATGGTGGATTCCTATGAGAAAAATATTTGCGATGTTGATGATTCTAACACTAGTAGCTACTCCAGTCTTGGCCCTGAACAATGCTAAGACAGTACAATATATTTCAAAGACGTCTCATGATGCAAGGGCAGTGGACTGGTGGCCAATGTTTTATCATGACACATCCCGCACAGGGAATTCCAGTTCACCTGCACCACCTATCAATCAGACGAGATGGAACCACACCGTGAATGATTGGATCGAATCCTCACCGACCATTGTCGACGGAAAAGCATTCGTCGCCACTATAAATTGGTGGAAAGGACATATCCATTGCTTGGACCTCTACAACGGCTCCTTCCTCTGGAACTACACCATCAGCGACCAACTCTACTCATCTCCTGCAGTATCCGATGGGAAGTTGTATGTGGCATCATTGAATGGGCGGTTCCTGTGCATCAACGCGTCAACAGGACAGCAGATCTGGAACATCTTATTAGACACGGATATTCTGATACAGAGCTCTCCCGTGATCAATGGCGACAGGGTCTACATCAGTTGCACCAACGAGTACCCGGCGACAAACGGGAGCAAATTGTATTGCTTGTACACTGAGAATGGGTCGGTCGCCTGGTATAATAGTACGAAAAATGCAAAGGATATTACTCCTACGGTCGTCGACGGCAAGGTGTACGGTGCTGGTGTTGACAATTATTTAACATGCTTTGACGCGCTCACCGGTGATATGATCTGGCCATCAGATGAGCAGATCACCACCTCGCAGCCGGTTGTCGTGAACGGCAACGTCTTTGGCGCAGACGATGCGTCCGTCTATTGTGTACACGATGGGACAACTGTCTGGGACTTCCCTCTCAAACCAGGGTTCTTGGTGGCATCTGCTCTCGTCATAGGCTCAGGGAGACTATTTGTCGGTGCTCTCAACCCGTATGCGTCGATACCCGGGATGATCCATTGTGTCAACATTGAGACCGGGCAAGAATATTGGAACTACTCATCGCAGGTCAACGGGGAGTACAATGCGAAACCCACGATCGCCAGCAGCCACCTGTATATCAGCGAAGACACGGGCGTGGGGACGAACCGTCGCGCCCGCATCTGTTGTTTTGATGTGTTCACCGGTGCTCTATTGTCCGCACGCTATGTCAATAGCGGCTCGACGAATTACGTGTACGGGACGCTTTCTATCGCAGACGGTCTCCTGATTCTCGGTTCCACGGAAATGGATGCAACGACTGTCTGGGGCGGGATCTACTGCTACGGTGAGGTATCGGTCCCTGTGCCTGTGTTAAATATCACTCGGATTTCTGGCGGAAAAACCTTAACCATCGAGATCGAAAACCAAGGGGATGCGAATGCGACCGGGGTCACCGGGGAGCTTGTCATCACCGGAGGCCTTTTCATCCATCAAGGAAAATATGCGTTCCCTGAGACGATCTCTGCGGGAGGAAAAGCGGATGTCGTCATTCCCTTGTTTGGTATAGGGTTCGGGTTTCTCAAAGCTGTCCCACAACTTTCGGTGAGTATCACCTGCAACGAAGGTACCTCTGCTAGCGCACTACGACAGTTCAAGATTTTCCTTACAAGGATTGCGATGGTCGAGGATGGGTAATTTTTTCTCTTCTCTTAGAAACTTTTTATTTTGTTGATTTACAAATCTGAAAAAAATTACCTCCTAAAAAGTGCTCTCGCAAGAAGTATTACACCTAGCCAAGTTATTAATCCTCCAACAAAAAATCTCGTTGAAAGGTCGTGTACAATTGTAAGAATTACTAGACCTATGATTATGAGTACGATTCCAATTGTTGCTATTATCAGTTCTCTTTTTTCCATTCTACTTACACAATAAAACATCGTTTTATTATTAATATTCGAGCTTTCATTAAGAGAAAGACTCTTATGAATCTAAATGATAATGTCGACCATTGGGCCTGTAGCCTAGCCTGGATTGGGCGGCAGTCTCCTAAGCTGCAGATCGCGGGTTCGAATCCCGCCAGGTCCGCTTTCAGTTTCTCCTGTTAAAAAAATCAAAACAAGGCCGTTTTTTAGGGGTTTTGATTTTTCAAGCTCAACCACACCTCTTTTTTCTTTTCTTTTTTTATCTCACACCTTATCGTAAGAGGTGGTCCTAGTGGCCAGTCTTTCTGTGGACTGGCTGAAGCCAGGGACTCCCTTTGAAAGATCGTATTCGGTGATGAACACAAGGAAAGAGTATTTCTCGAATGCTTGCAGTCTTGATGAGGCGTGTGTTTCTATTTCTGAGTGGCGTGGAATGAATATGTATCTGTGTTTCAAAGGAGAGACATCGAAGCGTGAGGCGAAATACTATTATCAGAAAGCATCAAAGCGTGGTAATGACGTGTATCGCTGGCGTGTGAAGAAGCGTTTTCAAAAAATACTTGAGTTCTCGGAAGAGAACAAGGAGCTTTCGTTCATTGAAGAATCAAAGGATGGTGGTTTCTCTTCCCGCTTATTGAAACTTACTTTGACTGTTGATCCTGGTAAATACGTATTGAATGATTTTAATTCAAAGATCTGTTCGAAAGAACTTGATAAACAGATTAAGCGAATCAGGAATGTGTATCCTAATGTGAAGGTCAGTCGCACCTATGAGGTGTTTACAGATAAGGCAAAGGGGTTTTTGCATGTCAATCTCGTGTTGTTTTTCCCTTCGTATTCGTTCCCTGTGTTTCTTCATAAAAATAAAAAGAAGAAGCAATCATGGAGGTTAAAGAATAGAGAGGATAAATCCTTCTTCAAGGGTTCGTGGGGTTGTGGTTTTGTCGATGTGAGAGCGGTTTCTACTGCTCATGATTTGTTGGAGTATTGTCTGAAGTATCACATCAAGTATTTTAGAAATGTAAAAGCGAAGGGGAATCAGGATCTTACGTTGTCCGTGTTGACGTTGTTTAACAAACGAGCGTTTTCTGTCCCTGATTCTTTCACTGATGCGATCATTTCCTATTCTCAGTCGCTTGGTATTACTGAGGTTTCACCTCGACTTGATATAGTAATGCATAATTCACTGGATGAGAGTATTTCCTTTCAGTTTCTTGGTGTCGTACGGGAATCTGAGCTAGATTTCACGCCTGAAGAATGGTTTTTTGTCTGTGATGGGCCTCCACCTGGTTTGTTGAAGTATCGGGATCCAGAATCTGGTGAGATTGTTTCTAAGGTGTATGTGACGTTGTTAAGGAATGATAGTGGATGGAGGATGCCTAAGAAGATCGATATCAACCTTAGAGTTGGTTCCGCTACCCTGGAGGGGGTTCTCCCCGACTTGTAGGGGGAACCCCCCCCCCCTGGTTTGGAACCGGAGGTTGATTTGGGAATCTATCATTGAAATAAACATATTTATAGGAGAACCGTGTTATAAAATGATAATGGGGGACGACTTTGAATAAAGCAGTTATTCCAGTTATCATTATCCTTCTGCTTGTATCATCTTCTTTTGTGGGTGTCTCAAATCAAACAGAGCAAGCATCTACCCGCAAATCAGAAATACCAACTGATGTTGGTCTTCAAAATTCCTCATGGCCGATGTACTGCCATGATGTCAAGCACACAGGTAGGAGTCCATATAGCACAGCGAACAATCCATATGTGGAAAAATGGAGATTCAATACGATTACTGGCGGATGGCTTGCGACCTCACCGATACTTAGCAGCGATGGAACAATCTATTTCGGAGTTGGATTAGACCTTTATGCTCTTTATCTCAATGATACGCCGAAATGGATTAAACGAATAAATTATGAAATGCTAGGTTCGACACCTGCTATTGATGAAAACGGGACAATATATATTGGAACCTGGGGATACATTTTTTATGCGATCTATCCAAATGGAACAACAAAATGGGGTTTCAATACTCATGAGATAATAGCGGATTCACCAGCTATTGCGAAGGATGGAACAATTTATTTCGGGACAATGGACAACACCATTTTTGCGGTCAATTCCAATGGAACAGAAAAATGGCGATATGAAACCGGGTACAAGATAGTATCCTCCCCGGCAATTGGAGATGATGGAACCATGTATATCGGTTCCGGAGACAATTATGTGTATGCTTTCTGGCCCAACGGAACTTTACGATGGAGATATTTGACTGGCGCTGAAATACATGGCGACCCATCTATTGCTTCTGATGGGACGATCTACATCGGATCGTATGATGGATACCTCTATGCTCTCAATCCAGATGGCACCTTAAAGTGGAGAACCGCTGTCGGATGGGGACCCCAATCAAATCCCTCTATCGCAACCGACGGGACTATTTATACAGGTTCAGACAAACTCTACGCAGTCTATCCGAATGGTACGATGCGATGGATTTTCGACCTTGGGCCACAGCGATGGATCGGGCTATGTTCTCCTGCAATCTCTGCGGACGGAACCATATACGTCGGTGCCATCATTGGGGATGGACATGGAGGTGAAATTCTCGGTATAAATCCCAATGGAACAGAGCATTGGAGGAAGCTCGTCGCCGATAATGGGATTGAAAATTCCTTAGCCATTGATAGCGACGGGACGATCTATGTCGCAGCAGATAACTTCGCCGGAGGTCAGCTAATAGCTATAGGATTAGGGCCACTTCTCGTTGACGCAAATGGCCCTTATTCAGGATATTATCAAGTACCTATTCAATTCACCGGAACCGCTTATGGCGGCATCCCACCTTACTCTTATCATTGGAATTTCGGCGACGACCAAACTTCAACAATACAGAACCCGACACACATATATTCCAGCGTAGGGAATTTCACGGCCACATTCACGGTGACCGATAGTGAGGGCAACAGTAGCAGTGACACGGCAATCGTGACGATAAATCACAAGGCCCCTACAGTATCGATAACCAAACCAGTAAAAGGTCTCTACATCGGTGATATCAAGATTCTTCCTCTTGGCAGATGCATCATCGTTGGTCGGATTACCATTGAAGTGAATGCACAACAAGATCCATTGGGGATCGCACGTGTCGAGTTTTTTATTGATGATAAATTGAAAGCTACCGACACTGAGGCTCCATACAGTTGGACATGGCATGAACTATCATTTTCAAAGCACACTATTACCGCTACTGCATTTGATAAATCAGGAAAAAGTGCATCAGCTAGTTTAACCGTGTGGAAGTTCTTCTAATAAAAAATGAATAAAATCCTCATTCATTGTGTTTGTCATCATGATTTGCACTACTGTTTTTATTGGTTTCTAAATTTCCTGCTTACGTTCACCATCTCGGCTTCGACTAGTGCGGCTGTCATGAGATGGAGTATAACTTGGCTTTCATAGGAACTGTTTATCAGTTTGCTAAGTGTGGCATCGTCAAGGAGGACTATTTTCTCAGCGATAAGTTCAAGATTTTTCCTCTGGGAGTCTGACATCGTGAGGTTGGGGACGTTTGGGATAATCCCGTCGAATATTTTTAAGGCAATTTTACCGTACAAGTTTAATGCATCCATACGTTTATCCTCTGGTGTCGTTTTTTTATATTCCTTCATTAACTCCTGTCGTGTTTTTTCTGGTTTCCCATGCTTATACTTTCGGTATTTGTCCGTGATATTGGTGATAATAGCGAAGTTTGACAGAAGGTTGACTATTTTTTCTATGCTGTTGTACCCCTTACTGTACTCAATCACTGATCTGAACGCTTCATCGTCTAAAATATGATTAAGTGCCTCTATCTGCCTCGGATATAAAGTGGATTTTTTATCTATGGCTTCGATAATTGGTTTTGTGGTTGCTCTCCATCGAGGGAATCGCTCTTCAGGAATATTTACTTGTTCGAAATACCCTTTCTTTTGGTACTGTTTTAACGTGTCACGTACGATACGGATGTCTCTCCTGTAGATTATAGTTGATATTTCATAGCCTGATCGTGGTTTTTCGAAGGTAAGACAATAGATTTTGTCAAGGAGTTTCCCTCTTCGCTCGTTCTCCTTCTCAAGCATAATGGTTCCCTATCTCCTTGATGCCTATCATTTAAAGGGATTTTGATACGCATGATGTTCTTGGTTTCCGATACGTATCATATTATCATGGTAGGTATCGTATTGATATATAAAGATGGGATTTATTTAGTTATCTGAATGAATTATTTAAAGAACGATGATATTACCTCTCTGCTTCGACAACTCGAGGCGGGAGGCGTACAAAAAAAATGGAACAATTTACGCAGAGTAGGCCAGACTATCGAACCCTTATTACCCCTTACCTGTGGGGAGGATCTGGTGGATCTGGCGTATGAGCTGAAGAAAAAATTTGAGCTTGAAAATCCACGAGTAATCAACCCGAAGAACTATCGTTCTTTCGAGGAGCTCTGTTGCGCAATTAAGCATCATTGGATAGAGCGACGTAACAGGAAAGAAACGACGATTACGAAGCGACTGTCACGAGCCCAGGCATTGCGACATCATCCTGTTTTTCCCATTGATTTCTGGAATTTAACTCCTGAACAAGTGGATCTCTACATCCAGTATAGGAAGCAAGTGGAGAAAGCGGGGACGGATGCGATTCGAAATGACATGAAAGTCATCAATACCTTCGCAACCGCCTTTGGAATCAATACTGGTTCCTGGAACATTGCTCTGCCTGAGAAGAAGCCACCGAAGGTAAAAATAATCCCGTTACCACCGGTAGTACATCGCTTAATCCATCATCAGTACGCAAAGGATCCGTACACTAACGCGGTGTATCAGCATCTGATGTATTTCAGTTTCCTCCTTGGGGTCCGTCCACCGAGCGAGCTGATTTCGATGACTGTTGATGACATCTTCTTTGATGATGGATATCTCATCATCCATGAGGCAAAGAAGTACGGACAGGAACGGCAGATCTTCCCAGAGCGGATTATTATCAACGGGAAAACGCGCAAGAGCTTTAGGAATTGGGTTGATGTATGGAGACCGAAAGCGGTAACACAGTATTCAGGTGATGTATTATTTTTAGAACCTGGTACTGGGAAGCCATTCACTTCCGATTATCTCCGGCAGAAACTCTCAGTGCTTGGGAAGGAAGTCTGGGAGTCGTACCATCCGTATGTCTCGCGTCATTGGTGTGCCATTGCACGATTGATTCAGACCAAAATCGAGACTGGTAATTTCGATGTATATACTGTCGAAGAATGGCTTGGACATGATAAGTTGTCCACGACTCAGGGGTACATTCGGTTTGCTCAGAATTACTACAGGAACGCTCCGTATGATTGGATTAAAGCCGTCCTTAAATCCAATAACAGCTTCAAGGATGTTGTTGGAGAGGATAACGGCTTTAAATCAAAACAGAGCGAAAATGAGGGGGTTTTGACTGAAATCCCTCCTGTAGACACAGTCGATTCCCGCCAGGTCCGTATCCCTCTTCTCCTGTTTGTGACAACCGAAGACATGGGTCTTCAGGGGCTCCTCCCTTTGTGTCAACAGGAGAGAATTAATACGAATCCCGCCAGGTCGACAAAATCAACTAGGCGACCATTCAATAAAACTGAAAAAAATGATATTGTAGCGAATCCAGAAGAAAGCACCTCACCTTATGCCGGTATCATTTTAATAATAAAAATTTAATGTGCATATTCTTTACATAAATTACCTTATTTGTGAGTAAAAATATATGACTAAATAATTTTAAATACATGGACATCCTTTTAAGAAAACAAGGAGGAATCGTTGGCATGAAAAAAATAATCGAAATTATAATCAGCACGCTGTTGATAGGCACAATGATTTTGTCTACATTTCCGGTAAGTGTTTTATCTAGCTATACTACAAATATTAACAATAACATCAGTAAAATAAAAGTTTATAATATACATAATTTGAGGTCATACCTTATTGATCGATTGAACAAGTACAGAAATGAATTTTTAAGTTTGAACAAAGTCGAGAAGATAAATGGTGACTTGTTTAATGGTCGTTCAGATTGGTCACCATATGAAAGAGTTTCAACTGAAAGCTCAGCTACCTCGACAGGGAGTTTTATAACAAGTGATTCTACAGGGAATGTTTATGTGGTGTGGCAAGATGACACGAATTATTCCGGATGTGGCAGTAACTATCATATCTTTTATAAAATGAAACCTAGCGGAGGTAATTGGACAACGACTGAGGTCGTTTCCTCTGGAAGTTCAAACGATTCAGAGTCTGCGTCTATAGCCGTTGGACCAGACGGGACTGTTTATGTTACCTGGGATGAATTTACTAATACCACGAATAATGTATTTTATCGGACGAAACCAGCTGGCGGCAATTGGACACCAACTGAATGTATTTCTCTGCAATCATGCGAGTATTCAGCCTTGGCATCCATATGTGTCGATCACGAGGGAAACGTTCATGCGGCAATGACCGGTTTGGATAGCAGTTACAATTCCTTTATTTACTATAAGATGAAACCAGCCGGTGGCAATTGGACACCCGAGGAACTCGTCACCTATGATTCCCCAGGACAACCCTTCCTTCCAACAGTAGCTGTTGACTCAAAAGGAACCATCCACATTGCATGGATGGAGACGACTAACGCAGGTTATAATGGTAATATTTTTTATAAAATAAAACCGAGCGGTGGCAACTGGACTCACGCAGAACAAGTATCAGACAGCAGCATGCTAGGAATCTATCAATCATTGGCCATTGATACCGATGATAATGTTCATGTCACGTGGAGTGATCTCTCTTCTAATCCCTCCTACTTCATGGATATAGACTACAGGATGAAATCAAAGAACGGAAGCTGGTCAGATATAGAAACGCTATCTCCTTACGCCTACGCTATGAAATCACAAATTTCAGCTGGGCCAAATGGTTCTGTATCCGTAATATTCGATGATTTAGATTTTGGTTCCATGACTTATGAAATATTTTATCGAACGAAACCCATGGGTGGAGAGTGGACAAATGCTGAAATCATAACCGATGACTTCAACCAAGATGCTGTATTTCCTTCCCTTACAGTCAATTCATCAGGAATTGCTCACGCGACATGGGAAGACGCTTACTCAGCTAATATTTATTACAAACACAGTAATCATGTGAATTCACCACCAGCCACACCAGCAGCACCAAATGGACCCGACCATGGGGTCATCACTACAACCTATACGTTTTCAGCGGTGACGACAGATTCCGACGGGGACAATATCTCCTATTTCTTCGACTGGGGTGACGGAACACACAGCAACTGGGTCGGCCCGTATGCCTCTGGTGCGATAGCAACCGCGATGCACACATGGTCACAAGCAAGAACCTATCTTGTGAAAGTGAAAGCCAAGGATCAAAACGGCGCGGAGACCGACTGGTCACCAACCCATGCAATCACAATCCTAACACCGATTCTCACTATTGAGGCTTTCAAGGGAGGGCGAGGGATAAATGCGGTGTTAAAGAATGTTGGGAATGCAACAGCCACCAACGTCTCCTGGAACATCGACATCGTTGGAAAACATATCTTCTACGGAGCTCATTCGACAGGGCATCTTGCGAGTCTCGCCCCCGGTAATTCAACGAAAATCCTTAACACTGCTCTGCTCCTCGGGTTCGGGAAAATAACGATCAATGCAGCTGCAACTTGCGCTGAAGGAGTAACCGCTTCTAAAGGAGGAACAGGGTTCCTGGTACTGATTTTCGTTATCGGGGTAAAATAAATAACTCCACCCCTCTTTTTTTCTTTTTGTCATTTTGATTTCGCGCCATAAAACATGACACCCAAGGATATGTATTAAAGTGGAATGACGCTATAAAGATAATTTAACATCATTTTTTGGAGGGAACTGTAACCCTCAGGGTGTTGTGTCCGCCCCTCATCATGCATCAAAACAGCTGAAGTTTCTACTGAGGGCAACTAAAAAAAGAAAAAAAGAGTGATATCGAATTCGAATAGTCGCTAACACCAATGACCATGTGAAACCAGCATTCATCCCCTCGTGCCAACAGGAGAGAATAAATACGAATCCCGCCAGGTCTGCTAAAATTCAGTGTCGACCTTCCGTAAACAGTCATTGATCTTTTCGATTGGTTGTTGGAACGCAAGGGCTTTCATCGAACTCCCCTTGAACTGTACCCTTCCTTTTAACAACGCACCAACAAGACTCATCTGTCCTTGCACGATCTGGACGAACGTGTCATAGTTGCCGGTGACAATGAACTCGGCTTTCTTTTCAGACGAGATATCGCGTTCTTCTCTCATCATTTCCACAAGTCTTCCACTCGCCACCGAGACATATACAGACCTTGTTCCGCCGTTGGGAGGAATGTTGGTAATAACAAGAATGAACGAGGTCGTCGCGCTCTTGAGGTCCTTGACAGGGTCTAACTCTTTGAGAATGATGCCTTTCGCATGGTCGACCCATTCAGCTGAAAGAAACTTCACCACCGTGACTATGCCCCTGCCACCGTGCGGATCATCTCGCCAAGCACTTTAAATTCTTCGTCGGAGAGCCCCTGCGGCATCGGATACAGCAACTGCTCCTTTCTGAACATTCCTTTGTGGACGACGTACTCGACGGGCAGGAGGTCCTTCATGCGAAGCTCCCGTTGCAACGTCTCCACCACTGACTGATTGAGGCGGTTGCGGGCATCAGGATCCAGATGATTGAAGTAATAGTCGTATTCTAGAAACGCGAACCTGCTGTTATTGATGAAAACGATGAACCCGAGGGCGTTCTGCAGGTGGTACTTGTCCGCGACCTCCCCTAACATGGAATTAAGCTCCAGTATCTTCTGCTTGTCTGCGACAAGGTATCCTCCCCGCAGGAGGAACATCTTCTGCCGCATCAGCCTACTAGGGAGAATCCGGTAGTCATGCAGCCACACCACATCAGTCATCTCCGGTTTCGCATATAGCTTCTCAAAGAAGCCCTGAAGGTCCTTGTCGAACATCTTCGCCATTTGTTTCGGGGATGCATCCAGGCCTTGTTCTAGGTGCTTCCTCATCGGACCAGCAAAGACCGCCTTCAAGGGATTCTCCTCCTTGGAAAGAGCTTTCAATAGTTCGCTATCCTTCAGCGACGCGACCTTCGGCGAGCCAAGGATCAACGTCTTGAGCATGGACTCGTCGATCACGACATCCGCAAGCTCCTCCACAATCTTCTTGGAATATGTATCGCAGATAACGTCGACGATGTAGTGAAGTTTGAGGTAGTTCTTCGCGATGTAATCGAAATCCTCTGCTATCTCGTTGGTCGGGCAGATGAACTCTGAAAGATACTTGCTTGACATCAGCGTCAGTGACAGCCCTATTTTTCGTGTCGCAAGCAGAAGCGCAAAGTCAAGCGCGTCTTTTAGATGTTCGAAGGGCACGAACAGCGCTTTTTCGTCCTTGAAGATCGGGTGCAGCTTCACCGTTGCCTCTGTGATGATCTTGGAAGGTGTGAGGGTGAGGTTTGTGAACCTATTGTTCGTCGTAAAAGGATTCGGCACCTCCTGGTCGCTCTGATGCATGATTGTTCCCTTTGAGTCGACCAGGGTGAGGTCGATGTAGTTCTCAGGTCCGCCTCCCCAGTTGTTCCCCCAGGGCGAGATGATGCCGAACGTCGCGATGTTCGGGCAGACGTGGGCGCTTGCCTCGGCGACGAGCGCACGCATCCCGTGCGCATGCGCCTCTTTCTGCAGCTCAAAAGACGAAATACCGGCGCCGACAGTCGCGGTCTGGTTCTTCGCATCAATCGTGAGTTTCTTCATCCGGCGCAGGTCAAGGATGATTCCTTTCTCAAGACTGATCGCCTTCGCAAGCAGGGTATCAGCAAATAATGAAAGTAACGTACCGTTCCCGCGAGGCATACACGGGATATTATGGGAACTTGCGTAGGTGGTCACCGCTGCGACCTCCTCGGTCGTCTCTGGCATAACCACGTAAAAACTGGACCCGGCATTCTCAGTAATCACGGTCTTTGCGTATGAGACGATGACCGCGGGGTCGTTCGTCGCCCAACGCTCCCCGACAAGCCTGCGAAGATATTTGAGTGTCTCATCTTCGGGGACAGTCTTGATGTCATTTTTATCCAGATGATCAACATAGTCCTTTATGGCTTTGCATACCCGCTGCGGGCGAAGATGCGTGATGAAATGGCACTGCCTGTCGCAGATCCCACACAGCGTACAGGACTCAGCGATCTCAACTAATGTTTCGGTAGGCTGAAGTCTCCCCGAGTGCAGCGCCTTGAGAATCTCCATCTTCCCCTCAGGCCAGTAGGAAGCAAACCCGTGCTCCTTCCCTGAAGGACAAAGACCGGTCTCAAGGAAATCGACCTTGCACATCCCGCAATGGGTGGCCAGTTGTGCGATCTTTACCGCGTCATCTAACTCCTTATTTTCCATTGTTAAAACCTTATGATTCGTCATGTGGAATCCCCCACTTTTCTTGGTTAGGAAAAATTGATAATCAGGTCTTGTATAAATGGTTTTTCCTTAGGAGTCCTTGATGATAGGTATGAAAAAAACTGAAGACAGAAACCCGTATCATCTCTGCACGCTCGATCCAAACTCAGACTGTGATACGTGTAAAAATAACAAGGTGCTGGATTGCAAACTCAATAGAAAACAAACTTTGGTGACGTCGCTTGTGATCTATTCCTTTATCGCAGTCTCGGCGTTTGGCTTGTTCCTTGTCGGAACCATCACCCAGGCGTGGTGGATGCTCATCATCTTCGCTGTTTTCGTTGTAGTGTTTTTCCTCGTGATAGAGCCACGAATCACCTGCAGCCATTGTCCGTACTACGCAGAAAAAAGGTTTCGCTTCAACTGCCCTGGCAATATGCTGACGCCTAAGCTGTGGAAATATCATCCTGAACCTATGAATAAGTACGAACAGTTCGGGACCCTTGTCGGCTTCATTTTCTTCGGTGCGTTCCCGATATTCTCAGAACTTTATGGGATATGGGTTCTCTACACAGAGGGTCTGACCATCACCGATTTACAGCTACTCGAACTACTCGTGATTTTTCTTGCGACCGTCATCCTCATCAGTGCACTCTATGCGGTCTTCCTGCTTGTGTTCTGCAAGAAATGCGTGAACTTCTCCTGCCAGTTCAATAAGGTCCCCAAGCCTGTCGCGGACAGGTACATCAAGGGAAACCCGGTGATGAAGGAAGCATGGGAGAAAAGCGGCTATAAATTTTAAGAAAAAAAGAAGGAAGAAGCACTAGGTTATTTCAGTCCGAACACAAACATTCCGAGGATGAAACCTCGAGCGGTTTTCTGCGCGGTCGCACCTTCTGCGCTCGTGGCATTCACATCGACCGTTGTTCTTCCGAAACCCAGGATGAAAGCTCGTATGGTCATCGTCTTCATCGCAGGGAGGATATCGGTGCTGGTGGTCGTCGATTTTCCATAAAGAATGAAACCGCTCAGTCCGATGTCACAGGTGACATTGGTTAGGTTTTCGGGACCGGTATTGGTGATTTTCACGGTTATACCGAGACCGCCGTGAATCGAGATAATCAATGAAGCGTTGGGGATGTGTACGAGTAGAGGATCAGTCCAGTCAGACCTCGCGCCCCCAAAATCCTTTGCTCTGGCCCGTATCGAATAGTCGCCTGGCGCGGACCATGTGTGAGTGAAAGTCTTTTCCATCCCGGAATCGTAGGGACCAAGCCATTGCGTTATCGTTCCGTCGCCCCAATCGATCATGTAGAAGACATCTTCCCCCTCAGGGTCCTTTGCACTAATGATCAACCCGGTATCCAGGGACCATTTCATCGTCGTGAAATAAGGTGGACGGTTCACTTCCCTCGGTGATCGTAACAGTTGTGCAGGGTCCGCGAACAAGAGGCGGTCCTCAATGGTCCCGCGCCAGTTTCCGGGAGCACTCGAAGTCGTCCAGTTCAGTGTCGGCGCCATGATATCCTTGGACCAGGCCAATCCTTTCCCGAGCTGCCAGTTGTTGGTGCTCTGAGAGTTGTTCACAATATCAAAGAAGTAGTCCCAGAACAGTTTTGTCTGCAACGCGTCGCTGGAATTTGTTGAGTCAAATCCACCCCAGGTGTACCCTGTGGCGAACAGGCAACCAAAGGCAAGGGTTTGGTTTGAATCAAAAAGCATCGTGTCTAGGACACCGTCATTGCCACTATCAAAATCGCCACAATGGCACCCGAGATCGATGATGAAAAACGGCTTCGTGTTATGGTACATGGTCTGCCAATCGGTATCATAAACATCAAGTGACATTTGGCTGTCCGCATGACCAATCCCTGTGATAAGGGTCACGGAATCGTTATTGATCGCGTTCCGGAACCCTCCCACCGCGTCTCCTCCCTGCCAGCCTGGGTTCGGGTTTGGTGCTGCGGACCATTTCACGGATAAGTTATACACATTTCCTGGGTTTGTTGCATTCCATGTTTCAAACCCATAAAGGAAACCAAGCCATCCTGGCCATTGACCTGGATTTGGGCCAAGCCAGTGATCGGTTCCTTTGATGGCAGCGAAATCGATGAGATCGTCTCCCTGAAGGGTCCACCCGGTGTCTCCTCCGTAAAACCCACCATTTTCCAGATAATTAGGATCGGTAGCGTCTGCGTAATAGAAGCTCTTCGTCAGCCAGTTCGAGACATCCTGCGGAGTGTCACAGGTGGCACGTCCGATGAACAACTCTGAATACAGGTCAAACCCACTGTCACCTTCCTCCCCCCATTGAGTATCATGGTCAGCGTTAAAGGAGTTATCAAGATTGCTCCAATAGAGATCGGAATCAACGTTCCCCTCATATTCGTAGTACAGCTGTCGTGCAGGGATGGTGTCAGAGTCTCCCGCGATAAGGACGTAGCTGGTCCCCCAGTCCTCATAGGCATCTTTGCAGAACTCTCGGATATGGGCTTGAGTATCGTTAAACAAAGGATAATAAGATGAATTCCAGTAATCAGGACACGCATTGATAGACTGTACGGTCACTAACGTACTCAGTAATCCATCAAACATATGCTTCTCCATCAGGCTTTCCCAATTGTATGGAGTATCCCCCGTGGTATTCCAGTGATCAAGCCCGTTCTGCGTCGTGGTGATGATCACGTAGTCGTAATGCTGGCTGGGATCGCACAGGCCTCCGGGATACCCGGACCTCGATAGACCATTGTACCGCACGGCAACCTCGGGATTGCTCACAAGGCTCTTCACCCACGCCTCATCCTCAGGGGTTCCGCGGAAGAACTGATCCACAGACCCAGTTTTTTGAAGGTTGATTGTGACCGTTATCTCAGGGTAATAGAAGAGGCGCCCCTCCACTGGAATGAGCTGTACGGGCCGGAGAGCCATATCAAGGATCGCGTACCCATGAGAGTATCCGACATGATACTCACCGTAGGAGACCGCGGGGTAGAGTTCGTGAGAGGAGTACACCTCCTCGTTCATCACGAACTCCGACGGAGTGACACTGCCAACAGGAACCTCGTTCTGAGAGGGAAACACGTGTTCCCTTGTTAGATCCCTCTCTGAAGATCTGAGTTCCACGGGCGAGCCGGTGACTGTCACTGCATCAACGGTCTCCTGCGGCGGAAGAAGAAGTCGGATGAATTTTACTGGCAACCTTGGATCCCCAGGCTGTCCTCCCATTTCAAGGCAACCTGGCATATCAATCTTCGTAAACGTAGCATCGGCAGACTTTATCGTCCCTAAAATCGGTGGAACGAACGAAAACATATAGCTTAACTGCTCGGTCGTACCTCCTTGTTCGAAGACAAGAGGACTTCCTCTATCAATGGTATTCATCAATGGGATTGCGGTGACTCCCACCAGTACAAAGAAAATGAATCCGGCAGCACCTTTTCTCACAAGAATACCCTTCATTGTTTCTCCCTTATTTTACTAAAAGCAGATATGGGATTTAAATGTTTACTAAGATCAAATATGCAACAACGGTTACAATTGATTCTACACACAAGCAGAATAAATATTTGTGTTTTTCAATCTCATCTTTCAATTCTCGCTATCAATCGTAATGATTTGGAGAAAGAGACATTACTCCGGGAACCTGCATTCAGAAGCTTCCTTATCGTCTCGTAACCGTTTGAACACTGGCGCCCGCAACTTACAGTCGGGCGTGAACTCCAGGTATTGGACTTCGGCGACAAACCGAGGCTTCACCGGAATGATTTCCTTCGGAAGCACACCACTGTTCTTCGCAGTCCTGATTCTTTCTAACTGGGGATAGAATCTCTCGATGAACTGCTCGTCGAACCCGGTCCCAACCTTACCGATAAATGTGATGCTGCCGTCGTCGTACAACCCCAGCGCAAGACTTGAGATTTTTCGCTTTGTCTCGGTGAATCCGATGACAATCGCATCAACCGTTTTCAAAAACTTAATCTTCACCCAACTGTCAGATCGTTTCCCCTCCTGATACACGCTGTCCTTTTTCTTGGCGATGACTCCCTCTGTTCCCCGTTTCTTCATCGCAGACCAGAGCTTCTTCCCCTGCTCTGTGTAAAAAATGAGCTGCACCGTCGCATTCTCTTTGAGAGTCTCCTGCAAGATTTTCTTCCGATCCATCAGCGGTTTGTTCCGGAGATTCACCCCGTCCTTTTCAAGGATGTCGAACGCGACGAACATCGCGGGGCCGTCGTTCTGGAGTAGATTAAAATCGGGGTTCCCTTTCGGATCGTACGCGACGATCTCACCGTCGATGACGCACGTGGACGTCTTTAGGGGCGGCACGCATATGGTGGAAAACCTCGCGGTGAGGTCCTTTCCGTTCCTGCTCTCAAAGGTCGGGTTCTTTCCGTAGTGAAGCAGCGCCCGTATCCCGTCAAGCTTCGGCTCATAGATGTACCCGGGTGCACCAAGCACTGTTTCGTCCCCGATCTTCGCAAGCATCTGCTTCACTTCTTCAACCTCCGGATGACCTCATGCAAGGATGCCTGTTCCCGGTGAAACGATCCCCACGGATCCTTTTTTCTGTTTAATCGTCGGACCGTCTTTCCCATATCGTACCCACCAGGGGCCACACTTCCAAGCTCCTTCCATTCGAGTGGCAGGGCGACCGATGCCTCCGGGACAGCCCTCACCGAGTACGGTGCGATGGACGTCTGATGCCGGGAGTTACGGTTCACGTCGATAAAAATCCTCTTCCCACGTTTCTCCTTGATTAGCTCCGTGGTCACGTGTACCGGGTCATCCTGCTCCAGAGCCTCTGCTATCTTCAATGCGAACGACCGTACGGCACTGTTGTTCTGCTCGGGTTTGAGCGGCACCGCGACATGGTACCCCCGTTTCCCGGTGGTCATCAGATATGGCTCTACGCCGATATCGCGGAGTAGACCTCCCAGTTTCCGGATCACCGTGCGCATGGATGCAAGATTCCCGTCCGGAGGATCAAGGTCGAACATCATCTTATCAGGGTACTCCAACAGATTCGTCCTGCTCGTCCCGATATGGATCTCAGCGACCTGGGAGGCGACATACACGAGGCTTCGCTTAACGTTGCAGATCACGTAATCGACAGCTTCACCGTCCTTCCGGATGAGCTTATGATCGATCCACCCGGGAAAATACTCGGGGCGATCCTTCTGGTAAAAACCCTTCTCGGACGCGCCGTTCGGGAAACGGTACATGGTGACGAGCCTGTGTTCGACATGCAGCACCATGACGCCCGCGATCCGGTCGTAATACTCGACGTACTCCTGCTTTGTATACCTGGCGAAAATCTTTTTCTCAGGATGCGAAATCTCAAGAATCATCAGAGTTACCCGTTCTCGAAGGTGTACTTGTCTTCCTTCATCTTGATGAGAAGCCAGTTCTTCGGGTTGTCATTGAATTTCGTCTGAATCAACGCGTATCTCCCCTTCACCTTGCGGCCGTTCAGAGCCACCTCGATCTGGCCGTTCTCATAGGATTCCTTGATACTGATCTTGCGGATGTTCCGGTAGCTGCCCTTGTCCCAGATTTTGACCTTTCCTGCCCCGTACTCTCCCTTCGGGATATTTCCTTCAAACGCCGCGTAGTCGAGCGGATGGTCCTCGGTCTCGACCGCGAGATGCTTCTCCGCGATTTTGACCGGCATCCCTTTCGGCACCGCCCAGGATTTCAGCACATCACCCATCTCAAGCCTGAAGTCAAAATGATTACTCCGTGCGGCATGCTGCTGAACGACAAAGATGGTTTTCTTGGACTTCCTCTTCGTTTTTCCCGCTGGCTCCGGAGTCCGCTGAAAATCCCTTTTTTCCCAATAGGTCTTCAGCGGTGTCATAGGCTCGCCTTCAGCGCTTCGATGAGGTTCTTTTCCTTCTGCACCTTTTCTGGTTTCTGTTTCACTACAATGACAGCTCCCTTCACTTTTTTCTTTAGAAGCGTCTTGAGCTCGTCCATGTAGGTATCCTCGAACTTCGTGATGTCGAACTCTTTTTTCTCGAGCTTTTCGATGAGCTGCATCGCAAGCTTGACCTCTTCAGCCTTCAGCGAGGGGGCATCCGCCAGGTAGTCGACATGCGTAATATTGCGGATCTCATGGGCATAATTCAATGTCGTGAGCAAGAGACCTTCCTTATACGACTCGATCGCGCAGACGTATTCCTTCTCATGCATCACGAACCTTCCCAGCGCGGCTTTCGCGCACTGCTCCATCACCTGCTTGAACAGGAAATACGCTTTTTCTTTCTCACTGTCGGGGCCGATGAAATAATGGTGATCGTAGTAGATCGGGTCGATCTGCCAGGCGTCGATGATTTCCATGATCGCAATCTCATCAGTTGTTTTCGGCTTTAACTGCTCCAGCTCCTCCTTCTCAAGGACGACATATTTGTTCTTTCCCATCTCCACGCCCTTCACGATGTCGCCCCAGGCGACCTCCTGTTTATGCTTCGGGCACCATCGCTTGTACTGTATCGGTACCTTGTCCTTCTTGTGAAGCAGCCTGAATCCTTTGCTCTGGGGTTCCACCGCGGCGTACAACCTGACCGGGATGTTCACCAGCCCGAATGAAATCGACCCTGTCCACACAACCTTCATGGTATCACCTTATCTGCATACTTTTCTTTCAACCGAAGCTATCCTTAAAACGACACCCGGGATTTATAAACATTGTCTAAAAATACCTTAAATTTTATTGTAAATTACCTAAATGTTCAATAATAGGGTCCACTCAGCGTACTACCAGATTTCACCAAAAGAATGAAAAATGAAATCCAACCCCTTCACGGTCGATGACGCGAAGGGGCCGGGTTGTTCTTTCCGAAGGATAGCCTACAAGCCTAGGAGCTGTTGGAGTACCGGGAACGCGTTTGGATGCCGCGTAAAGAACTGCTCCAGGAAGGCCAATAGTGTACTATGTTCATACACCAAGCTGTTCGGCATCTTCACTTGGAATGTGCTCCAATCACTCTCAACATTAAGTATATCCTTCGCCTTCGCTCGGATCGTGAAGGTCCCCTTGGTATTCCACATGTGGCTTATCGCGGCCGAGGATCCCGAGGTGTAGGGGCCGACCCAGCCGCTCGTGGTGTTATCGCCCCATTCTATGAAGTAATAGACCGGGTCTTCATCAGGGTCAGAGCTTGTGAAGGTGAACAGGTAAGGTGTCCCTGGTTTCCCTTTTTCCGGACCAGTGATGGTCGGGGCGCCTGGCGGCCGATCAACTAGGATGATGACAACCAGTGGCGTTGACCATGGGCCGACCACCCCGTTGATGTCCTTCGCCTTGGCACGCACCGTATAGGTACCGGCCGCGCTCCAGGTTTTCTGCGCTGATGCCGTTTGCCCGGATGAGTAAGGTCCGAACCACCCGGAGTTCGTCCCGTCCCCCCAATCAATGAAGTAGAACACGTTATCACCGTCAGGGTCGGTGGCTGAGACGGAATAGGAATACGGGACATTAATCACTCCACTCGTCGGGCCAGTGAGCGATGGGGCTGCAGGCGGGTTGCTCTTCAAACTAGCCCCTGTGAGCTCGGCGAGTGTCGCGAAAATGAGACACATGTTCTTAACCGCATAGGACGCGTTGATATGGGCCATGGTGTCCTGAGAGGTATGGTAATAGGGAGTCTCTGTGTACTCGAAATAGAACAGGGCATCGTACCCCTGGTCCCAGAAGGAGTTATGGTCGCTACCCCAGATAGATCCTCCATGATGGAGGGTAAGGTGGGTAAAATCAATGTATTCGGTGTTCACGTTATTGGTAAAGGTATACATCCATTCCGATGCTGTGTTTTCATACACGATAAGATTACTCCCGTCCGTGGTGGTCACCGCATAGCTGATCATATCACAGTTGAGCACACCAATGATGTCCCATCCTGCCTGCTTAGCTTGTTGAGCATACACCGCGCTTCCCAGGAGGCCTTGTTCCTCGCCGGAGAAGGTCACGAACTTGATGGTATGTTCGAATTGATATTGACTCATGATGAGTGCTGCCATGATTACCGCAACGGTCCCTGAGGTGTCATCGTCGGCACCGGGGCCGGCTGAGACCGTATCGTAATGACCGCAGATGATGTAGATATCATCGCTGGATTCATTGGTTCCGTTGATCGTCGCTTCAACATTGTCTGAGGAATACCCGCCATTGTTCCAATGAGCATAGCGAGTCGAGAGGCTAAAGTTCTGGAACTGGGAGTAGATGTATGCTGCTGCTGCTATGCAACTGGCGCTGCCGGTGGGCCGCGGCCCGTTGCTCGTCAGATTTTGCTCATAACTGATAAACGTTGTGGTGTCAACCTGTTCAAGCATGCTCACCACGACATCGCTCATGGTTGCGGCTGTGACGTCCACTTGGTGTGTCGATGTAGCGGTGTCTTGTGGTATCGTATAGCGTGGTGCTGATGCGTACGCGGGTCCTGGTGGCGTAGGTAATCCTTGGGTCGTCGTCGCTGAGCCCAGGATTGGGATGAGCGTCGTTGTGATGGCAATGCATATAATAACACATACTACTTTTTTCATGTTCATAAGGTCATTCCCCGGTATACTAAAGCTTCATTAGTATATAAATTTTCATAATAAAATGATGTTTTTTAAGGTAGTATTACAAGTAAAATTGAACCTGAGAGTAGCTAAGGAATCAAAAAAATCCGAGAATCGAGCTGTTGATGCTTTCACCAAGTGAGTTTGGAATTTATCATGCTCAAGTCCGATTCCAGTCGACCTAGCATTGACTTTCGTTATACTATGCCTACAATAGTCCTAGGAGATGTCTGAGGACAGGGAACGCGTTCGGATGTCGTTCGATGAATTGCTCGAGGAATATGGACAATCGGCCATGGTCAAGCACCAGGCTGTTTGGCATCTTCACCTGGAACGTCCCCCAGTCGCTTTCAACACCTATGCTATCCATTGCCTTCGCTCGGATCGTGAAGGTCCCCTTGGAATTCCATGTGTGTGTGATCGCAGCAGGAGACTCTGAGGAGTAGGGCCCGATCCAGCCGCTCGAGGTGTTATCACCCCATTCAATGTAGTACATCAATGCATCTCCATCCGGGTCAGTGCTCGTGAAGATAAACAGGTAGGGAACCCCTGGTTTCCCCTGGTCTGGACCACTGATGATCGGGGTGCTTGGAGCTTGATCGACGACTATGGTCACAAGCAGCGTTGTGGACCAAGCGCCCGTGACTCCATTGATGTCTTTTGCCTTGGCGCGGACCGAATACGTCCCTGGTGCGCTCCACGCTTTCTTGCCTACCTCTGGTTGCCCGGACGAGTAGGGGCCTAGCCACCCGCTGTTCGTCCCGTCACCCCAGTCGATGAAATAGTACACGCTATCCCCGTCTGGGTCTGTGGTCATGACGGTATAGGAATATTCAACATTGATCACCCCATATGTCGGGCCGGTAAGCGTTGGCGCTGCGGGAGGGTTGCTCTTATAGCTGGCTATAGCTAGTTCAGCAAGTGTGGCAATCGCAAGGCGAATGTTTTTCACTGCGTAGGAGGCATTGATATGCGCCATGGTGTCCTGTGCGGTATGGTAATAAGGAGTCTCTGTGTACTCAAAATAAAAGATCGCGTCGTATCCCTGGGCCCAGAACGATTCATGGTCACTGCCTCCCGGAGGAGACCCTCCGTGATGGACAATAAGTTGAGTATAGCCAACATATTCCGTGTTGACATTGAAGGTATACGTATATAACCACTCTGAAGCCGTATTAACGTACACGAGGAGATTATTGCCGTCATTGCTGGTGACCGCATAGCTGATCATATCACAGTTGAGCACTCCGATGATATCCCAGCCTTGCTGCTTTGCTTCTTGGGCATACACCTCGCTTCCCAGAAGCCCTTCCTCCTCGCCGGAGAAGGTCACGAACTTGACGGTATGGTCGAACTGGTACTGGCTCATCACGAGCGCTGCTATGAGCACCGCGGGGCGGTCCCTGAGGTATCGTCGTCCGCCCCTGGACCAGCTGACACGGTGTCATAATGGGCGCAGATGATGAAGATCTCACTGCTCGTGTCATTGGTCCCATTAATCGTCGCTTCGACATTATCCGAGGAGTATCCTGCATTGTTCCAATGAGCGTACCTTGTAGGAAGACTCATGTTCTCGAATTGTGAGTAGATATATGCGGCTGCTGCGATGCAAGCGCTGTTGCCAGTATGCCGAGGCCCCAGGCTAGTAAGATTTTCCTCATAGCTTAAGAACTGGGTTGTGCCCACCTGCTCAAGCATGCTGACCACGACATCACTCATACTCGCGGTTGTAAAGTCCATATGGTGTTTCGGCGGTGTCGTGGCTTGTGGAATCGTAGACCGTGGTGCCGAGACGTACGCGGGTCCTGGTGGCGCTAGTAATCCTTGCGTCGTGGTTGCTGAGCCAAAAACCGGAACGAGCGTTGTTGTAATCACAATACATAAAACAATAGATACTATTTTCCTCATATTCATACAATCATTCCCCGAAATACTAAGGCTTCAATAGTATATAAATTTTCATAATAATAATCTCTTTTTCACAGATTTTTCCTAAGAAAACTGTGTATTCTGCTAGCAATGCAATACGTCCGCACGTGAGTGGATCTAAGCAATAAACTTCTTATCCTTACCTTCTATCTTTTCTTGTCATGATGAGAAAACCCCCGGTCTTTGCCGTCCTTCTTGAAAAAGGGTTTCCGCTCAGGTTCCTCATCGCGAAATCAACAAGGGTCCCTCACTTGAAACGATTGCTTGATCGCATGCTGTTTTCTCATACGAACCTCACCTACCTTTTCAAGGACTCTATCGTGGAAATCTCAGTCGACAAAACATTTCAACCCCCTGACAACATGGTGCTTCCCTCACAGATCGTCAACCGTTTCATCAGGGAAGCATCGCACCGGTTCATCATGGATTTCTGCATCTGCCGCCAGGCGATGCATTGCCAGAACCATCCGGTGGAGCTCGGGTGCCTGTTTTTGGGTGACGCCGTCAAAGACATTGACCCGGCCTATGGCAGAGAAGTCAGCCTTGAGGAAGCACTCGCGCATGTCCAGAAATGCAGGCAGTCGGGTCTGATTCATCTGATCGGGAGGGACCAGATCGATAAGACGTGGCTGCAGGTGAAATCCGGCGAGAGGCTCATGACCATTTGCAATTGTTGCAGCTGCTGTTGTCTCTGGAAATGGTTGCCGGACCTGGACCCTGCGATCCGATCGAAAGTGAAACGGATGCCAGGGGTGACCGTGTACGTGACGAACGACTGCACAGGATGCGGAACCTGTGTCGATGCCTGTTTCATGCATGCGATTGAGCTACGCAGTGAAAAGGCATGCATCAGCGACGAATGTCGAGGATGCGGGCGATGTGTCGACACCTGCCCTTCTCATGCGATTCGCCTACGCATTGATGACAATATGTTCCTCGAAAAAACCATCGAACGTGTCAAGGCATCTGTGGATGTCACGTGATGCCACCACGACTTTTTTCGTTGCAGGATAGAAACGGTGTTTATTTTCATCGAGGCTTGAGAAGAAAAAAATTATGGAGTTGAGGACGGGAAAAACGCCGGGGAAACGATGAATCGGAAAAATGAGTTGATGAAGATGTCGTACGCATGGTCCCCGATTTTTTGCAGCACGCTACTGGTCCTGATGCAAGTCTTTCCGATGAGGTCCCACCTGAGGAACTCCTGGTTGATGAGAACAGGATACCGATGAGGTTTTCTTGAGACGATGCACTTCGCCGCAATCGTACCACTGAGGATCGCACGGGCAATACCTTCACCGGTAAGGGGGAACGTCCCGACACCCGCGTCCCCGACAAATAACACAGATTCATACCGTGACGGTCTTTGCAACCCGACAGGGATTAACCCGCCTGTTACGTAGTTGACGTCGCCCTGGATCCCCAGCTCGTGCTTGAATGACACCAGCAGTTCCTTTGGGTTTCCTCGAGACGCATCCAGGACCCCTATACCAAGGTTGATCTCTTTTTTTGTGGTATCTCGAGGGAAAATCCAGAAATATCCAACGGAATTCTTGAAGATAAACCGAACGGTGTCTGGACGGAACACATTCGCATTCTGAATTGTCTGCTGATAGCTTCTCGCCACCCTTCCGTGAGCAAGCCCCAGATCCTTACGAAGTGTGCTTGGGCATCCTGACGCGTCAACGATAAAGGTTCCATCGAGCTCCGAGATGGAGCCGATGGTATCATGGGTCCGGATGTCCACCCCCAGCTTTTCAGCGAGCGTTCCGAGATACGCAAGGTATCTCTGCCGGTCGATAATCATCGAAGAAAGGATCATCGGGTTGATCTGCGGGGAATACAAGGTCGTCCCAAACACAAACTCCTGGTTCTTGATGATTGCAAAGATACAATCACTCGGAGGTCCCCATTCTGGGAGGTCCGGGTACCATGGGTATCCCTCGGCGCACCGTCTGCCCTCGGGGTTGTAACCAATCTGGCGATGTTTTTCATACACGGTGACCGAGATGTTTTTGTCGAGACGTTTGATGGTAAGCGCGGTACTCAGACCGCCGAAACCGCCTCCGACGATATCCACGTGAATTCAAATCACCCTGTAACCTAAACGCTTAGATGCATTTACCCTATTAATCATTTTTCTGTTTGTACCGGTAGAAAAAAGGGAGCGAAAACAATGACAGCCCCGGGCGGATTTGAACCGCCGACGTTGGCTCCAAAGGCCAAAATGTTGCCACTACACCACGGGGCTTTCACTCGGTATCCGGAATCCTTGATTTTATTTAACTCTATGCATTCCAAGACCATGGGCCTCGTTTATTTCCCCTGCCCTGCTTTCTGCAGCTTCGCCCAGGTGTCACGCAGCTCAACCGTCCTGTTGATGACCAGCGTATGTGTTGTGCTGTCAGGGTCGACGCAGAAGTACCCGAGGCGCTCGAACTGGAACCTGTCAAACGGTTTGAGGCTGCGCACCGCTGGTTCAACCGTGCACCCGGACAGCTTCTCAAGCGAATGAGGGTTGAGGAATTCTTTGAACTCCCTGCCTTTCTCACCGGTAGGGTCCTTGACGGTGAACAGCCGGTCGTACAACCGCACCTCCGCGGTGATCGCGTCCTTCCCTGACACCCAATGGATCGTTGACTTCACTTTCCGGCCGTCAGCGGCGTATCCTCCTTTGGTCGCAGGATCATAGGTACAATGGAGCTCGACGACGCGCCCGTCTTTTTTGACCACATCGGTACATTTGATGAAATAGGCGTACCGGAGGCGCACCTCACGACCTGGCGCGAGCCTGTAGAAATCCTTCGGTGGGTTCTCCATGAAGTCATCCTGTTCGATGAACAGCGTCTGGGAAAACGGGATCTTCCGCGAGCCCATCGCTGGATCCTCGGGGTTGTTCACCGCGTCAAGCTCCTCGGTGTGATTCGCTGGATAATTATCGATGACGACCTTGAGCGGACGAAGCACGCCCATGTACCGAGGCGAGGTCTTGTTCAAATCCTCCCGGATGCAATGCTCAAGGAACTCGATGTCGACGATGCTGTTGAACTTCGCGACACCGATGCGTTTGCAGAACGCCCGGATCGCGGACGGTGAGTACCCGCGTCTGCGCATCCCGCTGATCGTCGGAAGCCTCGGATCGTCCCAGCCTGAGACGTGCTTGCCTTCCACCAGCTGCAGCAGCAGCCGTTTGCTCATGACCGTGAAGGTGAGGTTCAGTCGTGCGAACTCGATTTGCCGCGGATGGTACACTCCCAGCGCGTCCAGGAACCAGTCGTACAGCGGCCGGTGGTTCTCGAACTCAAGCGTGCAGATCGAATGCGTGATGCCCTCTAGGGAATCCTCCAGGCCGTGCGCCCAGTCGTACATCGGGTAGATGCACCAGGCGTCCACGGTCCGATGATGCGACGCATGAAGGGTCCGGTACATCACCGGGTCGCGCATGTTCAGGTTCGGGTCCGCCATGTCGATTTTCGCGCGCAGAACTTTTTCTCCGTCACCGAACTCACCTGCTTTCATCCGTGCAAGAAGATCAAGGTTTTCCTCCACTGTTCGATCGCGAAACGGGCTGTTTCTGCCTGGTTTCGTCAGCGTCCCTCGGTACTCGGTGATCTGCTCAGCGGTGAGGTCATCGACGTACGCCCGCCCTGCATAGATGAGCTGAACTGCGTAATCATACATCTGATCGAAATAATCAGAGGCGAAGAACAACCGGTTCTCCCAGTCAAACCCCAGCCATTTGACGTTGTCAATGATCGACTTGACGTACTCCTCCTCTTCTTTTGCCGGGTTGGTGTCATCAAACCGGAGGTTACAAAGTCCCTTGTAATCCTGTGCGATGCCGAAGTTCAGGCAGATAGATTTCGCATGACCGATATGCAAGTACCCGTTCGGCTCTGGAGGGAACCGGGTGTGGACCTTGCCTTTGAATTTATTTGTTCTGAGATCTTCATCGATGATGTCCCTGATGAAATCCTTTGCGACCGTTTCTGTTGACTCCATAACCATCTCCCACTTCCTCAATCGATGTGGTGTTGCGGACAGCCCCGACCAGATTCGAACTGGTGTCTAGAGATCCAGAGTCTCTTGTGCTAACCGCTGCACTACGGGGCTACTTGGTTTCGTGCAGACCGGAAGAGAAAACATATCATATATAATTTTTCATGGCAAGACAAGATCGAAGAAGTTCAATTCATCTTGATCTCTCGCGTGAGGGTATGGACCATTGAAAAACACGGCGATACCCTTAAATAAATCACTTGATTTTGTTTCACAGCCAATAGTTTTTTACTGGAGAGTAAACGATATGCAACAGAAAAAAGAGAGCGCCTTTCTCATCGTGTTTCTCCTCATTGTCGTGGGTCTTGCCGGCTGTACACAGCAGATCTTCCCCCTCAGCGGCACCGAGCTACGAGAGTACCAGGGACACAAGCTTAGTTCGATTTACGACATCCATGAGAACACGATCAAAGGCACGCAGTACGTCAACATCAGCACCTACCGCCTACACATCACCGGTCTTGTGGACACCCCAAGGAACTTCACCTACCAGGAGATTGTCACCAATTTCACGCAGTATAAAAAAGTCGCGACCCTCAACTGCGTGGAGGGCTGGAGCGTGGCGCTCCTCTGGGAAGGGCCGCTTGTGAGGGATCTGCTCAATGGATCCCATACAATGCCAGGGGCGACCACCCTTATGTTTACCTCAAGCGACGGGTTCACCACCTCTGTCCCTTTAACGTATGTCATGAACAACTCGATCATCCTTGCAAGTAAAATGAACAACGTGACAATCCCACCACAGCGAGGATTCCCGTTCCAGCTCGTCGCAGAGGGAAAATGGGGGTACAAATGGAGCAAATGGGTGACCGGCATCGAGGTGATCGACAACCCGAACTACCAAGGGTTCTGGGAGAGCAGGGGATACTCGATCTCAGGTGACCTGAACCAAAGTTTTTCTGGGGGATGAACGCACCATGGATCGCTTCTCGCTCGTTCGGACGGTTGTGCATTGGTTAGTGACCGTGCTTATCATCCTATATATCTTCACTGGCTTGGGGATCACATACTATTACGTCATCGAAGCGGTGACGTTCGGCTGGATTTCGAAGCTAGGGGCCTACCAACTCCATACCTTCCTTCTGTACCCGTTCATCATTGTTCTTGTGCTGCACATCGCCCTTTCACTCATTCAGAATCGTCAAAAAAGGAACATTAATGTAGCATGACATCCATAGGAGACTACCAATCCGCAGGATGATGAGGAACCATGGAAAAAAACCAATCGATAAAAGTACATGAGGCCGCACCGGATTTCACACTCGAGGATCAGAACGGCAGGCGGTTCAAACTCTCTGATTTCAAGGGGAAAAAGGTGCTGCTCTCGTTCCACCCTCTCGCCTGGACGCCCGTGTGCTCGAAGCAGATGAAATCCTTGGAGGACAACAAGGAGCGTTTCGATGAGGCCCAGACGGTCGCAGTGGGAATCAGTGTTGACTCCGTTCCATCAAAGAATGCGTGGGCTAAGGACTTGGGCATCCAGCACACCCGGCTGCTCTCTGATTTCTGGCCGCATGGTGATGTGTCCCAGGCCTACGGCCTGTTCTACGACCAGGATGGGTTCTCGATGCGGGCGAACGTCATCGTCGATGAAAATCAGCAGGTCGCCTGGGTGAAGATATACCCGACCCCGCACGTGCCGGACATCAACGAGGTGCTGCGGGAGCTTGAGGAGATGAAAGCCAAAAAGGATTCCGGATAAGCCTGTTTTTTTTATTTCCCATGAACGGTCGTACGGATAAAGCGTGTGAACTCCAGGACATCTTCTTTTCGCGTGGAAAACGAGCACATGAGTCGTGCTTCGCATGTCCGTTCATCTACAATATGGAAATCGTACCGCTTATGCAGCGCGGGAACATTTTTCTTTGGGATGTTGACGAACACGGCGTTTGCCTCGACCTTCTGGGTGATCTGAAGCTCAGGAATCTCCTTGAGCTCCTGGTGCAACAGCTGCGCCATGGTGTTCGCATGCTGGGCGTTCCGGAGCCACAACTCGTTGGATAGAAGCGTGGTGAACTGTGCCGCGATGTAGCGCATTTTGCTTGCCAGATGCATGCCTTGTTTGCGGATGTACTCGAAGTTCTCTGAGAATTTTCTGTTGAAGAACACGACCGCGTCACCGAACATCATCCCGTTTTTCGTGCCACCGAACGACAGCACGTCAACCCCGGTTTTGCCGCTGATCTCGTTCAGGTCCATGTCAAGGAACGCTGCGGCGTTACAGAGCCGGGCTCCGTCCATGTGCAGAAGCATCCGGTTCCGATGGGCGAACTCAGCAAGCTTGCGTATCTCCCCAGGTCGGTAAACGGTCCCTTTCTCCGATGATTGTGTGATCGAGATGACATGCGGCTGCGCCATGTGCGGGTCTCCGATGCCGACCAGATAGGGTGTGATCAGGTCAGCTGTGAGTTTCCCGTCAGGAGTCGGGATGTTGACGAGCTTGCAGCCGATGAATCGTTCAGGTCCGCAGCATTCATGGACGGTGAGATGGGCGCTCTCCGCGCAGAAGATCGAGTGGAACGAATCTGTGACGCTGCGTAGTCCCAGGATGTTTGCCGCGGTGCCGTTGTACACAAGATACGCCTCAGCGTTCTGCCCGAACACCTCTTTGAATAGTTTCACTGCACTGGTCGTGTACTCGTCGAGGCCGTACGCAACAGCGTACCCGTTGTTGACTTTTTCGAGTGCCTTAAGGATGTCCGGATGGACCCCCGCGTGATTGTCGCTTCCGAATCCAGCGAAGACTGCCATGGGTGCATCAAGCGGCAATCCTTTTAAAAAATCTTCGACCGAGGCGCCATCCATGGTATTATAAAGATTTTTTTCCTACAAAGCATGAACGAACGAAAAAAAACGATGCAATCAAAGAATTCCTATGAAAAACCAAATAATCAAAACCTCACCTCGCCTCCTCTCCGTCGTGGTCCCGATCCACACCATGTACCCTGTACTTGGCCAAGTGCGAGCATCGATACAGCGAGCAGCGACTCCCTTTGAGGTTCTGCTTGTGACACAGGAAGCCCTGGCGAACAATCTTGGTCCAGCACTGCCGCACGAGAAAATAATCATCACCTCAAAGAAAGGGAGAGGGCTGGTTCTTGCAGAGGGAGCGGGACAGGCATCCGGGGACATTATCGTTTTTCTTCATGCTGACACGATCCTGCCGGACACGTGGGATTCGGCGATCATTGAGTCGTTGAGCGATCAAAAAGTGATCGGAGGCGGGTTCTCGCTTGCCATGGATGAGACGAAGGCCTATTTGAAGCTCCTCATTGCTCTCTCCAAGATTCTCTTCTATTTTTTCCATGAGCTCTGGGGGGACCGCGCCCTCTTCGTACGGTCTTCCTTCATGAAACAGCATCTCACGGAGTTTGAAATCCCGATGATGGAGGATGTACGGCTCACCATGATGATGAAGAAGCAAGGGAAAGTCGTGCTTCTCAAAGAGAAGGTGATCACCAGTGCAGCGACCTTCCGCAAATACGGACTGTTGCATAACACGATGCGCATCCTGCTTGTTCGCCTGTGGTACGGGATGGGGCGGGACCCGGAAAAAATCTACGAGTATTATTACGATACTTTAAAATAAAAAAAAAAAGAAAAAAGAAGGAGGGAGGGAACAGGTTACTCGATCTCGAGCTGCAGGACCAGGTTCTGGCAGACGTCCTTTTCGCCGAATGCTCGTTTGCATTCAAGGCTCAGGGTGGTTCTGCCTGATTTCAACGCAGTGAACATAAAGGTGTCCTTGCCGAAGTCACCAAGCATCCCTGAACTTCCCCAGGTGAACTGGGTGTCTTGTCGAAGCATCGTGGTGTCGATGCGGGTGACTACCCAGATGTATCCGCCGTCACCGTAATCACGGAGCGTGACGTTCAACAGTTCGCCTTTTTTCATGTGGATGATCGTACCATTCTTATCCTCAGTGACGTACACTATTGAAGGCGTCATTGGTTTCACTGCGGGTTTTTCAGAGAGTGTGACCGCAAGCACGGTCCCAGCTGCGATAGCAGCGAGCATCACTAGCCCTACAAAGATAATGGTTGTTTTCGTTTTCATAGATATCCTCATGGAACGGTTATGGTCGTACAAAATATATAAATGGTCAGAAAATGTTTGGGAAACACCGAACAAAAAGACTACGAGTTCACCAAGAACGTGGAGGTGAATTCTAGTGGTTTTTTATAGAGAAAATACGTGGGTTCATTCACATCAGTAAATATATATCAATGTATATATATGTTTATCACAAATGACAGCGTCATTTTTCATTTTGTCATTTTCCCGCACTAACTATATAAGTCATGATAGATAAAATATATGATAGGGTTAAGAAATCGAATGGTGGAGGTGGCGAGTCATGGAAATATACATCATCGGAGCCGTTGCGGCGATAGGTGCGATGTATCCTGTTGTTCGTTCTCTCATAGGATAGGCACCTCTTCTTCCTTCACTTTTTTCAATGAAAGGAAAAAAACCAAGAAGAAGAATCCAGGTGTTGCTCTTATATCTCTGGCATCCATCGGTATTTATGAACCTGTTTCACGGTGAAATACTCGTATTTTCTGACAGCTCCTGGGAACTTCGCATTGATGTCTTCAAGCATGGAATGGATCATGTCTGAATCCTGAAGGTCTGGCTCCAGTTCGAGGTCGGAGACCCCTGCAGACGTACCGATGAAAACCAAGTGAGGGTTATTCCTGACGTACTCCATGATCGCTTTACGTTGGGTATGTTGCCTCAGGTAGACGTCGATCTTGAACGGCTTGAGCCCTAGTTTTGAGATATCAATACCCACACGAAATGCTTGGATCACACCTTTTTTCATGAGATTCTTCAGCCTACTGTTGACCATCTGGGTAGAACAATCAAGCTCACGGGCGAGGTCCACAAGAGGAATGCGCGTGTTGTCAGCGATGAGGTTTAACAAGCGTCTGTCATAGTCATCGGTTTCTACTTCGCTTCCGACACCGGTGATCTCGTACTTCCGCCGATCTGATGCTTTGAATTCATCTCCTAGCAAATACGAGCAGGGATACGAGTACGCTTGCACATAAATGGAGAAAATCTTCTCTGACAAGTAGTCCCCGTACTTATCCAGGAGCATTTCCCAGAAGTGATAGAACTCTGTGATGTTCCTCACCCAGACAAAGACACCGAGATCATAGCGTCCGATGATGGATTCTACCACCCACGTCCGTTTGTCTTTCACGAGATAGTCGATGAGGTTGGCTCTGACCTCCGGGGTGACATACTGGAAGACGAGGTAGAACCGAAAGACGATGTAGCCGAGCTTATAGGCGTCGATATGGGTCCAAAAACCGGTGATGATGCCCTCCTGCTGCATGCGTTTTATCCGATACGCGACGATATCCTTTCGCAGCCTGACCTTTTTTCCCAGCTGGGATAAGGATTGACGCGAATTGATGTCGAGCTGGTACAGAATCTTGCGGTCTTTGATATCAAGGGTATCCATAATTCTCCCAAACATGTAAAATTTAGCTAGTATTTCATTGTTTTGTCAGATTTTTCAGGGATATACGCTTATATTTCTGCCCTTGCATGGGTGGTTCATAGGGGAGACTGTGTTGGACAAGGTAGGTCTACATCCTTGGTTCATCGAGGCATACGCCATCAACACGCGAGCCGCAGAGGAGGTAAAGATCCATGTTTGAAATCCTGAACTGGTATGGATTATTAACACTCACCCATCTCTTCGCTCAAATCAACTTTGGACATCGCGATTACCTCAATTCAGTCAAGGAAACCGAACTCATCGAACAACCCAGCGTCAGTCACTTGCGAACAGCACCCTATTTTCACCCAAGCGTCGCCATCATCATTCCTACGTACAATGAGGAACCACAGGACTTAGAACAATGTGTCCATTCTGCCCTCGCTCAGCAGTACTCAACATCAGGGCAGGTGATCGTCATTGATGACGGTAGCCCAGATAAAAGAGGTATTACGCACATTAGGGAAAAATTCAGTCAGACTCCCAATCTTATCATCCATGAGTTTTCACGGAATAAAGGGAAACGACACGCCCAGAAATATGGGTTTGACTTCTTCGGTGACTCTGTCGATGTTATGGTCACCATCGATAGCGACACGATCCTTGCCCCGGATAGTGTCGCTTGTCTCGTTCTCCTCTTCGCTGACCCTAAAGTCGGCGCCGTCACCGGAGACGTCAGAGCAATCAGACAGAATTTTCTTAGCACCCTCATCGACACGCGGTACTGGACCGCGTTCAACCAGGAACGAGCAGCGCAAAGCCTGTTTGGGACTGTGCTATGCTGCTCAGGTCCCCTCGCTGCATACCGGAATTCCATTATCCAAAACGTGAAGGAGGCGTACGTCTCAGAACGATTCCTGGGCGAGTACTGCACCTATGGCGATGACCGGCATCTCACGAACCTTGTCCTCGAACAAGGATACACGGTTCATTACGAACGTCGAGCAAAGGCATGGACGCACGTACCTCAGAAACTCAAACCATGGTTGAAGCAGCAGACCCGTTGGAACAGAAGCTTCTATCGGGAGCTCCTCTGGACACTGAAACGAGTGGTGCTGAAACGGAAATATCAGAACATTTACATGATTTATGATTTGATCATGCAAACTATACTCCCGTTCCTGTTGCTGGGATGCCTCGGGTTCGTCTGTATCAAATCAGTCACGCAAACCCCGCTGTACCTGTTCGGGTACGTGACGATCCTTGTCGGCGTCGCATTCTTGCGAGGCTCGTACGCGTACCTGCGCACACGCGAGAAAATGTTCTTCGTGTTTCCCTTGTACGCGTTCTGTCATATCTTCATGCTTATCCCTGTAAGGATGTATGCATTATGCACGTTAAAGACAACAAAATGGGGCACACGATAGACATCGCGATACGAACCGGACTCATCCTGGTATGCATCGCGTATCTCATCATCGGGTTCCCCGCCTACGAACCATTGCCTGGGATTACCTCGAATGCGGATGCTGCCTTCCTGAACACCATCGGTATCCGAACCGTCAACGAAGGGCGATTCCTCGTCGTATCGTTTCCCACGACGGACCGCATCTATGAGCTCTCCTCTGAATGCTGCGGGCTCATCCTGTTCGCCATGTACATCATCGCAATCTTCCTCGTACCGAACTTCTCATTCAAGCATCGCTTCATCGCCATCCTTATCCTACCACTGATTTTCTTCGGGAACATCGTACGAATAGCCCTTGGCATCGTCATCGGGTATCACTTCTCAGTGGACGCCTCCGTGTTCTTCCACGATACCTTTGGTCAACTCCTGATTTTTATGTGGGTCATTGTGTGTTTTATGCTGTGGTTGAAACTCACAAGAAATTTTCCACGAGAAAAAAGAGAGGTGAAAAAAATATGAGGAAAAAAAATCTGTGGTTCCTCTGCATCACGTTGATGATGATAGGGATCATCGCTGTGGGGGAACACGCTGCTGCTGAAATCAGGGACACAAAATTGTTTGTGACGCTGGACACCCAATGGGATCATTCCCATCCTGGGGACACGTTTGTCGTGAGGACTGATGTGAAAAATATAGGACAGTATCCTGCACTGCTCCTATGGATCCGTCTGCAGAATATCCCTGAGGACTGGATTGTGCAACCGGGTCAGCAGTTGATCCTCCTCCTTCAGTCGGGGCAGACGAAAGCAAAATTCTTTGTCGTTGAACGAGGACCAACCGATGCGACGATCTACGCAACCGCACAGGCGTACAACGCCCCTGTCGTGTCCTCAAACAGAATCGCGATCCCAATCAACGCCTGGATCCTCGCAGCTCTGGCGGTGGCGTGCGGTATGATGTTGTACCGTGAGACAGCGCCCATTCGGAAGCAGGGAAAGAACAAACGAGGGACTAATGTCCCAGTAGGAAAAAAATTTTGGAGGTAGATAAAAATGGTTGTTGGAATAAAAAAAAGAGCAATTGGTATAGGAATGATGCTGGTGCTGACGGCATTTGTTGGTATCGCAGCAAATGTCAGTGCTGAAAATTTACCACCGGTTGCTGAAGCAGGGGGTCCGTATGCAGGCTATGAATGTCACGAAATGAGATTTAATGCGGCGGGCTCCTATGACCCTGAGGGAGCCCAGTTAACCTATCAATGGTATATCAAAGGAGTTTGGGTTCCGTTTATGCCAACCACAGATATAGAATACGATTATCTGTGGCAAAACGATTTTTCAGGTGAGGTAACCCTGAGGGTCTCTGATGGGGATTTGACCGCGACTGACACCGCTTCGGTTACGGTGTTGAATGTGCCGCCGGTGATCACGAACGTCACTGGTCCTACTGAAATTGCTATGGGGGAAGAGGCATCATTTTCAGTGACTTTTTATGATGGATTTATGGATCCAACAAGGGGTTTGATAGCTTCATTGGATAACCATACTGCATATTTTGACTTTGGTGATGGAACGGTGTTACAGTTCCTATTAGCACCACAAGTATTTTCGGTCGACGCATCAAATATGTACTTGGCGCCAGGCATCTATCAAATTGTTATTACGATTGTTGATGACCATGGAGCAATGGACTCTGCGGTATGGAATCTCACCGTGGTGGGTAATTTACCTCAGGTCGAAGCTGGGCCAGACGCGAGCATCGATGAAGGCTCAACATTTATGAGTAATGGATACTTCATCAAGACCGAAGAAGGAGTGTATACCGCAACCGTTGATTATGGTGATGGGTCTGGGCCTCAACCACTCTCCCTGAATGCGGCATACATGTTTAATTTAAGTCATCAGTATTTCGAGACTGGGTTGTACACCGTTGTTGTTTCCATCTTGAAAGATAACTCATCCTATGTTTCTGATAGTGCGCTAGTCACTGTCATGAATGTTGCTCCGACGGCGATGCTGGTAAATGACGGTCCGAAGGACGAAGGCAGCCCAGCAACGATATGGTTCACTGACCAATACGATCCTGGGATTTTGGATACGTTCACGTATTCTTTTGATTGGAATAACGACGGTGTGTACGAGATTTCGAACCAAGCGAGCGTTTCAATGATTTACACCTGGTACGATAACGGAATGTACACAGTGAAAGGGAAAATCCAGGATGACGACGGTGGCTTCACTGAATATTCTACAGTAGTCATTGTCAATAATGTCCCGCCGACGATCACCTCACTTACCGGGCCGGTTGATCCGGTTCTTCTCGGTGTTCCAATCAGCCTTGTTGGTGTTTTCACCGACCCTGGTATTTTAGACAGCCATGTCGCGCTCATCAGCTGGGGAGACGGACTCTCTACAACGGTGAATCTCGCTGCCGGTGTGTATCAGGTCAGTGGGAGTCATACGTACGGAAGTGCTGGCGTTTATACCATTACACTGACGGTGACTGACGATGACGGCGGCTCAGATAGCAAATCCATCGAGGTCACCGTGGCGGAACCAGTAGTTTTCACTGTTGATGCGGGGCCTGATGGAGTCATCGATGAGGGGTCATCGTTTGTGAGTGCTGGATCTTTTGTAGGCTCGGCTGGTGACGTCTTTACTGGAATAGTGGATTATGGTGATGGGTCTGGGCCGCAGCCGCTTGCACTGAGTCCTGATTACACGTTTGTTCTGAGTCATCGGTATGTTGAGGATGGTGCGTACACGGTCGTGGTGACAGTTTTCAAAGAGGGTGGTGCAAGCGCCTCAGATAGTGCCATGGTCACCGTCAATAACGTTCCTCCCGTAGCGACGCTGATGAACGACGGTCCGAAGGACGAAGGCAGCCCAGCAACGATATGGTTCACTGACCAATACGATCCTGGGATTTTGGATACGTTCACGTATTCTTTTGATTGGAATAACGACGGTGTGTACGAGATTTCGAACCAAGCGAGCGTTTCAATGATTTACACCTGGTACGATAACGGAATGTACACAGTGAAAGGGAAAATCCAGGATGACGACGGTGGCTTCACTGAATATTCTACAGTAGTCATTGTCAATAATGTCCCGCCGACGATCACCTCACTTACCGGGCCGGTTGATCCGGTTCTTCTCGGTACTTCCATCACATTTAATGGTTTGTTCACCGACCCTGGTATTTTAGACAGCCATGTCGCGCTCATCAGTTGGGACGATGGGCTCTCGACAACTATAAATCTCTCTGCAGGAGTGTATCAAGTCAGTAAGAGTCATACATACGGAAATATCGGTGTGTACACAATCACGTTGACTGTGACCGACGATGACGGCGGCTCCGATTCAAAGAGCATCGAGTCGTACGTTGTGATCTACAATCCGAATGGTGGGTTCATCACCGGTGGCGGATGGCTGATGTCCCCGCAGGGCTCGTATCCCGCGAATCCTACGCTGAGCGGAAGGGTGAACTTCGGGTTTGTATCAAAGTACAAGAAAGGACAGGTCGTCCCTGAGGGAAACACCGAGTTCCAGTTCCAGCTGGCGGACATTAATTTCCATTCCCATGTATATGAATGGCTGATCATTGTCGGAGCAAAGGCGACCTACTTAGGAGAAGGAACGATTAACGGGCAAGGTCATTACGGGTTCAGACTCACCGCGATCGACGGGAAAATAAGCGGAGGCGGTGGTGTCGACAAGTTCAGAATGAAGATCTGGGACGAGGATAATAACGACCAGATTGTCTACGACACCGATTATGGAGCGCCTGACATTCAGGACCCAAGTGTTGCGCTGAGCGGTGGACAAATCACCATCCATAAGGTGTAGCAGGGGACTGGCACCCCTCTTTTTTTTCTTTTTTTTCCTCCTGAAACCGATTAGTAACCCTCTATATTTTGGCCTTTGGGGCCGATTTCCGCGGTTCAAATCCGTCAGGGGGCTGTTTTTCTTTGCTTTTATCTTTTTTACATTATGAAATGAAGATCCTCTGCCTAGGAATTCAACGTTTTATCTCTATGAATATTTCATGCAATGGAAACTCAATTTGATAGTTTCGAAATGAAAAAAGAACAAAGAAGAAAAATCACAGTTTGTTATTTTATAAAGACATTTTTATATAGTATCAGCGAGAAAATAATATTTTACAGAAAAAGTTTTCTTGGGGTTGGTAGAGATGTTTCTTCGCAAGAAAAATAGAGCAATTGGAATAGGAATTATGCTGGTGCTGACGACATTTACGGCGATGACCGTGAATGTCAGGGCTGAAAATTTACCACCGGTCGCTGAGGCTGGGGGTCCATATACAGGTTACGAATGTCATGAAATGAGATTTAGTGCAATGGGATCCTATGACCCTGAGGGAGGCCAGTTGACTTTTCAATGGTATATCAAAGGAGTTTGGGTTCCGCTGGAGCCAACCACAGATATAGAATACGATTATCTGTGGCAAAACGATTTTTCGGGTGAGGTAACCCTGAGGGTCTCCGATGGGGATTTGAACGCGACTGGCACTGCTTCGGTTACGGTGTTGAATGTGCCGCCGGTGATCACGAACGTCACTGGTCCAACGGAAGTTGCTTTGGGGACAGAGGCATCATTTTCAGTGACTTTTTATGATGGATTTATAGATCCAGTAAGAGGTTTGATAGCTTCATTGGATAACCATACTGCATATTTTGACTTTGGTGATGGAACAGTGATGGAGTATCAATTGGACCCACAAGTATTTTCGGTCAACGCATCAAATATGTACTTCGCGCCAGGCATTTATCAAATCGTTATTACGATTGTTGATGACCATGGAGCAATGGACTCTGCGGTATGGAATCTCACCGTGGTGGGTAATTTACCTCAGGTCGAAGTTGGGCCAGACGCGAGCATCGATGAAGGCTCAACATTTATGAGTAATGGATACTTCATCAAGACCGAAGAAGGAGTGTATACCGCGACCGTTGATTACGGTGATGGGTCTGGTTTACAGCCGCTTGATTTGAGCACTAATTACACATTTATTCTGAATCATCTATATCTGGAGAACGGTGTATACACTGTCGATGTAGCAATCTTCAAGGACGGAACGAGCTACATTTCTGATTATGCATTCGTCACCGTTGCTAATGTACCACCAACAATTACCTCTCTTTCAAGTTCGCCTTCGAATCCAGTGCAGCTAGGTACTGCAATCAACTTTGAAGGATTTTTCACCGATCCTGGTTTTTTGGACAATCATAATGCGCTCATCAACTGGGGTGATGGACTGGAAACATCTCTTGCTCTTCCCGCTGAAATATATCAAGTGAACGGAGATCATATGTTCACTAGTGCTGGCATGTATACGATCACGCTGACCGTGACTGATGATGATGGCGGCTCAGATAGCAAATCCATCGAGGTCACCATAGTAGAACCAAAGGTATTTACCGTGGATGCCGGGCCCGATGGTATCATCGATGAAGGGTCGTTATTTTTGAGTGTCGGGTCCTTTGTAAGTTCGGTTGGTGGTATCTTTATAGGGATGGTGGATTACGGTGATGGGTCTGGGCCGCAGCCGCTTGCACTGAGTCCTGATTACACGTTTGTTCTGAGTCATCGGTATGTTGAGGATGGTGCGTACACGGTCGTGGTGACAGTTTTCAAAGAGGGTGGAGCAAACGTTTCTGATAATGTCCTGGTCACCGTCAATAACGTTCCTCCCGTAGCGACGCTGATGAACAACGGTCCGAAGGACGAAGGCAGCCCGGCCACGGTAGCGTTCACGAACCAATATGATCCTGGGATCTTTGATACCTTCACCTATTCGTTCGATTGGAATAACGACGGGGTGTACGAGATTTCGAACCAAGCGAGTGCCTCAATGATCCACACCTGGTACGATAACGGAATGTACACAGTGAAAGGGAAAATCCAGGATGACGATGGTGGCTATTCCGAATACTTCACAGTGGTCACCGTGGTGAATGTGCCGCCGACTATCACCCTGCTCTCCGGGCCGATATCACCTGTACTCTTGGGTACCACGATCAGCATTGCTGGTGCGTTCACTGACCCCGGCATCTTCGACACCCACGTTGTCCTTATCAGTTGGGGTGACGGGCTGTCGACGACGATGAATCTTTCCGCTGGCGTGTACCTGGTCAACGGAAGTCACAAGTACAAAAGCGCCGGAACGTACACGATTACGCTGACCGTGACCGACGATGATGGCGGCTCTGATGCCAAGAGTATTGATTTGTCTGTCGTGATACACAAATGTAGCGGATGTAGCTATGGCTGTTGGTGGTTTATCTTTCCACCGAACTGGTATCATTGGTCCTTCCCCAAGTGCTATAAAGGCCAGTTCATTTGCTTCGACTACTCATATAAGTGGCAAATGACAGGTCATTGTTGGGGTTAAGGCGACGAATAGATGGGGAAAGGAAACCTCCTCCTTTTTTTTTTTTTTTTAATTATTTTTTAACATATCAAAGGGTACACGACTAGGTATTAATAGCAGCAAATTTACTCTTTCTTGATGTTCGAAAAACGGACTGAGGCGCTACTTTCCCGTTCCAAATTTTTTCTTCGCGTCTTAAAATTTATTCTCCTTGCCATTAGCATCATCGTTGTCTCTTTGTTCATCGGGATTCTTGGGTACATGCAGACCGAACATCTCTCCATGATTGATGCGTTTCTGAATGCCGCGATGCTCATGGGTGGCATGGGCCCGGTCAATGTCCTGCATTCAGAGTCGGCGAAGGTGTTCGCAGGCATTTATGCGCTCTACTGTGGTTTTGTCGTGCTGGTGTCCGTCGGAATCTTCTTCACCCCTATTTTCCACCGGATTTTACATCTGTTTCACCTTGAAGGCAAATAAAAAACTGTTTTTCTTAAAATATTTTTTAAGGGGGATACGTTAAAAAAGATGTGGTTTATTCGTTCATCAAAGGTTTGCATATGGCGGACGGGATCGTGGAGAACCTCGCGGATAAATCAATGACAGCAGCGGCGCTGAAAGAAAAGGTCCAAAGGAACCCTGCTCTTCTGCCTGAGGTGCTTGCAGGGGTAGGTTCTTCGAAAGCCGCGGTCCGGTACGGGTGTTCAAAAGTGCTCATGGAACTCAGCGGTGACCATCCAGAGTTGGTGTATCCACACATGGATTTTTTTGTGGGTCTCCTCGACAGCAAGTATCGTATCTTGACATGGAATGCCCTGGCGGTCATCGCACAGCTCACCCGCGTGGATTCGCAGAAGAAGTTCGATGCCATCTTTGATAAGTATTACAGCTTTTTACAGGATGAGTATATGGTTACGGTTGCAAATGTCGTGGGGAATTCCGGAGTCATCGCCCTAGCAAAACCGTACCTTATCCCAAGGATCACAAAGGAGCTGTTGAAGGTGGAGCGGCTCAAGACCGGTAAGCATCTCACCGCGGAGTGCAAGCTAGTGATCGCTGAGAAGACCCTTGAGTCGTTTGACATGTTCTTTGACAAGGTGGAGAACAAACAGGACGTGCTGCTGCTGGTGAAACACTGGTGTACGAGCACACGCAAATCATTGAGGGAAAAAGCACAACGTTTCACCCAACGTTGGGGTGAATAGATCAAGAAAACAAACCTTACGAGGTGCGTATGGAAGTCATGTCAGTAAGCCAGGAAGTCGTGTATGCAAAGACCCTTGACGGGTGGGATCTCAGGCTTCATCATTATCTGCCTCGAAGCAGCCATAAAGGTCGGTATCCGGTGATCCTCTGCCATGGACTCGCGTCCAATAAAAACAGCTGTGATTTTGGTGACATGGGAACCAAGGAATGGGAGCGGTACAGCCTTGCGGCGTTCCTCACCAAAGAGAACCCAGATGGTGGACCCGTGTTTGACGTCTGGGTGCCCGAGCTTCGAGGATGCGGAAGCCCCGTGCTCGATCCCAGGTTACACCCTGAAAAGTACCGATGGTGCCTGGACGACTATGTTGACTACGACGTGCCTGCGATCATCGGTCGGGTGCAGCAGTGGTACACCGAGAAGAACCAGCCAGCGCCACAGGTGTTTTGGGTGGGAAAAAGCATGGGCGGGATGATCGCGTACGCGTACGGTGAGACGGCGGCTGGCCAACGGAACCTGAAAGGGGTGGTAACGCTCGGCTCGCCTGTGGCCTTCGGGAAGGGCGACGTGTTCCTTGAGTTTTTGACACGGATGACGCCTCGGAACATCTCCGTCCCTATCAGAGTCAAAGAACTTATCGGACGGTCAGCGGAGCTGCGTGATCATTTCAAGGGACTCGGGGTGAATCCGACGAACATCGACCCTGAGGTGTTCCGCACCTATCTTCAGGTAGGGCTCTGCGACGTGTTCTCCTCCAAGGTATTGAGTCAGTTCTCCCTCTTCTTCAAGCATGCGGACTTTTGCCGATACCCTCGTTACCCGTGGATGTACGATATTTTCGGAAGGATCCCTGGAGTCAAACAACTCGTAGCACCGTACAGCTATAAAGAACATTTACCTGAGTTTGTCACCCCGCTGCTTGCGATCGCTGGGGGACATGATAAGTTGGCGCCAAGGCAGGATGTACAGTACACTTTTGAGCATGTGGGAAGCTCGGACAAGACGTACCTTGAGTTTTCAAAGGAGGCAGGGTACCGGATTGATTACGGGCATCTGGATTTGAACCTCGGTATGAACGCCCGGGATGACATATACCCGAAAATCAAGGCATGGCTCAGGGAGAGAAGCGACGTCAGTTCTCTTTAAATGAGTGCTTGTCGCGTACCCATGACATCATTCAGAAAGTGTGGTATGAGGAGCCTGGAGCCCCGCCCCAGGCTTACCCGGTCGTAAACGGTATTCGTTGTCTGGTGCCCATAACACCAATGTCTGAGTGTGCGAGCACATGATGGTCTTTCTTCTTTTTATACTAAGGTTTGAGGTCAGCGAAACTAGGTCAAACCACTATGGTGTTCAATAAAAAAGGGAGAAAGGGAAATATTAGGGGATAATACGAAAGCATCTGTCTTTCCTCCCTTTCTCGAAAGAATCAATTCATGGACAATATATAAAATTTTCTGTGGCTTTGATAAAAATTTTTAAAAAATAAAGGAATTATGTTATTTTATCTCATTCGCTGGAATCTAATTCTGAGCTATTTTCTCGTCCTTCGGAGGTGCATGAATCATTTTTCTCTTCATCGCGATACCTTTTAGAAAATAACCGAGCCTGTTTTGTTCGAGTTCATGAGCGTCGATGGATACTATCAGAGAAAACACAATGAGAAAGAGCATACATTCGGTTGTGGTTTTGGAGGTTATATCGTCAAAAGATGATACTTTTTTTCATTTTACGAACATTTAAATATAAGATGTATATTTATTTATGAAAAAAAGGGAGGAATAAAAAAATGCGCGATAGAATTTTTGCAAAGGCAGTTGTTGTCATACTCGTAACCCTGTTTGTCAGCGTTTCGTTTTCAACGGCGCTCTCCACGATGAAGCAAGAGACGACCACACCCCTCGATGGAGGTAGTCGAGGCTGGTACTGGAAGCCCGCGTACCCAAACTACGCGCCCAATGGCGTGGCTGATTTCGATCAGCAACAGGACACTTGGAAGGTGATCGAACCAGGCCCAAACGGCGTGATCAACTCCAATCCCGCTGGCGATGATTTCCTGAACGTCACCGAGAACCGCATCGTCCCAGGTCAGGATTGCCACCTGCAGACTGCGCCTGCCGGGGATGACCTTGCAGTCTGGGCGTTCTGCGGGCCAACCGCGGTAGCGGACTGCCTCTGGTGGTACGACTCGAAATACTCAGACCCCACCGGAACCCCTGGAGACGGGAAGGACAACTTCCCCTTAGTGGCAAATTATGGTGCGGGGGACGACCATGCAGCAGGGAACGTCCCGCTCTTGATCGAGAAACTCGCACGGGCGATGAAGACGAACACCAAAGGGACGACCTACATCACTGACATGAACAGCTCGATTCATCAATGGTTTGTTGACACTGGTCTGACGAATCATTTCACGGTCAACACAACCAACTATGTGACCTTCCCCTACGTCGAGGACCAGATCGAGAACTCCCAAAATGTGATTCTCCTAGTAGGTGCGTACCATCAGAACACCACGAAAACCATTGACCAGCAGCAACCAGTTTTACAGTATAATGATAATTTACAACCAATAAATTGGTGGGACTATCAAAGTTTCGTCCCATCGGTGAATCGACTCGATGCGATCCAGGTTTGTCTCGTGAGCAATGGCGGGCCGGGTAGTCAATGTGATGTCCAAGTCACAGTTTATAACGCACAGGCAATATCTCTCGGAACTTGCATATTAAATCCTGGATATCTCCCAGCTGCTACATGGATTCAATTTCACTTTATTCCGTTCATTCCACTTACTCCCGGGTCTGTCTATTACTTTGATGTTCGGGAGGTTCCTTTTCCTGATCAATATCATTACGAATGGTACTATGCTCAATCTACATTCCCTGCTGATCCGTACCCATTAGGCCAAGGCTGGAAAGACGGTGTCCCCATCCCAGCCCCCAACAACTTCGACTGGACGTTCAAAACAGAGTACTACGGTGGTCATCGTGTCGCAGGGCATTTCCTCACGTGCGCTGGGGTGGACTCAGACAATCTTAAGATCGCGGTGAGCGACCCGATCAATGATGTCCAAAACCCGACAGCGAATCACACAAGCCACAACAATGCACAGAACGTTTCCCATGATATCTACAACGTGACCATCGGCGCCCCGTACCCCAACGTCCCGTACCATTGGTATCTCAATGACTACCCCGATGCTGGGAACGCCACCATCGTCGAGCAGGCAGTGGTTGTTTGCTCATCAAACACTAATCCGAACACGCCAGCGACCCCTTCAGGGACGATCTTAGGGACACCCGGCACTGTATACACGTATACGTCCAGCGCGACGGACCCCGACGGCGATCAACTGTATTATCTCTTTGACTGGGGTGACGGTTCGAACAGCAGCTGGGTGGGTCCGTACGCGTCTGGTGCGACCGCGAGTGCGAACCATTCCTGGTCCTCCTCGGGGACCTACTTGGTGAAAGTGAAAGTGAAGGACTTCATGCAAGCACAGAGCGGCTGGTCGAACACGTTATCCGTCACGATCAATCTAGCGCCGAATACACCAGCGAAACCCTCGGGGACGACCCTGGGATCACCCAACGTCGTGTACACATACACGTCAAGCACGACGGATCCCGAGGGGAACCAGGTGTACTATTTGTTCGACTGGGGTGACGGTTCGAACAGCAGCTGGGTGGGTCCGTACGCGTCTGGTGCGACCGCGAGTGCGAACCATTCCTGGTCTGCCGGAGGAACGAATCAGGTGAAGGTCAAAGCGAAGGATACCTGGCAGATGCAGAGCAGCTGGTCGGATCCCCTCTCTGTGGTGATCAATACGGCGCCGAACAAACCAACAAAACCCTCGGGTCCAACCTCAGGAGTACCGAACACCCTTTATACCTACACGACGAGTGCGACAGACCCGGAGGGGGATCTTGTCTATTTCCAATGGAATTGGGGTGACGGCAACATCAGTACCTGGCTTGGTCCCTATGGCTCAGGGGTCACCGCGAGTGCGTCCCATTCATGGAGCGCGAAAGGAACCTATCAGGTAACGGTGAAAGCCAAGGATGCGAATACCGAGGGGGCCGTGTCAGATCCCTTATCAGTTTCTATCAACACACCGCCGAACAAGCCTGCGAAACCATCCGGCACTCTGAATGGGAAGATCAATGTCGAATACAGCTACACGTCAAGTACCACGGACCCTGACAGCGATCAGGTTTCCTACCTGTTCGACTGGGGTGACGGTACGAACAGCAGCTGGCTCGGACCGTACGCGTCTGGTGCGATCGTGACCGCGAAGCACACCTGGACCGTGAAAGGAAGCTATTCGATCAAGGTGAAAGCCAAGGACACGAGTGGCGCGGTGAGCGACTGGTCAGACTCGCTGGGAGTAAGCATGCCGGCAAATCAGAACGCTCTACGCTCGACCCTGCTGTACTTCCTCGAATGGTTGCTCCATCAGTTCCCATTGCTGGAGAAACTGCTGGCGGCACTTGGATTCCTGTAAAAGCTTCAGCGTTCTGGATGCGATGATGGCTTTTCGGCCATCACCTCTTTTTTTCTTCTATCCCTTCGGAGGAAAAAAAATGCAAGAACGAGGTTATTTTTCGTCCCATGAAAACAAGGGCGGCCGTCAAGAGAACCCGTGAACCATTCGATTACCAAACGTTAATATATCAACCTTTTATTGCGTGCATTCGTACTACGTCTTCTCAAGTTTTCGCTGACGAGAAAAAAGAGGTATGGTCACATGAAAAAAATAATCACCGCAGCCATGATCGTGATACTAGCATCAAGCATCGGTCTTTTGGTGTGTTCGCCCACCGTAGTTGCCAACCCGGCGATCATCATCGCCCAATATGCAGTATCCCCTGAAATCCTTTCACCCGGTGATACCGCGATATTGACACTCCAGGTCAAAAACGGGGATATAGCAGGAGCGCAGAGTACGATAACCATCGGGGGCGGAGATACGACGACGACCACGCATACCCTCGCAACATCCATTGATGCCATAAGCATCATCCCGGTACAAACCAGAGGTCGACAGATACGCGCGACACAAAGCTACGAGGATCTAGGGTATCTCGCCGCAGGGGCAAGCATGGAAGTGAACTTCAAGCTCCTCGTCGATCGAAACATGAGCGAAGGCGTCTATTTCCCCTTGGTCGACATCGACGTAGGCACAGGGACCGACATCCAATACCCACTGCTCGTCAAGGTGAGCAATTCCACAGTCACGCTCCTTCCCACCAGTATTCCTTCAAAGATATCACGTGGTGGAACAACGGAGCTCACTGTCACAGCCGTGAACACGAGAGAAAACACGGTGAGCGAAGTCATCATCACACCGCATGGTGACGGGGTCGAATTCGTTCCGCAAAGCTACTTCCTCGGATCACTAGCCTCAGAGGTGTCCACAAATGTCGTCTTCTCCGTACGACCGAGTGACATGGGAGCAAGAGATATTACGTTTACCATGAGCTACAAGAATGGTGATAATCTCCACACGAACACCATGGTTGCTCCTATCACCGTAATCGATGCGTTGGATGTTGCACCCATTATCACCGGGTTCCCGATCAGCATCACGAAAGGAGGTTCCTCACGAATCAGCGTCGAAGTGTACAATGCAAAAACCGAGAAGATCACCGGCGTGCTCATCACCCCTATCTGTGATGTGACTGTGATACCCTCCCAGTATTTCATCGGCTCCATGGACCCTGATGATGTGTTCTCCGCGTCCTTCGACATCTATGCGGATAGCATAGGGTTAGGGACGCATACAATCAGCTTCAAGGTCTCCTTCAAACAAGGGAACGATTACTACGAGACACCCTTAGTGAGCAAGTCGTTTGACATCGTCTCAGGACCAGGGGTCAGTTACCTTGTTTCCGGAAGCTCGAACAGTCAAGCATCGTCATCTGCAGCGGCAGGGACTCCTTCCTTGGTCACCTGTGTACTATCGTTTATCATCATCATTGTCGTCATTGTTGTCCTCGTCCTTTTCTACATGCGGTGGAGAAAACGGCGGCAAGCATCATGAGTACGGACGTCATCGTCACCCAGAACCTCTCAAAGACCTATGGCAGACCTCCCCTCCAGGTCCATGCGTTACGAGAGACAAATCTCTCTATCAAACAAGGGGATTACATCGCGATCATCGGGCCCTCGGGGTCCGGGAAATCGACACTCATGAATCTCTTAGGATGCCTCGACAAACCCTCCACAGGGAAGATCTTCATCGACGGCAAGGATGTCTCGACCTTGAACGAGAAAGAGCTTGCTCGCATACGACGGGAGAAGATCGGATTTATTTTTCAGAAATACAATTTGATCCCTACCTTAAACGCGCTTGAGAACGTCGAGCTTTCCATGGGGTTCGCCGGGGTTGATGCGCAGACCCGGACCAAAAAAGCCAAACAACTGCTAGAGCTTGTAGAGCTCTCGAAGCGACTCACGCATAAACCCTCAGAGATGAGCGGCGGTGAACAGCAACGGGTGGCAATCGCACGCGCCCTCGCAAACAACCCTTCGATCATCCTTGCGGATGAGCCGACCGGGAACGTCGACAGCAAATCAGGCGACAACATCATGCGCATCTTAGAGGCGGTCAACGCGAGAGGGGAGACCATCATCGTCGTGACACACAACATGGCGATTGCGCAGCGTGCGAAACGGGTGCTTCGAATTCAAGACGGGGTCGTCCAGGAGGGGCATGTTTAGGGATCACGTGAAACTCGCGATAAAAAATCTTCGGCATCGTCTGTCACGATCACTGTTAACGTTGCTTGGTATCGCCATTGGCATCATGGCGATCATCTCCCTGATGGCGCTCGGTGAAGGCATGCAACAGGCAGTGACTGGGCAACTTTCCTCACTGTCGGATGTCATCATCGTTTCGACCGGAGGGGGGAGTATTTTCTCATCATTTGGGGGCGGGGGCTCGACGGGAGGGGAATATTTCACACAGCGGGATATCGCCTATGTCCAACGCGTCCAGGGTGTCAGGGACGTGAGCACGCAGCTTGCCGGCGCCGGCGTGGCGGAATACAACGGAAAGTCGACCATCGTGTCGCTCACTGGGATGGACGTCAACGTCATGCGGCTGCAATACGCGACACAGAACTTCGAAGCAGGGGGATTCCTCAATGAAGGCGATCAAAATAAGATATTGATAGGGTACAGCATCGCGCATAATACCTTTGATTCGGATGTCGCGGTCGGTGACAGGATAAAAATCAATGGGGGAAAATTTTTCGTCAGTGGTATCTTCGGGCAGCAGGGGATGGGCGGGGTCTCCTCGGACACCATCGTCCTGATGAGCTCCCGTGATTTCCAGAAACTCACCGGTCAAAGCAACATCAGTCTGATTTATTTGCGTGTCTACAACGTCAATGACGCGGAATCTATCGCCACCTCTATCCAAAATCAGATCAATGCAAACCATGGGAAGAAGGATTTCGCGACCGCAACCACGATGACCTCAATTCTGAAAACTGTTCAAACCGTCATCGGGATCCTCCAGCTGGTGCTCGTCGCTATCGCGTCCATTGCCCTCGTGGTCGCCTCGATAGGGATTATGAACACGATGCTGACTTCGGTGATGGAACGAACCAGAGAAATTGGTATCATGAAGGCGATCGGTGCGACGAATACTGATATTATGAGCATTTTTATTATTGAGGGAATGCTGGTGAGTGGTATTGGAGGGATTATCGGTATTCTTCTTGGTGTGTTCGGGTCGCAAGGGCTCACTCTCATACTGAATAGTTTTATGTCGATGGGAGGATCGTCGAACCTTACTCCGATTATTACCATTATGTCCGTAGTTCTCGCGGTTCTGGTATCGCTCATTGTTGGTGTCCTTTCCAGTCTGTACCCCGCGTGGAAGGCCGCCCGGATGAGTCCGATCGAGGCTGTGCGCTACGAATGATTCTCCTAAAAAAGGACACATGACCTCGTTTATCGCTTTCTTTTACGATGCAGGACAAGGATGAAGATGATCGCGCAGAGAACAAGGGCTACCTCAAATCCGGGTACTCCTTTCCCTGTGGTTGCCTGATAGGTCGAAAGAGCACCCGTGGTAGTATTATACCAATACTCCCACGTGCCGTCACCGTTGCTGTCGATGAGATACGTCCCGTTCGCTTGTCGTTGAACGGTTGTTTCCCCCCTGGTGCTGTTGCTATAAAACCTGTCGTACATCCCCACGCCATCTTGGTCAATCAAGTACCCAAGCCCCCCAGTGTATTTGATGTCGATGAGGACGATGAGGTAGGCTGGCTCTGAGTCGGTCTTGTTATCGGAGGCGTGTACGGTGATCGTGTAGATTCCTGGCGTCGTCCAGCGATGATTGCATGTGAAAGGAGTACCGCTTGGCAGCAATGAACTCGTATTTTCATAGGAGGTTTCATCTCCCCATATGATGAAATAACGGAGCGTATCGTTGTCTGCGTCCGTCGAGACGACAGTGTAGTTGTAAGGAGTGTTTTTCGTACCCTGCGTCGGTCCCGTGATGCTTGGTGGTGTTGGTGATCTGTTCGGTTGGGTGATCACGCATGTTGTCGTATCGGTATTTGTTGCTCCTTTATTGTCGGTGACGGTAAGGGTCACCGTGTAAGTCCCTGTTTCTGAATAGACATGCTGAATAATCTTTCCAGTTCCATTCGTATGATCACCGAACACCCAGAACCATTTAGTGATGTTGCCATCGGGATCAGTGCTTTTAGAACCATTAAATCTGATCGATGTGTTGACATCACCTTGGTAGGGTTCCCCAGCAGAGACATTCGCGATTGGCGGGTAATTACTTGGAGGTGGAGGACTTCCCCCGTCGTCACCTCCTCCGCTATATGAAATCGTGGTAAAGGAAAAGGATTGATTCGTCCAATCATGCACGTCGTACGCCCGCACGGTCCATGTGTACGTTGTGGAGTACGCGAGACCAGACACGCTACAGGTCTTGGTGCCATTACTCGCAGACGTACCAGAGCTGTTTCCGATGTTCGGTAGCGTCGTGATCGTCCAGTTGAAGTAGTCTCCCTCGGGATCTTGCATCGTAATGGAAAGCGACGACAACCCTACAGACACCCCCGTTGATTTGTTTATTGGGGTGAGATTGGAAAGAACTGGTGGATTGTTGACTGGTGCATTCTGCGTGGTGAAGGTGTACCATGTTCTAGTGTAGAGATAGCTCCCTGTTGGATCGGTTGCGTTGACCCAGACGTCGTAGGTTGTCGAATAGGCAAGACCAGAGAGTTCAAGGGTTTTCGTTCCATTGGTCGCCCCAATCTCACTATTGTGTTGCCCGTTGCTACATTGAATCGTCCAAAAGAAAAGGTCTCCTTCAGGATCGCTGATCGAGATGCTCCAGCTTATATTCAGAAGGTTATTGATAGATGCATTGGAAGGGCTTGGTGACCCGATGACTGGCGGGAGACTTACTTTGGTCGTGAAGGTGTACCATGTTCGGGTAAAGGTACCACTACCCTTGGGATCGGTCGCGTTCACCCAGACCGTGTAGGGGGTCGCATAGGTAAGACCTGTGAGAGTCAGTGATTTTATCCCATTCAACACACCAGTCCCATTGTTTGTCTGTCCGTTGCTGCATTGGATCGTCCAGGAGAATGAGTCTCCGTCGGGGTCGTCGATGGAGATGTTCCAGGTGAAACTGAGAGGATTGTCTGTTGAGACATTGGAGGGTGACGGTGTCCCGGTTATGGGCGGGGTGTTCGCCTTGGTGGTGAAACTCCATGCAGGTCCTGCAGTGGATGCCCCATGATTGTCCCAGGCGACGATCTTCCAGTGGTATGTCGTGATGTAGGTGAGTGAACCAGGGTCGTAGGTTATCCCGGATTGGTTGTTTGTCACCAGTGGGGGGTTACTGCTGTTCCCAAAGTACACGTCGTAGGTGACCGTATCCCCTTGGTTTGGATCACCACCGGTCCAGCTAAGATTGGTGGTAAGAGAAACCGCGGTGGTGTTACCCACAGGGGTTGGAGCGCTCGGCTGGTATGGAGGCAGGTTGTCTCCTGTGACTTGGGCGGTACTCACGTTAGGAAGGTAATTGTGCTTCGTTACCGTGACCTTCATACTTCCTGCGATTAGAGGTGAGACCGTGAACGTGATATTCCCCGTCGCATTCGTGTATCCTTTTTCATACACTTCATTTCCTTTCCAGAGGCAGACGTGCGCCTGGTTCACCTGTGTTCCGTTGGTAGTGACGCTGACAGTAAATAATGAGGCACCCACGGGCAACTGGCTGGGATGTGTGACCATGAGGTTCATCGGATTTTCTGTCCAGACGGGTAGCTCCGGGTCACCTAGTAACGTAAGCTCAGTAAAGATATATTGATAATAAGGATCGCCTGGATATTCCGAATAGCCGTCGTTTTTGTGGTCTGAGAAAGCAGCACCCAGGTTGGTGAAATTCTCCTGGAACAGTGCTTTGAAGAAATGGATGTCGTATCCCATGGACAATGTGTTGTACGTCCCATATTCGTACCAGCCGAACCGTGAGTTCCCGATGAAGGCGATTCCGCCCCCGTTGCTATTTCGCACGAAATGTTCAGCGATGCAGTTTGAGACGTCATAGGCTGCCGGGTCGCATCCCATGGAGTACAGGATGGTTTGTTTGTTACCGTTCGTCAGGGCGTCCATGTCGGAGTTGTAGAGAAGCAGATTGTGGTTGACGTATCCAACTCCCATGCAGTTGTTGTTGGAATGGTCTGCGTGGTTGACGATGTGTTGTCCTTGGTTCAATGTATTGATGGCGTTTGTCCTGTGGTTTCCGCTTTGAGTATCGTAAACGGTTTTCACGGTCCAGCTGAGTGGGATATAAGAATTGTTGATGTTTATTTTGCATTGCTGCGCGTGGGTGGAGCTATCGAGATCGAACCCGAAGAACCCTGCTTTCTTGGTGTAGTTGGTGAGTGGTGGGTTTGTTTCGTAGGTCAGCACTTTGTTGATGAAATTTCCGATTCGTCCAGTCCCGTTTCCTGTTCCGTTGACTGATGCGCGACCGATGTTGACTTCGCAGACGTAGTCGCTGTCGAAATCCGCATAGTACGCGTCGTTTGGCACAGGATCAGGATCAACACTCGAGAACGTTGTGTTTTTACACGGAACAACATCAACGTCACCACCGAGTAACACGTAGGTCGTGCCCCAGGTAGTGTAGGCATCTTGGACAAACGCTCGTATTTTTTGGACATTGGTTCCGCTGTAGCCACCGTTGTTATAGATCCAGGTGGTGTTCACAATGGTGGCTGGAACTCCTTTTTGTGTTTTCCAGTCAGCGAGGGGTTGGAACGCGCTTGTCCAGCTGTCTTTCGTGATGATTACATACTCGTAATCACCGGGTGAGACACCCACTGGTTGTGGGCTTTGTGATGAGTGCAGTGCGACATCTTCCGGGTTGATGACCATGTTTTTCATCATCTGCTGGTACATCGTTCGATCCGTGTCCGACATTTTGTTGGGGAGATAGTCACCGCATACATGTCCACCGGTCCCTTTGATGGAGAAGGTGATTGAAGAAACCAAGGTCAATTGTCTCTCACCTGGCGAATAGTGCAGAGGGTAAAGTGTGATATCTGCCATGTCTTGTCCTGCGAGATCACTTTGGCCTGTGCATTCGATGAGTGATGGCGGATAGGGCTGATGAGAAGCATACGTTTGGGTATCTGGCTGAACGAATTGATCTTCACGAAAGGGTGTGCCTACAGGCAAGGGTTTTTGGGCGGGATACACCAGATAGGTTCCTTTGATAGGTTGCTCCTGCACGTCAAGGATATGGATGCTTGATACTTTCATATCGGTAGGGAGTGCTACTCGTATGGTTTTCATGGGCAGCATTGGTTTTCCAATGTCATTCAGATAACCGCAGTCTTGCAACGTTACCGTTGTGAATTCGTTGATACTCGTAAATGACATATCTTTCTCAGAAAATGACAGTGTACAATTGACGACAAAAGTGATGTTCTCCGACGAAATCGATGTTGGTGAACTTTTGAGTGCGACCTGACTTGAGAGGGAGGTTGTGAAGTTCCCAACACAAAGCATGAAAACGATAATGGGTATTGTCGTTTTTCTCATGGTTACTGTGCTTCCCAATAAATTTTTTTAAGATAATCTGGCAAACCATTTAAATGTTTTGTAAAAAATATTTTCAACACGGATCCAACAAGATTCCATTGACGTTATAGAAATAATCATTCACGACTCGGACGACCTTCTTCATGCGCCTTCAACCAAACAGTATCATACCACCTTGCAAGGAAGGAAATATCGACAAAAAACGAAAGTTTCGCAGCAATCTATTTAATTGAAAGCCTATTGTAACATAAGGAGAAAGATTGTGATGATGAAGAAGGCAGTACCAGTTGTAATCATGTTGATGCTGATGAGCGTCTCGTTCTTTTCAGGCTGCATCGGACGGACCATTGATACTATGGGGTGGAGCCATAAGAATCAGGAAGGGACCGCGGTGACGATCTTTGGACAGCTTGCGATCACGGAGAGCTCTGATAACTGGAATGAGGGGTTTGTGTGGGACACAGAAGCGCATGCGGACTGGCAGGATTACCAGTATCGTGCATGGGCAGACAACCACTATGGCCTTGGGTTCTTTTCCCTGGATATCCAGAATCTCAGTCGCACTACGAAGTATCATTATCGCGCCTATGGGGAGTACCTCAAGGGGCAGAGCCAGTTCAGAGCCGGGGCTGATGCGACCTTCATCCCTGGCGGACCACGGGTCACCTCTGAGAATGCTTCGGACATCGGGCTCACCCAGGTGACCATCAACGGCAACCTCGGGGACCTTGGCGGGGCATCTATATGCGACGTGAGTTTCCTCTATGGGACCAATCAAAACGTCTTGGACCATGGCACCCCTCATCAGAATATGACCACGACCGGCCCGTTCAGTGCGCCCCTCATGGACCTTACGACGAACACCACCTATTTTTACAAGGCTGTCGCGAAAAACGATGCTGACGTCTGGGTTGGTGCGATCCTTTCGCTCACCCCGGGACAACCGGTGGTCGTCACCAGGGAGCCTGGAGAACTTGGAAGTGACCATGCGATCCTGAAAGGGGAGCTGTGGCATACGGGTGGGACCGCACAGTGCATGGTCTGGTTCAGGTACGGGGATATCAGCCCGAACGTGCTTGATCATATCACCGCATCGCAGATGATGAACACGACCGGTCCTTTCCAGACCTACCTTGGGAACTTGACCCCGGGCACCAAATACTGGTACAGGACGGTCGCTGATAACGGCGTCGCGCAAGGGAAAGGGGACATCTATGAGTTCACGACAACCCAAACAGGAACCACCATCACCGAAGGAACGCTCGGGAAACCGTACCGTCCTTCGGTCAGTGTCCATGAGAAACCGTTCCTGTCGCGGATCCCCTTACGATATCTTCATCTCCTTGAAAGAAACCCGGTGCTCGCAAGGCTCCTGCATCAGTCATGAAGCGCACCTTGGTTCACGGCATCCGGTGATTTAGGAGCAAATTTGGAATAAATATTATATATTATTACGTATATTGTTAATTTGACGTCAGCATGATGAGAACCTCACTACCAAAGGCTCCTCCAACGAGCTTTGTCTTAAAACGGCGGCCCCTAGTAGTGATCATCGTTCTGCTTTTCATGGGTTCGTGTTTTCTCCCAGCCACCACGCCTCACAACAATAATGGCGCGCTCGGTACGTTGTCCTTCGACGGTCATATTTTATATGCACCTATGTGGACCACGACGACGTACTTAATCGATAGTTCAGGGACCGTGAACCATACATGGCCGAGCAGTTACCTTCCAGGTGTTGCGGTATGGTACTTAGGTGGCGGGACGATCCTTCGGACGATCCGTGTCGGTGTAGGCCCGGGTACTGGTGGCGCTGGTGGGGGTGTACAGAAGGTGGAATCGGATGGTACTGTGGTCTGGGATTTTCGCTACAATACCAATGGGGTCCTCAGCCATCATGATGTCAAAACCCTACCAAATGGGAATGTTTTATTAATCGCATGGGAAACAAAAACAAAAAACGAAGCGATTGCTGCTGGAAGAAACCCAAGTTATGTGACCATGCAAGGGCTTAGCCCTGACCATATCATTGAGGTCAAGCCGACCGGTCCGACGAGCGGGGACATCGTCTGGGAGTGGCATGTGTGGGACCATCTCATCCAGGATTATAACTCCTCCAAGGTGAACTACGGCGTCATCGGGGACCATCCTGAACTCGTTGACATTAATTATGTGACGTCATCAGGATTCGATTTGATGCATACGAATTCTATTGATTATAACGAACAGTATGACCAGGTCCTCATCAGTGTCCATAATTATAATGAGATCTGGGTCATCGACCACAGCACGACGACCGAGGAGGCCGCGAGTCATAGCGGTGGTAACAGTGGGAAAGGTGGTGACCTTCTATATCGCTGGGGGAACCCGCAGGCCTATGATGCAGGGACCTCAGGCGATGAGAAACTGTTCAGCCAGCATGATGCTTCTTGGATAAAGCCAGGGTTCCCAGGCGCGGGGGATATCCTCATCTTTAACAATGGATGGAGTCGCCACTATTCTACGGTCGATGAAATAGTTCCACCGGTGAACGAGAATGGCGAGTATTATCTTGAACCGGGCGGTGCTTACGGCCCGGTGACACAGACATGGGTATACATCGCAAACCCTCCAAGGAGTTTTTACGTCAGTCATCTTTCTGGTGCTCAGCGGCTGGCCGATGGGAACACCTTGATCTGCAATGGGGAAACCGGGGAAATGTTTGAGGTCACCCCTGAAGGGTCAACCGTGTGGCAATACGATTCAGGTGGCCAAGTGTTCAAGATCGAGTACATTCCCCCTGAGTCGCCGGCGCCGCCAGGCAATACGACAATCCCTGACCTTGAATGCACAGGGAGCCTTTCATGGTCGAACATCAAACCAGGGGCGACCGTCCATGGGAGCTTTCAGGTGCAGAATGTTGGGACTGCTGGCTCGCTTTTGAACTGGACCGTGAACAATTCCTTTACGTGGGGAACATGGACGTTCACTCCTTCGTCCGGTGAGGACCTCACCCCGGAGCAGGGGCCTGTGACCGTGGAGGTGTATGTCGTCGCCCCTAAGGAGAAAAACGCGGTGTTTGAAGGGTTCCTTCAGGTGCAGAACAAGAACAACGCCTCGGATGTCGATACGATCCCGGTGTCGCTGAAGACCGCTGCGAGTGTGTTTCTCTCCACTGCCAACCCGTTTATCACCATGGTGCTGCACTGGCTGTCGACCCTGGCTGGTTACTCAGGGAGAATGAACATGTTCTGTGC